>Ga0182744_1000144_pt1 | contig 80970 bp, 79 predicted proteins | sample eDN3rd30CKraftMG_FD_128525 | JGI IMG/M metagenome (GOLD analysis project Ga0182744, IMG submission 128525) | Enriched Miracle-Growth compost microbial communities from Emeryville, California, USA - eDNA 3rd pass 30_C Kraft MG (version 2) (version 2) ... | reverse complement strand
TTGTCGTTCTGACGCTCGCGCCTGTCGTGACCATCATCGGTTATGAGATGGTCGGCTACAGGCACACGTCCGAGGCCCTGCGGCGTCTACAGCGACAGTAGCGTGATTAGCCGAGGGCTACAGACTGGCGTCCTCGTCGACCGAGGGCGTCCAGTTGCGCAGCAGTTTCGGGCCGGCCTTGTTGACTCTCAGTTCGAAGATGTCGGGCCGGTTGTAATGGCCGGCATAATCCGTGCTCATCTTCTGGCGCACCATCTGCTCGATATCGCAATCGGCATAAAGAATGCCCTCGCTGGCGTCGAGCGGGCCGGCGATGATCTCGCCATCCGGCGCGACGATGACGCTGCCGCCGGTATATCGCGGATCGCTCAGGCGGGCCTTGTGTTCGGGGCTGAGATCGAGGCTGTCGAGCGTATGTTCGTCGAGCGCGCCGCAGGCCGAGACCACATAGGAGTTCGCCATGGTGGCGAAGGCGCGCGATTTGAGTTCGACGATGTCGCGCAGAGGCTTTGCCTGCGGGCCGACATAGGGCGGCCAGCTCATGGCGTGGACCCTGGTGTGTTGAGCGGCGAGCGCGAAGATCGCCGCCGCATTGCCGTTCTCGCCGCAGATCAGGCTGCTCATCGGCCCGAACTTTGTGGGAAACACGCCGAAGGTGTCGCCGTAGCCGACAGTGTGGACGATGCGCTCGCCGACCGTCGGCATGGTCTTCTGGTGCTTGCCGATCAGTTCGCCGTCGGGACCGATATAGACCTGCGTGTTGAACATGGTGCCCAATGTGCCGGCGAGTTTCTCGCACATGCCCATGACCACATAGGCGCCGGCGTCTTTCGCCGCCGCGCCGAGCAGGGCCGTCTCCCTGCCGGGAATCTCGACCGCGTTCTTGAACAGCGCCAGCGAGAAGGCATTGGCCTTGGGGCTGGTGGCGACGTGGTGGTGGAACCAGTTGGGATGGGAAGGGATGAAGCCCTCCGGAAAGACGATCACCTGCGCGCCATTTCGCCCGGCCTCGCGGATCAGGTCGCAGGCCCTGGCGGTGGACTGTTCGCGGTCGATGAAGGCGCAGGCGGCCTGGACGGCGGCGACTTTCAGTTTCGGGTAGGCGTCGGACACGGCGATCTCCTGCAAATTGGTCCCAAATAAAGAAACACGTCGCGTCCTGACACAAGGCCGCGCCTGCGCGATCCGTTCCGGCACAGAGGCTGATGCACGGTCCATGCCGTGGAAAGTCTATCTGAATACGATTAGCTCTTGAATCGAATGGATTATATATCTGTATTTACTATCTTTATTTTCAGCTTGGCCGTTTATTTGCTTATGTCGTCCCGCGGCATTTTGATCGGTGCATGGGACGGAATATGAAAGAGCGTCGTAGAATTCCCAGAGTCCGCACGTATCTCGGCGGACTGATCGCCTTCAATGAGCGATGTTCCACCATGGAGTGTCTGGTGCGGAACATGTCCCGCCAGGGGGCCAGGCTGGTGTTCGGAGGTCCGACCGAGATTCCAGCCGAGTTCGAAATCATGATCCGCAAGCGCGGCGAAAGCCGCCGTGCGCGCATCGTCTGGCGGCAGGAAACCGAGGCGGGGGTTACGTTTGCCGTGCCGGAAGAGCAAAGCGTGGTCTCGATCGAGGCCGCCCGGCGCATCCGCGCGCTGGAGGAGGAGCGCGAGGCGCTGAAGAAGCGTGTGGCGCAGCTCAGCGAGCCTGGATAACAATCTGCAAATATTCTGGGGTAGGAATCGTCGGAGATTCCGGCGCGCCCCGCCGCACCCTGGTGCGGCGGGGCGCGCCTGCATAACCGTCATTTGACCGCGTTATGACCCGTCATTGCGCTGAACCGAGCCGAAGGTTTTGACATTGGTCGACATTGCCGCGCCCCAGGATAAGCCCTCGCTTCTCGAGCAATTGATTCAGGACCCACGCCGTTTCGGCGCCGCCCTGGTGCTCGGCTTTTCGACCGGACTCCCGTTCATCCTCGTCTACAGCACGCAGTCAGCATGGCTTTACGAAGCCAAAGTGCCGATCGAGACCATCGGCCTCCTGAGCGAGATGACCCTGGCCTACAAGTTCAAATGGCTTTGGGCGCCCTTCCTCGACGAACATGATGCGCCGTTCTTTTCGCGGTTTCTGGGACGGCGGCGCGGCTGGATTGTCGTTTCGCAGATCGCCACCATCATCGGCCTCGTCGGCGTCGCCATGGGCGATCCCGCCAACTGGCTGTTCTGGACGATCGCCTTCTCCTTCGCGCTCGGCATTGCCGGTGCAACCCAGGACATCACCGTCGACGGCTGGCGCATCACCGCCGCGCCGAAGGACAAGCTGGCGATGATGACCTCGATCACCGAGATCGGTTATCGGGTCGGCACGCTCGTCGCAGGCGCCGGCGCGTTGTATCTCGCCTATTTCTACGGCTGGCGCGTGGCCTATCTCGCCATGGCCGCCATCATGCTGTTCGGCCTCACCGCGGCTCTTGTGGCGCCGGAGCCGCCGTCGGATATCGCGCCGCATCGCGAACGGCCCGGCTTCATCTTCACGATCACCGAGCCGATCAAGGAATTGTTTCGCCGGCTTGGACCTATGGCCTTGCCGATCCTCATCCTCATCGGCGGCTTTCGCATGCCGGGCTATGTGTCCAGCGCGATGGCGATGCCGCTGTTCAAAAGCCTGCATTTCTCAGAAGCCGATATCGCGACGGTGACGAAGGTCTTCGGCTTCTGGATCGCGCTTGGCGGAACATTTCTGGCCGGTGTCGTCGTGCGCAAATTCGGCATGATGAAAAGCGTCCTCATCGGCACTGTCGCCGGCTCTGCCTCGCATCTCTCGCTGGCCTGGCTTGCGGCGCACGGCCATGACTTCACCGATTTCGCGCTTGCCGTCGGCATCGAGGGCTTTGCCTACGCCTTCGCGCAGGTGGTGCTGATCATCTACATGTCGTCGCTGGTCTCGAACGAATTCGCCATGAGCCAATATGCGCTGCTGACATCGCTTTGCGCGCTGCCCGGCAGCTTCCTCGCGGGCGCATCGGGTTTCATCATCAAGCACACCGGCTTCGAGATGTTCTTTGTGTGGACCTCGCTCATGGGCATCCCGGTCGCGATCCTCGCCTGGTGGGTCTGGCGCAAGGAAGGGATGACCATGGCCGATACAAGGGCGGCCGTGGAGGGTGGGCACGTTTGATCTCGATAGTTCCTGCGAGACTTAACTGATCTTCCGGAAGTCGAGATCGGTCATCGTTTTTGCCGCGGCATCGATGCCCGCATAGGCATCGTCCTCGGGATCGGGAAACCGCAGCAGTACGTCGACGCGTTCGGCTTTGAGGAGGGCGATGCAGGCATCTGCGCCGGCCGGCGGCTTCTTATCGGGACGATCCAGGATTCTGACGGGAACGCGGGCGATCTTGCCCCAATGCGCAGCCAGCTTTTCCGCACCACGCTGATTGAAAAGGACCAGCAGTTCGATTTTCGACTGAGCGTGTATGGAATTGAGTGTCGTGTTTATCTGCTCGAGTTGTTGCGTGGCTTTGTCGATCCGCGCGTTCGCCTCTTCAAACGCAGCCATGCTTGTCCGCGGCACCCGGCCGAAGTGCCGGCCGCCGCATACGAAAACCTTGGACATCGGTCCTTCCCGCAGTGGTTGTACTCGGTAGAATTTCTACCTATTGTGCCGGGCAATTGGGAGACAAAAATACACTGTCCCATTTTGTGCTGGCAGAATGCTCGTATTCCCAATAATTTGCCGGGCTCCGGGGGGAAGCATTTTCGGTGTGATTTGTGCGCCATCGCGCGTTCCCCCTGAATTTTTTGTGCGAATCAGAATAATGTGGCCCTTGCGGTTAGGCGCTTGCGGGGCGGGGGGAAGCAGATGTCCGAGATAACGGTGCGCCGGGTTGGTGGGCAGGTCGTGATGATGCTCATCAACGAAACCAATCCAAAAGTGCAGGTAACTCTCGATACGGATGAAGCAGCGACTCTCGCCGCCCTTCTTCTGCAAACCCGTGCCGAGGTGGAGGCCGATGAGGTCATATCGACCAGGCTGCTGAACCTCGATCCCGCAACGATCCGGGCGAATGCGCGCGCGTTTCAAGTGGTCTGAGGATACTGCCAGGGCAGAAGCGCGGCCTCATCAGGAAGCGCCCGACGCCGGATCGTTCGTCGAGGGAATGATCGGCTGGGCTGCTTTCCCGGGCGTCGGTTCCATGCCCTATGAAGCTTACAATCGCCGGCTGAACTGCTAGAGCTTTTTCGGTCCTGATAGAACCGAGCTCTAGGTTTTTGTTTTAACGCATTTTCTTCACGCGAACCGGCAGCCACTTCGCTCGAAAATGCTCTAATACCGTTCGCCGACAGCCGGAACGACTTCGGCAAGCGTCGGGTCAACGATCAGGACCACCTTGCCGATCTGCCGATTGTCATCGAGGATTGCATGGGCCTCGCGAACGTCCTGGAAGGGCACCGCCGCGTGAATGCGGGTCGTGATGCGGCCCTCCTCGATCAACGGCCAGACCTGGCTGACGAGTTCGGTCGCCAGCCGGCCCTTGTAGGCGGGCGGGCGCGGCCGCAGGGTCGACCCGGTCATCGTCAGACGCCGACGTACGAGCTGGCGTACGTTGACCTCAGCCGTGATGCCTTGATGACTGGCGATAAAGACAAGCCTGCCGTCGTATTTCAGCAGATCGAGCTGCCGCTGCGTCGCGGGTCCGGCCTGGCCGTCCAGGATGACGTCGACACCTTCGCCGCGGGTCATCTCGCGGATCTCGTCGTCCCACGCACCGTTGTAGTCGAACGCGGCCGCGGCTCCGGCTTGCATGCAGATCGCGCGTTTCCCGGCGCTCCCGGCCGTGGCCAGGACGCGGGCGCCGCAGATCTGCCTCGCGATCTGGATGCCGGCCATGCCGACGCCGCTCGTCCCGCCGTGAATAAGCAGCGTCTCTTCGCCCTTCAATCTCGCCAGCCAGACCAGATTGTTCCATGCCGTGAAGAAGACCTCGGGAAGTGATGCCGCCTTCACGAAGCTCAGACCACGGGGCAGAGGCATGCACTGTACGGCGGGCGCCACACAGAACTCCGCATAGCCGCCGCCGTTGACGAGCGCACAGACGGGCATTCCAACCTTCAAGGTCTCGCCGACCTGCAACGCTTCGACACCTGCCCCGGTCTCATGCACGACACCGGCGACGTCGAGGCCGAGAATGTCGGAGGCGCCCGGCGGTGGCGGATAGAGACCGCGCCGCTGCTGGACATCGGGGCGGTTAACCGCGGCGGCGGCGACACGGATCAGCACTTCGCCCGGTCCTGGCGATGGCCGCGCGCCCTCGACGATCCGCAGCACTTCAGGGCCGCCAGGCCTTTCGATCTCAACGACCAGCATGTTCCCCCTGCGTGTCCTGCCGCTTTTTTAAATAAGGCCTTAGAGATCGCGGGTCTTCAACTCATAGTCCTCCGCGTTCCGCTAGGTGGAACGGGCTTGACTGTAATTGCGGCGCCCGCCTTCGCCAAGCTACGGAGGGCATCTCTGACGACTGCTGAATCTAAAGGGCTATGAGCCACCATGTTGCACTGGCGTTGCATCTAGCTTTTTCGCAGCAGCCGCGCCTCGATGCTCGCTGCCGCTTTCGTATCGTCATCCGTGGTGTCGAAAAGATAGCCATACGTGTCGAAGGTCTGCTGGATCGATGAATGCCCCATCAGCCGCTGGATCCGCTTCGGGCTCACCTGCTGTTCGAGGCCGCCGCGGCATACCGGAGCGCGTGGAGCGAATATTTCGCGTCCTCGTATTGCTCGACCTTCTCATCGGCATCCGCGCGCTCTTTGGTCACCGTGATGCCGGCGCACGTGGAGGACGGCTGATTTCAGCTCGACGTCTACCCAAAGCAGGCCACGCGCTTCGGAACCGCGCAGACCGGTGAAGATGATTGTCAGGAACATCTCGCGGAACAGCGACTCGGCTTGCGCAGCAATGATTGCCTGTAATTCCTCATGAGTGGGCGACTCGGGCCAATCGATTTAGCAAAAGCTGCTGGCTCTCGATATGAAAACGCGGCCGAAGTTTGGGAGGAGTATCGCGCGGCAAAAGCTGCCGGTCGCGAACCTCGGATTTTCTATTCCGACCGCCGCGGCTATTTCCTGCTTAGCGGTCCTGACAGCGTCCCGGGCGCTGGCAGACGGCCGATTTAGGCCCTCGGGTCGCCGGCCGGCGTGACGCGCCACGGCTTCCAGAATGCCTCGGCAGATAGGCGACTCTTGCCGTCGAAGGCTTCGATGCTTGCGGAACTCTGCCTGGTCGTTATTGCGAATTTCGACAACAGGCTTGCCGTTTCCTTAGCAAATGAGAACAGCTTGCCGAACGTCGGGAGCGGGATATCCGGGTCAGGCAGCCCGATGTGGGCTGTAAACTTGTCCCTAAAATGCTTCACCTTGCGATGGTTCTCGGCAGTATTCAGGGCGGCCCACATATCGATGCAGCCCCGCAACAGGGCTGCATCGCAGATCCGTTCACAGTTCTCCAGGATCTCAGGTGTTTGAAGCAGCTGGAACGCTCGTCCGATGTGCCCATCTCCTGCGCGCGGCCGTGAGTAGGCTCGCTCGACGAGCAAGACGAGGTCCGCAACGAAGGCGTTCTTTGCCACGTCCGCTGCTCGGCCGGCGCCGGCGGCGGACAAAGACCTATTCACGCCATCACGGTTTTGTGCCTCCAAAATTTCGATCAGCTGGTGAATTCGCGCCGCGTCGCTGAAGCTCGCCTTCGCGATTGAAAGCACCTCGTCGGCTGGGCTCAGGTTGGCTGGCATGTGGAATAATCCGGAACGGCAGGGCGGGGCAGAGAACAGCCTACTCGAGTATGATCTGTCTCTTAGGGTCTTCCTCATCTTTAGTTCTGATCAAAATGTTTGGGACAGTGTCCATCATCGTGAAGATCACGCCATGCTTGCGAAGCACCGCAAACTTTTCAAGGACGACTTCTGCCCTACTATCGATTTCTGCAGGATTGAAATCGATGGCCGGTAGCTTCCGCTCAACCAAGGGTGGACGATCCTCGACCGCTGCTTCCGCTCTCAACCACCTGCGGGCAATGAGTTTAATCAGCGGTCGGTCAACGATATCGCCAGCCGAAATGATCGCATTGCTGTCGGGATATCGAACGATCAGGTCGTATTCCTCGCCCAGTCGCTTTGCTACAGTCTGGGCGTGCAACTGATGAATGCGGGGATCCCTTTGTGCAAGGATTGCGAGGGCCGCCCATTCCTCCTGCCGCAGATGATGATTGTAAAGGAACTGGATGGCGTCCCTCTGGACGAGGATGTTGGATGACCTGACGAGCGCCATGACCGCGTTCCTTATCGCCGCATCCTTCGCTAGGCCGCGGAGCCGCGCTGTAGCGAGGGATTTAGAGACTGATGCAGCTGAATCGCTGTCCTTGCTTAGAGATGCCAGTACAAGGTCTCTCACGCTGTCAGTCGGAAGAGACGTTGAAAGGTACATAAGAATTTCCGATCGCGCGAACGCATCTTTCGTCCGAAAAAGAATAGCGCTGCACATAGCGACCGATTGCGCATTGATGGCTTTTTTAAGCAGCCGTCCCGCCCAAATCGCCTGATCCAAGCTGCTCTGACGGAGGCAAATGTCGACTTCACGTGCAAGCTGCCGATCGGCTAGAACTTTCCTAATGCCTATCTCCGCATTGAAGATCGAGGCATCGCCGCGCGCTTCGACAAAAACCGTCGAGTCGTCGAAGCGAACGTTTATGCCGGTTGCGCCACGAAGATCCGCACCGGTGAAGTTGAACCGTCGTAGATCCGCGTTTGTAAAATCGAAGTTGCGGAGATCTGCGTGTCGGAAGGAATATTCCCGGGACAATCCGGAAATCTCGACCAGATGGTTGAAGCTGGCGTCGCTTGAATGATCAAGGGCGGACAACACGGCAAGCGTATCGGCCGGCAATGAAATTGAAAATGGGGATTCAGTCTTCGTGGTCATCGTGAATCGACCGAGCGAGAGTGAGCTTTCCCGCGTATCGTTGGTTGCTTGCCGAGTTATGCAACGCGCTTGTGATGACGAGTTTTTTGATTTGCGCAATGTTGTTTTTCTCCAAGCGGGACAGACGATCCATAAGGGTCGGCGACCGCGCCTTGGGAATGAATTTAAACTGGATCTGATTGGCATTTACCCATAGCGCCACGGTCAGGGAATGCCGGTTGCTCCGTTGTATCTCTGCAAGCTCGCAAAGCGGCACGTTGTCCAAATAAACGCCGCTTAAAGGCGCATCGTCTTCTTTCAGACTCCAGTTGTTGTTTCCGATCGCCGACACGAGCGGCTGTTCATCTTTGACGCTGATGTTATGCTTGTTCCCGACCTCATCACTCGCGCTGGCGCTCCGCTCGACATCTGCGGCACCCGCTATTCGCGCCCCATCCGGACCTGCAGCGGCATTGGCCGACGACTTTGTCTTTGTCTCGTTTTTCCGTCCCGATGACGAGCTATTTTCGGAACTTTTGGTTATCTCGAGTGCTGCAGGGCGCCGGCGGCGTCCGTATCTGGTCTGCGGTATGACAGCCAGGCCGGTGGCTTCGAGCGAAAGCGTTGCCTCCGCGATGGCGATTTCCACGACACCGCCGTTAACATCGATCGGCGCGTTGTAAATTTCCAGCAAGGCTTTTACCGCGATTGTTCCGCCGTTCGAGCGCTCTATCTCGGTTTGCAGTAGAGCTAGGTCTGGCAGGGGATTCTCGGCGTTTCCTTTTACGTTCATGATGGCGCTTTCCTCGATCGCGCGAGATGCTGCGACTCCCAAGGGCATTCTAAGCGCCAGCGGCATCAAAAGGGCGCGGTAGATCGAGGAGTCCACAACCAGGCGGGGAGCGGGAATCCCGTGGCGGATTACTCGTCGCCGCGGTCTCGGCGAGCTGGGATTGTGACCAGTCGAGCAGTCCACGAGCGGCTCTGGATTGCATTTTGAATGGTTGAGATGCTGAGCTTGGCCACAACTCGCAGCACGCATCATCGATCTGGCAGAGGCTAAACGACGGCTGCACTGACGTGGCGTATCCTCTCACCATAGCAATGGCAGCCATAGCGTGAACAAAACCCGTCATCGTGTTGCAGGTGTGTTGCAACGAATTCCCGATAACGGATTACAACAGACAGAAATGCCAATGAAATCAGCGTAACGGGTTTAAATGCCGTTTTGCGTTCTCCGGCGACGCATTCTGCCTTCAAGATCTGAATAATAGGTGGAAAATTTGGTAGCGGAGGCCCGATACGTTCAGCCTCCCCCCGGCGAACATTTCGTGTTTGTTCTGCGAGGCGCGGCGTGATTTGTTCGAGTTTCCGGCCACTTGACCATTTTGGCCGTGATCGTGGTGATGATGCGCGAAATCCAGCTTCCTGTTGGAAAGATGATCAGCCTGCCGTCGGAGTGGTGGCAGGCCGCGGGCATGGACGGTTTTAAGCCCATATCGGCGGCATACGGTTTGCCCGAAGGCGACGTGTTCCTGGCGCCATTATCATCGATCATGCCTATGACTGACACTCAGATGATCGGCCGCAGCCGATTGACCTTCAACGGCCTCGACCGCGATCGAATGGTGAGCGCGCTGTCAGCCATCGCCACCGGTGCCACGCTTCCGCCGATCAAACTTTTTCCCCACCGGCACCAAGGTTTCGAGTTCCTTCTCGCCGACGGCATGCATCGGTTCTATGCTTCGATGGCTGTCGGCTTCACGCATATCCCGGCGATCGAAGGCTGGGTTCACGAGCGTGACAGGCCATGACACACGGTCAAAGAGCCGGCCGGTTAGCCTTCCAGCCGATCATCGCCGATCCGAATTTCGCCTTCTGATAAGCTAAAGCGCCGCGCGTCGGCGATGGTCAGGCCAAATGATGCTTCCACGTGAAATCCGTCATCGAGGTCTGGATACGCGGATATTACCGCGCCGGCGGCAGCGTCTCGGTTAGGAATGCCGACAAGGTATTCCCGAATCCGGAGCTTCTCGCCAGGCTCAGTCCGCGTGGCGTGCACGATATAGCCGACGATTGGTTGAGGCTCGGGGGTCTGGTTCATAGCCGAAATTGTGGGGTAGCCCGCCGGCCGCGTCAATTGGCGCGTTTCGGACAAGACGCCGGTCTTCTGTGCCCGCACGAAGGCACACGGGAGTGTGGTCGCTGGGAAGTGGCAGGGCGGGCCAATTCGCAGTACGATGCCGATGGCGAAGTTAACATCACTGTGAGGAGTTAAAGGAATGGACCAGCTCAACGCTCAAACAGCCGCGGCACAGGTAGAAGCAACTAAACGCGTTGCAGCATCGACGTTGGCCGCGGCAGTGATCAATGCCAGAGGAAAGGCAATTTCCCCGTCCGATGCGATCGCCATTCAAGATGACATCTACCACGCCTTGTTTCCAATTAGAGACCGGAAACACGATGCGAGATTCGACCCCACAAAGCCTTTTGCTTAAACGCGAAAAAGCCCGCCGCCCCAGTGAAGGGACGGCGGGCAAGTCCAGGGAGGAAGCCTGTCAGGTAATAGGCGGCACCTTCACCACCGGCAGCTCCTGCCAGATGGACCACAGCCCGTGCGGAACGCTGTAATTGATCTGGCCGCGAATGGTCAGGCCGGTTGTCTTGTCGAGATCGGCCGGGATCCTGGCGCAGAGGTCGTTTTGTCCCGGCCCCAAAGGCGCCGGCTTGGTGTCGCGGACGATCGAGCCGTCGCGCTCGCGCTCCGTGATCGCCGGGAAGGCGATCGACGTACCCTCAACCGAGATCGACCAGGACGTCGACACCGGCCGGCCATACCGGACCTTGTTCCACTTCCACGTCCAACACATCTTCCCGGGCGACCTGTCGCTCGGCTCAACTTCCACGCTCTGATCGACAAGGATCGGCGCCAGGCGTCCCTCGAGCCATGGCGTGGCGTAGAGGAACAGCCCACCTCCGACGAGGCCTGCGATCGACCAGACGAAGACGGCGGCGGCGCTTTTGGCTGACAGCATCACTTCGCTCCCTTGATGGCGAGCCAGATGGCCGTGACGATCCCGCCCGCGAGAATGGTGACGACCGCCTTGAGGCCGTGACTGATCAGCGCCTCGCGCGTCTCGCGTGCCGCGCGCATGGCGGTCAGGTCCTTGCGGAACTCGGGGATGTCGTCGATACCGACGCGCTCGAGGAACCGCTCTATGCCATGCTCGATCATGGTGTCGACATCATCGCGGGACAGGGCCTGCTCAGAGACCTCCTTTGCCGCGCGCTGCGCCGCCGCCGATATCATTCGTTCCACGTCAGCCTGATCCAGAACCAAGGTGTTTGGCACGATTCCCTCCCCGCCGCCGGCCCGATGCATCACGGCCTGCCGAAATCACGCTGAACGTCGCGGTAGAATTGCCCGTCGGCCTTCAATCGGCCGTTGGCCTCATCGATCGTGTCACGAGCGCGCCATGACCATGCCTTGAGGGTCGACCATTTCGCATCTTTGAGAATCGGCGGCGCGACAGGCTTGCCGAAGTTCGGGGCCGCCGGCGGCAACGCCACTCGTTGTTCCTTTGGAGTGGCTAAATCCAACTTAGGGTCGTTGCAGCCGCTTAAGCAGATCGCGATCAGTAGTGCAGTCGCCGGCCTTGCCGGGAACGTCTGGGTGCGTCCTTTCATATTCATCGGCATCCTCTTTCGCCTTCCGAACGTCGGCCTCAGCTTTGTCGGCCCGCTCCTTCGCATCGGTTGAAATCTTGTTGCTGGCGTCGACCTGCCGCTCGAGCTCGGTCACGCGGGCCTGGCTGCTGGTGAGCTGAGCGCGGACGATCGCTTCCTTGCAGTTGCCGGCAGCGGCATCGTATTGGACAGCGCCCCAAATCAGCGCCGCGCCCGTGGCGACGCCGGCCAGGCCGAGATAGTGGCCGAACACCGGCACGCGGAACCATGCCGCCGCGCCGCCGGCGATCAGCAACGCACCGATCGTCCAGCCGGTGAAGATATGGGTGAAGCCCTGAAACCATTGCGTCCAGTCGAGCATCTAAGCAGAACTCCTGTATTGTCTCGCCGGCCCGAGAATGGCTTCGAACAGATCATCGTCGATGACAGTCTCTAATATTCTCAAACTGATCGATGTAGCAGAGAGGCCCCGCTCTCGAGCAGCATCCATAAGGATGTCCTGGCGGTGGCGAGAAAGGCCGCAAAACGGCTTTCTCCCCGGTAGAGGAGGCAAATCTCGCAGCCTTCTTTCCAGGGAAAGAGTGGTCTTGACCGAACTTGGATTATAGCCGCGAAGAGTAAGTTGCTCGCATATGTCAGCGTAAGATTTGCCGCAATCGAGAGCGTGCCGGACCTCACTCCTGAGACTCGGCGGTTTCGGAGACAGCACGACTACCTCCTGTCTGTTGGGAGAGAGGTCGGCGGATCCGGCCGCTCCGATGCCTCATTGTCTTCGTCCGGCGCATCGACCGCCGCCACCGCCGCATCCCGCTTGCTGTTGTCGTCCCAGACAGCGGCGAAGCAGTAGGAACCGATGATGCCGCCGGCCAGCGCGATCAGCGCGGTGACGGCCTGTGCATTCAAAGCGGTGTCCTGGCCCTTGAGCACGATGTAGGCGACGAGGCCCGCGCAATAGAGAAGCGCCAGATAAATGACGCGACGGCGCTTGTCCCAGTTGGAATTGCCGAATAGGCGCTCGCGGTGCGCGGCGAGAAAATCGCCGCTATGCCTGGAGCGCATTGTTGAAGACCCTGTAATAGCCAGCGATCTCGTCGTCGCAGTCTGTCCCGTTGATGATGGCCCGGGCTGGCTTTGGTCGCGCCATTGTCGGCGAGAAGTAATCGCCCAGTTTTCTGCCGGTGAACCAGCCCTCGGTCATGCCCAGGATCATGATGTCGGCGGCGTGCTGCGGCTCCTTCGCCAGCTCGGGATGGTTCAGGAAGTCGACGCCAAGCTCTTTCGTCGCCCGCTCGTAATTGACGTGCCAGGTGCATTGCACGAAGCCCCGGCCGTGATACTTGGCGCCGTCGCCGACATGGATATTGCCCATGCGCTTCGCCCGGGCTGGATTGCGGCCGGCGGGACCATAGTTCTTTTCGAAATAGGCATAGCCTCCCAGCTCATCGATCGGCTGCATAGTGAAGGCGGTTTCATGGTAGGCCGTCGCCAGCGGATAGGCCTGGAAGTGTTTCGGGACGTTCCGCGCCTCAAAGGCGTCCAGGATGATGTTCATCCCATCGACCTGCGGCTGCGACAGCTCGCCATGGAACAGGCCAGCGCGAACCGTCGTGAAGAAGTGTTCACGGTCGATCATGTCAGTCTCCAATTTCGGGCAATAAAAAAGCCGCCTCAGAGGGGCGGCTGGCGGGACGATTCCTGGTCACCAACTGCGGCAATATCCGCAGACCGTGTGCAGTTAAGTTCTAATCAAATTTGTGCAGTTAAAATCGTTCAGAAACAGATGCTTACTATTACGCGATGATCTATCAGACTGATTTCCCTCCAAGAATTGACTTCCCAGCCGCCGCGCGATGTGCAAATTGATCGCGATTGCACTGCGGCCGGGGGGCCATTCCGTGAAACTTGATGACAACGAACGTCCGGCCACCGGCAGAAATGTTGACGATCTCGGCCGGCCCGTCTTGATGAAAATTGGCCCCGGATACTGGGTGGTGTCGGCTTCGTTACTGATTGGCTATATCGTATGGGCCGGTGTCACCGATAGATCGCCCGATGTCAGTGAAATTATTTATGCCCTGCTACTCAGTGCCTGGATCGGGCTATGGCTGTACACCATTGGTCCGATCATTTTGAGAAGCAGACAAGCAGCATTCTTCGCCGCCATCTTTGGCGCAGCCTTTCCCGCCATGCTCGCCTCAGACTGCTTCCCTCAGTACCGGGGATACCTAGTGGTCATCGGCTTAAGCATGCTGGTGGCACCCCTCGCAGCGGTGCTTGTAGACTCAGTAAGATGGAGCCGAGCGCATCCGGACGAGCCCCCGGTAGAGCGCATCCCCGGCGACTGGTAGGGTATCACGCGCCGTAATAAGCTTTCCGCTCGGCGATGGCGTCAGCAACCTTTGATAGGTCCGTCGTCAGCACGTCACCTGTAAACTGATGCGCCTCAAGCATATAGATATAGTCGGTCGCGTTGGCCGTCGTGTCGCCAATGGTGCCGCTGTTATTACCCATGCGCAGGAACATTGCGGAGAGGTCAGTCGGCGTCGGCACCGCGCCACCAGACCATGCCAATTTCTGTCCCGTATTATCATCGGCCAGCGCAGAAGACGCCGTGACCGTCACGCCATCCAGCGTTACTCGTAGGATGCGGTCCTGTTGATTGACGGACATTGCCGCCACGGCGATAGAGGCATTGGTGATAGCCGCCGACGTAACTGCGGCGGAGGCAGCGGCACCCGTCAAGCGCAAATTGATGACGCCTGATGCTTTCTGCACAAACGCGCGAGCATTCGAGGACACCAAAGCTGTCTTGTTCCCTACGAATATGTTGTGCGCCAGCGTTGGCGCGGATGGACACACGGGCGAGAACGCGATGAGCAGCGTTCCCTCCCACGCCATGCTGTTCGGCAAATCCCACTGATTGGAATTATCGAGCTTCAACCCCCGCCGAGAGTACGGGCCCACGCCAGCAAATAGTGGTGTGCCGGCCCGCAAGGTCGCATTGCCAGAGCGAAAGGCACCGAACCCAGCCTGATCGATGAACTTCTGATTAGTCGCGTCATAGGCAAGCGGGTCTGTGTCATCAAACCGGAAGCCGGAGACCCAACCCGGAATATCCCAAACGTATGTCATTATGCAGCCCTCACGGTCATCTCTTGGGGACAGGCGAAGTCATAGTGCGTGTATGAAGGGTTCACTAACGAGATGACGCCAGAGCCCGCTTTGCGCACGATAGTCCCAGCTTGGTTTTGCGTGCCTGATACCAAGCTAACCGTCGTAGTCGGTACTGCGATCCGGAACCGCTGTTGACCGACCGTCCCGACAGGAGATGCGTTCAGGGTCAGCGTGATTTTGTTGCCCGATACGACAGCCGCGTTGATCTTGACATAGCTGCCATTGTCGACCCATTCCATGCCGTAGAGGGCGTTGGCCGCATTAAGGTTTGCCCCATAGTTGAAGTTGGTATCGATCAGCAATTGCTGTGTGAATTTGATCACGCAGGTGGTCGTACCGTTCCACGTGACGTCAGTTGCCAACACCGGCGGAGACACATCCCCATTCTCGAAGAACCTTCGCAAGCGAAGCATGTGTGCCTCGCCACGCGTTGCCATGCCAAGATTGGTGTTGTGGACGCGGTCGGACAAACTTGGATACGGGAACTGCGGCCCGATGGAGATCGCATTCGGTGTGTCGCCCAGGATGCGGGTAAGTGCCCGCTCAATGTCGATCGAGGTCGCGTCCTTCATCTCCTGAGGGTACGACATGACAATTGGCGCTCGGTACTCGGGGCGCCCCATCTGCTGGGCGGCGTAGAGCTGCATCAGGCCGAGATATTCCATGCCGTTCGTATAGTACTGCGTCTCGCTTTGGCCGGCCGACATAGCTGCCTCGCCATTCGACTGCGAGAATGAGACAACGGGCCGGTATCCGTCTGCCCGCGCCACAGCGCACAATCGACGTATCATGCCGTGAGCGTTCGCCAGTGGACCGCCCTGCCCGAGGATGGTCAGATCGCGCCCGCCGACCGCAACGGAGACCTGATAGAGTCGCCGCATGGGGCCGCGATCTGAGAATGCTGCGGCAAAGCCCCCGCCGGGCCCCTCACGCGAGCTGTCTTCCTGATGGATGACGACGGAAGAAACCTCATTCCAATCCACACACCACTCTTGGTTGGTCGCGAAATAATCGAACTTGGGGCCACCATTGCCACCAACTGGCATATAGGCATTGGGATGCGTAATGCCCGTGACCGGTGCCGTTCCGGTTCCATCATCACGCGGCTCGTGATTTGACTGTCCAATCCAAACATGGAGAAGAGCCTGCGGAAGAGACAACTCACGCTGATAGCGAGCGGTGAAGAAGGCCTGCTTTGCTGCCGCGCGGGCTGCAGCAGCTTCACTAAAATCCATCCTGGTTCCCAAGGTAGAGTACCCGCCGCGCGCACTGATGACTTCCGATGATGGCCCGCCCTGCACCGGCGAGAAATTCAAAGCTGTGGTGCCGAGATTTATCGATCCAGCATCGAGGCCGAGGGTCCATCCTTCGCCGGCTCCAACCGTCCCGGCCTGGATGACGAAGCCGATGCGCGCCAGCTCCGCGGCGCTGTCTGCGAAAGAAGCGCGAGATGCTGCGCCGGACGCCACAACGGTGTAGAGGCCATTTTCCGCCGGCGCCGTCTGAGAGCCGAGAAAGACATAATTTCCCGTCGCCAGAACGACGCCGTTCAAGGTCGTGCCATTTGTCAGGCCGGATGCCAGAGTGACGTTCGCAGTTGACCTGACCCGGATCGCATTCGACGTCCAATTGATGCCCAAGGCCGGACCTGGCGCACCGACGAGGCCGATCGACCACGATGCAAAGATACCAGAGCCATTGACACCATCGACGTTCACCGTCATGGCGGTGCCCATCGGATCGTAGGCGGTGACGACACCATCCATATATTTGGTGACATCTGCAGTGCTGGCGATCCGAACCCGAGAACCGACACCATAAGCCAACCCGGCTTGCGTCGAAAAGGACTGGGAGCCGGGCCCTATAGTCAAGGACGTCGCGCTGGTGCCAATGTATCCCGGTCCAACACTGAACACCCAACCAGAGCCGGTGTAATATCGCGCCATATTGGCGGTGGTGTTGAAATAGTAGAGCCCAGCCTCGAGCGCGATCGGCGGCACATAGGCAGCGGCATAGGCTTCGGCCGCTGCATCATCGGCGAAGTCGCCGAGGCTCTGGCGCTTCACATCAACGATGGCAGCTTCCATCTGGTTGAGTTTGGCGCGGATATCCGCCTTGATCGGTTCGTGGTCGCCGGATTCCGGCACGAACGGCGTTTCATAGTCGCGGAAGATGTTGTCGATAGTGTCGACCATCTCAAAGGCTCCAGATTTTCAGGGATGCGTCAGGTAACGGTGGCCGTCTGCGGGCCGGCCGGCGTCGAGCCGACATCGGCGGCATTCAGCGCCACCGCGAAATAGTCATAGGTGCCAGCCGCCACCGTGTCGGTGTAGGCGCTGGTCGCGTTCGGCGCTCCGAAGATTTTCGGGCCAACCGGGACGGCATCGATGAACGGGTCGCCGGTGGCGGCGCGGTAGAACTGCACGGCGCTGAAATTGCCGCTGTTCGGATTGGTACAGGACAGGTCGGCGAAGCCTGCACCGCCGGTGGCGGCGATCCATATCGGCGAGCCCGGCGCGACGCTGGCGATCTCGGTATTCACCTCCAGCGGTGGCGTGCTGAAAGGTGATCGCGATGTTATGCCGTAGGTCGCTACCTGAACTTCCAAAAGCGTCCCGGAGGGCACCACGCCGGTCTCGATGCTGAGACGCCCGGCCGAGGGTACCAGCCCAGGATAGGTTGTTTCCTGCCAGGTCCCTGCCGGCGGTCCCTTGACCCGCCAATGCACGACATAGCTGAAATAAATTGAGCTCCCGTCGATCGCGGTATTTGTTGGCGCATCCCACGAAACGTTCAGAATGACGACCGCGGAACCCGACGGATCGGTGATCTGTTCTGCCGTTGCATTGACGTCGGCCGGCGCCGACAGTCCGCCGCTGGACGGGCGAACAGGGACCGGTGGCACGTCGCTCTCCATCGTACCCGGCACATACTCGGAATCGATGACGGACGACGTTTGCAGGAAATCTATTTCACAAGTCTGGCTCATCGGCGATAGGCGCGCTGCGCGCACCTCAACCACAAGATCAGCCATGCGATAGGATTTGTTCGACTGGATACGCACCCGGCGCGCATAGCAGGCGTTGAGCCCACTCCACCGCAACGTCAGCGTGCCGCGCACTTCCTGACGCTGGCGGAACATTTCACGGCGCAGAAGCCGCGATGCCTGCCCAACCGACTGCACCCATCCCAGATCGATGTTGCCATTGACCGGGGCGCCCGGCCGCAGAGCCTGGTCCGCCGTATCCAACACCGGATCGGTTTCGACACTGACATAATTATGGTCCGGCGAGGTCCACCGCGCCGTTGCCTGGTTGATCCGTGTTTCGCTTGATGCGCCGGTCTGGAGTTTGACGCCAAGAATATCGGCATCTGAAATTAAGACGACCGGCGCATAATAGACGCCGATCTCGATATCGACGGTTCCATCGCCCCGTCGGCAGAGCCAGCCGTCGAAGGCAGCCAACATGCTTTGCAGGGCGATGCGGCGGTCCTGTTCTTCCGTCCCCCAGCCGGAGCCGCGATAGCGCGGTTCGGTGCCGCCACCCTTGCGGGAAACAGACGTGTCGCAATCGTCCATCGCCTGCGTCCAGCGGGAAAGGATCGGCAGGACCGTTGTAGTGTAATTGTTGCGGTAGCCGGCGGGAGAAAAGCACAGAAAATCGAGAACGAATAGAACCGGGTTGCGGCTGAATTGCCACGTCGCTTCGTTATTCGGGTCTTGCGCTTCGTCGCGCGGATCGAACAGCAGTTTCCAGTTGCCGACCATACTCGGCTGAGGCGACTGGTTCGGATAGGCTTTCGTGAAACCTTGCTGGCCTGTCGGCGAACAGATCATCGCGAGCGAGGCGCAGCCATCGCCGCGGTGTTTTGCGGTCCAGTTGGCGCCCAGCAGATTCCGGATCATCGCATAGGGCGTTTCCGGGACCAGGCCGATCCTTGTATCGATCCAGACGACAGGCTGGACGGACTCATTTGCATATCTGCCGTCTGGCAAGGGGTTGACTGTTCCATGCATCGGGCCAGTAAGGGGCGCGACGAGAAAGGCCATATTGTTGGCCGGGTTCAGCGTCACGGCGTCGTCATGGAGATAGAGTTGGACGAATTCAGCCGCGCGGTGGCGGACGAAGGCAATCACATAATGCAGGTAGTTTCCCGTCGCTTCCCAAAGGACGACGACGCCTGATAGCCGAACCGTTCCATACGCAAACGGCGCATAGGGCACGGGCTGCTTGATCGGGACCAGGCCGCTTTCGGCGCTCTGTTTCGGCGATCGGGACAGGAGCAAGGATAGGCCGATGCCGAGCGCCGTCGTTGTGACCGATGCCAAGACAGCCGCGACACTCACGCCGGCAACGGTCGTCGGCAGGCTCGCGGCGACCAGCGCCGCCGCAAACATGGGCGTGAATATCGGGTCCGCATGCGCTGGCGCCAATAGCCCCAGGAACGTCATAGCGGCCAGCAGGAGCCGCATCATCATCGCATGACCGCCCAAGATGCCGTCACCGCCAGATCGCCGCTGTAGACGAAGCCCTGTCCGTTATCATCAAGCCCGCGAGCCATCCAAGACGAAGCATAGCGAATGACGACGGCGCCGCCGGCCGCGCGCATGTTTTCCGGCAGACCTTCGAACAGAACAACGCCCAAATCTCCATGCTCAGGATCTTCCGTTCTGACAAATCCATGTCGGCTCATTTCGCCATCCACCAGAGAAACGAGCCCACCAGCGCGCGCCACGATCGAACCGGCTTGCGCCGCCGTGCGGTAGCGTCCGCGCCATCGCTCGGTCGGGTCTTTCCCGGTTGCTTCCGCGACCCAAAGCCCACCCCAGCAGCAGCAATCGACATAGCCCCACTTCCACGCCTGCTTCAGCGAGCGGTCGAGGTAGTCGTCGAGTGTGATCATCCCTTGCGGAGTCGGCTTGTCATGCCGTTGAAGACAGCGAGGGCGATCTCGGCGCGCGTACGTTTCCTGTATCGCAGCACCTGGTTGCCGGTGATGGCGACCTGAAAAATACGGCCTGTCTCGGACAGGCTGATGACCCTGCGGATGCGATAGGCGCGATGGCCCCAGGTGGGATGCTCGATTGAGAACCATTCGCCGCCCTGGAGGTCAGCCCCTTCGACAACCTTGATGTTCAGAATTCCGTCGCCGCCCTCGGCAATTTCCGTCAAGACCGCGCTGATGACAGGCTGCGAATAGAGCGTCCCGTCTGAAAATGAGGTGCCGTCGCTATGCGGAACCAGCCGATAGAGACCATCAGCACCGCTCCATCCACCGGCTACTGGCGCGATAAAATCGAGCATCAGCGGCGCATTGATCCGCGCCACGCTGCCGTTCAGCATAGCCCCCATCCTGGACACGTAGCGCAGCCGAGCCGGAACCGTATTGCCTGGGTTGATGCCGCTGTATTTACAGGAGACCAGCCCGCCGCCGCCTATATCCGCCGAGGTCGAGAACCCATCCAGACTGCGCCCGCCCTCGATGCTGGAGCCGACGACGTCGACCTCGATCTCTGCTGGCCGGAGCAAGGCGAGGTTCATCGTCTCGATCGTCTCAGGCATCAGCCGGCATACCTGGCGGCATTGGCCGTCTGGACGCCGGCGAGGTTGCGCGTCACGTTCTTCATCACCGAGGCTTCGATCCGGTCGGCGTGCTGGTCGAGCATGTCCTGGATCTTCGGCATGGTCTCATTCCCGACGTTGCCGTTGACGATCAGCTGTGTCGTGCCGGCATGGAAGTTGACGCCCCCTCCGTTGTCATTGCTGGCGCGGCCAAGGGAGGCAGCTACGCCCAGCTTGCCGTCGGCGCCGCGCTTCAGCGGCATGACGGCTTCCGTCCCGGCTTCACCCATCAAGCCGGTCTTTCCACCGGCCATCGGGAAATGCACCGGGCCGGTCGTCAGACCGCCGGCGGCGAAGGGCACGACCGATCCACGGCTGAATGCTGCCCCGAGGGCGTAGAGCCCGCCAGAGCCCGGCGTGAGGCCGCCACCGCCGCCAAAGAGGCTGCTGAAGAGTCCGCCGCCTCCACCGCCGCCACCGAGGCCGCCAATGCCACCGTTGACGATGACATTCCCGGCCTGGACGTTCATGTTCGCCGTCGTCTTGTCGCCACCGATCAACCCGCCAAGCAGATCGCCGAATAGGCCACCACCGGCCTTGCCGTTCTTGCCGAGAAGCGTTTCCGTCAGCCCGGCGGTTCCGGTGTCGATCAGTTTATCGCCGATCCGGAGGCCGGCCTGCTTCAATGCTTCGCCGGGCTTTTCGCCGCGGGCAATTGCCTTCAGCGGTGACGAGATCAGATCGCGCGCCGAATCCCTGACAGAATCCATGGCTGCAATTGTCTTTTGCTGCCTCTCTGCTTCCTTTTCACGCGCGGCGGCAAGCTGACCTTCCGCAGCCGCAAGCTTATCGATTGTGGCGCGGTAGGCCGTCAGGTCGGTAATGCCCTGGCGCCGGACCTCATTTTCCAGCCGGATTTGTTCATTTGACCGGGCGATTTCTTCTGTCGACTTGCCGAATGATTTTGCGCTGGCGTCGAGCGCACGGCGCTGCGCCTCGGCGTTCTGTTCGGTATCGAAGAACATCTGCGCGGTGAGATTATTGATGCGGTCGGCTTCAACCTTCGAGCGCAACGACGATACGTTGTCGTTTGCGCCGTTACCCCCGACATTGACGGCCGACGGGGCTCCGTTGCGCAGTGCGCGCGCGCCGAATGGTTCAACATGCCACGGCTCGTAAGACATCGGAAATCGCAGGCCGAGGTCACCTGCCTTAGCATGTGCCGCCGCTCGAGCTTCGGGCGTGGCAAAGGCCAAATCGGCAGCCAGGCCATATTCGTGGTTCGACCGACCGGGAGGCGCAGCAAGACCGGGCTTGCGGCGGTATAGATCGGCCTGCTCGTCATAAGATCGCTTACCGGACGTGATCGAGATGCCGGGAACTGCCGCGATCAGAGCTTCGAGTTTTGTCCGAAAGTCGTCGGCGAGACCCTGCGTTCCCGCTACCGAGCTTCGGTTTGACACCGTTGCCGCCGGCGCCGTGCCGCGGTTCAGCACATTAGTCTGCTCGCCAAGGTCGCGGAATTCAATGGCGGTCTGGCGCTTGACCCGCTCCAGCGGCGTGCGCGCGCCGGACATGGAAATCTCATCATTGATGCGACGGGTGGCGTCCTGCAGCGTGCGCGTTGCCTCGGCAATAGCGAGTGTGCGGGCCTTGTCGGCGTCGGCGGCCTGCGTCGTCGCCCGCGTCGCGTCTCGCTTGGCTTCCGCCTCGATCTTCATTTGCTCGACGGCAAGCTTTTCAGCGGACGTGCGCGCCATGATCGCAGCCGCCCCGATCCTCGCGTCTTCGGCGACGTTCGCGTTTGCGAGGTCGATAGCCTGCTGGCGCCGGCGGCGCTGTTCATCGGCGGCGCGGTCTGCAAGAGCCGGCGCGATTAAGGGCGCACCCGCCTCCATGATGCGTTGTTCCTGAGCGCTGGCGATTTCGCGATCCAGACGGGAAATCATCGCGCGATTGCGCGGATCAGTCCGACGGCGATTCTCGATCAGTGTGTTCAGATCCACCTGCGACTGCGTCTCGCCGCTGTCGATCTTGCTGCCCGCCCAGGAAAACCACTTCGAGGCGCGCTGGGAAGCAGCCTCCATGGCCTTTGCCAAAAGCCCGGTCGCATCCTTCGTCTTGTTCAGATCGTCGAGATAGGCGCGCATGAGCGTCGCGCGCGCGCCCTCCATGTCGTTCATTGCCGCCTGGCGTCGGATTTGCTGCTCGACATTGGCGCCGAACGTGCCGAAACGGCGGCCCAGATCCTGCGCGCCCTGAACCGGGTCACGGAAGGCCTTCGTCAGTTCTTCGGTCGCCTCAGAAATACCCAGCCCGAATGCGCCTGAGAACTTGCGGGTCGAGGCCAGCAACTGGTCAGAGATGCCGCCGTCGATGCCCGCTCCCGCGAAACCACCGACCGCGGCAAACGACTGGCTCGACGTCAGGCCCCGGCTGGTACCTCGCGCGGCAAGGTCCGTCATACCAGCAAGAGTCTGTCCGCTTGCCCTCCCTAAGCCGTTTAACGACCGTTCGAGATCGCGGATTTTGCTTTCCCATGTGGCCCAGGAGGCAAAGCCCGCCGCGCCGATCGCCGCGATGCCAACCATCGCGACGCGCGCCGGCGTCACCAGCCCGAGCAAGGTCGAGCCGAGTTGCTTTATGGATCCCGTAACACCCTGCGGCCCCTGCAGCGTTTGGTAGACCTGTCCGCCCTGCGTCGCGAAAACCTGAAAGGCGCTCGATCCGGAAAGCAGCATGGTCGCCGCGTCATTGACCTGAAAGCCCAGATTTCGCATCTGGTATGCATTCATCGCCACGACGTTGGAGTGCTGCTGCGTCGCTGCAATGGCCTGATCCAGCCGCTGCTTCATGATGAACATATTGCGGGACGCCTGATCGGCGTTCCCCGAGTTCTCGCTGATCGCGCGCGCGGCGATGCGCTGCGCATTTTCGAGTTGCGCAGTCGCACGCGCAACCGGATCGATCGTCTTGCTCAGCCGGTCGAAGTCGCGCTGCGCGCTCAATGTCGATTTCGACATCGTTTCCGATGCCGTAGCGACCTTCTGCTGAGACGCAGCTACGCCGTCGAGTTTGGCCTTGACCTGATCCAGCCCCTGTTCGGAGCCGATCACCGTCAATTTTTTGATCTGCTCGACAGTCGCCATCAGGTCGCCTAACGCTTCACGATCGTCTGTGGATGTGAAGGCGTCGCAATAGCCAGCGCGAATTCCGGCCCGTTCGAACTGGCCCTGCATCTTCTTCGCATGGGCTCGATCGACGCCAAACACGAGCGTCGGGCGGTTCTCGGCATGCTTCTGCCAGCTCTCGACGACATCGGCGATGAGCCTGGAGTCCTGCATCACCTCGGATAGCTGATCCTGCTGGTAGTCGCCGGCCTTCGTTTTCACTGCCGATAGGTCTGGCTGCGTCGGCGCGAAGACGCGATACGGAACCAGCCAACCCTTGGCGATCGCCTCCGCCATCGTGATAGGGATGATCAGCTTCGAATATTTCTTGCCGAGGCCTGCGGTCCACGGCGTAGCGCTCAAGCCGATGACGATCGTCTTCGACCACTCTGGACGCGCCAGCATTTCTTCGAGGTGGCGGTCACCGACATGCGCCTCGTCGACAAGCAGAATTGCAACCGGGTCGAGCGTCCTATTGCGCAGCGTCTGGAGCGAAATGACCTGGATCGGGGCGCTCGGATTCGTCATTTCGTGATCGGCTTGAAGCACGCCGATATCGCGCACGCCGGCGGTCCACATCCGCTTCGCCGTCTGGTTGACGAGGCCCAACATCGGCACCGTCATGCCAGCGCGCCGGCCCTTTTTCAGGCTGCCCTCGCAGATGGCAACAGCTACCTCGGTTTTGCCGGTGCCGGTCGGCATCATCAGCATGATCCGCCGGTGGCCTTCGGCGATAGCGGCGCGCAGCATGTCCAGCGCACGGGCCTGGAAGTCGCGCAGGACGACTGGCTGGATGTTCGCCGTCGAAGACAGCAGCGATTGTTCGAAGGGCAGGGCGGGGGCGTGCAAGTTCATGCAGCACCCTTGCCAAACGGATGGTTGTCGTCCCAACCAGGTTCAGAGGGTGGGTCTGCTCTCCCTATCCTGCTAACGTTTCCCCCTTGGCTTGGTATCTTTCTGGCTTCTGGCTTCTGGGCCTTATCCCCCCCGTTATCCCTTGGGTTGCCACTTGGGTTAACCGGGGGGTTAACCCCCCCCTTAACCCCATTCTTCAAATTGGGATTACCCCCGCCGCTTCCATTGGCCTTGTCCTTTCTTGCCTTGGCGATGTCTCGGCGCATCCGTCGGCTGAAGATCGTCCCGTCTTCATCGATGCTGAAGACGCCGAACTCGGATAGCTCCAGGAGCAGGCTTTCACATTCCCTGGCGCTGGCGCCGACAAGCTTTGCGAGCTGCGGTGCCTTGATCGGCACACCGTTGATGTTGAGAGACCCCTCCGATTCGAACATCAGGCAGAGCATTTCCATCCAGAGCCCGCGAGCAGCCAGCGAGCAGGAGTGGACGGCCTGATCAGACCGCCAGTCAGAGGCGTAGAACTTGAGCCATGGCTGGCGTGTCGCACTCATGGGCGATCACCTGCCTGTTTTCTGTTCGCCATTATCGCATCGCGCTCTCGCTTGATGGCGTTGATCAGGGCGTCGACGTTCTCCGGAGCAATGACGATCGTGATGTCGTCTTCGTCGTACTCACCGGCTTCGCATTTGATGGTGATGTGGTCACGGCCGTTCGCAAATACGCTGATCGCTGACTGTTCTGGCACGTCGACTTGCCTCCAATTGCTCCAGTCGGGATATGGCTTGCTATTTTCCTGCTTCGGCTTAGGAGCCTGCGGGACAGGTGCGGATACCGCTGGCGAAGGCGCCGGCAGTTTGCCGCCGGCATCGCCCAGCATGTCGGGCTGTTCGTTCTTTGCGTCTGTCATTGGGCCTCCTCGTCAATCCATGGTGCGATCCGGACGGCGAGCCATTTCGCCGAGCGCATCAATCGAAGGGCGATGAAAGTCCTCATCCGCCAATGCCAGCTGCGCCTCGAGACGGGCGATCCTCGCGTCGAGTTGTTTGAATTCATCTTTGGCCGCCTTTTCATTGGCCGCATCGCGCGCGGCACGTTCAATGTCTCGGAGCTCGTCGCCAGACACGCGGACCCGGTCGTCGGCGTACCAAACGTCGCGAACCCTGCTGTAGGACCAGCCGGGCAGCTTGCGGCACACGCGAAGCAGAACAGCTTTCACGCTTTCGCCAGGCTCTGCCGGCCGCGCCAACTGACGCATCATGCTCTGGCACTCGATCAACGCACTCATTTCCCCAAACTCCGATGACTTGTCGGACATTTCCAAAAGCTCCTGTGACACAGTGATCTTGTGAGAACAGGAGCGTTTCAAAACCTCATGTGTGAATTCGATGGACTTCAAGCGGATTTCGTCACGATCGGCGTTGCAGCGCGGGCCGTGATCGAGAAAATTTCAGACGAGCGGCAGGTGGTTCAAACACCTGCGCAACTCGTGGTGATGGTGGTGGCGCGCTCTTGCAGCGAGCGCGGCGAGAAGAATGTGATAGTCGCGTTCAGCGATGACCGAGTCGTCGTTGACAACGGCGCCGGCGGTGCGTGGTCGCGGAGCCGGCGCTGATGCCAGGAATCCGCGGCCCACCATGGCTACGCCTCCACCTTTTCGCTGAAGATGTCTGGTCGCAGCGCCTCTCGACGTATTTCACCACCGGTGGCTCGTTCGATAGCAATCGCCACTTCGGCAGTGACACGTTGCTTGCCGTTCATCAGGCGGGAAATCTGCTGTTGGGTGAGACCGACCCTGGCAGCAAGTTTGGCCTGTGACCCCAGGATGCGGACGGCGCTGATGAGATTATCGTGTTGCATACGAAGAAAATACACCTAACGGGTGTGAAGTCAACACCCACAAGTGTGGAGCTAGGGTTTTGGCAGTAGTGTACGAATGCGCCATGCAGAACTATGGCGAAAAAGTCCGGCAAGCCCGAGAATCCAAGGGCATCAGTCAGGCACAACTTGCCGACGAGGCTGGAACAACTCAGCAGACGATTGGTAAAATCGAAGCTAATTCAATAGCGTATAGCCGATATATGCCAAAAATTGCACAGATCCTCGGGCTTGATCTACGCGAAGTCGATCCCCGGTTTGCCTTACAGGAGGTTGCGTCAGCAACGACACCCAACGCCATGCCCGTTTATCCGGGGGTACCAGGGGCAGACCGGTCGATGGGTATGGCGCGCGAGCCGGCCTACTTCGTTGCAATTCCGGAGATGATGTTCGGAAAGGTCCGCCCGTTCGGCTGCATAATGCCGGATAGCTCGATGAAGCCCATATTTTCTCCAGGCGACGTGCTCTTGTGTGCTGAAGCAGCGGATTCTCCGCCTTCTGGCCTCTGCGTTCTTATGCGCAAGGATGCCAATCAGCCCGTGGTTCATCCTATGCTCGTGCGCAAGCTGGTGATGCCTTACGAAAATTCCTGGATGCTTGAACGCGAAAACCCGCACGGGACTGAAATGGTGGAGAAAACCGACTGGCCCACGGTGTACAAAATACACGGTGTCTACTATCAGAGCTGATTAATTACACTAAAAGGTGTTGACTTCCACACTTTAAGGTGTTTTCATTGCCTTCATCACATCGATGGAGGCCGCCTTGCCACAGCCAGACACCCAGCCACAGCCGGATTTCCAGCGGTTCATCACCGTTTTCCATGCCGATCGTTCTGGCACCGCGCCTGCGACCTTCAATCCGCACGCCACCCTTGCCGAGGTTGCGCACGCACTTGCCGACAACGAGATCGCCGACTGCCCGGTGGTCTGCATCCTTGAAAGCGTGCCATCGGAAGGCACTTGCCGCGACGTCACCGAGGATATCGCCCGCCTGATCCCGGCCGTCATTGAAGAAGCGTCACGCGATGGCTGGGAAGTCCGCGCCTGCGCCATCGACCTGATGGAGCGCTATGGCATCGACCAGCCGGAGGCCGATGCCGACGACGAAGGCGAGGCCATGCAGGTCGGCTTCGACCGCGAGCGCGACCGCCGCGCAATGGCGGAGGCGGTCTGATGAATCAGCACGCCATGCCAAACATCGCAGCCGCTGCGGCGCTCGCCTCGATTGAGCAGCCGGAGCCATGCCGGCGCGATCTTCAATCCCTCGGTGCCGAGTTCGACGCCATCCATGCGACCTACTTGGTTCTGCACAAAGAGCAGGATCAGCTATCGGCAGTCTTCGATGCTGCGCTGGCTGAACTGCAAAAGACCGATCGAGACCCTTTCAAATCCAAGGCATGGCATCGCCTGCGCGACGAGACCGGCCTGGAAGCCAATATCGCGAAGGTCGAAGCGATCTGGGAACATCTCGAAAAGCTGGCGGAGCGAATTCGCCTGATCGCGCCCGTCACAGTCGCCGATTTCCATGTCCGGCTGAAGGTGCTGGCGTTCGACAACTACGTCAGTTGCGAGTTCGACCAGCCTGAACGGGACATGGACTGGCACGTCCTGAATTTCCATCAGCTTTTACAGCAAGTCGGGAAGTCGACCGCCGCGGCGTAGGCCGCCTATCTCGGGAAGGAAATCCCATGAACATGCACGCGCAAATCACCGTCGGGGCGTCAACGCCGACAGCATTGCCTGATCAGCCAGCGCCAGCGATGGCATTCACCCCCGCCGACGAAAAGCGCGCGGTCGAAGCCATCGAGTTCACTGAGCGCTACGGGGATCGCCTGTCCTGGCATCCGGCCCCCTTCAGCTACGTGTGCTGGGACCGCCAGCTCAACGAAGAGCGCATCCACACGATTTGCAGCGGCGAGTACCGCCCGATCACCGAGGCCATGCGCCAGATTCTTTGGCGCCGCGAGCACCGCGCCTAACCGCACATCAAAATTGGAGGATTGAACGATGAACATGCATGTCATGATCACGCCGCCAGCACCGCCAGTGAACGCCGTGGTCGCGCACTTCGATGCGATGCTCGCGGCTTACCGAGCTTTTTGCCGTCAGGCTGATGAGCACAATAATGCTGTAGTGGACCTCGAGCACGGTCCTGAATGCGATGCCATGCGCTTCCGCGCCGGCGACATCAAGCTGGGCATTCCAGGCGCGCCGGCGAGAGCGAACATCACCGATCCGCAGTTTCTGCTTTATGGAACGGACGATATCACGGCCATGCGAGCCGCGATGACGCATAAGCCGACGGGCGCGCGCCGGGCGCGCATACTCGAGATATTGGCGGCCGCAGCCGAGCATCAGGCCAGATGTGCCACGCATGAAGCCGTCGAGGGCGCGGCCGAGGCTGCCGCTGCCGACCTCAAAAAGAAGATCGACGAATTTGCAAGGGTCCATGCGCGCACGCCAGCGCTCACCCTCGCCGACATCGAATTCAAGGTTCGCTTGGTCCTTTGGACGCAGGGCATCCGCGAATTCGACCCCATGAGCATCCAGAACCATGTCGAGGAGGTGACGAAGCTGGCGCTCTATCACGATATCATGGCGATGCAGGGCAAGCCGCTCCCGGCCGATCCGGATAAGCAGGTGGCGGCATGAGTGCGGACAGCAAGGTTGTTCCGTTCCGCAGACCTGTTCGACCGGGCAAAGTCGACCCGAAGAATTATGATTTCCGCGGCGTCATCATCTATGCCTCGATGTCCGAGCATGTGCGGACCGCTGTGCGGGAAAAGCTGATCGCCCTGTCGAAGTTGGAAGGGCAGACGCTCGAAGGCGTTCAGGCCGAGTTGCGGCAAGCTGCCGACTATTGGATCAATCGGTTGCCAAAGGCTCGCGAAAAGTCAGGCTATGGCGACGATGCATTCTGGGTGGAATGCAAGGAACAGCTCGCTGACGACGCTGAAGACGAGGTCCGCACAGTTGCCCGCGAAATGTCCATGCAGATCGAAATGCGCGCGAGGCCGTCATGACCGCGCGCCAGATCCTGACAATGGCGCTCGCCGGCATCGAGCGGGCTCCGATCGCCGAAGCTGAGAAGCCGATCTTCGAATGGGTTGATCCTCGGACCCTTTATGTCGACGACAGCTATCAGCGCGCGCCGGCGGGCCGGTCGCTCGATCTCATTCACAAGATCGTTGGCGGATGGGACTGGGCCGCATTCAAGCCGCCGGTCTGCGTCATGGTCGGCAACGAGTTGCACGTCGTCGACGGCCAGCATACCGCCATCGCCGCGGCGAGCCACGGCAGCATCGAGACAATCCCGGTGATGATCATCGACGCGGTCGAAGTGAAGAACCGGGCAACCGCCTTCGTGAAGCACAATCGCGATCGCGTTCCCGTCACCCGGGCCCAGTTGCACCACGCGATGGTGGCGGCCGAGGACGACGTCGCCGTGACGATCAAGCGTCTGTGCGACAAGGCCGGCGCGACAGTGCTGCAGAAGCCGGCCCCTCACAATGAATGGAAGGCAGGCCAGACGATTGCGCTGGCGGCCATCCAGCAGATTTTGAACAAGCGCTATGCCCAGGGCGCGCGGCGCGTCGTCGAGGTCTGCGTCAAGGCGGAACTGGCGCCAATCTCCGCCCTGTATCTCAAGGCCGTCGACGAAGTGCTGTTCGGGAAGGACTTCAAAGGCACGGTCCAGGACGACGACGTTGCAGCCGCCGTGCGCGCCGTCGCGCGGGCCGAAGATCCCGAGCCGAAGCAGATCGCCATGAAGATGAATGCACCGCTCTGGATGGGCCTAGCTGTCGTCATCCATCGGAACACGCGCAAGGTTCGCGGCGCGCCGGAGAAGGCGGCATGAACCAGAACCATAGTGGCTCAGCTGTGCCCGCCGTCCGCGTCGTGATCTCGCCTACCGGCATCGAATATTATCCCCTGCCGTCTGTGGAAATCTCCACCGGCCGGGCCGATGCAGGCGAGATCGGGCTGGAATTGGCCCGGGAGATCGGCCGCGCTCTTGCCCGGCAGCACCACAGCGAGGAAACTGCCGCCCGCGCCCGACTGGCGGCGCCGGAGAAGCACCCCGCGAAATGACCCCGAGCGTTTCATCACCACGTCGCGCCGCGCTCTACGCGCGATTTTCGACCGATTTGCAGCGCGATGCCTCGATCGACGATCAGTTCGCGCTCTGCCGGCGCTATTGCGAGCGCGAGGGCATCGCCGTGGTCGACGAGTTCCACGACCGCGCCGTCACATCCGCCTCGATGATCGGTCGCGCCGGCGTGCAGTCCCTCCTGGCTGCGATTGGCCGCCGGCGTTTCGATTGCATCGTGGTGGAGAATGTCGACCGCCTGTCGCGTGACATGGCGGACCTGGGCCTGATCTGGCGCGAATGCCAGTTCCATCGCGTCACGCTCCTGACGGTCCATGAAGGCGAGGCCAGCACGCTCTCGATCGGGCTGCGCGGCGTCATGGGTGCGATGTTCCTGACCGACCTGAAACACAAGATCAGGCGCGGCATGTCGGGGAAGGTCACGGCCGGCCAGCGCGCCGGCGGCCTGCCGTATGGCTATCGCGCGGTAGCGGGCAAGCCAGGCGAACTTGAGATTGATCCCGAGCGTGCGCTGACTGTGCGCCGCATATTTGAATGGTACGCCGACGGCTGGTCGCCACGCGAGATCGCGCTTGCGCTGAACCGCGAAGGCGTGCCGGCGCCGCGGGGCGGGGCCTGGCAGTCGTCGTCAATCTCGGGATATGCGGCTCGTGGCCAGGGCATGATCATGAACGAGTTCTACGCCGGCGAGATCGTCTGGAATAAGACCGAGCACGCCCGCAACCCGAAGACCGGCAAGCGGGTACCGCGCGTCAATCCGCCGGAGTCGTGGATGCGCGCGCCGGCGCCGGATCTGGCGATCGTCAGCAAAGAACTGTTCGAGGCGGTGCGCGCGGCCCAGGAGCGCCGCCGGCTGGGTGCCCATGGCGTTCCCAAGCGGCCGAAGCGCTTGCTGTCCGGCCTGCTGAAATGCGGGGAGTGCGGGTCCAGCATCGTGTCATCTGGATTGCGCAACGGCCATCCGGTGGCGATCTGCTCGCGCGCCAAGGAGACCGGCACCTGCGACAACCGCGGCAAATACCGCGTCGACCGGATCGAGGAATCTGTCATCAATCTGCTTCGGTCGAACCTGTCGAACCCGAGGGCGATCGCCGAAGCGGCGAGGGCCTACCGTGAGGAGCGCCGGCGGCTGGCGGCCGATACAGTACGGGAGCGGTCGCAGATGGAGCGCCGGCGCGGCGAGGCCCAGCGCGAACTCGATCGCCTTGTCGACGGCATCGCCAAAGGCATCATGATTGTCGAGATCGCCGGGCCGAAGACGACTGAGCTCTATCGAGAAATCCAGGCCATCAGCCAGCGCCTCGCCCAGGAAGACGAGCCGGGCAGCAATCTCGAGCTGCATCCGAAGGCGATTGAGCAATACCTGACCGCCTTATCGAAGATCGGCACCGGCGACATTCTCGACCTCGTCATCGCCGAGAAGATCCGCGAACTGATCCTGACGATCGTTCTGCAGCCGAGGGAGGAGGGCGAGGCCATAGAATTCGAGTTGCGCGGCCGTCTGGCGCACCTCGTTCAGCCCGTCAAACAGGTCGATGGTGTTCGGGCCGTAGGGATGCCCTTGGGAGGGGGGAGACCGGTGGTAGCGGAGGAGGGACTCGAACCCCCGACCCCAGGATTATGATTCCCGTGCTCTAACCAGCTGAGCTACCCCGCCACAGGGTGATCCGGCGCATGCCCAGCCGAGGCTGCGGCGGGTTGCCGGACGCGAGCGGGGTATAGAATTGCCGCGCCCGGAGTGTCAAGCAAAGTGCGGGGTCTTTGGCCGGAATTCCGTCGATCCGTAACCCTTACGGTGGAAACCGCTTGATCGAGGCCTCTGCGGGCTCCAAAACACCCCCGACTCGAAGGAATGAAGCCATGCAGGACTATGTCCGGCGCATATTGACCTCGGCCGTTTACGATGTGGCGCAGGAAACGCCGCTGGAACCGATGCTGCAGCTTTCCGCCCGGCTGGGCGTCGATGTGCTGCTCAAGCGGGAGGATCTGCAGCCGGTCTTTTCGTTCAAGATCAGGGGCGCCCACAACAAGATCGCCTCGCTGACCGTCGCCGAGCGCGTCAGGGGCGTGATCTGCGCGTCCGCCGGCAATCATGCCCAGGGCGTGGCGATGTCGGCGGCGCGCCTTGGCATCCGCGCGGTCATCGTCATGCCGGTGACGACGCCGGACATCAAGGTGCGGGCGGTTGCCGATCTCGGCGGCGAGGTGGTGCTGTTTGGCGAGGGGTTCGATGCGGCGCGCGACCATGCGCTCGAGCTGGCGGCCCGCCATGGCCTGGTGTTCATCCATCCCTTCGACGATCCCGATGTCATCGCCGGGCAGGGAACCATCGGCGTGGAACTGCTGCGTCAGCGGCCGGGGCCGATCGGGGCGATCTATATTCCGATCGGCGGCGGCGGCCTGGCGGCGGGCATTGCGGCCTATGTGAAGTTTCTCCGGCCGGAGATAAAAATCTTCGGCGTCGAGCCGCAGGATGCGGCGAGCATGGCGGCTGCCATCGCCGCCGGCGGCGCGGTCGATCTCGGCCAGGTGGGCCTGTTCACCGACGGCGTTGCCGTTCGCAAGGTCGGCGACGAGACCTTCCGTCTGTGCAATGAACTGCTCGACGGCATCGTCATCGTCACGACCGACGAGATCTGCGCCGCCATCAAGCATATTTTCGACGACACCCGGGCGATTGCCGAGCCTGCCGGCGCGCTGGCCCTGGCGGGATTGTGCCGCCATGTCGATGAGGGCGGCGCGCCGGAGGGGCCGCTGATCGCGATCAATTCCGGCGCCAATGTCAATTTCGACCGGCTGCGCCATGTGGCTGAACGCGCCGAGATCGGCGAGCGCGGCGAGGCATTGCTGGCGGTGACGATTCCCGAAGTGCCGGGCAGTTACCGCGCCTTCATCCGGCTGCTCGGCGACCGTTTCATCACCGAGTTCAACTATCGCTACGCCCAAAGTGGACCGGCTGGCGAGGCGGCGCAGATTTTCGTCGGCATCAAGCTGAAGCAGGGCGACGCGGAAAAGGCGCAGATCATCGATCTGCTGCAGCAGAGCGGCCATGCGGTCGTCGACATGACAGACAATGAGCTGGCGCGGCTGCATGTGCGCTACATGGTAGGCGGGCGGGCCGCACGCCTGAGCGACGAACTGGTCTATCGCTTCCAGTTTCCCGAACGTCCCGGCGCGCTGCTGAAATTTCTCGAGGGCCTGCGGCAGGACTGGAACATTTCCCTGTTCCACTATCGCAACCATGGCGCCGACTTCGGCCGCGTCCTCGCCGGCATTCAGGTGCCGGCGGCAGACCGGCCGCAGTTCCTCACCTTTCTCGATGAGCTCGGCTATCCGTATTGGGACGAGACGCAGAACCCGGCCTACCGGCTGTTTCTCGATGGCGCCGGCGCGTGATTATTTCCGCCGCAGCCGCACGATGGTGAACAGGCCGAGCGGGGCGAGACTGCGGCGCTCGATGAGTTCGATATCGGGCCTGGCGGCGATCCAGTCGCCGATCACCGACCAGGGGAATTGCGGCCGCCAGCCGAGCTTGTGCGAATGATTGCCCATGAAGGCCTCGATCCAGGCGATGGGGCCGCTTTCCGCGCCGATGTGATTGACGATGATGATCTCGCCGCCGGGTCGCACGACCCTGGCCATCTCGTCCATGGTGCGGGCGGGATCGGGCACGGTGGTGATGACATAGGGCGTGACGGCGGCATCGAAACTGCCGTCGGCGAATTCGAGGTTCATGGCGTCCATGACCTTCAGATCCTCGACATTGCGCAGGCCGAGGTCGGACACGCGCTTGCGCGCGATCTCGAGCATGGGTCCCGACAGGTCGATGCCGGTGATCTTCACCTGATCGCCGAACATCGGCAGTTCGAGGCCGGTGCCGACCCCGACGTCGAGCACCCGGCCGGATAGCCGGTTGACAGCCGCGGCGGCAGCTTTGCGGCCCGGCCGCATGACCAGCGTGAATACCTTGTCGTAGACCGGAGCCCAGCGTGCATAGGCGTCTTCCACGTGGGAATTCGTGATCGTCTGCACGCGCGTGTCATCCGCCCTGGTCATTTAGACTCGCCTTCGCCGCGTTCCTGCCTGGATATTACCAGCCTGCATGGCTGCCAAGCGGCGGTTCATCTGCGATGCTTGCCCGGAAGGCAGGGTTTCCGCAAGCATAAGCGGCCGAAAAAAGCGTCAGGCCTGTGCAGGGATGGCGGAGGCGGCCGCCTGCGCGACGGATTCTGTCGCGCGGATGAAGCCGCCGCCAAGCACGCGCGCGCGCGGCGATGTATTTTCATAGAAAACACAGGCCTGGCCCGGCGAGACGCCGTCTTCGCCGGACAGCAGTTCGACCACGGCCTCGCCCGCAGCGTTGCGCCGCAACACGGCGGGCGCGGGCGCGCGGGTCGAGCGCAAGCGTGCGGCAATCTCCACACCTTCCTGCGGAAGTGCAGCGAAGTCGCCGTCGCCGATCCAGTTGACGTCGCGCAGATGCACGGCGCGGGTCGCCAGCGCCTCGCGCGGCCCGACGATGACCTGGCGCCTGGCGGCGTCGAGGCGCACCACGTAGAGCGGCATGCCCTGGGTCGCCAGATGGTCGGCGATGCCGATGCCGCGGCGCTGGCCGATCGTGTAGCGCAGGATGCCGTTGTGGCGGCCGAGCACGCGCCCATCGATGTGGACGATGTCGCCGGGCTCGCTGGCGTCAGGCCGCAGCTTCTCGATCAGGTCGGAATATTTGCCCGCCGGCACGAAGCAGATGTCCTGGCTGTCGGGCTTTGCAGCGACTGTCAGCCCGAACTCCTGCGCCAGCTCGCGCACCTGCGCCTTCGGCGTGTCGCCGAGGGGGAAGCGCAGCATGCGCAATTGCTCGCGCGTGGTGGCGAACAGGAAATAGCTCTGGTCGCGGTCGGCGTCGGCGGCGCGGAACAGGCCGCGCTCGGCGCCTTCGAGGGCCTGCGAGGAAATATAGTGGCCGGTGGCGAGCACATCGGCGCCAAGGTCGACGGCCGTCTCGAACAGGTCGACGAATTTGATGTGCTGGTTGCAGGCGACGCAGGGGATCGGCGTCTCGCCGGCGAGATAGGAATCGGCGAAGGCGTCGATCACCTTCTCACGGAAGCGGCCCTCGTAGTTGAGCACATAATGAGGGATGCCGATGCGCTCGGCGACTCTGCGGGCGTCATGGATGTCCTGGCCGGCGCAGCAGGCGCCCTTGCGGTGGGTGGCCGCGCCATGATCGTAAAGCTGCAGGGTGACGCCAACCACGTCATAACCTTCGCGGGCCAGCAGCGCCGCCACGACGGAGGAATCGACGCCGCCCGACATGGCCACGACGACACGGGTTTCCGCCACCGGCTTGGCAAGACCAAGGGAGTTGAGCGGCAACGCGGTCAGGCCACGGGCGGAATGCATGGTTGCGATCGATCTTTGGAAACGGATCGTTGAAAAAGACCATTCCGGACGCAAAAGCAACAGGAATGCGCGAATCCTTGACCGCCACCTCGGGCCGGGCTGCGGCGCGAGACTGGCATGCCATCGGCAAAGCCGACAATCGTGGCCAAAATCCGGCTGCCACAATTTATGGTTAACAAAAAACTCCGACTTGTGCCGAACGGGCACGCAAATTCGGCTTCATCAAGAGTTTAGCAATAAATAGAAGGGGTTTGACCTATTTTTCGTCACAAAAGCACACCCCTCATTTAGGCAAATCTTAAACCGCGCTCCGTACAGTCAGGTTCATGAGTTTGGGTACTTTAGCGTGTGTGAGTAACTGACATGAGCGAACCCCATCGTCCGAGGGTAAAATACGTCATCGGACCCGACGGAAGTCCGTTAACGATCGCCGATCTGCCGCCGCCCTCCACCAAGAGGTGGGTGATCCGGCGCAAGGCGGAGGTGGTTGCTGCCGTCCGTGGTGGCCTCCTCTCCCTCGATGAGGCCTGCAATCGCTACACGCTGACAGTCGATGAATTCCTGAGCTGGCAGCTCTCCATCGACCAGCATGGCCTTGCCGGGTTGCGTACCACCCGCATCCAGCAATACCGCCAGTAAAACCGAATATCCTTCCTCCAGAACGCCGGTCCTTTGGGCCGGCGTTTTGCTGTGCGGTGACGGTCCTCCGCCAGCATTCAACTAAAATCCGAATCTGCGAACTGGCCAGCTTCGGCCGGATGATTCATAAATACAGTTCGGGAGCAGAGTGGGAGGGACGTCGATGAGCAAACAGATGAAACTGGCGGCTTATTTCAATCCGACCGGGCATCATGTGGCCTCATGGCGTCATCCGCGTGCGCAGCGCGACGCGCATATCAACATCGAACATTATGTCGAAATCGCCAGAACGGCGGAACGCGCCAAGTTCGACATGATTTTCCTGGCCGATGGCAATGCCACCCGCGAGGCCGATCTGGCGGCGATCTCGCGCTCGGTCCAGTTCGTCGCTCATTTCGAGCCGCTGACCTTGCTCTCCGCACTGGCCATGGTCACGAGCCGCATCGGCCTCACCGCCACCGCCTCCACCACCTATAACGAACCCTATGCCCTGGCGCGCAAATTCGCGTCGCTCGATCACATCAGCCGTGGCCGGGCGGGATGGAATCTCGTCACCTCGTCGCAGCCGGCGGAAGCCGCCAATTTCGGCCGAGATCGCGTCCACAACCACAAGGAGCGCTACGGCCGCGCGCATGAATTCGCCGAAGTGGTGCAGGGGCTGTGGGATAGCTGGGACGATGATGCGTTCGTGCGCGATGCCGAAAGCGGCCTGTTCTTCGAGCCCGATCGCATGCACCATCTCGGCCACAAGGGGGAGCATTTCTCCGTGCGTGGCCCGCTCAACGTGCCGCGTCCGGTGCAAGGCTATCCCGTCATGGTGCAGGCCGGCGGCTCCGACGAGGGGCGCGAACTGGCGGCGGAATTTGCCGAGGCGATCTTCTCGCCGCATCTCAACATTCCCGAAGCCAAGTCCTATTACGACGACGTCAAAGGCCGGATGGCGAAATACGACCGTGATCCAGACCATCTGAAGGTCCTGCCGGGCATCAGCGTGGTGGTGGCCGAAAGCGACGACAAGGCGGCCGAGGATTTCGAGACGCTGCAGTCGCTGATTCATCCCATCGTCGGGCGTGAAATCCTGGCGACCATGCTGGGCGGCGTCGATCTCTCTCCCTATCCGCTCGATGGCCCGTTGCCCGAGTTTCCGCAGACCAATGCCAGCCGGGGACACTTCGATAGCATCGTCGCGATGGCGAAGCGCGAGAACCTGACGATCCGTCAGCTCGGCGAACGCTGCGCCGGCGCGCGTGGCAAGAACTCCATTCATGGCGGCGTGAAGAAAGTCGCCGACTATATGGAGAGCTGGTTCGCCGCCAATGCCTGCGACGGCTTCTGTGTCATGCCGCCCTACATCTCCGGCCAGCACGACGATTTCTGCAACCTGGTGATTCCGGAGCTGCAGAAGCGCGGCCTGTTCCGCAAGGAATATGAGGGTGCGACGTTGCGCGAGAACCTGGGGCTGCCGCGTCCGGTTAGCCGGTATAAGAAGAAGTAACAAGTTCCCCAGAAGCCCTCGAAGAGCGCGTCTCGAAGGACGGGGGCGATACGCAGCAATCTTCCAACAACGTCAAGCTGGCCATGACGGTTGGAACACTGCGGCTTGACGCCCCCGTCCTTCGAGACGGCGCTGCGCGCCTCCTCAGGATGAGGGCTTCTGATGGTTCGCGGCCATGGAGCTTCCGTTGGCAACCAACTCACGAATGGCCTGCCGCAGCGCGCGCGTCAGAATGCCGTCGGCTTGCGGCGTGCGATGCAGGCCGTCACTGGTGAGCTGATCTTTCGGCACGGCGGCGAGTGCTGCTGCGCAATCGAAGAAAATCCAGTTGCGGGCCGCTGCGAAGGTCCGCAGGTCCTCGTTGAGGCGATCCATGCTGGTGTTGCGATAGGCATAGGCTGATGCGAGGCGTGGCAGCGACAATATCAAAGTGGCGTGCGATCCCTCGACGGTCCCGCCGATCTTCTCAACGGTTTCGAGCACGCCGGCACGTTCCGCTTCATTGGTCATGTCGCGCTGAAGGGCATCGTTGGCGCCGATGGAGAGCACCGTCACCACGGGGCGCTTTGCCGACAGGATCGGGCCGATCCGCTCCGCGAACTCGCTGCTCGTCAGCCCCGGAAAGGCAATGTCGATGACGGCCAGGTTCGACACCGGCGCCAGCACCAACTGCGACACGAGCGAATCGCCGGTGACGAGCACGAAGGGATCATCGATCTGGCTGACGCGGACGGCAGCAGCCAGCGCGATGCGGTTGGTGTCGCGGCGGATCAGATTGCGCTTGCGGCGGGGCTGCAGGACGAATTGCTCGATCAGCAGCCATGCCAGCGCGACGACCGCAAGGCCGCCGCAGAAAAAAAGACTGTCGCGCAAGCTGATCAAGCTCTGCCTCAATCTCCGATCTTCAAAACCGTATCCTGCGTGACGAGATAGTCGACGCGGTCGTCGATCAGCGCGATCGCCGCCTCTTCGGGCGTGTTGATGATCGGCTGTTCGTGCACGTTGAAGCTGGTGTTGATGGCGGTGGGCGTGCCGGTGCGGCGCTTGAAGGCGTCGAGGATGTCGAAATACATCGGGTTCGGTTCGCGGGCGATGACCTGCGGCCGCGCCGTGCCGTCGACATGCACGACGGCTGGAATGCGATCGGCCCATTGCTGCTTGACGTTGCAGGTGATCGTCATGAAACGGCAGGCATAGGCATTGGCCGGCGTCACGTCGAAAACCTCCGCCGCGTCGGCCTGCGCCGTGACCGGCGCGAAGGGCATGAATTCGGTGCGGTCGAGCCGCTTGTTGATCGAATCATTGATGTCGCGGCGGTGCGGCGAGGCGATGATCGAACGCGCGCCAAGCGCACGCGGGCCATATTCCATGCGGCCGAGGAAGGTCGCGACGACGCCGCCATCGGCGATGAGGCGCGCCGCGGTCTCGGCGGGGTTGCCCTCGACCGGCCTGATGCGGCTGTCATGGGCGAGGATCCGCTTGGTGGCGACGGAATCGAAGTCGCGACCGGTATAGACATGATCGAGGCGGTGGCGCTGCCGCAGCCATTGGGCCATACCATCGCGGCGCAGCAGATAATCGAGTGCGCCGCCGATGGTGAGGCCTTCATCGCCCATCGGCGGAACCACGAACACTTCGTCGACGCCATCGAGGTCGGCGATGCGCTGGTTCAGTTTGACATTGGCAAACAGGCCGCCGGCGAGACCGATGCGCGAGACTTTTTCGCGTGCCAGGATCTTGCGCATCGACTCTAGGATGACGGCTTCCGTCGCCACTTGGATCGAGGCGGCGCAGACCTCGCGTGGCTGGTTGGCGCAGGCTTCGAGATAATAGGACCGCTGGCTTTCCGCGCTGGTGAAGCGGCTGCCGATGATGCCGTTGTCGTCAACGGTGAACGGCTCGCGAAACTTGTCGGCGAGCAGTGGCGCCCCGAAGGCGGCAAGGCCGGTGATCTTGCCCTCGTGGTGCAGCGGTTTGAAGCCGAGCGCCTCGGTCACATACATATAGGCGCGGGCGATGCTGTCGTTGCGATAGTCGCCGAGCAGCCAGCGGTCGTCGCCGAACAGGCAGGAGATGTTGCCGTCGCGGAAGATGCGCTGGCTGTAGTTGACGTTATCGCCGTATCCGTCCGCTGTGTAGAGCAGCGCATTGTCCCAATCGGTGTGAAACAGCGACGGCAGCGCATGCGCCTCGTGATGATTGGAAAAATGCACGATCGTCTTGGCCGGCAGGCCGAAGCGCGCCCGCAGAGCGGCGACATTCAGGACGTCGTTGGGATTGGTCGTGCCGGCGCGATGGAGTCTGGCGGCGAGATCGACGGTCTTGCTCGATTTGCCCTGGAAGGATTCGATCAGCCTTCGGCCGATGTCCGCACGAAGCATGCTGCGCTCCACCAGCATGCGGCTGAACACGGCGACGTCGATGGCGGACCGGTCAATGCCGGCGATGGACAGAACTTCGTCGACACAGACGGAGGGATCGCCGCCATCTTTCTTAATCCGGGTCAGGCGTTCCTTCTGCACGGCCGCGACGAGGGTGTAATCGTCGAAAAGCGCCGCGCTGGAATCGTGTACGCCCCAGTGAACGCTCAAGATTATAGCCAATATTCACCTCATCCGGCGCCGTCGGACGGCTGCGCCTATAGAGCCGATACCAATTCGGCATGGTCTTGGCCTGTTTTTGTGACCAGATCAATGCTTGAGGATGGCGGTGGGCGGATCGAGGTTCTTGGTCGATTTGCCGAGCTGGGAGCGCTCAAACAGCAGAATCACCGGAATTGACATCAGCAGCGGCGCCAGAAGGTAGAAAAGCCGCCAGACGAGCAGGGCGGCGAAGACCGAAGTGGCGGGAATCTGTGGCATGATGGCCAGAAACACCGCCTCCATGACGCCGACACCGCCCGGCACCTGGGACAGGAGACCGGCCGAGAACGACAGCAGGAAGGCGCCGAGCACAATGGCGAAGCCGGGATTTCCCTCCGCGGGCAAGGCGAAATAGATGATGCCGGCGGCGCCGGCCAATTCCAGCGGCGCCGCCAGATATTGCCGGGCGACCACGGGCAGGCGCGGGTAGACGAGTTTGAAGGAGCCGATCTTCAGCGGCTTGAAATGCAGCCAGGCGCCGATCGTATAGAGAAAACAAAGGGTCAGCAGCGCCGCCCCGAAAATTCGCGCCGGCGTCTCGCCGAGATCGAACTTCGGCGACAGACTGGTCAGCGGTTTGAGAATCTGCGGCTCCCAGAGCAGCACCCAGCCAAGCAGGAGCATGGTGCCGAAGGCGAAGGTGAACGAGCACAGCGCGACCAGTACGGCCACCTCGGCGCCGCTCAACCCCTTCGCCGTATAGGCGCGAAACCGGACCATGCCGCCGGAGAAAACCGAGGCGCCGATATTATGCGACAGGGCGTAGGTGACGAAGGAGCAGACCGAGACGTAAAGCCAGGAAATGCCTTGCTGCCGTTCGAGGTGGATGAGGGCGATGCGGTCGTACCAGGCGAGCGCGGCATAGGCGACGAGGGTCGAAAGACCCGCCAAAAGGTAGGAATGGGGTGGGATGGTCGCCAGTTTCGCGGAAATCGCGTGGACGATGATTCCCAGATCGCTGGTGAAGCCGCCCGCGTCGAGCTGAGCCCTGATCGCCGGATCGGCGGAGACTTCGTGAAGCAGCTTGAAATACAGGAGCTTGACGGACCAGGCGACTGCCACAAGCCCGACGACAGGCCAGAATAAATTCTTTAACTGCTTCACACGCCCTCTCGCCCAATCAATCGCCCAAGCAAGCCGTCTGCCAGTCCTGTACCCCAGAGCCACGCGATCCGTGCATGTCTTCGTGACCGATGCAAGACATTCTCGCAGCGATTTAGGGAATTTGGCGCGCAAAAAGCAAAACGCGGCCCTGCCTTCCGGCAAGACCGCGCTTCGCGATATCCAGGACCGCGTCCCGCAATGTCAAGGCGCTGCTGCGCCGGATTTCAGACGCCAGCTGGACGCAGGGTCAGCAATTCGCCGTCGGGTCGATCGCGGCTGATATCGACGATCCGTTCGCCGCTTTTCTCGCGTCCCTCAAGGCTTTGCACCTTGGCCAGTTCTTCCTGGGCCTCGCGAAGCTGACTCTTGGCTTCGTCGAGCTGGGTGCGCAATTCGCCGGCGGAATTGTTGAGATTGTCGCGGCGGGTGCGCGCGGCGCGCGCATAGGTGGAATAGGCGAAGTGAGCAGGGTCGGAATTGCCCGACTTCTGCTCCTCGGTGGCGATCTCGCGATCGAGATCGGAGCACATGCGGGAGAATTCCGCGATCATGGCCTCGATCTGGGCCACGCGCCGGCGCTTCTCTTCCGCCTGAAATCTCTTGAGTCGAATCAGTGTATCCCGCGACTTCATGACGCGAACTCCAAACGCTGTTGAACGCTGCGCCGATGACACCTTCTGGTTTCCACCGGCTGTTTACTATTGACCGCGAGACAGATTCACCATGCCACAGCAATGTAACCGGTTCGTTACCAGGCACACGTAATCCGGCATGATTCCTGTCTCGAAACGGTGAATCGATCGCCTCGCGAATCAGTCATTTGTCATTAACGATCGGATTGCGGCGCGCCGTTGCATCAGACCGTGCTGGCGGGCCTCAGCATCACCTTGGCTGGAAATGTTTACGGGTCTGAGTCAAAAGAGTCGGTTGTGAATCTTTCTTAATGCAAAACTTTAATTAAAATTTTCGGCCGATGTTACTGATTCTGAAAGATTTGCGCTTTTAACGATTTTGTATGTATGAAGATGGTGAACCGAAAACACGCTTTGTTAACCAATCGCCGTTAACACTACGAAGCCGGTAGAAGACGGGATTGCTCCGTTGGCCGATTGTCCGTGATGCAGCTTGCCAGTTCGGGGGCGCGTCACGGTACAAGGGTGGGGACCTGACATGCGCGTATTACTTATTGAAGACGACAGCGCGACTGCCCAGAGCATCGAGCTGATGCTGAAATCCGAGAATTTCAACGTCTATACGACGGACCTTGGCGAAGAAGGTATCGATCTCGGCAAATTGTACGATTACGACATTATCCTGCTCGATCTGAACCTCCCGGACATGTCCGGTTACGAGGTGCTGCGGACTCTGCGCGTTGCAAAGGTAAAGACACCGATCCTGATCCTCTCCGGTCTTGCCGGCATCGAGGACAAGGTTAAGGGGCTTGGCTTTGGCGCCGATGACTATCTGACGAAGCCGTTCCACAAGGACGAATTGGTAGCCCGTATTCACGCCATCGTGCGCCGTTCCAAGGGGCATGCGCAGTCGGTCATCACCACGGGCGATCTCATCGTCAATCTCGATCAGAAGACGGTCGAAGTCGGCGGCAACCGCGTGCATCTGACCGGCAAGGAATATCAGATGCTGGAACTGCTTTCGCTCCGCAAGGGCACGACCCTGACGAAGGAAATGTTCCTCAACCATCTGTATGGCGGCATGGACGAGCCGGAACTGAAGATCATCGACGTCTTCATCTGCAAGCTCCGTAAGAAGCTCGCCAACGCCAGCGATGGCCGCAACTATATCGAAACTGTCTGGGGCCGCGGCTATGTGCTGCGCGAGCCGAGCGACGCCGACGAGCGGATCACCGCCTGAGACAGGCGATCTAAACATGCATTGCGAAAGGCCCCGCTTTGCGGGGCTTTTTCTTTGCGTCAGGCTGTTATGGCGGTGCGGTTGATATCCGTCTCCTGCGCAACAGGTCGCTTCAGCAACAGCGAGGGATGTTCCGGCAGGGGCTGGAAGAGAGGTTCGCCGCCGGGCAGGAATTCGGTCGCGCCAAGCACCAGCATGCCGTCCGGTTGCATCGCCCGAGCCACCCGGGCGACGACGGACCTGCGGGTTTCCGGACTGAAATACATCAGCACGTTGCGGCAGAAGACGATGTCGAAGGCACCGAGCTGATTGAAGCTGTGCAGCAAGTTGAGCTGCTGGAAGCGGACACGCGAGCGAATGTGCTCGACGACCCGCCACTTGTCGTTGTCACGGTGGAAATAGCGCAACAGCATGGAGATCGGCAGGCCGCGCTGTACTTCGAATTGATTGTAGATTCCGACGCGCGCCGTCTCGAGGGCTGAGGCGGAGAGGTCGGTCGCGACGATTTCGATCTGCCAGCCGGCGAGCCGGCGCGCTTCCTCGTCGAGAATCATGGCGAGCGAATAGGGCTCCTGCCCGGTGGCGCAGGCGGCGGACCAGATGCGGATGCGACGCTCGTCGCGCTTGGCCGCGACGAGGCGCGGCAGCATGACGGTGCGAAACAGTTCGAAGGGCTGGCGGTCGCGGAAGAAGAAGGTCTCGCTCGTCATCATGGCGTCGGCGACCAGCTCGATGAGTTTCGGATCCCGCCGGCGCAACACCTGCTTGACCAGGTCTTCCGTGCTGACAAAGCCGGAGGTGCGCAGGATTGGCGACAGCCGCGATTCGACCAGATATTCCTGGCCCTCATGAACGACGACGCCGGTGGTCTTCTGAATGAACGTCCTGAATTGCGTGAACCAGTCGATCATCCGGCGCGCTCCATAACGGAACCGCGGAAAAGCGACGCGACTTTCAGGCCCATGACGTCGATCGACAGCATGGCCGAGGCGTAGCCGTTCTCGGCAACGGCGCCGGGCATGCCCCAGGCGACGCTGCTTGCCTGATCCTGAACGATGACACTGCCGCCGGCCTCGACGACGGTGCGCGCGCCGTCCAATCCATCCTGGCCGGTGCCGGTCAGCACGATGGCAAGGAGCGACGCGCCGAAACTTGCCGCCGCCGAGCGAAACAGCACGTCGACGGCAGGCTTGCAGAAGTTCTCGCTGTCGCCGTCATCGAGATGCATGACAGCGCGACTGGCGCGGCCGTGCAGGCGCAGGTGCCGGCCGGCCGGCGCGATGTAGACATGGCCTGGAAGCGGCGCGAGGCCATGGATTGCCGTGCTCGTGGGCCGGCCGCTCATCCGTTCAAGATAGGCCGCGACCATGGTGGAGAAATCCGCCGGCAGGTGCATGACGATGAAGATGGGCACCGGAATGGTGCAGGGCTGAAGCGATTGCAGCAGGGTGGTGAGGGCTTCCGGTCCGCCCGTCGATGCGCCGATCACGATGGCTTTGGGAATGGAACGCGAGTAGGCGCGCACGTCCGGGGGCGCGCCGGCTGGTTCGGTTCCGGCCGTCCGTTCAGATATCAGCGCCGAAGCACGTTTGATCATCGTTCAGCCTTTCAGCAGGAATGCGCAGTTTCAAACCAGGCTGCTCAAACCAGGCCGATCTCCTCGAACTTCGACCGGATGATGCGGCGATCGAACGGCTTCATGATGTATTCGTCAGCGCCTGCATGCATGGCGCGTGCGATGTTGGAGATGTCGTTCTCCGCCGTGCAGAAAACGACTTTCGGGACAGCGCCGCCGGGCATGGTGCGCAACGTCTTCAGGAAGGTCAGGCCATCCATGACCGGCATGTTCCAGTCAAGCAGGATGGCGTCCGGCATATGGGCCGTGCAGATGTCGAGGGCCTTCTGGCCGTCGTCAGCTTCGACGGTCGTGAACTCAAGCGTTTCGAGAATGCGCTTGGCGACCTTCCGGATGACGTTCGAGTCATCGACGATGAGTACCTGTTTCATTCTAGTCTCCGGGATATCCGGGTTGCGTCGATCTTCAGGCCGCGCTGGCGATCGGCGTTTCCATGACAAGTCGTTCGATGTCGAGCACGGGAACGATCCGTCCGGCATCGTTGTAGAGAAGAGCGGTGACTCTGGCGCGCACGTCCGCCACATGGGCGGGCGTCGCAATGCGCTGCGCCTCGTTGAACTGGACGACATCGTGGACGGCGTCGACGATGAGCGCGAAATCTTCGCCGGCATATTCGATGCAGACCGCGAATGGATTTTTCCCGTTCTGGCTGCCAGATAAATTCGGTCTCAAATCCAGACGCTTGCGCAGGCAGATGGCATTGACCGCCTTGCCGCGCAGATTGATCAGTCCGAGCATGTGCGGCGGCGCGCCCGGCACAGGCGTCACGTCGCCGATGCGGAAGACGGTCCGCACGCAGTCGATCGGCAGTCCGAAGGTCTCGCCGGCGACCGTGATCGTAAAGACGAGATCGGCAAGCGCGGTTGCTTGCGCCGCCGCATGCCCCTTCGAGGCATCGTGCATGCTGGAACGGCGAAACAGTTCCGGGCGGTTCATGCAGCTTCTCCAACCTTTGCCCCGGCAGAGGTGCTGCGCTCGATGGCGGAATTGCCGAAGGCATTGGCTTCCAGCGCGTCGCGCAGCTTGGCGATGAGCTGGCTGCGATCGAACTTGCCGATGACATCGTGCATGCCTGCCGCGCGGGCGGCGGCGATGACGGTCGGGCCGGCATAGGCATCGATGGCGACGATCGTCCTGGCGCCGAACCGCTTGTTCTCGCGCAGCGCGCCCGCGAGCGCGTAGCCGTTCATGTCCGGCATGTCGATGTCGGTGATGGCGGCGTCGAATTGGATGCCCATGTTGACGAGCCGCAGAGCTTCGCTAGCCGATTCAACGGCGGTCACATCGTAGCCGGCGGCGGAGATGACGGGAACCAGCAGATCGCGGAAGAACTGCTTGTCGTCGACGAGGAGAATATTGAACTTGCGGGCGTGGCCGCGCTCAAACGCATCGGGCCTAGCCTGCTTCATATAGTAGGCAAGATCGACGATCTCAGTCACCTGGCCGTTGAACACCATCGAACCGATCACGGTTTCGTCGGAGCCGGCGATCTCGATGTTGATGCGCTCGTCGACGATATCGACGATTTCGGAAACGATGAGGCCCATGGGCTCGCCGCCGACGCCGATGATGAGGACCGGCCATGTCGGCTGGCTGGCGTAATCCGTGTCCCAGCAACTGGCGAGCGGCATGATCGAACCGCCGCGATTGAGCACGCGCATGCCGCCAGCCAGTTCGATCTCCTTCGTATCGATGTTCTCGATGCGGGAAATCTGCGACAGGGGCAGAGCCTTCAACGCACCGGGACCGGCGCGAAACAGAATGAGCCGCGTCGGCTCCTTGGTGAGTTCGACCAGATCCGGCTGCGCGGTGCTGCGGAAATTGCTCGACGTGGCGAGGCCGAGAGATGCGGCGAGACCGGCGACATCGAGGATGAGGATGACGGTGCCGTCACCGAGGATGGTATTGCCGGCAAAGCCCGGCACCTTCGCCAGCGAGGCGCCGAGCGGCTTGACGACGATTTCCTGCACGTCGGCGACGCTGTCGACGACCACGCCGAAGGTCGCGGCGCCGGTGCGCAGAATGACGACCAGGCGATCTTCGTCGAGACAAAACGGCTCGTTGGACAGGCCGAGATGGCGCTTGAGATCGACGAGCGGCAGGATCTGATCGCGCAGATGAATGACCGGCGCGCCTTGCGCCAGGCTCAGTCTTGAGGCGCCATTGCTCCGGCTTGTCACGGCCTCGATGACGGTATGCTGCGGCAGCGCGAAGCGCTGGCCCGCGACGGCGACGAGCAGGGCCGGCGCAATCGCCAGGGTCAGCGGCAGTTTCAGTTTGAACGCGGCGCCGAGGCCCGGTGTGCTGGCGATGGTGATCGTGCCGCCGATGGATTCAACCGTCTGCCGGACGATGTCCATGCCGATGCCGCGGCCTGACACTTGCGTGACCTGCCTGGCCGTCGAGAAGCCGGGCGCGAAAATGAAACGGTAGATTTCCTCGGCCGGCATGATGGCGAGTTCCGCCGGCGTGACCAGACCCAGCTTCAGCGCCTTGCGCTGGATGCGTTCGAGATCGAGGCCGCGGCCGTCGTCGGCTATCTCGATGGTGATGTGGCTGGCCTCATGCGTGGCGGAAACGCGAATGCGGCCGGTGGCCGGCTTGCCCGCGGCCTGACGGTCGCTGGCGTTTTCGATGCCGTGATCGGCGCAGTTGCGGACGATATGGACGAGCGGGGTGCGCAGCACCTCGACCAGTTGCCGGTCGAATTCGGTGTCGGAGCCTTCGACGATCAGCTCGATCTGCTTGCCGAGTTCCATCGACAGGTCGCGGACCAGTCGCGGCAGGCTGGTGAACAGCTTTTCGATCGGCTGCATGCGGACCTGCATGACGCCGTCCTGCAGATCCGTGGTCACCGCCGACAGGCGTTGCAGCGGAATCGCGAAATCCTCGTCTTCGCTGCGCCGGGCGATTTCGGCGAGTTGGTTGCGCGTCAGCACAAGCTCGGAGACGAGACGCATGATGCGTTCGATCGTATTGACGGCGACGCGGATGGTCGCCGTTTCACGGTAAGGGCCGTGCGCGGATGTCGTCTGTTCGCCTGAGACCGGCGCGGCTGCAGGGAGAGGCGCGGGATCGACAGCGGCTTCTCCCATCGCCGACGCAGGCGCCGAGATAGCTTCCCTGGCCGAGATCGCCATGCCTTCAAGCGCCTCGATGAGCGCTGTGTCGTCGCCCTCGGGTTCTGTTCCGGTTTTTTCCAGGCCATTGAGAATGGTTTGGACTCTATCGACCGTCGACAGGATGAGGGAGACCGCGTCAGGCGCGGCGATGCCCTCATCGCGAATGCGTGAGATCAGCGTTTCGGCGGCGTGAGTGAGATAGGCGAGGCGGCTCAGATCCAGGAAGCCGCAGGTTCCCTTGATCGTATGGATGAGCCGGTAAATGCTGCTGATGATCTCGATGTTCGACGGTTCGCGTTCGAACGCGACGAGCTGAGAGGCAGCGGCCTCGATCTGCTCGTTCGTCTCGGCAATAAATTCGCTTAGGATTTCTTCCATTCCGGAACCTGGGCCAGCGCATTTTCAAGCGAAGTGGACACCGGTTCGCGTGAAGAAAATGCGCTCTTTTTTAAAACGAGACGCGTCTTTCCGATCCGAAGGATCGGAAAGACGCTATCGGATGCCAAAAGCATCACGGCCACAGTGCACGGAATGGGTTAAGGGGTCGTTCTGATTCAGGAAAAAGCTGACGCCGGAGCAGGCATGATCCTGTCAAAAATCATGCCCAAAATTTAGGCCTTGGTCCGGAGCCGCCGGCTCCGATACTTCAGGCGGCGGCGGCGATGGCGGCGGGACGGGCGCTGAGGCGCACCTTCTCGGGCGTGACCGAAACTTCAAGCTCCATGTCGCAGGCGCGGGCAACGAGACCGGTGTAATAGGCCTGGATGCCATGGGCGTCGATATTGCCGGTTTCCGGCTCGCCGGCGAGCAGGGCCGGGATGCCGTTGGCCAGACGCATGTTGGGCCCCGAGGCTTCGAGCGAAATCGCCAGCGTCTCGTTCTCGCCGGCAATCGTGACGCGCAGCAGGCCACCGCGCGGGATGGAGGCGGAGGCGATCAGGCAAAGGTTCAGGATAAGCTTGACCTTGTTCTTCGGCATGAGCTGGCGGGTGCCGATCCATTCGAAGGTCATGCGATCGTCGGAGAGCAGGTTGCGGGCCACCTGTTCGGCATCGCCGGTATCGATCGAAGCGCCGGCGGAGCCGGCCGCACCGAAAGCGAGCCGGCAGAATTGCAGCTTGGCCGAAGCTGTATGAGCACTTTTCTTGATCAGCTCATTGGCGAAACGACGCATCTCGGCGTCTTTTTCTTCCTCAAGAACTTCGAGGCCGTTGATGATGGCGCCCACGGGGCTGATCACATCGTGGCACACCTTCGAGCAAAGAAGGGCCGCCAAATCAAGAGCATCGAGCGAGAAAGTGGGCATGTCCAGTGTTCCATTGCGAGCGTTGCTGATATTCCGGCAACGGCCGGACGCGTACTGGCAAACTGGCGGCAATCTGGTGAAGATTCCGCTAACGCGGCACGACGAATCAGTCGGATTCGTCACTCTCGCAATTGATACCTATGCGGCTCCCGGATGGCCAGTCCCATAGCGTCTTTCCGATCCAATTGGATCGGAAAGACGCGTCTGGTCTTTGAAAGAGGGCATTTTCTTCACGCGAACCGGCGTCCACTTCGCTCGAAAATGCGCTAAAGGCTGCCATCAATCCTGATACGATGGATCGCGCCGGTCGAGCATGCGCTTGAGCGCCGGCCATTCGATCGATCCCTGCGGGCGCACATTGCCTTTTGCGTCGCGGGTCGGCGAGACGGCGAGCTGGGCATTCGAGCGCTCGATGATGTCCTGCGGCGGCATGGTGAGTTCGGCATTGCAGGCCATGGCGAGCAATTGCGTGCGGCAGGCGCGCTCCAGCCGGAAGATGTTGTTGAACGCCTGGCCGACAGTTTTGCCCACGGCCAGCAGGCCGTGATTGCGCAGGATCATGACTTCGCAATCGCCGAGGTTGTCGACCAGCCGCTGCTGCTCGTCGAGATCGACGACCACGCCTTCGAAATCATGATAGGCGATTTTGCCCCAGCGCATCGCTGTCTGGGTCAGCGGCAGCAGGCCGCATTTCAGCGCCGAGACCGCCATGCCGGCTTCGGTGTGCGTATGCAGCACGCAGCCGACGTCATGGCGCGCGCCATGAATGGCGCTATGGATCACATAGCCCGGCAGATTGATCGCATAGTCCGGATTGGAATTGGCGATGATGTTGCCGGCAAGATCGACCTTGATCAGTGAGGAGGCCGTAATCTCCTCATACATCATGCCGAACGGGTTGATGAGGAAGTGCTCGTCGTTACCAGGTACGCGCGCGGAAATGTGGTTGAGATGCAGATCGCACATTCCATAGTGATCGACGAGCCGATAGCAGGCGGCGAGATCGACGCGCGTCTGCCATTCCGCCGCCGAGATGCCGGCGGCCTTCGTGGTGTCGATGCGCGGCGCGGTGTTCATGAGCCAGGTCTTTCCTAATGCGTCCTATTGTTGGGGTATTTTGGCATCGGCGATGACTTTGCGCCAGCGCACCAGATCGGTGTCGTAAATGGCCTGCATCGCCTCGGGCGGGCCGGGACGGGTGTTGATGCCGAGATCGGCGAACATCTTGCTGACGTCGGGCGCGGCCAGCGCCTCGTTGATGGCGCGGTTGAGACGCACGATGATGTCTTTCGGCGTTTTCTTCTGCACGACGACGCCGTTCCACGAAATCAGCGAATAGGCGGGAATGCCGCTTTCAGAGATTGTCGGTACATCGACCAGGAAGGCGACACGCTTGTCCGAGGACACCGCCAGGGCCCGCAGGCTTTTTGATTGGATCTGGCCAAGTACGCCGGGCAGGGTTTCGAAGCCGACCTGGATCTGGTTCGACAACAGGTTGGATGTGACGTCGCCGGTGGTGCGGAAGGGAACGGTCGGAACACTGAGGCCCGCCATGGAGGAGAACATCAGCGCTGCGAGATTCTGCGCACTGCCGACGCTGATGGTGCCGATGTTGAAGCCGGCCGGATCGGCCTTGGCGCGGGCGATCACATCGCTCACCGATTTGAGCGGGCTGTCGGTGTTGGTGACGATGACGAAATCAAAGACGCTGATGGTGGCGACGCTGGCGAAGTCCTTCGACCAGTCGTAGGGCACGGATTTGAACAGCGACGGGGCGATGGCGTTCTGGCCGCTGACCAGCAGCAGTGTGTGGCCATCGGCCTCGCCGCGTGCGACCGAGGAGGCCGCCGCCATGCCGCCGGCGCTCGGCATGTTTTCGATGACGACGGCTTTGCCGAGTGACAGCGCCATTTTCTGTGCGACGGCGCGGGCCGCGATATCGCCAAGACCGCCGGGGCCGAAACCGACGACGAATTTGAGCGGGCGGGAGGGGAAGTCGTCAGCCCTGGACGGTGCACTGGCAAGAATGGCGAATAAAGACAAGAAAATGCTGGCCCGCATGGATTTCTTCACGTTGCCCTCCCTGGCGTCGTCGTGAGTTGATGACCTACTTGATGAAATATTTGAACATGTCGTCCAATTCGGCCTTGGTCAGCGGCTTGGTGATGAATTTCAGCGCCAGTGCATCCTGCATGGCCTGGTCGAGGCCCGACAGGCGCTTCAAATCGAGGCTCTTGCGCGAGTAGAACTGATCGCGCGCGATCGTCACTTCGTTCAGTGGCAGGTCGTAGAATTTGGCGAAAGCCTTGACCGCGTCGTCGCCTTTGTACATCCAGTCGAGCGTCTCGCCATAAGCTATGAGAAAGCGCTTGAGAACGTCGGGCCGCTGGGTGATGAACTGCAGGTTGGCCGCGTGCAGACGCGCCGTCATATCGCGATATTCCGGGATGTCGCTGTAACGTCCCACGAGCCGGATCTTTTTCTGTTCGATGAGATCGATGCCGAACGGCACAGCGCCCCAGCCCACGTCGATCTGGCCTGACATGACTTGGGCATAGGTCGCCTGGGAGACGCCGGTGGGAACCGGCTTCATCTCGACCCCGGCTTGTTTGATCAGGGTCAGGGTTGCGAGATTGGAGGAAGACCCGAGTGCCGAGAAGCCGATCGTCTTGCCCGCGGCTTCCTTCAAGGACTTGATCGGCGAATTGGCCGGCACATACCAGTAGATGTCCTGAGCGCCGGTGATGGACGAGGCGACCGGCCGGATCGGCGCATTCTTGGCGAAGGCCGCCATGATCGCGGTTGTGCCCGTGGCGGCGGCGATATCGACGCTGCCCGAGATCAGCGCCTGCATGGTCTCACCGCCGCCGGATGTATAGAGCACCTCCGTCTTGATGCCGTGCCTGGCGAAAATGCCGGCCTGCTGGCCGATATCGGCGGGGGCCGTCTCCCAACTGCCGCGCTGGGGAATGGCGACCTTGACGACGTCCAGTTCCTTGCTCTGCCGGGGCTTGTCTTGAGCGATCGCAGCCGTCTGCAAAAAGGCTGAAAAAGCCAGGCCGCACGTCAGGCCAACCGCAAGCACGCCAATGAATCTTGTCGCCATTTGTCCCTCCCGCTCTGTGTGGCCGCCTTCATGATGCGGTCCGGGAGGAAGTCTGCCCAGTTTTGATCCGTTCGTCGAGGTAATTCAGGCCCGGTCGAGACCGATCGGCAGCGGGCCGCGATCCTTCAGCGTTTCAAGCACGAAGCGCGAGGTGATCGACTTCGCGGCCAGGGTCGCCGCCAGGCTGTGATAGATCAGGTCGAATTCGGAGTGATTGCGCACAGCGAGGCGCAGTTGGTAATCGATATCGCCGGCGAGGCGGAAGACCTCGACGATTTCAGGAAAGCGTTCGACAGCCTGCCGCAAGGTGTCCTGGCTTTTCTGCGAATGATCGGCCAGTTGGACGGAGACGAGCACGGTCAGCGGCAGGCCGACGCTGGCTGCATTGATGAGCGCGACCCGGCCACGGATGACGCCGTCGCGTTCGAGCCGCTGAATACGGTTCCAGCACGGGGTCTGGCTCAAGCCGACGCGGCTGGCGATCTGAGCGATCGGCGTCGAGGCGTCGTCCTGCAGGATGGTGAGAATCTTGCGGTCGATCAGATCGAGTTGCTGCTGCTTGCGCGCAGGGCGGATGAGTTCGGCGGCGGCTGTGTTTTGAAGCATCAAGTCCTCGCATACCGGGGCAAACTTGCGCAGGGGCTACACCCGACGAGCCGCCGAGTGAAACCCACAAGTTTAGTGTTCTATAGCATATCCTACTTATCTTATCAGCTTAATAGCTATCTTTGGTAAGGCAAAGGGAATGTTGTTTCATAACAATGGGCGGGGAGAGAAAATTATTCTTTGCGGGTGCCGGAATCAGGCGCATGAGAGGGTGAAATTGGTCCACGGCTGAACGGATGACAACGTCCGATCACATGTATATGCCACTCTCTATGGTCAACCTTGCCTCGGCCAACCTTGACTTGGCGGAGGCTCGAAAATCGGCAGAAACCAAAGGAGGAAGCTATGGATGACGAGGCCAGGGTTAAAAAGGGCGGCGCGCAGCCGGCCGAAGTAGGACACAATTCGGCGATGCTCGAAGAAAAGCGCGCCAACCTTTACCATAGCAAGAAGGACCGCGTGTTCGTGCGCGGCATCCAGGGCGAATACAACGTCAAACAGGAGCTTGACCGGCTCCGCTCGGTGCCGCGCGTGCGCAAGGCCAAGGAAATCGGCTTCATCGACGGGCCGCAGGCGTTCAGCCGCCACTATGTCGAGCCGAAGGACGGTATCACCCAGACCTTCCACATGCATCTGGAAGAATACGCGCCCGGCGCCTCCTCGCAGAAGCATGGCCACGTCAACGAAGCTGCCTTCTATATCCTCGACGGCGAGGGCTACGAGATCCACGACGGCGTGCGTTACGACTGGAAGGCGGGCGACATCGCCATCGTGCATAACAATTGCGTGCACCAGCATTTCAACGCCTCGAAGACCAGGCCGGCCCGCGCGCTCGTGATCAAGACCAAGCCGATGTATCTCTTCCTCAACATGCTGTTCCAGAAGACGGTGAAGGAGCGTCCCGTCGAGGCGTCGCTCGAGGGCGAGGGGTTTGAGCCGCGCGAGATCGAAGAAGACTTCAATCATCCCAAGGGAGGTTACTGATGGCCTGGGGCGAAAGTGCAGCCTGGCTTGAAGGCCAGAACAACGAGCGTCTCTATCAGCGCCTGCTCGACGAAGCGCAGGATGCGCCGTCGCGCAATGCGCGCCGCAAGAAGATCGTGCGGCCGAGCGAGATGCCGTGGGAAATGTCGCGCCAGGGTCTGCTGAAACATCTGATGAACGAGCAGATGAACACGCGCATCGAGACGGTCGACGCCTATATGCAGATCATTCCGCCGGGCTCGCGCTCGGGCAAGCATCGGCACCTCGCCGAGGAATGCGTCTACGTGCTCGAGGGCCGTGGCTACGACATGCATCAGGATTGCGACGTCGAGATCACCGATGTGTTCTCCTGGACGCCGCAGAAAGAGGTGAAGAAGCTGGAATGGGAGGCGGGCGACTACATCTACATTCCGCCGAACACGATCCACCAGCACTTCAACGCCGACCCTGAGCGGCCGGTGCGCATCATCTCATCGACCGCGCGCATCTTCCGCCAGATGGGGCTGAACACGCTCGATCAGATGGAAGACGCGCCGGAGTATGATCCGAAGGTGGTGCTGACCGAGGAGATCGTGCGCGAGTTTTTGCGTGGGGAACGCAAGGGCAAGGGACTGTAGGCTCTACAGGTAGCAGCCCTCATCCGCCCCTCGCGATGCGAGGGGCACCTTCTCCCGTAAACGGGAGAAGGAAGAACGCGCGAACCCTTCTCCCGCTGGCGGGAGAAGGTGGCCCTTGCGCAGCAAGGGTCGGATGAGGGTGTCATAGAAGGCGTCCACCATGCCGTACAAACGTATCGATCATGTCGCTCTCGACGTCGCCGATCTGGCAAAGTCCGTGGCGTTCTACGAACATCATTTCGGTTTCCGGAAATACAACGACTATGTCACGCCGGGGGGCATCAGCATCGCTTATCTCAAGCTCGGCGACACGGTGCTGGAGCTGGTCGGCGAGAAGCGCCTGCCGATGCAGGGCTTTCATTTCTGCCTGATCAGCGACGAATTCGACAATGCAGTTGCGGCCCTGAAGGCGGCCGACATCGGTATCGTCACCGAGCCGCATAAGACCGGCGCGCGGGAGCCTGGCGAAGAGAACTGGCGTCGCGTTGTGTTTCGCGGTCCCGACGGCGAGCACATCGAAATCCGGGGATAGCGTCTCAGTCCTCGGAGCGCTTGATCCATTTCGCCGCCGCTTCGCCGGCTGCAGACCTGTTGAGAAACAGGCCTGCAGGAGATAGCCGCCGGTCGGCGCTTCCCAGTCGAGCATCTCGCCGGCGACGAAAACGCCCGGCATCTTTCTGAGCATTGATCCCTCGTCGACTTCATCAAGGGCGATGCCGCCGGCGCTTGAGATGGCCCTGGCAATCGGGCGCGGGCGTTCGAGTTTCAAGGGTAGATGCTTGATACGTGCGGCAAGGGCCTCTGCCTCGGCAGGCAGCGAGCCAGCTTCGCGCAGCAGCGCGATCGCCTGAGGCGTCAGACCTGCCGCCTTGCGCAGAAAGTTCGACAGCGAGGCCTTGCCGCGATCGGCCGCAAGTCTTGCGGCGAGCGCGTCCGTGCTGATGTCAGGCCGCAGATCGACATGCAGCACGGCCGCGCCGTCCTGCGCGATGGCGTCGCGGAGCGGGCCCGAGAGGGCGTAGATGCCGCCGCCTTCGAGGCCGTAGCTGGCGATCATCGCTTCGCCGCGCACCGTGCGTTGCCCGAATGACAAGGCGACGTTCTTCAGCGGTGTGCCCGCGAAGCGCTGCAGTTGCGGCGACCACGCAATGTCGAAGCCGCAGTTGGCCGGACGCAACGGTGCGATCGCGATGCCGGCTTCCGCAAGCGCCTGCGTCCAGCCGCCGTCCGCGCCGAGACGCGGCCAGGAAGCGCCGCCGAGCGCCATGATGATGGCGTCAGCGGCCACCGCGATCTGCCTGCCGTCGGCATCGCCATGGCTATGGGTGAACAGCGCGCGGCCCTGCGTGTCGAAACCGTCGAAGCGATGGCGGTATTCCACGCTGGCGCCGAGGCTCTCCAGCCGGCGCAGCCAGGCGCGGAGCAACGGGGAAGCCTTGAAGCTCTCCGGAAAGACCCTGCCGCTGGAGCCGACGAAGGTCGGCACGCCAAGGTCTTTGCTCCAGGCGCGCAAGGCGGCCGGCGGAAACGCCTCGATGAACGGCCGCAGGCGCTCCGCCGCGGCGCCATAGGCTTGCAGGAACCGCTCCAGAGGCTCGCTATGGGTGAGGTTGAGGCCGCCGCGACCGGCGAGCAGGAATTTCCGCGCCAGGGACGGCATGCGGTCATAAACCGTGACGTTTATGTGCTTGCGGGCCAGGGTTTCGGCGGCCATCAGGCCAGCCGGGCCGCCGCCGATGACGATTGCAGTGCCGGAATGGGGGTGAAACATCGACGACCCTTAGTATCATTCGCCGCCGCGTGCTATCCCTGTCGCATGAACCAGCACGCAAAACGTCGTCACCAGGCCGCCCTCAACTCTCTTGCCGACGAAACGCCGGAACCCGTCGAAGCAGGGCCGAAGCGCCTGCTCACCACGCCGGAAGCGGGCTTGCGCCAGCATGTGGTTGCCGAGGACGCGGCCGGCCAGCGGCTCGACCGTTACCTCGCCGGTCTTGCCGATGCGGCGGACGAGGCCCTGTCGCGCACCCGCATCCAGTCCCTGATCGAGGAGGGGCTTGTCGCCGTCGACGGCCGTACCGTGACCGATACGAAGGCCAAGGTCCGCGCCGGGCAGACCATTGCCGTCAATATTCCCGAAGCGGCGCCGGCCGAGCCGATGGCGGAGAACATCCCGCTCAGTGTCGTCTTCGAGGATGAGCATCTCATCATCATCGACAAGCCGCCGGGGCTCGTCGTGCATCCGGCCGCCGGCCACGAGACAGGGACGCTGGTCAATGCGCTGATCGCCCATTGCGGCGATTCATTGTCGGGCATCGGCGGCGTCAAGCGGCCAGGCATCGTTCACCGCATCGACAAGGACACATCGGGTCTTTTGGCCGTCGCCAAGACCGATGCCGCGCACCAGGGCCTGGCGGCGCTGTTCGCCGACCACGGCCGCACCATGAATCTCGATCGCGAATATCTGGCGCTGGTCTGGGGCGTGCTGCGCCGTTTGACCGGCACCGTGGATGCGCCGCTTGGCCGCCATCCCGTGCATCGGGAAAAGCACGCCGTCGTGCGCGGTGATCGTGGCCGCGAGGCGATCACCCATTGGCAGGTCGAGGAAACCTTCGAGGGCATTAACGGCACGCCGGCCGCCAGCCTGGTGCGCTGCCGGCTGGAGACGGGACGCACGCATCAGATCCGCGTGCATATGGCCCATCTCGGCAATCCCATCCTGGGCGATGCGCTCTATGCCGGCGGCTTCCGCACCAAGGCAGGCCTCCTGAATGAGCGGGCGCGGCCGCTGCTCGAAAGCCTCGATCGCCAGGCGCTGCATGCGGCGCGGCTTGGCTTCGACCATCCCGTCACCGGCGAGCCACTGTCGTTCGAGAGCGAGCCGCCGCAGGATATGATGCGATTGATCGAGGCGCTGAGAGAGCCCGCCGCTTCATCTTAAGACCCCGGTGGTTGAGGGTTTTCAAAAGATATCAACATGTTGATCGTATCAACGGCGTTGGCGGAGCCCGGCCCTATCTTGGGCGTCTTTCGATGATAACCGCTTGCAAGCTTGTCCCTAGCCGATTCAGCGTTTTGGTCCTATGTTCCGCCCTGATCTCAAGGGGGATGCCAAATGACGACGATCGATTTCAAGGTAAACGGGAAATCCGTTTCCGTATCGGCCGAACCCGATACACCGCTTCTGTGGGTCATCCGCGAGCATCTCCAACTCACCGGCACGAAGTATGGTTGTGGCGCCGGGATGTGCGGAGCCTGTACCGTTCACATCGACGGCAAGGCCGCGCGTTCATGCCGCGCGCAAGTGCAGGACATGGCCGGCAAATCCATCACGACGATCGAAGGTCTCTCGGCCAATTCCGATCACCCGTTGCAGAAAGCATGGATCGCCGAGCAGACGCCGCAGTGCGGCTACTGCCAGTCCGGCCAGATCATGCAGGCGGCCGATCTTCTGCAGAAGAATCCCAAGCCCTCGCGCGATGAAATCGTTCGCCACATGGATGGAAATATCTGTCGATGCGGGACCTATCCTCGAATCGTGCGCGCCATCGAACGCGCCGCGAAGGAGGGCTGACCCATGAACGCTCCTTCAAAAAAGCCGGCAAATTCCTCTCTCGCTCCGTCCCGTCGTGGCTTCCTCGCGGGCGCGGCGAGCCTTGGATTCGCATTCACGCTTGGTGACCTCGGTGGTGTCGCCACGGCGCAGGCTGCCGAGACGTCCGGCCATGCCATCGGCTATTGGGTGACGATCAATGCCGATGGCGGCATCCAGATCGCTATGCCCGCCGCTGAAATGGGCCAGGGCTCCAGCACCGCGCTGGCGATGGTCTTCGCCGAGGAACTGGACGCTGATTGGGATAAGGTCTCGACCGTCAATATCCCGACGCGCGCCGATATTTATGGCAATCCCGCGTTCGGCGGCTCGCTGACGACCGTCGGGAGCAAATCCATCCAGGGCTATTGGGACAAGGTGCGCCTGCAGGCCGCCTCGGTTCGTCGCCTGCTCATGCAGGCGGCGGCGGACAAATGGTCCGTGCCTCTGGCCGAATTGACGACAGAGCCCAGCACTGTCGTGCACGCCGGCAGTGGCCAGCGTCTGACCTATAGTGAAATCGCGGGTTTCGCCACGGCGCCGGCGGAACTGCCGGCGGTGCAGAAGTCCGAGCTGAAGCCGATGAGTGCCTATCGCATTATCGGCCAGCCGGTGCCGCGGCGGGATATTCCGCTCAAGGTCGATGGCTCCGCCAAGTTCGGCATGGATGTGCAGGTTCCCGGCATGGCTTTCGGGACGATCCTGCGCACACCCGTCGAAGGCGCATCACCGAAGAACGTCGATGAAGCGAGCGTCGCGTCCATCCCGGGCATTCTCAAGATCGTGCCGATGAAAGATGCGGTCGGCATCGTCGCCGAGACGGTCGAAGCTGCTTTCGCAGCGCGCGAGGCTTTGCAGGTGGAATGGAGCGCGGTCGATTTTCACGGCTACGCCAGCGAGGCGGCGCTGCCGCAATTTGTCGAACGCGCGAAGAACACCAGCGAAACAGGACTGCCCTATGTGAAGGCGGGCGATGCCGACTCTGCTTTCGCGAAGGCCGCAAAGGTCGTTACGGGTGAATACACCACCGACTATCTGTATCACGCGCAGATGGAGCCGATTAACATCACGGCATCCGTCAACGCCGCGGGCGACGGCGCGGAAATCTGGATGGGCACGCAATCGCAAAGCGCCATCGTCGGCGCCGCCGCGGCCATCCTGAAGACGAAGCCGGAGAAAATCACGCTGCACCAGCATTTCCTGGGCGGCGGATTTGGCCGCCGTTCGGCGCCCGACATGGTGCCCTATGCACTGGGCATGTCGAAGGCAGTGCAGCGGCCGGTCAAGGTGATCTGGACGCGCGAGCAGGACGTCAAGGCCGCCAAGATGCGGCCGATGACGGCGCATCGTCTCGAGGCGGCCGTCGATGAGCAGGGCAACGTGACCGGCTGGCGGCATCGCATCGTCGCCGAATCCGTCGTTGCCTATTCAGCGCCGGAACGGCTGGAGGCGGCCAAGGGGCTCGATCCGCTGACGCTCGAAGGTGCGAAGATCGACTATGAAATCCCGAACCAGGCCATCAACTATCTGCGCGAGATCCGCGGCACGCCGCTGAGTGCGTGGCGCGGCATCGGCGCCGGTCACAACAAGTTTGCGATCGAGGGCTTCGCCGACGAAGTGGCCACCGCGCTCAATGTCGATCCGGTCGCCTTCCGGCTGCAACTGGTGAAGTCGAATCCCCGCGCGACCAAGGTCATCAAGACCGTGGCGGACATGGCGAAATGGGGCGAGGCGCGGCCCGAAGGGCGCGCTGTCGGCTTTGCGTTCGGAAAGGTCGTCGATACATGGACGGCTGCGATGGTGGAAATTTCGCTCGATCGTCAGACCGGCGAAATTCGCGCGCACCGCGCCTGGGTTGCGCTCGATCCCGGCATTGCCATCAATCCCGACAGCATTGTTGCCCAGACCGAGGGTAATATCGTCTTCGGTCTCAGCCAGGTGCTGAAGGAAAGGGTGACGATCTCGAACGGTAGTGTCGACCAGACCAATCTGTTCGACTATCGCGTCGCGCGCATGTCGGACACGCCGGAAATCCATGTGACGGTACTGCCAACCGACAATCCTCCCTCGGGTATGGGAGAGGCCGCGCTGCCCTTGATCGGTCCCTGCGTCGCCAACGCGATGTATGTCCTGACCAAGAAGCGCTTCCGCAACATGCCGCTGATCCCCCGCCGGGTGAAAGAAAACCTCGGCGATAACGGTTCGGTCTGAGTTCGGGGGCATCGTGACAAACATCAAGCTGATTGCGTCTTTCAAGGCGCTCATTCTGGCCACCTGTATCGCAGGCTGCCTGAACCTTGCCCTGCTCGGGGCTCCCTCCTTGTCATCGGCGCTGGCGCAAAACCCGGCGCCGTCCGACATCGTCAAGCGCGGCGAATATCTGGCGCGCGCCGCCGATTGCCAGCCTTGCCACACGCAAGGCAAGGCAGCGCCCTATAGCGGAGGGCGGGCGTTCGAATTGCCGTTCGGTACGCTCTATTCCGCCAACATCACGCCGGATCGCGACACCGGCATCGGCGCGTATACGGACGACGAGTTCGTCTCGGCCCTGCAGTCGGGCGTCGGACGTGGCGGCAAGCATCTCTATCCGGCGATGCCTTATACGTCCTATACGCAGATGTCCCGCGACGACATTCTGGCGATCAAAACCTATTTCTTCAGTCTCAAGCCGGTCCGCTCGGAACCGCCGGCCAACACCCTGATGTTTCCGTTCAACCAGCGCTACGGGATGATGGCGTGGAACCTGGCGTTCCATAACGATGCGCGCTGGACGCCCGATGCCAGCAAGTCGGCGGAATGGAATCGCGGCGGGTATCTTGTCGAAGGCGTTGGCCATTGCGGCGAATGTCATACGCCACGTACGATGGCGCAGAACGTCGACAAATCGCAGGCGTTGGCGGGAACGATCACGCAGGGGTGGAAGGCCTTCAACATCACCTCCGACAAGGAGTCAGGCATCGGCGGCTGGAGCGATGAGGCGCTGGCTTCCTATCTGGCGACTGGCCACGCGCCCGGACACAGCTCCGCCTCCGGACCGATGGGCGAGGTGATCGAGAACAGCCTGCGGTATCTGACGCCTGAAGATATCAAGAGCATGGTCACCTATCTGCGCACCGTGCCGGCCATTCGCAATGCGCCGCCGGTGGCGACGACTGTCTCGGCGGGGCCCAGCGCCACCGCATCCCTCGGCCAGAGGCTCTTCGCCAGCGAATGCGCCAACTGTCATCTGTGGGATGGAAAGGGCGCGCAATCGCCTTACGCCGATCTCATAGGCAGCCGCGTCGTCAACGATCCGGGCGGCACGAATCTGCTGGCTGTCCTCATCGAGGGCGCGCAGCATCGGTTCCCGCGCGAGACCACGTTCATGCCGCCGTTTGCGCGTGGCCATAGTGACGACGAGATCGCAGCCGTGGCGAACTTCGTCAGCGCCACGTTCGGCAATGGCTCTGCGAATGTCACGGCGGCGGATGTCGCGCGGGCGCGCTCGCCGGCGCCGGCGCTCATTCCGGGCTGGGTCGTGCCGACCGGCATCGTCCTGGCGCTGGTGATCGGCCTGCTGGTGCTGTGGTTGCTGGTGCGCCTGTTCCGCCGGCCGGCGAAACGCCCGGCGGTGGCGTGATGAAGATGGAGAGAGGGTGGTCTATAAAGCCACCCCTCATCCGACCCTTGCTGCGCAAGGGCCACCTTCTCCCGCGGAGCGGGAGAAGGGTTTGAGATTCTACCGCTTTATCTTGATCGCTTCTTTCGTCTTGGCGATGATGTCGGGCGGAGAAGCGTAGACTTTCGCCAGCAGTTTCTGCAGGTCTTCGCCTGAGGTCGGATCGACGTCGAGGCTCATCCGCTTCATCTCGGCCAGCAGTTCGGGGTCTTTCCAGGTATCCATGAACGCTGTGCGCAGGGCTTCAACCCTGTCCTTCGGCGTCTCCGGCGCGACAAAGTAGGGGCGCGCATAGATCTCCTGCGAATAGATGATGTCCATGATGGCGCGCTGTTCGTCGGTCTTGGCGAAGTCCATGGTGCGGGGAATGCCGAGCTTGTTGAGTTCCTCGACGCCGTTGGCGCTTTCCTGCACGATGATGTGGATCTTGTTCTCGCTCATCAGATTGGAATATTGCGATTTGATGCTGGCGAGATTGATGCCGCACATGCCGTGCAGCTCTCCCTTCTCGATGGCGGTCATGATTTCACGGCTGCCCGGATAGCCGAAGACCGGCTTGAACTTCGTACCCAGCACATTGTTGAGCATCACCGGCAGATAGCCGGTGGAGCCGGTCTCTGCCGTGCCGCCCATGACGATCTCGGTCTTGAACGTCTCGGGGAAAGTCTTTGCGGGCGCTGAGGGATTTGCGACACAGAGGAAATAATCCGTCGTCGCGCTGCCGAGATAGTTCAGCTTCACCGGATCGTAACGCAGGCGCGATGCGTCCTCGAGAATACCAGACAGCGGTTGTGTCGAGAAAGGCGCGCCGATCACCGTGCCGTCCTTCGGCGCGGTCACGGCGACGTTGGTGGCCATGATATTGCTGCCGGCGCCGGGCATGTTGGCGACGATGATGGTCGGCGCACCGGCGAGATGCCTGCCCATGAAGCGCGCGAAGGTGCGCGCATAGGTGTCGTAGCCGCCGCCGGCCGATGTGCCCACGATGACCGTGATGGTCTTGCCCTTGTAGAACTGGGCGATGGCGTCTTGTTTAGCGTCTTGCGCCTGCGCACCGTGGTGTGCGCCCGCGACGAACAGAATTGAAAAAGCGGCGGCTGCGATCTTGCCCACTCTCGTTCCCCTCCCAACGCGCCGGTCTTTGCCCGGTCCTGCCGGCAGGATAACGGCTGCGCGTGGAACTTGATAGCGGCCTGTCGCAGGCGGGCATATTTCGCTTTGCTCGCCAGATGAGCGCCGCTAACCTGCCGCCGCAGCCAGGAGGAACGCAGGGATGGGTCTCGCGCATTCGGAACATTCCAATCCCGAAACGTCCGGCGAGGTCGCCACTGGTACGCGCATCGTGCGCCGCGACGCGGCGGCGGGAGCGCAGAAGGTGACATGCGATATCTGCGTCGTCGGCTCCGGCGCTGCCGGCATTTCGGCGGCGATCGAGGCGGCGCGGCTCGGGCGAAAGGTCGTGCTGGTGGATTCGCTGCCCGTGCTCGGCGGGCAGGCCGTCAATTCGATCATCGGTACGTTCTGCGGCCTCTATTCCAACGGCGACTACGGCTATCAGTTCACCCACGGCATCGCCGACGACATCCTTCGTGACCTCGGCGCGCAGGACAAGGCGCTGTATTACCGGCACGGTCCGGTGACGACGGTGGTCTATTATGACGAGATCGCGCTCGGCCGCTGGGTCGAGGAGAGCGTGCGCAAGGCTGGCATCGTCACCATTCTCGGCGCCATCATGCGCGGCGTTGTGCGTGACGGCCGCCGCGTCAAGGCGCTGGAACTCGCCACGCGCTACGGCGATGTGATCGTCGAGGCGACAGGCTTCGTCGACGCCTCGGGCGATGCGGCGCTGGCCTGGCTCGGCGGCTTCGCCTGCCGCGAGCCGGAAGGCCAGCCGGTGTTCGGCACGCAGATGGTGGTCGTCGAGAATATCAACGAGGCGGCGCATCCGACGCGTGCGCAACTTGCTGCGAAGATGGAAGAGAAGGGCGATGATTACGGGCTGCTGCGCCGCAATTGCGTCTCCTTCGTCATTCCGGGCCGCAACATCGCCGTGCTCAACATGACGCATACGGAAACGCCGCTGGAGCCGCTCGCCGCCTCGAAGGCGACGCTCGATGGCAAGGCGCAGGCCGATGTCTCGGTGCGTTTTTTGAAGGAGCAGTTTGCCGAGTGTTTCGGCCAGGCGAAAGTCCGCAGCTACGGCATGCCGGGCATCAGGCAGACGCGCTGGATTGTCGGGCGTCATCAGTTGACGCTCGATGAAGTGCGGCGCGGCTATCGGCATGCGGATGCTATCGGCCGCACGGCCTGGCCGGTCGAACTGCATGACCAGAGCGCGGGCTATGCCTGGCAGACGTTTCCGCCGGATCATGCCCATTACATTCCGCTTGGCTCACTGATCCCCGAAGACGCCGACAATCTTTGCGCGGCGGGGCGCTGCATCGATGCCGATCTCGCCGCGCTGTCGAGTGTGCGGGTGATGGGGCCGTGCATGGCCATGGGCGCGGCCGCCGCCCATGCGCTCGACCTCGCGGGTTCGGGCAGCGTGCAGCAGATCGACATTGGCGCGCTGCAGAAGCGATTGTCCGCCAACCTCGATCGCACCGATGGCGGTGGCGCCGATCGCAATAGGCATTGAGTTCAAGCCAGGGAGGGAAAGTTGATAGGAAACATGAAAATAGGCGTGCGCGCCAGCCTTGCGATGGCACTGAGCATGCTGGCCGGCGCGGCTTTTGCGCAGGATGCTGCCTGGGAGAAGACGATCGCGGACGCCAAGAACGAGAAACAGCTTGTTCTTTATACCGCGCTCGTCGGCGATCCGACACTGAAGGCCAGCATCCAGGCGTTCGAGAAGAAGTACGGCATCACGGTCAACGTGCTCGAAGGCCGTGGCTCCGACATCCGCGAGCGGGCGCGGGTGGAGCAGGGCGCCGGGCGCTTCATTGCCGATGTGACCTATACGTCGGAAGGGCAGGCGCGGCTGATCGCGCGTGAGGACAAGACCTACGTGCCGCATGAGGCGACACCCAACCTCAAGGGCCTGAAGCCTGACTTCGCCAAGATGACCAACAACGGCCTGTTCGGGCCGGTGATGACCATTCCCTACGGGATGCTGGTCAACACCTCGATGGTGAAGCCGGGCGACGAGCCGAAGAGCTGGGCCGATCTCGCCAATCCGAAATGGAAAGGCAAGATCCTGTCGGATGACATGCGCGCCATCGGCGGCGGCTATCTGATGTTCTTCGCGCAGATGAATGCGCCGTCGCTGGGCGAGAAATACCACGAAGAGCTGGCGAAGAACGAACCGTCGTTCACGCGCGACATGCGTGAGGCGGGGCGCAGGGTCGCCCGCGGCGAGTTCCCGATCTATGTGCCTTTCATCCTCAATGACATCGCCAATCTGAAAGGCCTGCCGGTGAAGCCGGTGATCCCGACGGAAGGCGTGCCCTTCGTGCTCTACGGCAACGTGCTGATGCGCAACGCGCCGCATCCCAATGCGGCGCGGCTCTATATCGATTTCTCCATGTCCGAGGAGGCGGAGCTTCTCTGGGCGAAAAGTGGCATGGGCATTACGCGCGCCGGGCTTGACGACAAGATTCCCGAAGATGTGAAGCCGTTCGCCAATGCGAAGCTGCTCGGCACGACGGACCCGGACCGGCAGGATGAAGGGCTGGCGCTGGCGAAGAAGATTTACAAGTAAGAGGAGCGCGCCTAGCCTTCTCCCGCGTGGCGGGAGAAGGTGGCCCTTGCGCAGCAAGGGTCGGATGAGGGTGGCCCACGGAGGATTGGCCGCTGCGGGTTATGACAATTTATAGATGAGTGCTTGCCGCCCTCATCCGACCCTCGCGTTGCGAGGGCCACCTTCTCCCGTAAACGGGAGAAGGAAGAGCGCGTTCTATGCCGCGTCGCCCTTCGCCCATTCAGAGGGAATGGCGCCGGCCTTTGCGGCCTTCGTGGTATAGTAGGACCAGAGCTTGCCGACGTGGAATTCGCGCATCTCGGATTTCTCGAGCAGATCGAGCTCGCTCTTGCTGAGCGGAATAGGCTTCTGGCCTGATTGCAGCACCTGCATCTGGGCCCTGGCGTTCTCGTCGAAATGGACGGCATCGACAAGCAGGGCGGGCGCGGATTCCGCCACCATGACGACGCCATGGGCGCGCATCAGCGCGGCATGATGCGGCCCCAGATCGCGGGCCAGAATTTCACCCTGTTCCTTGGACTTGATATGCGTCGGGTCATTGCTCATGGGAATGCCGCTCGCCCAGCGCGCCGCCCTGGAGCGCATCGGCATCAGCTGCACGCCTTCCATCATGGTGAAGGCGATCGCCAGTTCCATGTGGCAATGAAGGACGGATTGCGCATCGGGCCGCGCGCGATAGATTTCGCCATGAATTGGAATTTCGATCGGTGGACGGCGTGGATGGCCTTCAAGAATGTTGCCGTCGAAATCCACCATGATCATGCGATCCGGATCGATGTCGGAGCGCGGATCGGTCGCGGGCTGGATGTAATAGGCGTCCATGCCGGGCACGCGCACGCTGACATGGCCCGAATAGTCGATCAGGCCTTCCATCACCATGATGCGTGTCGCAGCGGCTGCTTCCAGGCGGATTTTTGCGTGAGAATTCGATAGGCCGTTGCTTGTTGTCATAGTGCTCTCCGATTGCATGTTTCCATCGCGGTGATGATTAGCGTTTTGAACTCGTATTCTGGTCGACGGTGCCGATGATCTCGTTCAGGCGCTTGGCGATGTTCGGCGGCGCCGCGACGATGTCGGCGACGATCTGCTGCAGCTTCACGCCGCTCACAGGATCGATGTCGAAATTCTCGGCCTTGGCTTGCGCGAGGAATTTCGGATCGGCGACCATGGCGTCGAACGCATCACGCAGGATCTTCACCCGTTTCGGGTTGGTGTCGGGCGCGGTGTAAAACGGGCGGCCGATGTCGGTCGGCGCCGACAGGAGTTTCAGGATCGCGCGATCCTCATCGTTCTTTGCAAGGTCCATGAGCAGCGGTACGTCCGGCAGATCGGCCGCTTTCTCCAGGCCGATCTGGACGAGGACGTTGATCTTCTTGTCGCGCAGCCAGTCGGGATGCGTCGATTTCCAGGACGCCCAGGTGTTGGAGCCGCGCACGGCCACTTCGCCGCGCTCGAGCGCGATGTTGATATCGTTGCCGCCGGGATAGCCGAGGATGATCTTGAACTTGGTGCCCAGCAGCGCGTTCATCGCCTTGGGATATTGCGAGGAGGTGGAGCCGCCGGTGGCGCCGGCCGTGACTTCCTGCTTTTTCGCATCGTCGATCGTCTTGATGCCGGATGTGTACCAGGCAACGGTTGTGTTGTTGTCCTTGTTGATGTTGCCGATGTAGATCAGCTTGTTCACATCAAACCGGATCTGCGGATCGCCGAGCGCCTGGGCGATGGCGATCGACTGGTCGCCGGTGGCGAGCACGGTGCCGTCTTTCGGCGCGGCCGAATAGACCCAGGCGGTCGCGGTACGGCTGCCGCCGCCCGGCATATTGCGCGGTATGATGACCGGATTGCCTGGAATATAGTCCGGCAGATGGCGGGCCAGGAGGCGCGCGTAGAGATCGTAAGTTCCGCCGGCCGAATAGCCGATGATCATGTCCATCTTGCGGCCCTTGTAGAAGGCCTCGGGCGATTGAGCGGTGGCAGGCGTGGCGGCGGCAACGCCTGTGGCCAGGGCAAGCGCGGTAAGGCGGACGATCATGGCTGGTTTCCTCCAGGGCTGACGATACGTTCTTTTCTCGTAGACGACTGGGGCCGATATAGTGCCCAATGGATGCCGACACAATCTGCTTTGGACACCAACCGGGGAGGCCTGAAATGTCGAGGGACAAGCGTCTGCATGGGCGGGTCGCGCTGATCGTCGGAGGCGGCGGGGAAATTGGCGGCGCGATCGCGCGCCGGTTCGCGCTCGAGGGCGCCAGCGTCCTGGTGGCCGATCTGCGGCCGGCGGCGGCGGAATCGGTCGCCGATGACATCCGCACCGCCGGTGGTGTCGCGGCGTCGATCGCGCTGGATGTATCGGTCGAACAGGACTGCGAACGCGGCGTCGCCAAGGCAGCGGATTTGTTCGGCAAATTGACCACGCTGGTGAATGTCGCGGCGGCGGATACAGCGCGTCAGAGCGTCGAGACCCAGCCGCTGAGGGTCTGGAACGAGGCCCTGGCGATCAATCTGACAGCGAGTTTCCTCACCGCCAAATATGCCGCGCCGTTCATGCGCAACGCCGGTGGCGGCGCCATCGTCAACATCGCCTCGCAACTCGGCCACATCGGCGTGCCGCTGCGCGCTGCCTATTCGACGACAAAGGCGGCGCTCATCCAGTTGACCAAATGTCTCGCCGTCGAACTGGCGACCGACAACATCCGCGCCAATACGATTTCGCCAGGCTCCATCGACACCGAGCGCAGCACCCGCAGCTATGGCTCGCGCGAGAACGCCAGGCTGATCCGCGGTCCCGCCCATCTTGTCGGCCGTACCGGTCATATCGACGAGGTGGCTTTCGCGGCGGCGTTTCTCGCCAGCGACGAGGCGTCGTTCATCACCGGCACGGACCTGCTCGTGGACGGCGGCTATCTGGCCTTCAAGGGTGAATTGCCGCCGCTGGCGGCGAAGACATGACGTCATGGCCGGCAAGGTGTAGCGGGCAGAATATAAAGCGCAAGACATAACCATGAGGCATAGGCCGTCGACATAATCACATGTTGCGGTTGCGCCGCAGCGCGCAATCCTGCAAGCTGGTTGTGACAAAGGCCGGCGGCAGAACCGGCCCGATCGCAAAGGCGGGAGGATTGAATGCCGGTCAGATATTTGACGGCGGTCAGCGCTGTTTTTGGCGCTCTCGGCGCTTTTGGCTTTGTTGTTTTGGCGACATCGACCGCCGGCGCCGATCCGGTGGCGGATTTCTATCGTGGCAAAACCGTTTCTATGATCGTCAGTTCTTCGGCCGGCGGCGGCTATGATGTGCTGTCACGCGCCATTGCCCGCCATATGACCAAACACCTGCCGGGCGAGCCGCCGATCATCGTTCGCCAGATGCCGGGTGCGGGCGGCATTGTCGCGACCAAATATCTTTATTCGTCGGCCCCGCGTGACGGCACAGTCATCGGTGGTGTGCAGAACAATGCACCGCTCGAACCTTTGTTCGGGACGAAAGAGGCGGATTATGACGCGACGCGGTTGAACTGGCTCGGCACGCCGTCGCTGGAAACCGGGACGATTTTTGTCTGGGCCGACAATCCGAAGTTCAAGACGTTCGAAGACATGAAACACCATGAAATGAGCGCTGGCGCCTCCGGCGTGAACTCGGCGCCGGCGTTCTATTCGCGGCTGCTGAACGAATTGCTCGGCACCAGGATCAAGGTGATCGCCGGCTATCCCGGACAGAATGAGGCCTATCTTGCCATCGAGCGCGGCGAGCTTGACGCCTACGGCGTGACGTTCTGGAGTTCGCTGACCTCGACCAAGCAACAATGGATCCGCGACAAGAAGATCAGGGTGTTGATCCAGTTCGGGCCGGTGAAGGAAGACGAGATCAAGAATGCGCCGTTCGGTCCAGACCTGGTGAAGAACGAGGAAGATAAGTTGCTGTTCGAAGCGGCCTACGGGCCGCTGTCGCTCGGGCGGCCGTTCCTGATGCCGCCGGACATTCCGCCGGACCGGCTGAAGGCCATGCGGGACGCCATGTTCGCGACATTCAAGGACCCTGAGTTCATCGAGGAAGCAAACAAGCTGAAACTGCAGGTCGACCGGCCGCGCCATGGCGAACAGTTGCAGGCCGACATCGAAAGGCTCTATCGCACGCCGCCGCGCGTCGTCGAGCGCTTGCGCAAGATCGCAAACCCCTGAGTGCACGCGGAGACAAGTCCCATGTCGTTGTCCACGATCGAGCCTGGCGTGCGTGAGGATCAGAGATCACCGGCGCAGATCCGCCTCGATCTGCTGGCACGCGCGCAAGCGCTGATCCCGGCCCTCGCGGCGCGCGCGGGCGAGGGCGAACGGTTGCGGCGCTGTCCTGACGCAACAGTGCGCGACTATGTGGCGCAAGATCTGCTGCGCATCTGTCAGCCGAAGCGTTATGGCGGCTTCGAGCTTGGTTACGACGTTCTGTGCGAGGTGACGCAGACCCTGGCGCGTGGAGACGGATCGCAGGCCTGGGTGCATATGGTCCTTGCCGACAATCCGCTGAAACTGTCGGCCTATGCCTTGGCGGCGCAGGACGAGGTGTGGGGCGAGGACCAGTGCAAGAAGCTCTGCGTCGCCGTGGCGCCGGTCGGGCGCGCCACCAAGGTCGATGGCGGCGTCGTATGGAACGGCCTGCACGGCTTTTCGAGCGGCGTCGACCATGCCGATTATGTCATGTGCGGCGGCTTCGAATATGACGGCAATCGCAAAGGCCGTGGCATGATGGTGCTGATGCCGACGAGCGATGTGCGCATTATCGACGACTGGCATGTGGTGGGGCTCGCCGGCACCGGATCGAAGAGTTTCGAGGTCAAGGATGTCTTTGTGCCGGCGCATCGCATTCTCGACAAGAAGGAGAATGACGAAGGCCGCTCGCCCGGTATGCTGTTCTATAGCGCGCCGGTGACGCGGCTGCCGCGCGGCGGCGTGTCCGCCGTCAGCTATACGGCTGTCGTGGTCGGTATCGCGCAAGGCTTTCTCGAGGAGTTCTGCCGCATCACCGCGCCGCGCACCTCGCGCGGCAATTCCGTCGCGTTGAATGTCGCCATCCAGGCGAGCGTCGGGCAGGCGGCTGCCGAGATCGAGGCGGCCGACCGCATGTATATCGGCGCCATCCGCGAGACGATGGAGACATTGGCGCGTGGCGAAGAGGTGAGCGCGCTGCAGCATGTGCAGGGCAAGCGCAATGCCTGCTATGCGGCGCAGCTTTGCCTGCAGGCGGTGCAGCGGCTTTACAATATCGCCGGCGGCCGCGCGATTTTCAGGGACAGCTCCCTGCAGCGGCGGTTCAACGATTGTTTCGCCGCGGCGGCCCATCATTCGCTGGTGTGGGAGACGGCCGCGTCCGAGTACGGCCGGGTGATGCTGGGGGTTGGGAAGTAAACGCTCGTTCCGCCCCTCATCCGACCCTTGCTGCGCAAGGGCCACCTTCTCCCGTAAACGGGCGAAGGATTTCGTATTCTTTATGCAGAATATCTCATGTTTCGAAGTCGTTCCGCCGGTCGGCAAAAGGTCCTCGAAACAACATGCTCCTTCGGCTAGTGTGCCGGCCAAGAGTCGTGGTGCGTGCAAGGAGAGGGTGAATGCTCAGGTGGTCGATCGCGACGGTGTCGATGGGCGGCACGCTGGAAGTCAAGCTTGCGGCCGCCGCCCGCGCCGGCTTCCGCGCCATCGAGATCTTCGAGAACGATCTGACATTCTTCAATGGGCGACCGCGCGATGTGCGCGCCCGAGCGGAAGACCTGGGCCTGGAGATCGTGGCGCTGCAGCCGATGCGCGATTTCGAGGGCATGCCGGAGCCGATGCGCAGCCGCAATTTCGAGCGGGCGCAGCGCAAGTTCGACCTGATGGAAGAATTGGGCACCGGGCTGCTGTGCGTCTGCTCGAACGTGCATGAAGAATCCCTGGGCGAGCCGGAGCGGGCAGCGCGCGATCTTGCCGATCTCGCCGATCTGGCGGCGCGGCGCGGCTTCTCCATCGGCTATGAAGCCATGGCCTGGGGCCGCCATGTGAAGGACTGGATGCAGGCCGACGATATCGTCATGCGCGCCGGCAAACCCAATCTAGGCCTCGTGCTCGACAGCTATCACATTTGCGTGCGCAACAATCCGCTGGCGCCGATCGCCGATATTCCGCCTGAGCGCATCGCCCTGGTGCAGCTTGCCGATGCGCCGGCGATCCTGATGGATCCGATGTCGCTCAGCCGGCACCATCGCTGCTTTCCGGGCCAGGGCGATTATCCGATCGGCGATTTTCTCGACGCCATCACCAAGTCCGGCTATCGCGGAGCGCTGTCGCTGGAGATTTTCAACGATCAGTTCCGCGGCGCGCCTGCCGCGACGGTGGCGCGCGACGGCATGCGCGCTCTGCAGGTGGCGGGTGAGGCGCTCGACGCGCGACGTGCGGGCGCCAGCCTGCCCGTGCTCAACGTCAGTCCGCCACTGCCGCCGGCGGCAACCATCCAGGGCATCGAATTCATCGAATTTGCTTCGGGTGCGGCGGAATCCTCGCGGCTGGTCGACTGGCTCGACGCCATGGGCTTCGCGCGCGTGGCGCGCCATCGCACCAAGGACGTCGAGCTCTATCGCCAGAACGACCTGAACATCGTCGTCAATCGCGAGCAGGACGGTTTCGCGCATTCCTTCTATCTCGTGCACGGCACATCCGTGTGCGCGCTGGCCTTGCGTTTCAATGAGCCCAGGCAGGCATTGGAGCGCGCCAATGCGCTGGGCGCGCAGACCTATCATGGCCGCGTCGGCCCCGGCGAGGCGATCATCCCGGCGGTTGCCGGCGTCGAGAATAGCCTGATCTATTTTATGGGCAAGTCCTCGGGTATGGCGCGCAAGGACGGGTCGGCGCCCAGCAATTGGGACCAGGATTTCATCTTCACCGATGAGAAGCTGCCGGCAGGGCCGCTGCAGCGGATCGATCATCTCTCCAATGTGGTGCGGCGTTCGGAATTCCTGTCGTGGATCACCTTCTACAAGTCGATCTTGGGCTTCGTCGACGAGCCGCAGGTCGAACTGGCCGATCCCTATGGTGCGTTCTACAGCCGCGTCATCGGCTCACCCGATAAGAGCGTGCGTATCCCGATGAATATCGGCGACGGTGGATCCACCGGCGTGTCGCGCTTCATCGACACATTTGGCGGCGGCGGTGTACAGCAGATCGCCTTTTCGACGCAGGACCTGTTCGGCTTCGTCGAGAAGGCGCGCGCGGCGGGCATGAGCTTCCTCGAAATTCCCGACAATTATTACGAGGATCTGTTGGCGCGTTACGATCTGTCCGACGAACTGATCGAGCGTATGCGCCGGCTCGGCGTGCTTTACGATCGTACCAAAGGCGGCGAGTTCTTCCACATCTATACACATATGTTCGACGAGCGCTTCTTCTTCGAGATCGTCGAGCGGCGCAATTACGATCTCTTCGGCGCGGCGAACACGCCGGTGCGTCTGGCAGCCCAGATGTCGGAGCTCGACGAGGCGATGAAGAGCCGCGCCATGCTCTCCATGTGAGGCTGCGCTGATCTTCACGTGATGCCGCCTGCAAATATGGCTGACGTGAATCTCAACGCAGCTTGCGGGCGTTTCTTTAGCCGAAGAGCGCGACTGCATAGAGAATGAGACCGGCAATGCCGGTGACGAGCGCCGCCAGGCGCTCGCCATCTATGCAGAGAATGGCCGCTGCTGCGGCTATGGCGAGCAGCGGCATGCGCCACCATAGCGGATCGTGCGATCCCTGATCGTTCTGGTTTTTCTGCATCTTGAAAAAAATCGCCGGACGCAAGTCCGGCGATCTCGTTTTTGCCTACATGGAGGGGATGTTGTCGCGGAACCACGGGAAGTAGTCGCCCATCAACGATCCCGGCCAGGGGATCGACAGCAGTTGGTCGAACAGGCCGTAGATGAACAGCATCATGAACAAGGCCATGCCCAGAGTCAGCGTCCAGCGTTCGCGACCCTCGAGCCGCATGAACGCCGTGACGAAGAGCGGAACCGTGGGAATCAGTCCGATCAGCGCCATGGAGATCAGGAAGGCAATCATCCAGCCGAAGAAGATCGCCCCGCGCAGCAGGATGGTCTTGGTCGGCAAGTGAGTAATGTTGCTGCCGATATCCATGTGGATTTTCGCGTTCGGATCGTTGACGATGGGAGCCGCGTTAGCGGTCGCAGCAGCGGCGGCCTCAGCGGCTTCATCAAGCGGTTCTTCCGGGCGCCGGAACACCTCGTTGAGCAGCGAGACCGTGCAGAACAGGATCGCGCCCGAGCCGACGATCACCGGAATGATCTTGGCGGAGAAGTTCCACTGCGCGGCCTCCGTCATCATGACCGCGAACAGGCCCAGCAGGAAGATAGGGAAGACGTGCGAGGGACGCAGCTTCGGGCTTTGGTAGCCCGACAGCATGACGCGGAAGCCGCCGTGCCGGCGCACGTCCTGAATGAACGGCCTTATGATACTCAAGGCCGACATGGCGAACATGATGATGACGAGCGGCCGCAGCATCCAGGTCGTTCCATAGCGCTGGATCGAGATGAACATGTAGCGCTCAAGAATGCTGCCGAGGATGAAGCCGAGCACCAGCGGCGGACGCGGCCATTTGAAGTGTTTCGCGCCCCAGGCGAAGATGCCGAAGAAGAGCAGCGAAATCAGGTCACCCCAGCTACGATGGCCTTCGAAGGCACCGATGTAGACGAAGCACAACACGACCGGAAGGATGAGCGTGTAGCGCAAGGTCGCCATTTTCGCGAACTGGCCGGAGAACAGGAAGCAGAGGCCCGATCCCAGGATGTTGGCGATGGCGATGCTCCAGACCATTGAATAGGTGAGGCCGAGATTCTTGGTCAGCATGTCCGGCCCCGGAACGAGACCGTGCATCAGGAAGGCGCCGAGCAGGATGGCCATGCCGGCTGAGCCCGGAACGCCGAAGACGACGGTCGGGATCAATGCGCCGCCTTCGCGGGAGTTGGTGGCGCTTTCGGCGGCGATGACGCCGCGGACGTCACCGCTGCCGAAGGTCAGTTGAGCGCCTTTCTCGGTGCGGATCGCGTGGCCGTAGGAAATCCAGTCGATGACGGAGGCGCTGATGCCGGGGATCGCGCCGATCACCGAGCCGATCCAGGCGCAACGCAGGACCAGGAACCAATTGTGGATGCAATCCTTGCAGCCGGCCCAGAGGCCGGCGCCGGTATCCATCATGTCCTTGGAGTCCACCACAGCCTTGCGCGCGACGGCGAGGTCGCACAATTCAGGCAAGGCGAAGACGCCGAGGGTGACGGGAACAAGCGGCAGGCCTTCCCAGAGATACAGGCTGTCCATCGTCCAGCGCAGCGTACCGGTCTGTGGATCGGACCCGATCATCGCGATCATCATGCCGAAGCAGGCCATGGTGAGGCCGCGCAGCGGCGCGTTGCCGGAGAGAACCGCAACCATGGAAATGCCGAACACGGCGAGGCCAAGCAGTTCGGGCGAGCCGATGAAGAGGATCGCCGGACGAATGATCGGCAGGGTCACGCCCATCAGGATAGCGCCGAAAATGCCACCCATCATCGCCGACATGTAGGCAGCGCCAAGCGCCCTGCCACCTTCGCCGCGTTTGGTCATCGGATAACCGTCCAGCGCGGTCGCCGCCGATGCCGCATGGCCCGGCGCGCCGAGCACGATGGCGGAAATCGGATCAGCGGTCGTGCTTGTCGAGGCAAGCCCGAGCAGCAGCGCCATCGCCGTCGTCGGATCGAGATTGTAGGTGAAGGGAAGCAGTAGGGCGATGCCGGCAACGCCGCCGATGCCCGGCAGAATGCCAAGCGCCAAGCCCATCGTCACGCCGCCGAAAAGATAAAGCAGACGATGCACTTGGAGCATCTCGACGAGAGCTGAGCCGACGGTTGAAATGATGTCGGATTCCATGGGTACAATCCTGATAATGCAAGCTCCGCCATGTTGATGCGGAGCTTGGCGCTCGCGGAGATTGCGAGACGCCGGGGAAGCAGATGTTCTTGGAGAAAGGGTCCCGGTTCAGTCAGGCTGAATGGGATTTAGGCGTCGCGGCCAGGACGCCGGCGCATGCGATATTGACGCGATGCGGCGGCCATCGGCGCGTCAGACGCTGAGCGGGGGGCCGCGGGGGTGGCGAGCGTAAGGCGTGTCCGGTTGCGCGGCCTTTTCCAGTCCGGCCGGACTCAAGCGCGACTGCCCGTGCAGTCCGGGGATATCTACGGCGAAGGAAAGAGTTGCCTTGCCGCTGACGATACGAGGCGTTTCGTCATCGCCGTCGTCGATGGCGTCTGAAAGCGTGTATTCGAGGGTGGCGGGAGTTGAGAATTTGGCTGAAGAAAGACGGTCGAATTGCAGGCTGACCAGGGCGACGAGCACGAGCACAACGCCAACGATCCAGGCACACGGCCTGGAGCCTGGCATAGCCCTCCCGCTCATTCCACAGGCCACAAACATCGCCCCTCCGGCGTTCCTCTTGCGCTTTAGCTTCCGCGGCGCTTCTACGCCACCTAGCGCGCGTTCGTTCAGCCTTGGCCGGATGTGCCGCAGCGGTCGAACGTGTTAGCTCTTCGCATGTCTGGCGGGATAAGTCTATGCGCCCACTCTGAAGGATGTGGGAGAGTTGGGAGCCAGCCGGCCTGTAAGCCGGGTTCTGTAGGGCCGCTGTGCTTGCACACAACGACGTGACGGCCATTCCTCTGGGACGGCTGTTGCCAGCCGCCTCGAGCAACCAACCCGGGCGGCGATCCGGAGATGGACCCGGACTCTTGCGAATCCATGCCGCCCCTATTCGGTTTTGCTCCCGGTGGGGCTTGCCATGCCACGCCCGTTGCCGGCCGCGCGGTGCGCTCTTACCGCACCTTTTCACCCTTGCCTGCGGATGGGGTTGCCCCCGTGCAGGCGGTTCGATCTCTGTGGCGCTATCCCTGGGGTCACCCCCGCCGGACGTTATCCGGCACCGTTTCTCCGTGGAGCCCGGACTTTCCTCTGCCTTGCGGCAGCGGCCGTCCAGCCGACTGGCGGGAAAGCCGTAGAATACATTCCTGCCCGGTGGAAGCCCGAATGCGTCCTTGGACCGCTCCAGCTCATGTTAATCTTGCAACCAAATGCCTGAATGCGATGCATTTTGCCGCCTCCAAATCGCCCATTTGGCTAGAGAAACTGTTCCGCATGGAGTATCTAGTGGATTGAGTTTGAACGGATTGGGAGCGAATTCACCTTGTCGTGCGTTGAGGCGTCAGGGCGAATGGCCGGACTGAACCGCCAGGTTACGATCAGGCTTTGGTAGGGTTTATTTTCAAAGGAGACTGATGATGAAAAAAGTTATTCTCGCGGGTGCGGTTCTGGCTTCGGCTCTGTCGCTTGCTGGTTGCAACAGCTACGATCCGGGTGATCGGGCCGCCGGCGGTGCCCTTCTCGGCGCGGCCGGCGGTGCTCTCGTCGGCGCTGCGGTTACGGGACGTCCTGGTGGCGCGCTGGCCGGCGCGGCGATCGGCGGCGCCAGCGGCGCGGTCGTCGGCGCGGCCACCACCCCGCAGCCGGGCGGTTGCGCGCGTGTCGGTTATGACTATTACGGCAACCGCGTCTGCCTGGCCTATTACTAAAAGCTTGGCGCTGTTCAACGCCGCGTATTGAGGCTAGCTATCGGGCATGAGCGAATTCGCGCCCGATAGCTTTCTTGTTTCCAGCATCCAGGCTTCGCCGAATTTCGGCGTGCGCAAGGACTGCGACGATGCCGACAGCATTATCCTGCACTATACCGGCCTGCGGCTTGGCGACGCAGAAGCGGACTGGCGCCGTGATCCGGGCGGGCAGGCCCTGCAATGGCTCATCAATCCTGTCGCCCAGGTGTCCAGTCATTATCTGATCTTCGAAGACGGACGGATCGTGCAACTCGTCGCCGAGGCGCAGCGCGCCTGGCATGCGGGCCGCTCGTCATGGGCTGGTGTCACCGACATGAATTCCCATTCGATCGGCATCGAGATCGCCAATGCCGGCCATGACGGTGGCCTGCCGGCATTTCCGGACGTGCAGATCAATGCGGTGATCGCGCTATGTCGCGACATCATCGCGCGGCGGCGCATCGCGCCGCAACGCATTCTCGCTCATTCCGATATCGCGCCGGGCCGCAAGATCGATCCTGGCGAACATTTTCCGTGGGAGCAGCTTCATGCCGAGGGCGTCGGCCATTGGGTGAAGCCTCAGCCGATCTCCGGCGGCCGCTTTCTTGCGCCTGGCGACGAGGGCCAGCCGGTCGAGGCGCTGCAGGCGATGCTCGCCATGTACGGCTATGGCGCGACAGTGAATGGTGTGTTCGATCAGCCGACCGAACAGATCGTGGCCGCCTTCCAGCGGCATTTCCGCCCATCGCGCGTGGACGGTGTCGCCGACGGGTCGACCATCCTCACCTTGCGCAATCTCATTGCGGCGCTGGAGCCTCCGGCCATCGTGTGAGATGCTTTGGCCTGCAGTTTTTCAGGAGAGTTTAATGGCGACCTATTTCATCACCGGCGCCAATCGCGGCATCGGGCTAGAACTGACGCGACAGGCGGCCGCTGCCGGCCATTATGTCTACGCCGTCTGCCGGGGGCCGGGCAAAGCGCAGGCGCTGTCGAAGCTGGCGGCGGCGAACCAGGACAATATCGAAATCGTGCCGATGGATGTGACGCAGGCGAATTCGATCGCCACTGCGAAGGCGCGCATCGGCACCAACCCGATCGATGTGCTCATCAACAATGCCGGCGTAATGGGTGACGATCCGCAATCGCCGCTCGATATGGATTTCGATGTGCTGACGCGGGTTCTGGCGGTCAACACTATTGCGCCGCTGCGGGTGACCAAGGCGTTTCTGCCGAATCTCGAAACAGCGAAAGGCAAGGTCATCGTTCTGTCGAGCATGATGGGCTCGTTCGCCTATGGCGAGACGTCGAAGATGGCTTATTGCACCTCGAAGACCGCAGTGAACCGGTTGTTCCACGGGCTGGCGCAGGATCTCAAATCGAAAGGCGTGGCGGTCGGCATTCTTTCACCCGGCTGGGTGAAGACCGACATGGGCGGCCCTTCGGCGACGCTCACCGTCGAGACGAGCGCGAAAGGCTTGTTGCAGCAGATCGAAGCGCTCGATTTGAAGACGAGCGGGGCCTTCGGGAACTACGCGGGACAGTCGTTGCCGTGGTGAGCCCTCATCCGACCCTCGCGATGCGAGGGCCACCTTCTCCCGTAAACGGGAGAAGGATTCCGCGCGGCCTACTCCGCTGCCGCGCGGGCCATGCTCGCCGGATCGTAGTTGAGAATGGGCGAGAGCCAGCGCTCGACCTCGGCGACGCTCATGTTCTTGCGCGCCGCGTAATCGCAGACCTGATCGTATTCCACCTTGGCGACGCCGAAATAATGCGAGTCGGGATGCGAGAGATAGAGGCCTGAGACGGAGGAGCCGGGCCACATGGCGAAGCTCTCCGTCAGCTCCACACCGACTCTGCGCTCGGCCTGCAGCAGTGCGAACAAGGTCTCTTTCTCGGTGTGATCGGGTTGCGCCGGATAGCCGGGCGCGGGCCGGATGCCGCTATACTCTTCCGCCACGCGCTGCTCGTTGGTGAGCGCTTCATCGGGCGCATAGGCCCAGAATTCGCGACGCACGCGCTCATGCATGCGTTCGGCAAAAGCTTCGGCGACACGATCGGCGAGCGCCTTCACCATGATCGAGGCATAGTCGTCATTGGCGCGGGCAAAGCGCTCGGCGATCTTTTCTTCTTCCGCGCCGGCGGTGACGACGAAGCCGCCGATGTAATCGGCCTTGCCGCTCGCCTTGGGGGCGACGAAATCCGAAAGCGCGATATTGGGGCGGCCGTCGCGGCGCTGCAGTTGCTGACGCAGGGTGTAGAAGGTGGCGAGTTCCTCGTTGCGCGATTCACCGTTGTAGAGGCGGATGTCGTCGCCGACGGTGTTGGCCGGCCAGAAGCCGATGACCGCCTTGGGATTGAACCAGCGTTCCTCGACGATGCGCGCCAGCATGTTCTGCGCATCCTCGAAAAGCTGGCGCGCCACCGGGCCCTGCTCGGGATGTTCGAGAATGGCGGGGTAGCGGCCTTTGAGTTCCCAGGTCTGAAAGAAAGGCGTCCAGTCGATATAATCGACCAGTTCGGCGACGCTGTAGTTCGAGACGATCCGCGTGCCGAGGAAGGTGGGCTTGGGTGGCTGATAGCCCTGCCAGTCGAGCTTCATCGCATTGGCGCGGGCGCGCTCCAGCGGCAGGCGCTGCTTGTCGGCTTCCGAGCGGGCATGGGCGTCGGCGACCTTGCGGTATTCGCCGCGAATGTTCTCGACATATTGGTCGCGGCTCGTCGGCGACAGCAGGGCCGAGACGACGCCGACGGCGCGGCTCGCATCGGTGACGTAGATCGCCTGCCCGCGCTGATAGTTGGGGTGGATCTTCACGGCCGTGTGGACGCGGCTCGTGGTGGCGCCGCCGATGAGGAGGGGGATATCGAAGCCCTCGCGCTCCATCTCGCTGCCGACGAAGCACATTTCATCAAGCGACGGCGTGATCAGGCCGGAGAGGCCGATGATGTCGACGTTGTGCTCCTTGGCAGTGTCGAGAATCTTCTTCGCCGGCACCATGACGCCGAGATCGATGACCTCGTAATTGTTGCACTGGAGCACGACGCCGACGATGTTCTTGCCGATGTCGTGCACGTCGCCCTTGACGGTCGCCATCAACACCTTGCCGGCGGTCGAGCGGCCTTCGCCGCCGTTGGCGAGACGCTCGGCCTCCATATAGGGCATGAGTTTGGCCACGGCCTGTTTCATGACGCGGGCTGACTTCACCACCTGCGGCAGGAACATCTTGCCGGCGCCGAACAGGTCCCCGACGACGTTCATGCCGGCCATCAGCGGGCCTTCGATGACATCGAGTGGGCGTGCCGCTTCGAGACGGGCTTCCTCGACGTCGTCGTCGATGAATTCGGTGATGCCGTTGACCAACGCATGTTCAAGGCGCTTGTCGACGACCTGGTCACGCCAGGCGAGATCCTTGCCTTTGGTCTCGGTGCCCGCACCGCGAAAGCGTTCGGCGATGGCGAGCAAGCGGTCGGCGC
>Ga0182744_1000142_pt1 | contig 82548 bp, 75 predicted proteins | sample eDN3rd30CKraftMG_FD_128525 | JGI IMG/M metagenome (GOLD analysis project Ga0182744, IMG submission 128525) | Enriched Miracle-Growth compost microbial communities from Emeryville, California, USA - eDNA 3rd pass 30_C Kraft MG (version 2) (version 2) ... | reverse complement strand
GGCACGACCGGCGTGGGCAAGACCGTGGCCATGACCGACATGGTGGCCGAGGTCCGCAGCAGGGGACAGCGGGCGGTCGTGTTCGATCTCACCGGGGCCTTTATCGAGCCGTTCTACGACGGCAGCCGCGATGTCATCCTGAACCCGCTCGATGCCCGTTCGCCGCAATGGAGCCTGTTCGACGAGTGCCGCAGCGAGGGCGAATTCTGGGCCGCGGCCGAGGCCCTGGTGCCGCACGACGGGGGCGGCGAAGCGCAGTTCTGGGTGATCGCGGCGCGCGCGCTGTTCGTCGAGTTCTGCCTCAAGCTGATCGCCGAAGGGAATGCCAGTAACGCTGCCCTGGCGCGGCGCCTGATGACCGCCGACCTCACGCAGGTGCATGCGATGATGCGCGGCACGATCGCCGACCCGCTGACGGCACCCGAGGCCGCCCGCATGGCCGAATCCATCCGCGCGGTGTTCAACGTCAACGCCAAGGCGTTGAAGCTTCTGCCGACCTCCGGGCCGCACTTTTCGGTGCGCGACTGGATCGAGAACGACGACCGGCGTGGCGGCATCGTGTTCGTCTCGGCGCGCTATGTCGACATGAGCGTGTGCTCGCAGCTGCTCACTCTGTGGCTCGACACGGCGATGAACACGCTGATGACCCTGCCGCGGACGCAGGAGCTCAAGGTCTGGTTCTTCGTCGACGAGCTCGGCGCGCTCCACCGGCTCCCGGCGCTCGAAAAGGGCCTCCAGACCGCGCGCAATTTCGGCGGCGCGATCGTCACCGGCATCCATGCCTTCGCCAAGCTCAAGGAGGTCTACGGCGAGCACATGGCGATGACGCTGTCGTCGCTTGCGCGCACCAAGCTGATCCTCGGCACGGCCGACCGCGACACCGCGACCTGGTGCTCCGACTTCATCGGTCACCGCCAGGTGCGCGACATGGAGGAGGGCTACACCTACGGCTACAACAACGCCCGCGATGCGGTCAGCCTGACCCCGCGCAAGCACATCGAGCCGCTACTGCTGCCCGACCAGTTGATGAACCTGCCGCGGCTCTCGGGCTTCATCAAGTTTCCCGACGGCTTTCCCGCGGCGCCGGTCAAGCTGACGCCGGTCCAGCGCTCCAAACGCGCGGAAGCGTTCATCGCGCGTGCCAAGGACAGGCCACACCTGCTGCCCTTGGTGGTCCCGGCGGAGCGGATTTCAGGAGATCCGCATGGTTCTGCTCAAAACGCCGAACACCCAGCCTCGAACGACGATGGCGTGGGCAAGCCGGCCGTTCCGAAGCAGGGCGAGCTGGCGCTCATCCATCCCGCGGCCTCGCCCGATCGCAGCAATGCCGAGCCGCTACCCGGCACGATACCCGAAGCGCCGTCCCCTGACACGGAGCGCTTCGTTCCCGTACCGCATGGACAGGAAGCCGCCCCGCACGAGGAGGCACAAGACATTGCCCACGTCCGACCGACCTTTCCCAGGGACGCGGTGCTGCGGGCACCCGCCAACGATCCCGAAGCCGCCCGACCGAAAGAAAAGACCGGCGAGCATCGACCCGGCGGCGAGCCGAAAACCCGGGCCGTTGCCGCTCCTCCTCACCAGGACAAAGCCGCGAACGGGGAGGCCGCCGCCGAAGCGCGCAAGCTGATGCTCGAGGACGGCCTGCGCGAACGCGATAACCCGTCGAAGGACGGCCCGGATTTCGGCGATTTCGAGATCTGACCGTGGGGAATTGCGGCGCGGCGCGCGGAGAACCGGCATGCTCTCGGTAGCCAATGTCCGCACCGCCGGCGGCGCCGCCAACTACTTCGCGGCGGACAACTACTACACGCGTGCCGATGCCGATCGCTCGGGGCAGTGGCTGGGCAAGGGCGCCGGCGAGCTCGGGCCCGCGGGGCAGATCGATGCCAAGGTGTTCGAGGCCGTGCTCAGAGGATTCCTGCCCGACGGCAGCCGTGTCGGCAGCGACAGCCGTGCGCACCGCCCGGGCACGGATTTGACCTTCTCGATGCCCAAGAGCTGGTCGCTGATCGCGCTCGTTGGCGGCGATCGGCGCGTGCTCGAGGCTTACGAAACGGCCGTCAGGGAAACGCTCGCCTGGGCCGAAAAAAACCTCGCCGAGACGCGGATGGAGGTGAGAGGCAAGGAGCGGATCGTGCAGACCGGCAACCTCGTCATCGGCCTGTTCCAGCACGACACGAACCGCAACCAGGAGCCGAACGCGCATTTCCATGCGGTCGTCGCCAACGTGACCCAAGGCCCCGACGGCAAGTGGCGGGCGCTGAGGAACGACAGGCTCTGGGAGCACAACACGCTGCTCAATGCCATGACGATGGCCCGCTTCCGGCTCGGCGTCGAGAAGCTCGGATACGAGGTCGGCGAGTTCGGCAAGCACGGCAATTTCGAGGCGGTCGGCGTCCCCAGGGACGTGCGCGATGCCTTCAGTTCGCGCCGCGCCGAGATCCTCGCGCGGCTCGCCACCATGGAAAGCAAGGGCCTCGCGGCGCGCAACGCCGCCAACCTGACGACGCGCGCTCACAAGACCAGAATCGAAGACCGCGATGCGCTGGCCTTGGCATGGGCTGCGGCTGCTTCCGGGCTCGGTTTCGACGCGAAGGCAGTCGTTGCCAGGGCCAATGCCCGCGCCGCGCACGACATCGGCGACGTGCGCGGATTTGGGGGAACGGTGCGCGAGGTCGTCGCCCGCGGCCGGGAACTCGCCGGCAGGTTTGCCGAGCGTCTCGGGCTCAAATCCGGCGATCCGCTCATCCCGTCCAATATTGGCAGGCGGTCGCCGGAATACATTGCCGCGATCCATGCCACCGCCTCGGCCGTTCGCCATCTGGGCGAGCGCGAGGCGGCCTTCTCGCGCACCGAGATTTACCGCACCGCGCTCGCTTTCGGCTTGCCCGTCGCCATGCCCGCCATCGAGCACCGGGTCGATCAGCTGCTTCGCCAGGGTCACCTTCTGAAGGGCAAGGAGGCGGACAAGGACCTCCTCACCACGCGCGATGCGGTTCGCCTCGAGCAGCGGATTATCGCCGAAGTTAATGCCGGCCGGGGCGCGGTGCGCGATGTCGTTCCCGGTCAGATCGCCGGCGAGCGGCTGCAGGCGCTCTCGCAGCTCAAGTACGGCCTGACGCTCAATTCCGGGCAGGAAGGCGCGGGCCGCCTGCTCCTGTCCTCGCATAACCGGATCGTCGCGATTCAGGGCATCGCCGGCGCAGGCAAGAGCACTGTGCTGAGACCTGTAGCGGACATTCTGCGCGAGGAGGGGCGCACCGTGCTCGGGCTCGCGGTCCAGAACACGCTGGTGCAGATGCTCGAGCGCGACACCGGCATTCCCTCGATGACCGTTGCGCGGTTTCTCCGGCAGCACGGCGCGCTGCTTACGAGCAGGGATCCGCTCAAGCTGGCCGAAGCCCGCGCCGCGATGCGCGGCGCGGTCGTGCTGCTCGACGAGGCGTCGATGGTCGGTAACGCCGACAAGGAGAAGCTCGTCCGCCTCGCGAACCTGCTCGAGCTCGGGCGCTTCGCCAGCATCGGCGATCGCAAGCAGCTGGGCGCCGTCGATGCCGGCAAGCCGTTCGACGTGATGCAGCAGGCGGGCGTCGAGACCGCGACCATGCACATCAACGTGCGGGCGCGCCAGAAGGCGCTGCGCGACGCGCAGTACGCCGCGCAAGCCGGGCATATCGACGAGGCGCTGCGGTATCTCGAAGGCCATGTGGTCGAGGTCGCCAATGACGCCGCCGTGGCGGCGGCCGCGGCCTGGCTCGGCCTGTCACCCGATGAGCGCGAGCGCACGTCGATCTACGCATCCGGGCGCACCCTGCGCAGCGAAGTCAACGAGGCCGTGCAGGCCGGGCTCCGGGCCAACGGTGAGCTCGGCGACAGGTCGATCAACCTCGAAACGCTTTCGCGGGCCAATGTCACGCGCGAGGAGCTGCGCTACGCAAAGACCTACACTCCGGGCATGATCGTAGAGGTCGATCGTCGGCAGCGCGGGCAGGGGTTGCTTCCGGGGCAATACCGCGTGGCTGAGAGCGATGTCGCCCACCAGCGCGTGACGCTGGAGAACGAGCGCGGCCACCGGTTCGTGTTTCGGCCCGGGCAGCTACGGCCGCAGGGCGAGCAGGATCCGCTGCGGCTGTTCGAGGTGAAACCTCTGGCTCTGCATTCGGGCGACCGCATCCGCTGGACCGAGACCGACCACAAGCGCGGATTGCTCAATGCCGACCAGGCCAGGGTGACGGCGATTGATGAGCGCAAGATCACGGTGAAGACCTCGCTCGGGATCGAACACGAACTGGCGCATGACGATCCGATGCTCAGACGGCTCGATCTCGCCTATGCGCTCAATGCCCATATGGCGCAGGGGCTGACTTCGGATCGCGGCATTGCCGTCATGGACAGCCGCGAGCGCAATCTGTCCAACCAGCAGACCTTCCTGGTGACGATCACGCGTCTGCGCGACCATTTCACCCTCTTCGTCGACAATGCGGCGAAGCTCGAAGCGGCGGTCGAGCGCAATCCGGGCATGAAGCGCTCGGCGCTCGAAACCGTCGACATGCTGCGCAGCGCAGCGGCAAGCGGCCGGGCGAAGGGCAGGGCGCCGGCGCCCGAACGCGAACCGCCGGAGAAGGAGCGTTCGCTGACCAGGCCGTTCGAGATCGGGATTTAGCCATGCGGTGCAGAAAGCGTGAGCTGACTTTGAAAACTGGCGATTTGGTCCGGCAACTGCGGACGAGTATGTCATCTTTCAAAATGGCCCGTTGCGCACTCTTTGGAAAATCATTATTTAGTCCGGAATGACCGGACAAAATCGCCGCCGTTTGAAATTTGTCCTCGACCAGATCCCCCTCGGCTTCCTGGTCGATTCCCGCTGGCTGGCGACGAGCGACGTCGCGAGGAGCTCGGCGCACGATTATCACCGCGAGGGTTGGCTCGAGCGTGTGGCACGGGGCGTCTATCGTCGCCCCTATCTCAACGCAGACAGCCAGGAGCGGCGCGACTGGAAAATCCCGGTCCTCTCCGCGCAACGGATCATGGGCTACGATTTTCACGTCGGCGGGATGACCGCGCTTACGCTCCAGGGGCAGAATCACTACCTGGCGCTCGGTGGCAGGGCGAACGTCTATCTCTACGGTGACGTTCCGAGTTGGCTGCCGAGGCTCGAGCTCGACGCCAGCTTGCGCCTCCGCCGCCGCCAGCTGTTCGGCTCGGACAAGCTTGGCATCGACAACCTCGACTTCGATCCGCAGGCGGACGATGCTCCGAGCCCGTGGAACTGGCCGCTCGTGCTGTCCTCGCCCGAACGCGCGATCCTTGAGGCTCTGAACGAGTTGCCGGACGGGGAAAGCTTCCATGTCGTCGACATGGTCTTCCAGGGGCTCACGTCGTTGCGCCCGGCACGGCTGAGCAAGCTGCTGGCCTTTTGCAAGAGCATGAAGGTCAAGCGCCTCTTCTTCCTGTTCGCGGATCGCCACGCCCACGGCTGGCTCAAGCACATCGACCGGGAAAGCGTCGATCTCGGCACCGGCCCAAGATCGCTTGTCGAAGGCGGCCGCTATGTCGCCGCCTATCAGCTCGTCGTGCCCGAGGAATTTGCCAAACACCCGAACGCGGAGCCGATCCCCGATGCGTAAGGCTTACGCGGCCCAGGTCGGCCTGCTCGTTCGTGCAGTCCCGGTTGTTTCCGGCGAGGAGATCTTCGCGCTCAAGGGCGGCACGGCCATCAATCTGTTCTACCGCGACATGCCGCGGCTCTCGGTCGACATCGATCTCACTTACCTGCCGCTCGACGAGCGCGACGTCGCGCTCGCCAACATCGATGCGGCGTTCGATCGGATGGCGGCTGCTGCGCGCGAACGGTTGCCAGGCGTCGACGTGCAGCGGATCGCCGGCGGCGGCGGTGGCGACACGCGGATGCAGTTGCAGACGCGCGATGCGAAAGTGAAAGTGGAGGTGTCCCCGGTCACGCGCGGCACGGTCGGTGAACCGCGGCGCATGCGCGTCACCGAACCCGTCGAAGACCAGTTCGGCTTTGCCGAGATGACGGTCGTCTCGTTCGAGGATCTCTATGGCGGCAAGCTTTGCGCCGCGCTCGACCGTCAGCACCCGCGCGATCTGTTCGATGTGCGGCTGCTTTACGAGAACGAAGGGCTGACTCCCGCGCTGTTCCGCACGTTCCTTGTCTATGCCGCATGTTCGAGCCGCCCGCTGCACGAGCTCATCGATCCCCATCGCCTCGAGATCGACAAGGCCTTCGCCCAGGAATTCGACGGCATGACCCTCGAGCATGTGCCCCTGGAGACGCTGCTGGAAACAAGGGACCAACTGATCGTCGATATTCGGTCACGACTGGCCGGCGCTCCGGCCGAATTTCTGCTTTCGGTTCACGACGGGAACCCGGATTTCGGTCTGATTGGTCTCGAAGCAGCGGCAGCGTTGCCCGCCGTTCGCTGGAAACTCCTCAACCTCGAGCGGCTGAAGGCGCAAAATCCCGCCAAGCACGCCGCCCAGCGTACAGATTTGGAAAGGGCTCTGGGTGGCTGACGTGAAGCTCGTCTGGCTCTTGCTGCCGGTCTGCTCGCTGCTCCCCCTGCGGCAGAAGAACGAAGGCCCGCCACTGATTTTGGGCTGAGTCCCGCCGCTGTCGGGCAAGGCAAGTCGGTCCCACGGAGCGGCACCAGAAAGCAATGGACTACTGAAGCGCGCGTCCGAACCACCGGACCCGGCCGACGATATCAAGCTTCCGGCGTTCGAGACCTCGCCAGCTAGGATAGGTCGGATTGTCGCTCAGCACCGAAACATGCCCGCCCTGCGGCTCGATCGCGACCCGCTTCACGTTGAGCGCTCCGTCCATGCGCAGGACATAGATCCCGTCGCGCAGGCGCGCCTGGCCGTCGCCGAGATCGACCATGACCTCGTCGCCGTCGTGAAGGGTCTCCTCCATCGAATCTCCGTGGACCCGGATGATCGAGAGGCTTGTGGCCTTGCTGATCGCCAGTCTGCGGAGCCAGAGCTCGTCGAACCCGAATTGCGACCATTTGGCTTCCAGTCCGGCGATCGCGCCGTGTCCGGCCGAAGCCTCCACGTTGAGCATCGGAACCTGCACGAATTCGACGACCGAATTCCGCATCGGGGCGCCGAGCACCCTTTCGTCGACCCCGAAGAACTGGGCGAGTAGGGTACGATCCCGCTCTTCGAGTTCTCGCGGGCTGCCACGCCGGATGAACTGCTGGATGTATGAGGCATTGCGCCCGATGAGCCGCGAAATCGCGGCATAGCTGGAGCCCTTCTGCTGGATGAGTTGATCCAGTGCCTGTCGTGCGTTGCTCATCGGCGGTCCATGTCGCGTATCTAGGAAACAGCCTAGGAAGCTTCCTTAGTGCGAACATATAGGGAACGCAAGTCGGTAAGGTGTGGATGAGGAGGGCGGTGCAGCTCGGCTGCAAAGCGTCAGGATCTTCTGGCGGCTGGTGTCAACGCGCTTAAAACGCTATTCATTTAGCGGAAGCGGGGCAAAAATTTCTCGACATGATCGCTACTTGGATTGGCAGGTTCCTGGCGCCGTACCGTAAGTACGCGGCCTTCTCTGGGCGCTCAGATGTTGCCGAGTACATCGGCTTCTCTGTCTTACAGGTGGTGGCCTTTCTTGCAGTGATAATCGCCGCACCGGCGGAAATAGTGACTCCCCAAGGATCGCAAGAGTCTCCGCCCGGTTGGTTCGTGGCGTATACGATATTTTGGCTTGCATCGATCGTGCCGTGGTTCGCCCTCGTCTCACGGCGCTTCCACGATCAGGGGCGCAGCGGCAAGCTGGCATGGCTTGCTCTGGCGCCGTGGTTTGCCCTTGGCTTCGGGCTCTCGGCATTGGCAGTACTTCTATGGGCAGCGCTGTTGTTTTGGCTAGCGATGCCCGGACAGCGGGGAGAAAACACCTACGGTCCGCCGCAGCTTGAGATCGCGGTCGCGGAGGACGTGCCTGAAAATGTCGACATCCGACGTCGTCGGCAAACGCCGGTCAGCCGCCCACCCGCCCCACTCTCCGTCGCTTTGGATCCATCGATTCGCACAGCCGCACCAGATCCGTTTCGGTCACCAGAGCCTCTCGCTGAGGCGCCAATGCAAGCGCAGGAAGCAGACGAATCCAGCGCCCGTATTCGCCGCACTGGCGATGGCCGCTACCGCGTGAAGGGATACTCTTTCGCCTCTTTGCAGCAGGCGGAGGCCTATCTGGCGCGCACTCAAAAAGCTAAATTGCCCAACGATGCGCATCACACGCCGATCGGCGGCGGCAACCCTTCCCCCATTCCTCCTCCGGCGCCCCTCGTATCGACGGGAAGACCGGCACCGCCCAGCTCGCGGAAGCCGACAAGCGAGCGTTGGATTCACGAGCCCGAAACAGTCGAGGTAGCGGGCCAGAGCCTCACCCTCGCTCTCACATACTTCGGCAAGGCCAAGGACCGTTACGCATGGCCGTCGCACAACTCGTTGCTCGATCCGACATTGCCGGTCGCGCAGGAGGGGACGTGGGAGGACTTGGGCTATTGGCCAAACTATGCCCAGATGAATCCGCGGCAGCGGCGAAATTATCTCGACTGGCTGGCTGGCGGACGGCGCGATCCTGCGACCCCGATCGGATACGTTTTTGTCTACTTTTACGGGCTGGAACGCCGGCTGACGTTCGACCATTCGCGTGACGCAGCGGAGTCGATCCTTGCTGAGTTGCGAGCCCTCCACGCAGTCTATGGCGCTCATCACTCCTTCGATCGATACGCCAGCAATCTGATCGAGTTTGCCGAGTACCAGACGGGAGATGACAGCTTTGGCCTAACCCCGGAAGCAGCGCGGTCGCTCCACAACGGGTACGAACTGCCGTTACGGGTAAGGGTTGCTCTGGGACAGGCCCTTTCCGAGGGCGGGAAGCTTGATGCCGACCAGGCACTTTGCTGGGCTCTGGCCGCACCAGGATCATACCTTCGGACGCCTGCCGCACGCTGTTTCGATCAGCTTTGTGAACTATGGCGCATCCGCTTTGCCGAAAGTCATCCAGAAGGATTGAAAGTCAGGCTGGGGAAGCGGCACATCGAAGGGCAATATCGGCCCGCCAGCGGCGGGTATACCGCCGAGATCAGTTTCCCCGATCTCCCCGATGTGGCCACCTTCAGCACGGACCGGCTGCAACGGATGCTGGACGACTGCACGACGGCGCTCGACGCCTATAGCCGTTTCCTCGGCCGTAACCCGGACCTTGGCCAAACGATACAGGCAGCAGCGCTCCTGCCGGCCGAACTGCGGAATGGTAAAGCGGGCGGCGCGTTGGCACACGCGCGCGAGAAACTGGACCGGATCGCCGGTGAAAACGCAACGGGACGAGGAGGGAGCACATTCGGCGAGGTAAGGGCCATCTTTTCGTTCCCTGCGCTCCCGGCGGGTGAAAAGATCGCCGCGCGAGACATGAAGGACATGGCCGATGTCCTCGACGCGCTGGATTTCGGATTCGAGCCGGATCGTCGGTTCGGGAAAGTTGGGCCGCTCCTTCCCGAAACACCCGTTGCCTTGTTCTCTGCATCAGGCGGTGGCCATGTCGACAGCGAAAGCCCCGCCTACGTCGCCGCGCGGGTTATGGCCGAGATTTCGGCGCTCGCGGCCATTTCGGACGGCGTTGCGGTCGATGAGGAACTCCGATCCGTCGCTCGGGACTTGGCTCAATTCGGACTATCACCAATCGAAACCGACCGCTTGCTCGCTCTCGTGCACGCGATCCTGATCGATCCCCCACACTCGCGGGCAGCGATGCGCCGAGCCCTGGACCTGCCGGCCACCGAACGGACCCGCATCGCCGATGCAGCGATCGGCGCCGTACTCGCCGACGGCAAGGTGTTGCCTGCCGAGGTCCGATTCCTGGAGGCCTTGCACAAGACGCTCGGGCTTGACGCTGAGGGCGTGTATTCGCGGCTCCACCGCGGTGCGGTCGAGGAGGAGCTGGCAAGCGTCGCGCCGGCCGTCGTCCGCGCTGGTGCCGAGATTCCTGAGGAGGAACGAAAACGAGCAGCAGTTTCGATTGACGAGGCGCGGCTTGCTCGGATCAGGCAAGAAACCTCTGCCGTGTCAGTCCTGCTCTCGGAAATCTTCGAGGAAGAGAGTGTGTCGCCAGCCCCGGCGGCAGCAACAGTCTCGACGGAAGAGCACGGATATCGCGGTCTCGACCCGGCCCATTCAAAGTTACTCGATGCGTTGCTTCAGGACGCGATGCCGCGCGCGGCATTCGACGAGATCGCTCGCGAGTTGAAGCTCATGCCAGCGGGGGCAATCGAGACAATCAACGACTGGGGTTTCGAACAATTTGGCGAAGCAGTCCTAGACGATGACGATCCCGTGGCGATAATCGAATATCTGCAAGGCGATATTGCCAAGGCACAGGGGCAAAGCTGACATGGAACGACCGATCCGCCCGAAGGACCGCGATACCATTGTGCAGGCATTGGCGGCCGGTGTGGTTCCGCGGACCGGCCTTCAACATGTGCAGGTGGGCCGCTCCGCCGAGGTTGGCGCCCTGGTGCGCGATATCGATCGGGTTGTCGACAGTGGCGCGTCGGCCCGTTTCATCATCGGCGAGTATGGGTCCGGCAAGACGTTCTTCCTGAACCTCGTCCGCCTCATCGCGCTGGAGCGCAAATGTGTCACGCTTCACGCCGACCTGGCGCCGGACCGACGCCTCCATGCTACAGGCGGGCAGGCTCGAACGCTGTATGCCGAAGCAGTGCGCAACATGGCGACGCGAACGAAGCCGGAAGGCGGTGCCCTCGCGAGCGTGATCGAGCGGTTCATCACAGATTGCGTGAAGGCGGCGGAAGGTGCGCAATGTCCCGTTGAGACAGAGATCGACCGGCGGCTCGCTAGCCTGCACGAGCACCTTGGCGGCCATGACTTTGCGACGGTCTTGAAGGCATATTGGCGCGGCAGCGAGTATGGCGACGAGGTGTTGAAAGCGAGCGCGTTGCGCTGGCTCCGCGCGGAATATCCGACCAAAACCGAGGCAAGGCAGGCTCTCGGCGTGCGTTCGATCATCGACGACGCTGACGCGTACGACAGCCTGAAATTGCTCGCCGCCTTCGTCCGCATCGCGGGCTATGCCGGGCTCGTCGTCGTGTTCGACGAGATGGTGAACCTCTACAAGTTGCAGAGCGCTCAGGCCCGCAACCAGAACTTCGAGCAAATCCTCCGCATCATCAACGACGTGCTCCAGGGCAATACCCAGGGTATCGGCTTCCTCTTCGGTGGAACGCCAGAGTTCCTGATGGACAGCCGACGTGGTCTTTACAGCTATCGCGCGCTCCAATCGCGGCTCGAGGAGAACAGCTTTGCACAAGGCGGACTCGTTGACCTGTCCGGCCCGGTAATCCGGCTGCAGAACCTCAGCCCCGAGGACTTCCTGGTTCTGTTGTCGAACATCCGTTCGATCTTTGCAATGGGCGACCCCCAGGCACATCTGGTGCCGGATGATGCACTGACCGCGTTCATGACCCACTGCAACGAACGCATCGGCGAGGCGTATTTCCGCACGCCGCGGAACACCATCAAGGCATTCGTCCAGTTCCTGGCCGTGCTCGAACAGAACCCCGGCACGCTATGGACTGACCTGATCGAACGTGTGGACGTGGATCACGACAGCGGCGGCGAAGATGAGGCGCTCGTCGTGGATGGGGAAGATGATGAGCTGACCTCGCTGCGCCTGTGAGCCGGTCGACAGCCTTCGCGCTATTCGATGAGCGGGTTCAGAGATGGATTCGGGAGCAGGGTTGGCGGGAGTTGCGACCGGTGCAGGAAGCGGCAGGGACCGCTATTCTGCAAAGCGACGATGATGTTCTGATTGCCGCCGAGACGGCTGCCGGGAAAACCGAGGCTGCCTTTCTTCCTCTACTAACCAACGCGGCGCGTCGGGAGGACGAGGCGGGATTGGCGATCCTTTACATCAGCCCGTTGAAGGCCCTGATAAACGATCAATACCGCCGTATGTCCGGTCTCTGTGACGCACTGGACCTCCAATGCGTGCGCTGGCACGGCGACGCACCACAGTCGGGCAAAAACCGGTTGCGGCGCAATCCGAGTGGGCTGGCGCTCATCACACCGGAATCGATCGAGGCGATGCTGCTTCGCCGGCCAGGTGAGGCCAAGCGCCTGTTCGGCAATTTGGACGCGATCCTGATCGATGAACTCCATGCCTTCATGAACGGAGCGCGCGGGCTCCATTTGGCGAGTTTGCTGCGACGCGTCGACGATTTTGCGGATGGGCGTGCCCGCCGCATAGGCCTGTCTGCAACCTTGGGGGATTTGGGCCAAGCGGCTCGCTGGCTGAACCCGCAGGACGGCGGTTCAGTAAAGATCATCGCCGAGGAGGGATCGCGGCCTGAATTGAGGTTACAGGTTCGAGGTTACGTCGAACCGCCAGTCGATGATTGCGGCGACAGGCTCGATCAGAGCGTCGTTCCCGATGCCCTCTCCGAAATCGGCGATCACTTGTTCGCGAGGATGCGCGGGAACAACAATCTCGTCTTCGCCGGATCCCGGCGCAATGTTGAAGCTCTATCCTGGCGCCTGACCCGTAGAGCGGAAGAGGCCGGCGTTCCCAACGAGTTTTTTCCCCATCACGGGAGCCTGTCGAAGGAGTTACGCGAAGACTTAGAGTTGCGCCTGAAGCAAGGCGAGTTACCGACGACCGCGGTCGCCACGACCACGCTGGAGCTCGGGATCGATATCGGGTCGGTTCATTCCGTCGTTCAGCTTGGGCCGCCACGCTCATTGGCGGGGCTTCGCCAACGCCTGGGCCGTAGCGGCAGACGAGAAGGGGCGGCGGCAATCTTACGCATCTACCTGCGCGAACGTCATCTGCTGCCTGACAGCGGCGTCTTGGACAGGTTGCGCGTCGATACTGCGTTGGCATGCGCGGCAATCGATCTCCTCTTGCAAGGGTTCATCGAAGCTCCGTCGGGGAATCCCGCGCTGGCGACGGTGGCAGTCCACCAAACCTTGTCTGCCATCGTTGAGCGTGGAGGCATGCGCCCCGCAGCGATGCACCGGCTTTTGTTCGGGGGTTATCCGTTCGACGACATATCACCTTCGATCTTCGCCGATTTGCTACGCGCAATGGCCTCGGCGGAAAGTGAGCTGATCGAGCAGGCTCCTGACGGCACGTTGATGCTGGGCCGCATCGGCGAGAGGTTGACGACCGCCCATGACTTCTATGCCGTGTTCGAAACACAGGATGAGTGGCGGCTTGTTCACGGCGGGAGGGCGCTGGGTACGATTCCGCTGTCAAACGCTGTCGGGACGGGGAGCATCCTGGGCTTTGCGGGAAAGCGCTGGCGTGTGACCTCGGTGGATGATCGTTCGAAGGTTGTGGAGGTCATGCCTCATCCTGCCGGCGTGATCCCGCGCTTCGAGACCCTCACCTCCGAAGCACTCGACGATCGCCTAGTTTCGCAAGTTCGCCAGGTCTTCGCGATGGCCGCGCCGCGTCCTTACCTCGACGAGGTTGCCGCATCGCTGCTACGGGAGGGACAGGCAGCTTATCGGGAGCTGGGTCTCGACCGTGAACGCTTTGTGAGGGAAGGAAACGATACTCTCGTTCTGACTTGGCGGGGGACGGCGCTCAACGATCTGTTTTCCGCCTTCTTTCGCGCTGCAGGGCTGGAATGTGAGACACACGACCTCGGCCTGACGTTGGCCGATACGTCCCCGGACGAAGCACGGGCGATCGTGCGGCGAGTGGAAACCTTTCCAACGGCGGCCGACCTCTCGCCCTTCGTCGAAACTCTGCGGCAGCACCGGTTCGACCCCTATTTAGACGACGACGTACTTGCCCGGCTTTGGATCTGTCGAAACGAGAGACTGAAGGGTGCGGCCCAACAGTTGCTGTCCGAAATCCAAAGCGCATAGCGTCGGTGGACAGGATGAGCTGGGCTTCCGCTGACTCGGAAAATGTAGCAAGTTCCCACTCATCGCGGGGGAGGGGCCATGAACGCGTTTCTTAGGATCGAACAGCTGACACGCACCAAGCGCGTCGTTCCGCCAATCCCATCGACCAAATCGCCTCAGCTGCCGCTCGACGAGGACGACGACGTCAATGCCGAGCGAGACGAGCTATCGAGCTGGTCGACATTCATCCGCTACGTCAACGCCAAGGGAGAAGAGAGCCAGCGGCGCATCGCTTGCCATCGGCTGGAAGGCTTCGGCCGTCCTGAAGTTGTCCGTGGATATTGCTTCGAGAGCAATCGCCCGAAGTCGTTCCGGATCGACCGGATTGTTGAGCTATTTGACTATACGACTGGCGAGGTTGCCGATCCACGCGAGCATTTTGACCGACTTCATCTTCATGGTCTTCTGCCGATGGATGACAAGCAGCTCGGTGAGCTCGCCAAAATCCTCGTTTTCATGGCCCGCTGCGATGGGGCCTACCACCCGCTTGAGGAGGAGGCTCTTGAATATAACTTCTCCCGCTACGTCATTCGTTTCGGGGGCAGCGACAGTGACATTCTTCACGCGACACGAAGGAGTCGTGCGCTCGCTCCAGATGGAAACGATTTCGTTCGTTCCCTTCACCGTATCGCGAACTGTAAGGATGCAAGACAGTTGTCGAGATTGGTGCTGGATAGCTGCGCATCCATGATCGACGCGGATGGCCAGCATGCGCCCGAAGAGGTCGAATGGGCTCTGGAAGTCAGCGGTGTTCTGAAGCAACTGGCGACAAGCTGACGGCTGCCGCCTGCGGGTAGCTCGAAATTTCCAGATCGAGATCTCGAGCCATCGCGGACCTCTAGAAGGGCACGCAAATACCGTTAGCTGTGCTGCGGCGATCTGGGCTCGTTCGGTTCGATGCCCAATTGGCGATGGAAGAGCGCGACATAGTCGAGTTCGGTTGCGAATTCCGGTGAAACACGGAACTCCGCGCCGAGCTTCTCTGCTGCCCCTCCGGTCGACATGACAGGAAGTATCTTTGCGTCAGGTGCGTGCTCACTAAACAGACGGTGCTCGTCGAAGATGCCGCGCATCCCGCCAATGAAGATAGCGGCGTCGAAACGGTTTTCGCCAATCATTCTGCGTCGCATCAACTCGAGGCTCGCGGCCCTGTCCTTGCCAACAGCCTCGGTGATGACGACGTTCTCGAACAGTGCGGTCTCCTCAGGAAACTCGTCTTCGAACACTGCGCTTTGGTAGAGGGTCACCCAGTCGCCGTAGTTCACATCCATTGCTTCTGCGACGGCCCACACCATTGGCGTGATCGCTGGATGTCCACCCCACACTAGTTGTCGGCGCCCCAAGGTCACGTAAAGCAAAGCGCCAACGGCGGCGGCGATTGCGGCGCTGTCGCCCTCGCCCTCGAAATGTGGTGCGGAGGGGTCAGGTACTCCTGCTGACATAAAGATCGCGTGATCGTGCCTCAGCTGTCCCATTCGGCCAGCTCCCATCCCGCTCCGAAGACCTTCAACGTACGCACTGCGGTAATGTTGCCGTCCAACCAGGACAAGTGCTCAAGCCAAGCAGGGCGTATGCCACTATGATCATACACCAGACACGGAAAACGACCATGCCCCGCAGTGGTCGCCTTGTTGTACACGTCGTTGAGGAGTTCGGCAGTCGGCACGCCGACGACAGGATACGCTTCGACTGCCTTCCCATGAGGAAGCGTCAGGCCGATGGCACGGTGAGCACCGATCCCCTCAAACTTCCCGCCGATGCGCTCCACCTCGATCCGCAACTTACCGGCGATTTCCAATTGTCGGGTCGCAATGGACCTGCTTCGTAACGCCTCGGCACGCTTTGCCACTTCGGATATGCGCAAGGCGGAAAGCCGCTTGTCTGTGTCGATGTCGGCGTCAGCCAGCGAGATCGTATCGCTCAGTGATAGGTGGCGCGACCCAGAGTGGTCGGGCCATACGATACGCAGGATCTGGATGCCGAGTGCTAGCGATCGACCAAGCTCTTGCTTGGTCCACTTGCTCGCGAAATAGTCTTTCGTATCGAGCATGATCATCACGTCGCAGTCTGCGAGGCGGTGCCAAAGCATCTCTTGGAAGTCCGCCCCAGGGCGGATGTCGTGCGTATCAAGGAAGACGTCGAACCCACGGCTGCTGAGTTCATCGTGAAGTTGTACAGCGATGTCTCGTGCGTCGGTGCGTCGGTAGCTGACGAATATCCGGCGCTGCCGGTGGAGCAATCCAACAACCTCGAGCGCTACAGCGGCAAGCGCATTAAGTCTCTCGTCGTCCGGCTGAACGATGCAGGCGTTGATCGGCTGGATGGCTACGGGAATCGTCTCTGCGATCGACGTACCCTCCACAACGACTGGTACTACCGGCACCTTGGCCGCCTCCAGCATATCCACGCTTTGGGCGTCCACGGTAGGATCGCCGCCGAAATACAGCGCGACACTCGCCGCTTTCGGATTGCGGCCCGAAACGGCCGCGCCATGTCTCACGACGACGTCGTCGGGAACAGAGAGCGAGAAAGCGTCGGCGGCCTCGGCAATCCGCGCCTCGATCTCCGCTTGCTGCTTCAGTGTCGGCGAACCGAGAACGAGGATCTCATACAGCGCCATTTACCGCCCCGCAGCCTTGGCTGCGGCTTCGATCCAGGCGGGCATATTCGCATAGCCATTGTCACGCACCCAGTCGTAAGTTCGGTAGAGTCGCGAAAATGGAACCATCGTTCCGTTCTGCTTGACACTCCATAGATCCAGAGGGTTGGCTCCTTGGACATCGGATCCGTGCTGCGGATCGCGGATCGAATGGATGTCAATTGCGAGCATGCCTTTGCCCAACTCGTAGCTGCGCTTGATCTCATGTTTCACCCAAGGCCGGCTTGCCGTCTCGGCGCCGAAAAGAACCACGGTAACCGAAGTCCCGGCTAGCTGGTCCTCGATCCACTTTGCGATGCCGCCCGGTCTTGCCTTGACCTTCTCGAACTCCGCCTTGTCGAAAAAGGGCTGGGCCTCGTCTCCTGGGCGAACAACCCACGACTGACGCACCTGCTGAATACGCCGGACATCACGAGCGTAGTGGAAGCTAAAGAACACGCGTCGTGCCATGGGTGACCTCTTACTTCCGTGCCTTGACGGCGTCGTTGATCCAAGTCGAGATATTGTCTCTAATGTAGTTGTATACGTTGGTGCTGATCTTGTAGGGCGGATCATAGACCTTGCCGACGATGCCCTGTCCGTCGACGGTCAGGCCGGTGAAGGGGTTCGTCCCTTTAGTCGCCTGGTCGCCGGCGGCATCCTTCAGATTGTGGATATAAATCGCCAGCACGCCCAGGCCATCTTTCCAAGCCTTCTTAATCTCGTGCTTTACCCAGCGACGCCCTGCAGTCTTCTCGCCCACCAGCACAACTAGGCAGTCTTTGCCTTTCATGTTGTCGGCGATCCATTTTTCGATTGCTGTGTCGCCCTTCTTTTTGATGGCTTCCCAATCGTTGGAATCGAGTAACGGCTGTTCCTCGATGGATCCGATCTGCCGGACCTGCGAGACTCGCCAATTGTCAGGCTTATAGTGGAAGCTCAGAAAACACTTCTTAACCATAGTCCCCCCCTTTTTTGACCGTCTGGCTGTTAATCGTGACCAAACGAACGCGGATTGGATGTAGGTGGTATCAGAAGTTTTTGCCAGTATTCGACCTTATTGCCTCCATTTTGGCGCCTTCCGGCTAGGCCGGGGCTGCCCTCCGGTTTTGCCCGGAGGCGGGAAGATCGCCTCAGCCTCTAGCCCGCGTTTGAGGCGCGCATAACCAGCTGAAACAATGTCATTTTTCTTAACTCGCCAATTGCAACAGTGCTCGCGTAGCTGGCATTTGAGGAGAGGGGGGCGCTTGTTCTGTGGCGATCCCGACGGCCAGCTACATCGAATTCCCTCCCATCGTCCTCAAGTTTCGGCTATGTTCCAAGGAGCAGCAAGATGAACGCCATCATGACCGATTTCGACCGTCATCGCACAGGCCAGCCGCGTCCCGGGAACTGGGAGGGTTTTGCAGAGATCGACCGGGCGATCCGCGAGAACCGCCTGACCGAATATCGGCTGAAGAAGGGCTGGGCCGATCCGATCAATCGCAAAGTCACGTTATTCGTTGGCGCGATCCTGCTCGCCTTCGTGATCTTCGTGGTCGTAAACGACGTGTTCCTCTGACCACACGTCACCACTTTTTCACCTCGTCGGCCGCCTCAGCGCTCGCTCCCCGAGCACTCTCCGTAACCCTCCGCAGATTTGATCGAGCGTCCTCGATACGCCGGCTTCCGGCGGTCCGCGCTGCGTCGACCTCGTCGTGCAAGCTGGACGGATCCACAGTAGGTATTGCGCCGCTCGCGCCTCCGCCCACCGATGAACGACCGCGCACTGATGCTGCATCGGAAGCGCTCGGCCGACCGACCTGCGGCCCCGGCGCCAGGGCAAGCTGGTCCTCGATGTTCTCGCGCAGCTGCCCGGCGTAGCTCTCGACGAACTTACCCTGTAGCGCCTGACCTTGGGCGCTTAGCTGGAACTCGAGATCGTCGAACCGCACGTTGCCGTAAAAGTCCCGGTTGCGCTCGATCTCAGCGATACCCCACTCCCTGTATGCCTGCGACAGGTTCAGGCTTCCGGCCGCGCTGTTGCCCTCGAAGAACGACGCCTGACTCTCGAGCCGGTTGGCAAGCTCCTCCGCGCGCCTTGCCTCGCGCGCATAGCTTTGTGCCTCGGTGAGCGACGCGTTCATGCCGCTGGCCGTCGAGGAGACCGACGAACTCGACGACGTGCTGACCGTCCGGATGAACCCGTCGCGCGTGCTCGACCAGTTGCGGCTATCGGACATCTGCTGAAGGCTGCCCATGATGCGGGACCTGTCCTCCGAAGCGATGCCGATATCGCTGTCGGTCCATGCTTGATTCCGACCTCCCCTCACGCCCGCGCCAACGTTGGCACCAGCGAATTTTCCGGCCAACCCTGCCGAAGCATCGCCGTTCAGGAACCACGCGGTCGTAATGTCGTCAGCCGCCCTGCGCGACAGCCCGAACTGTCGCTGCAGATTGGTCGACGCCTGATCGACCTCGCTGAACGCGGTCTGGATGCTGTCGGAGCTGGACTGGCCGGTGGCACTATCGAAGCTGCTGCCACGGCTGAACTGGTTCCTCAGCTCGCGGAAGCGGGTGACCGCATTGGTCGTCGATTCCGAGGCGATATTGGCATAGCTATCGCTGTTGGAGCGCGCCTGCGAGGCCATCGTCGAGAGGCGCGAGGTGAATTCCTGCCCGAGCGTGGGCGTGAACGGATAGCTCGAGTTGGGCAGCTGGTCGTAGCTTGCTTCGGCGAAGCTGGTGGTCATCGAGCCGCTGTCGCTGAACGTACGCGTCTGAGCAGCGCCGTAGGTGAAACTCGGTGCGGTGGTCCCTTGCGCGAATTGGCGGGTTAGCACGGTCGAGTTCTCGAGGCTCGTGTTGCCGAGCGCGACATTGCCGGTGCTGGCCTCGCGCGCGGCTTCCTCGGCCGCGTTCTGGCTCGGGTTGAGGTAGCTCGTCGCGTGGTGCGAGATCGCCATCGCGCCCTTGGCGACGCCGCCGGCGAGAAACGGCACCGACGCGATCAGATAGCCCGCGAGAATGCCGATATCGCTGTTGACGTCGGCCATGCCGGTGAAGCTCGCGAGGCTGAGCCCGTTTGTCCCGGCGACCGCGCTCATGTCGGCCGCGCCCTTGTACATCAGCATCATGTGGAGGATGACGAACAGCGGCCCCCAGGCGGCGAGATAGAAGAAGCCGGTGGCGTAGCCCTTGAGCGCGAGCGGGCCGGTCCTGGGCAGCAGGAACAGCGGAAACAGCACCGGGAACAGCGCGTAGAACAGCACCGTCAGCACCACGTTCAGAAGCGGCACCCACTTCATCGCGTTGCTGGCGATCGAGCTGTAGGTGCGCTCGGTCTGGATGTCGGCGCGGGTCTGGGCATAGACGTCGACATTACCGGCGCCGCTCGCGCCCGACATCGAGTGCATCGCCTGGGCCATCGCGTTGATGGTCAGCGTCTGCTTGAAGATGTCGGTGGCGCTCGCCGAGACATTGGCGAGGTACTGGTAGGCGACCGGCAGGTCGGCCAGCAGCTTGGCCTTGGCGAGCGCCGCGGTCTGATTGGGATAGAGCTGGCGGCCGAACACCGTTCCCATGCTGTCGATCAGGCCGGCCCACTGACCGCCCAGAGCGTCGTAAGCCGCGCGGCAGGTGACGATGTTTAACGTCACTTGTCCCGAAGTCGCGCTGCGCGTGAGAAAGCGCTGGGCACGGGCCTGGCTGCCCGGCGCGATCGTCGCCCAGATGTCGTTGGTCTCGGCGAGCTCCTTCATCGAATAACGACCGAGCAGCACGTCGTAGAACACGCATTGCCGGAAGTGCTCGTCGAGATTGGCGGCGAACTCGGGATCGGAGATGCGTAAGGAGCGTGTCGCGTCGTAGAGCCGCGCGCCGTAGATCATGCCGTTCTTCGAGTAATTGAGATCGCCGGGCAGGCCGAACACGACCTCGGCCGAACCGGTCAGATAGTCACCGACCTGGCTGGTGAAGCTGGCCATCAGCGCGAGACCGAGCGGTACGTTGCTGACATTGGCCGGCGCGAGCGAGGGATTGAGCCGATCGGTCACGTGGACATCGAGCCGCGGCACCATGAGGCACGAGTAGATCAGCGCCGCGCCGAGAAACCAGTTGATCCACGCGCGCCAGTTCTGGTCGAACGCGAGCATGAGCGCCGAGAGTGCGAGCCCCATGACGAGAACGACCTGGAGCAGGCTCTTATAGCCGCCGTTGCCGGTCCAGGCGGCGACCGCCTGGAACACGTTGACCAGATAGTCGCCGCCGCCGACCGTGAAGATCTCGACCATGACCTGTATCCCTCGCGCTCAGTGAGTGAGGGCGCGGGTGCGCACACCGCGCGACCAGTCGAGCGAGGCGGCCATGCCCGGCGACATCGAGGTCGCGAGCATGTTCTCAATGAACGCGGTCTTCTCGATGATCTGCAGGACCGCATTGACCTTGAGATGCGTATTGGCCTGCCGGTCGGCCAGCGCCTGGCGCACCGTGTTCACCTGACCCTGCCACATGGCGATCTTGGCCTCGTCGGCGCCGATGAAGCTCGACATCGAGCGACCGGCTTCGCCGACGATCCGCTCGAGCACCGCGAACAGGAGGTCGACGCTGGCGATCTCGGCCAATGTCTCGCGGTCGTCGACCGGCATGCCGCGGCCATAGGCGGCCTGCACGGTCAGGATCTTATAGAGCGGCACCGAGGAGACCTGCAGCAGCTCCTTCTGTCCCTCGGTGATCGCGGTGTCGTCGCGGATCGCCTGGACCATGCCGTCGATCAGCGCGGCTACGCGCGGCCGGAGCGCCTTCGACGCGGGAAGGCTGAGCGTCTTGAATGTGGGGTTGAGGCACTGGTCGGGCTCGTCGCAATCGAACACCTTGACGCTGCTGCCCGCCGTCCCGTCGAGCAGCGCGGTTACGAGCGTGGAGGATGCGTCCCCGGCGAACGGCACGAACTTGCCCGGCTCGTCGTCCTTGGGCGGCACGTAGATGATCGTGCCGATCAGCGTCATCGCGTATTCGGCGAGCTCGCGGTCGAAGGTGCCGCCCGGCGAGAAGAACGCCGACTTCTTGAGCACGGTCCAGGTGTAATTGCGCGGCACCGCGGTGTTGACGTCGGCGTATTCGCCGTCGCCCTGCGCCGTCGTACTCGCGCGCTGGCCCTTGGTGCCGCAGCCGTGCTTGGCGGCGGCATAGTCGGTGAATGTGCCTTCGGAATTGCCGATCGCTTCGCAGATCGCCTTGTCCGCGAGGTCGCCCTTGGGCCAGACGCCGCCGACGAGGCCCTGCGCGAGCTCGCAGCTGTTGATGCTCAGATTGTTCATGAGCTGAGCCTTCTGGCTGAACTCCTGCATGATCTTCGAGCACTCGGGGCAGACGGTGTCGATCGCCAGGCTGAAGGCAAACCCGACCGCGTTGTTGGCGACCGCCTTCATCATGGCGACGAGCTCGCTCGCGTTGATGAAGCTGAAGGAGCCGGCGAAGATGTCGATCCCGCCGCAGCCGGCACTCGCCTTGGGCAGCTGCAGGTTGGCGAGAGTGGTGGTCTTCTGCGGGAAACGCGTCCAGACGTTGCCGAGGCTGTAGTAGCCGGCCGACTGGCCTTCAAAGGCGGTCGGTCCGGTGACGTTCGACGCGCCGCCGACATCGTTCAGGAACGAGTCCATCGAGTTGCCGACACCGGCCGACGCGCTTGTCAGCGGGAGGGTGGCCGCGAGCAGCGCGGCGGCGATGCGCGAGATCCTAGTAGTCACGTCCGGCTTCCTTCGATGTGAGGAGGTAGATGCGATCCTGCAGCTCGTCGGCGGACATCACGCCGTAGCCGATCGGGATCGCGCGGGATGTGAGCGCATCCCACAGCACGATGGCCGGGGTCACCCTGGGCTCGAGCCCCATGCGCGCACGCTGGTTGGTCTCGATGGTGTAGTTCGGGAACTGCCGCGAGGGCCCGCCATCGGTCGAGATCGCGCGCACGGTGATGCGCCAGGTCGAGGCCACGCCCTGCACTATCGGTGACATGACCTCGCAGGCGCCGCAGCTCTGTGCGAAGAAGTAGAACAGCCCGTAACGCTGCGACAGCCGCGCCATGACCGCGTCGCGCTCGGCGGTGCGGGCATCCTGCCACTGGCGCTTGCCGAGCGTCGAGACCGGGCGTTGGAGCGTATAATCGAGCGCGGGATCCTGCCAGATCGTCCGCTGCCACACGTCGCTGAACAGCGAGGCGCGGTCGAGCTGCTCGCGCTGGAAACGGATGTACGCGGTGACATTGGCCGCGGTCGGCTCGAGGATCGCCCGCGCCTTCAGCTCGCGCAGCTCGGCGGTGACCGCATCGAGCCGCTCGGTCGCGCTCGCCGTCGGCGGGGGCGGGGCGTTGTTGCGTTCCGGCGTTTTCGGCCGCGTGCAGTAGAACCAGTACCCGAGTTTGCGCTCCTGGCAGTAGAAGCCGTCCTCGTTGTCGCCGGTCGCGACGAGCGGCGGCTCTTGGGCGTGGGCCATAACGGCCGGGACCTGGCTGGCGGAGAGAGCGAGGCAGGCGGCCGCGAGCCGCCGCGCCGGGTTACTGGCCTGCGCGGGCATAGTAGTCCTCGATTTTCTGCTGGATTTCGGTGGCCGCCTCGAGCTCGTCGGGGAGACGCGCGGCCGCCGTGAATTCGGCGTAGACCTCGCTGAAATCCATTTTCGAGAGGTCAAGCCGGGCGAACTCGGCGATGCTGAAGCCGAGGCATTGCTCCTTCTTGGGCGCGCCCCACGGTTTGCCGAGCTGCCGGCGGCCCTGCTCCTGGAGGATGCGCGAGAGCCTGGACTCGAAGCAGCAGTAGACCTTCTTCTTCGTCAGGCAGACGCCGAGAAAGCTGTCCGAGCAATAGGTACCGACATAGGCACACAGGCCCTGCGCATCGCGCTGATGGAGGAGGACCTCCTCGCGGTCGCAGCCGAGCGCGACGAGCAGGCTGATGCCGGGGATCAGGGGGAAGCCCTTTCCCTTGCAGCAACTGAGCACGCCGAAGACCTTCGACGAGCAGGTCTCGCGTGTCCCCTTGAACAGCGAGAGCGTATCGGCGTCGAACTCGCGGCGGGCCTGGTTCATCGCGTTCAGCGCGACGACCGCATCCTTGAACTCGGTGTTGGGCTGGCGCTCGATCGTCTCGCACGAGCCGTCGATGCAGTAGATGTCGCCGTCACAGATGAATTGGTTCGGATCGGCTTGCTGATCGGGCACGGGGCAGTCGTAAACGCGTTCCCAGGTCCCGCACGGCTCGCCGGCGAGACAGTCCTCGCGGACGAGATTGCACCCGGGCGTGCTATCGAGCGCCTCGCAATCGGAGCCTTCGGTGTACTGCACGCAGGCGTATTCTCGCGTCCACGCCCAGCACGGCTGCGTCACGGCCACGCCGTCGATCCTGCGGGTGACCGGATCGCTGTCGGTGCAGGTCTCGCTACCGAGCGTGCAACCGGTGTCGGAATCGAGCGAGGCGCACTGGCTTGCATTACGCGCGCTCGTCGGGACACGGGTGACGTCCCTGGCGAACCAGAGCTCGCCGGTCGCCGGGTGGGGAAAGCCGCCGAGTCCGGAAACCGGCGCGCTGCACTGGAGAATGTCGAAGCGATAGAGGCCGCATCGGCTGCTTGGCTTGAGGCTGTAGTGACGAACGACCTGGCAGCCGTCGGCCGTGCCGACGTTCTGGCAGGTACCGTTACTGAGCGCCGTGGAGAACTGGTTGATCGCAGGCGCGAGCCCAGTGTGAAACGGGACTTCGGCGTAGTACCGGTAGACTGCCCGCTCCTCGAAGGCGACATCGAGTGTCACGCGGCAGGTTCGCGCTTGTTCGCTCGCGGTATATCCCGTGTTGCAGGTTGCCATATAGCGCCCGGCAGAGCTGGCGCCCGCCGGCAATGGCACACAGCGCCCCTGTGTGCCGCCGATTGCCATCCCGCTGGTATAGGCGAGCGGGTCGTCGGCAAGGGTGCGGCTCCTCGCGATCACCGCGTCGAGATCCTCCGGCGCGAACCGTGCGCGCCGGTCCATCGAATCCCGCATGGTCCTGTAGCCGGTGTTGCCCGCCGCCTGGGTCGCGGCCTCGCGCGCCATCCGCTCGGGATCGTCGAAATAGTCCGACTGGCTCGGCACGCCCTCGTAGTTCGGCACGCGGCTCGCATCGGGCGCGCGTGTCGCGGCCTGCTGCGCGGCGGCGGCCTTGTCGCGGCCGAAGGCCTTGCCGTCCGCCCTGGCCGCCTCGGTCGTCGTCTGGGCGAGGGCAGAGGGCGCCAGCAAGGCGAGCGCCAGGGCCCCGAGTGCGAGGGAGACCCGGTTCATCGGACGGTCCTTTCGAGGCGGGCGAGATGCTGCGCGGCGATCCGCGCGCCGGGGCCGCCGCCGCGCGCGAAGGTCTCGAGCGCGTAGGCCACGGTGACGTTGCCGCTCATGCGGTCGTGCGGGGGAACCTGGGTCCGGCAGTCGAACCCGTCGCACAGGTCGAAATCGCTGCTGGCGACGACATAAGTCGGGACGGCCTCGATGCCGTAGGCGCGGAACAGCCGCGGATCGATCCCGACCCCGTCCATCCGCTCGCCTTCGCGGGCGATCCGGGCGAGCGCGGCGGTCAGCGCCTTGCCGCTGCCCTGCGGCAGGCCGCGCAAGGCGACCACTCCTCCGGCGCGGCCGACGTCGCCGATCATCCGGCGCAGCGCGGCCGGGGGCATCGACAGGCTGGCGAAAGCGACGAAGCGTGGGGCTGCGCCCATGTCCCCGGTCGCCATCGCGCCGGCATCGGCCACCACCGCGTCGAAGTCGAAAGCCCTGGCGGGATCGGAAGCGGCCGGACGCTTCGCCTGACTGGCGTAGCTCTGTCCGTGCGCGGCGGCATTCGCGGCGCTTGTCCTGGCTTCGTCGGCTACAGCTTCGGCGCGCGCGCGCGCCTGCGCCGCCAGCGCATCGGCTTCGCCCACCTGGCGCTGCGCCCGCGCGCGGATCGCCTCAAGGTCGAGCTCCTGGTCAGCGGTCTGAGCGGCTGCGGCGAAAGCGGCAGCGAGCGCCGGGCAGAGGACGGCGAGGAGATGGAAGGACTTGCTCATAGCGCGCAGCAGTTCCGTTTGCGCCAGACCAGGTAGCCCATGTCCTCGCCGATGGCGGGATAGACCTGGCCGGCCGACATCATCGTGGTGGAGGCGCCGATCGGCGCGCAGGCGTAGCGGCCGCTCGTCTGCGGATTGGGGTTGGTGGCCTGGAAGCGGTATTGCTGCTTGCGCATCACCGGCATCAGGTACTTGCCGCAGAGACCCTGGCTGCCCATCGTGCCCCAGGCGACGAGTTCGCGATGGAGCTTGTAGGCAAAGCGCGCGAGCGCGAGCCGCGAGGCCTGGACATGGCCGATCGTCGCCGAGACATTGCCATTGAGCGGGTACATCGTGCCCTGGCATCCGGCGCACCAGAACAGCTCGTCGGTCGGGAGCCGGGTGGTCGCAGCAACGCAGTCGGCGGCGCAGGCGGCGAGCGCCAGGGGGTTGGCGAACAGCACGGCCTCGGGGTTGATGATCGCGGTGAGCTCGCTGTCCTGCCACAGCGGGTCGATCTCGCTGATGTAGAGGATGTCGACCGAGCCGGACTCGAGGCACAGGAAGTCGGCGACGATCTCCATCCAGTAGATCAGCGGGTAGGCGTACCAGTGGACGTGCCACTGCGAATTGTACTGGGTGGCGCCGCCGACCGCCGACGGGCCCGCCATGGTCTTGTGGCCGATGTCGAACCCCGGATCGAGCTTGAGGCCGCCGAGGTTGACGAAGCACCATGGCTTCATGCTGACGTCGGCGAGCCGGACCGGCTCCCAGAAGCCCATCGCGATCCCGGGCCTCAGGCCGCACAGGCACACCGGCAGGTCGGGGTTGTCGGTATCGGGACGGCTGGACGGCCAGATCTCAAGCCCGCCGATCGAGATCGGGAACAGGCACGACCAGCAGATGTCGGTGATCGGGTTGACGAACTTGCCGGTGCAGCGGCCGGGACCGGCTTCGGCCCGCGCCGGCGTCGCGGCAAAGCTCGCAACCATCAGCAGAAGGGCTGCGCAAAGGCATGAGAACAGGCGCTGTCTGCGGGTCATGACGGCTGGCGCTCCTTCGGTCCAAGCGCCTGCTCGGTGACGAGGAGCGCGCGGCCCTGCTGCTCGACTGTTGCCGGCACCGCGCGGATGCCGAAGCGCTTCACGAGGCTGCCGCCCTGGTCGAAGAAGAACCGGCGCTGGCGGGCCTTCATCAGCTCGAGCGGCGCACCGCGCACGAGGATGAGCTTGGCGGAAGAGCCAAAGCGGCGGGTCGCCCAGGCGAGCTGCGCGTCGTCGTCGCCGTCGAGGAACACCAGAGGTGCGCGCAAGGACACCGTGTCGAGCGGATTGACGCGGGTGCCGGCGGCGATGACGACCCGGCCCTTGTCGTCGGCGATCGCGCGCTCGACGGTGATCGTCGGATCGAAGCGCCAGCTGCGCGTTTTCGCCGCCAGGCCGAGTCCCGCCACCGGCTCGGGCCGGTTGACCCGCGCGATCGTGCGGCGCTTCAGCTCCTCGTTGAGCCTGGCGGTCTCGCCGCTTCGTTTGAGGCTGGTCAGCCGCGCATGGATCTGGGCGAGCAGGTCGGGCTCGGCCACGGCCCAGACCTCGCCGTGGCGGCCGTAGTCGCGCGCGGCGGCCGGGGCGGCGATAGCGCAGATGGCGCCGGCGAGGAGGGGAAGGCCCTTCACAGGATCGGCCTCCCCGTGCCGAGAATGCGGTTCCGGCAGATCCATCCGATCGCCGCGTAGCGGCTGTCGAAGCCGTCCTTGTGCTGCGTGGTGACGAAGTAGCAGCCCGGCGGCACCGTACCCGTCGGGCTCAGAGCGAGCGGCTCGCCGAGGCGGCTCGCCGGCTTGGCCACGGCGACCGCCCGGCCGTTGACGAAGAAAGTCCGCCCGCGCGCGGTGACCATATCGCCGGGCACGCCGGCGACACGTTTGCCGAACGGCTGCGGCGCCTTGCCGAAGTGCCGTTCGAGCAGCACCGAGGCGGGCGGATCGAACAGCACGATGTCGCCGCGCTCCGGCGCCTTGCCGCGTTCGAGCCAGATCGCCCAGTAGGGCAGGCTCGGGCTGGCGTTGATCATCAGCGCGTGGCCGCGGGCAAAGCCGGCGAGCGCGGTGAGTGCCAGCACGAGCGCGCCCAGTCCGCCCCACAGCGTAAGGCGTACGGCGAGCGGCGAGCGGAGGAGCTCAGCGCCGGACATCGGGCGTGGCCCCCATCCGGCGCGCGACATCGGCGCGCACGCTGTCGGTGAGATCGGGCGCGCTCCCGGCGACGACCGCCTCGGCGATCAGCACCGTGCGACCGTCGCTTTCGAGCCGGGCGACGGACGCCTCGACCGCGGCGAGATAGGCTTGGACGCGATCCTGCACCTCTTCGGGCGAGCGGCCCGAGCGCGCTTCGGTTTCGACGAACTCGCCCATGATCTCGCTGAGGCGCACGGTCACCAGTTCGCGCTTTTCGAGCGCGAGCAGCTTGCCCGTCGCCCACACGCCCCACAGCGCCGCGCCGAGCAGAGCGAAGGCGAGGAGGATCGATGCGAGGCCGAGCCCGGCGAAGCGCAGCGGGGACGCCCGTGTTGCTAATATGTTCTTCACTTCTTTTCCTCCGAGAGCGCCGCTTCGATCTCGAACACGAAGCGCGGCAGGCGCCAGATCACCACGAAGGTCGCGAGGCCGATCAGCGTGAACTTGGTCTCGCCGAGGAACGCGATCCGCCGCTCGGTATCGGCTGCGAGAAAGCGGTCGGCGAAGTTGCCGAGGTGGGCGAAGAACGCCTCGGCGCTGCCGCCCGACAGAAGCAGGAAGAACAGCAGCGGCAGGCCCAGCGCGATGAGGTAGCTCGAGGCGAGGAAGCCGCTGCCCTTGACGAGGATATAGCAGCCGTCGGCCGCATGGCCGCGCCAGGTCTTTTCCGGCGGCATGTCGTCGCAGGCACGCGCCTCGGCGGCTCGGTCGGCGGGGGTTACGAGATGAAGCGGCATGGGATCGATGTCCTTCCTGGTGTCAGTCACGGTTGGCGAAGGCGATGCGCTCGATGGCATCGGCGAGCTGGTGGCCGCGGGCGATCTCGGCATCGATCGCGGCGAAAGTCTGCGGCGAGCTCGAGAACAGCGTCGCCGAATAGTCATCGAGCACCAGGCGGCCGATCGCCTCGGTCTCGGGGCCCTTGATGAAGACCTCGGAGTAGTCGGCGCCCGAGCGCTTGAGGCTGCGGATCAGCGTCTCGGTGCGCTCGTCCATATCGAGGCGTCCAGAGGCCTTGAAGTCGGCGATGGTCTCGGGCTTCTGCTGGAGAATCAGCATCCAGTCGCTGTTCTCGAGCGCGGCCGTGGCGCCGTCGGACTTGTAGTAGTCGTTCAATGACTGGGTCGCCGTGGCGAGCGCGCCGCCGTACTTGCGGCAGGTGCGGGCGTAGGTCTCGACGAACTCGCCCATCGAGCCGCCCTTGAGCATCGACCACGCCTCGTCGATCAGCAGCAGCTTGCGCACCTGCCTGGGGCTGCGGGTCATGGCCTGGCTGGTCATGAACATGATCGCCGAGAGCACCACCGCGCGCAGTTCCTCGCGGCTCGCGAGGTCGGACATCTCGAACACCGTGAAATCAGCATCGAGCGACAGGCTCGCCTTGCCTTCGAAGAACGCGCCGTAGGTGCCGCCGTGCATGAAGGGGGCGAGCGCGGTCGCCAGATCGCCGGCCGCGGGGCTGTCCTGCGCGGCGAGCGCCTCGCCCACCGCAGTGATGCTCGCGTCCGTGCCGTGCTCGCTCCACACCGCATTGACCGCGCGGTCGATCAGGCCGCGCTCGGTGTCGGTCAGCTTCTCGCTGTGCCGCGCCATCTGTCCGACGATCGCCTTGACCATCGCGAAGCAGTCGAGCCGGTAGTCCTCGTCCTCGGCCGCGCGCGCGGCGTCGATCATCGAGAACGGATTGAGGCAAAAGCCCGCCTTCATCGTGAACTCCACGAAGCGGCCGCCCTGGAGCTTGACCGAGTGCTCGAAGCTGCGCCCGTCGTCGATCACGACAACCTGCGCCCCCGCGCCGCGTAGCGCGGCGCACATTTCCTGAAGCAGCACCGATTTGCCCGATCCCGACTTGCCGCAGATCGCGACGTTGTGATTGCCGGCCTCGTTCTCGAACGGCGACCAGAAGAACGGCTGTCCGCGGCGGCCGACCAACAGCAGGTGCGGATGAGGGCCGCCGAGGTACTCGCCCTGCATCGGGGCGATGTTCGCCGCGGTGGTCGACAGCACGGTCTTGAAGCGCTTGAGGCGCTGCATGTCGGCGCCGAGCCCGTCGGCGAGGGTAAGCGGCATGGCCGCGAGCAGCCCCTGGATCTGCAGGAAGCGCTCGTCGGTCAGGTCCCAGCCCGCCGCCTTGTAGATCGACTTGACCGCCCGCTCGTGCCGGTCGCCATCGCCCGCCGGGGAGAACGTCGTCAGCCCGTAGAACACGCGCACCAGCCGGCGGCCTTCCTGGAGTTCGGCCTGGACATGCTGCCATTCGGCGGCCTGCTCGCCGATCCGCGGGAGGAAGCGCGCGCTGCGCGTGCCCGACAGGCTGGTCGTGCGCATGAACTTGAAGCCGGCTTTCGCGCTGGCCGCCTCCTGGTCGGGATAGACGAGGCACAGCATGGTCGCCGCCGGGCAGGGGAAGCGCAGCTTGTCGGTGAACAGGTCGCCGATGAGGCGCGCGCATTCCCACGGCGCCCAGCGCGTGGGCATGTTCCGCACGGCGAAATGGCGCACGTCGAACGCATCGGGATAGACCGCGCCAATCTCGGGAACGCCGCCCTCCGAGCGTCCGGTCGGGCGGAAACGCTCGGTCGCAAGCCGCATCCGGTCCTCGTGCACGACGAGCTCGATGTCGTGGCGGATCGCCTGGGCGGCGATCGGGTCGTTGGAATTGTAGGTTGCGAGGTCGTCGTGCGGCGCGGTGGTCGGGGAGGTGAGGTCGTCGATGATGCCGATGAGCTCCTGCGGCGCCACTTCGGCGACGCCGAGGTTGAGCGAACGCAGCATGGCCACGAGCCCGTCGCGGGTCTGCTTGAGTTCTTCGCTGCCGACGCTACGCGAGGCGGGCACGCCGACCGAGACGATCACCTGATGGTGGCGCGCATGGAACGGCGCATCGGCCGAGCCTGATTGCCAGACGAGGGAGTAGAGCCGCTTCGCGCGGTGCCGGGCAATCGCCTCGTAGACGCCGCCCTGGACATAGCGCGGGGCGAACCACGGGCCGACGATGCGGCCGATCCGCGGGGACGCGAGGTGCAGCACCTGCAGGCAGGCGCCCGGCGGGAGGCCCTCGGAAAAGAACTGTCCGAGGATTTCGCCGGTGCGCTCGTCGGCGCCGATCAGCGGGGTCACCGAGAGCACGAAACCCTTCGAGCGGGCATTGAAATAGAGCCGGCTCGCCGGATCGTAGACCCGGTAGGGCAGCCAGTCCGACAGCATGTCGTGCATCAGCGCGGGGCGCGACTTCTCGGCATGCTCGGCGTCACCGAGGAGGCCCGCGAGCACGCGGTCGAGAACCGTCCTGAGTTTCTCGGCCATCACTCCACCCCCTCTTCGCCGGCAGGAAACGTCGCCTCTTCGGTGGGTGTGGACCGGGCCGCCTCGATTGCTTCCACGCTGGGATAGGTGAGCTCCGGGGTCTCGCCGTGAGGCCGAGGGGTCCGATCATGCAGGAGAGGGGACATGTCGAACCCCTCGGCCGCCGGTGCCGTGGCACCGGCTACAGCCTCGCGCGCCGTGGAGGGGAGGGCCAGCGGCGAGGCAGTGGGCGAGAGGGAAAAGGGAGAAGTCCAGTCAAGGTCGAGCGACGCCGGCGCAGCGGGATCGCCGGCGGCAGTTGGTTCGTGCTCGGCGGCGGGCGGTGCTTTCGCGGCTTCGGCTGCTTTCAGCTGCTCCCTGAACTGGCGCATCAGCGGCGGGGCCGTTTCTTCGCCGGGCTTGCGGCGCAGCTCGGCCGCCCAGCGCGGGTTCTCGATCACCGCCCAGGCCACGGCCTCCTCGTGCAGCGTACCGCTCTCGTCGACATGCGCGGGGAAGACGATCCTGAGCGTGCGCTCGCCGGTGCGCGCGGTATCGCCTCTGGAAACGACACCGCCCAGTCCGGCACGGATGCGAGCTTCGGACGAAACGGCGAGATCGTTCCGCACGGCGCCTGCCGCCTCGGCATCGATCGCATGGGTCGGCGCGCAGGTGCCCTTGGGCGCGCGGCAGGAAAAGTCGCCCTCGACATTGGTGGCGAACGTGGCGCAGCCGCCGGCAGCAAGCGCGAGGGGGACGGCGAGCGCAGCGGCGCAAGCGGGACGGATGGTGCGGGTCATCTGATTCACCCTTTGTTCTTTGAGCGATTGAATGCGGGGACGGCGAGGAATTTCCTTAGCTCGGCGGCGGGGCGGTAGCCTTCGAGCACCGCGCCATCGGACGGGCGGACCAGCACCGGCGTGCCGCCGAACCCGTGAGCTTTCGCAAAGGCCTCGTTGGCGTCGAGCCCGCTGGTGTCGCATGGGCCAGGATCGGCGAGCGCCGCGCCGGCATAGGCCATGCGCAGCGCGCGGTCGGGCCGCGAGGAGCACAGCACCTGCTCGGCCACGCGGCGGCTTTCGGCGCCGAAAATCGAGATCGGCCGCTCTTCGACCCGCGCGCCGATCGCCTTCAGTTCGGTCTCGAGCTTCTTGCAGTAGCCGCAGTTGAAATCGGCGAAGACGGTGACCCTGGGGCCGTTCTCCGGTCCCCAGCGGATCGCGCCATTGGCGGGGAGCCCGGCGAGCGAGACCTTTGCCGGCGCGCTCGGGCGCTGCGGTTCCGCCGAACCTTCGCTGGCCTGGCGCGCAGCGCCGGCCGTGAGCAGGTCGGGATTGAGCTCGAGCAGCCGGGCGGCGGTCAGGTCCTGTCGCGCCTCCATGTCGTAGATCCGGCCGATCACGAGGTACTTGGCAGCGCGATCGACGTAGAACAGAGTCTGCTTCGAGGCGACCTCGCACAGCCCGCCGAGCCCGTCGCAGTCGATCGCGTCGACCGGCGTCTTGGGCAGGCGCAGCTTGAGCGCCTCGCGCACCCTGGCGGTATCGGGCTGTCCGGCGGCCGGCGCGGCGAGACTGGCGACGCCCCATCCGGTGGCGGCCGAGAGCAGGACAAGCGCGGTAACGCTCGCCGCAGGGCGCAGCCAGCGGCGTGCGGCCAAGGGAAGTTTGTCGGTCACCTTGTCGGTCATTGGGAATTCCTCACGAAGACGCCGTCGAGAAACACGATCTCGACATCGATGCCGGTCGGCATCTCGACCACGGGCTGGTACTGCTCGGCGCGCTCGATCAGGTATTTGCTGACCGTGTCGGCCGCGTCGGCCGCGCCCTGTCCGAGACCTCCGGAGAGGATGTCGCCGGGCGAGAGCTGGCTCCGCGTGCCATCGGGATTAGTGGGGATCCCCGAGAACACACTGTTGGCGTTGGCCGAGAAGCCGCGGCCGAACCCGCCGATGATGCCCGCGAGCAGCGCCTGGCTGACGAGGCTGCCCTCGCGGCTGACCACGCGGCCGCGCACGCCCGACTTGCCGGCGAAGCTGATGAAGCCCTTGACCTCGCTCACCGCGACCCGGCCGCCGGGCTGGTCGCAGGTCATCCGCGCGAGCTTCACGTAGACCTTCTCGCTACTGAGATCGCCGCGCGCCGCGCCGTTGACCACGCAGCCCTGGATGCGCGTGGTGAGCACCCTGCCGTTCTGCACCACCGAACGCGCGGGGCCGGTGATCCTCAGCACCACCGGCAGCGGATCAGTCTGGCTGGCGACGCCGGCCGAAGCGTCGACGCCGACGATGACCCGCGCCGGAGCATAGGAGTTGGGCGGCAGGTACTCGGGCGAATCCTCGACCACCAGCGGCGGTGCCTCGGCGCCTCCCGCGCGTGCGCCCGCGCTCGCATTCTCGGCGGCGAAGCTGGTCAGCTTGACCCCGCCGGGCGAGGGCACGGCTCCCTCGCTGCCGCCGGGAGCCCCGAGCGCCGCGCCTTGCGCATCGTAGCCGCCGGCCTCGGGGCCGTAAGCGGGCGGGGGCATTGCCGCAGCCGTCACGGCGGGCTGCTCCGCCAGGCGCGACTTCAGTTCGGCGTTCTCGGCCGAAATCGCATCGATCGCTGCCTGCCCATCGACGCGCATCGCCTCGTTCTCGGCCTTGAGCGCCGCGAGTTGCTGCTCGACCTCGCTGCGCGGAGCGGCGGAGTCCTTCAGCGCCTGCTGCTCGCGGGTCACCGCGTCGAGCCGGTTGCCATAAGTCGCGACGAACTCGCGCTCCGACAGGTTCCGGTTGACGATGCCCGCGGTGTCGATGGTCCGTGCCTCGCTCCCGGCCGCGGTGTCGCTGTCCTCGCCGAGCACGAACCAGCTGCCACCGGCGAGCAGCACTGCGCCGAGGCCGCCGAGCAGCAGCTTCTGCCGCCGCGCGGTTCGCGCATTGAGGCTGCTGATCTCGGACGGTTCGGCGCGCTCGCCCTGGAGGGGACCGGTGTCCTGCTGTGTGTCAGTCATTGGTGATCTCCCCATTGGCACCGACCGCGAACACGGCGGTGCTCGCGCCCGGATCGAGGGCGGGATTGGCGATCGCGATCGCGAGGGTGTCCTGTGGGGCCAGATCGCTTGTCCTTAGCGTGGCGATGTCGCGGCCGCGGTTGGTCACGCGCACAACCTTGCCGGCGAGCGCAGCGCCCCGGTAATCGGCGATCAGCTGCAGCTCGAGATCGCCGACGCGCGCGGGGAGAGCCGAAGACTGGCGGACTTCGAAGCCCGCGACCGCGTTCTCGTTCGCCATCGCCTGGATCAGCCGCACCGCGCTTGTCGTGAGCGGCGTCTCGCTTTCCCACGCGGCCGCCTCGTTCTTCGCGATCGCCGGGTTGGAGATGAAGATCTGGCTCGCGGGAATGCTCTCAACCGCGCAGGCGAACTTGTAGACGTAGCCCTTGCGGGTGGTGGCGAAGAAGCTGATCGATCCCGCGGCGTAAGTCTGCGGCACCGAGACGTAGATGTCGCCGCGCAGCGGCTCGTTCGAGACGGCGAAGTCGTTGTACGGCGTGCCGGTCGAGATCTTCGAGACGCTGGCGAACTGGTCGCCGACGAGCGCGAAGCGGGTAAGCTCGCGCGCCGAGACCGTGCAGTCGATTCCCGAGCCGTCGGCGGCCTGCTTGAACTGGTCGGCCTGCGCCGACGCGGGCATCAGCGCCCCGCCTACTGCGCCGAGCAGCGCGAGCATGCAACGGAGGGTCCTTGAACGTGCCATCACTGGGCCTCCTCGGATGGGTTCTCTGCGGAAATCTGGGTGAACCCGGAGAGCGCGAGGCGCAGCCCCCGGTAGGTCCAGGCGAAGCGGAAGCGCCGTTCGTCGCTGGCGATCACTTGCGCGCCGACGAAAGTCTTGAGCGTGCCCGCGACCTCGGAGGTCAGGGCGTCGGGGTCGACCGTCATCGAGGTGATGACGAACGCCTGCGTGACCTCCGAGCCGCGCTGCTCCTCGACGATCCGCACGAGCTCGCCCTTGAGCCGCCCGTGACTCGCCGGATCGGCCAGCCTGAGGATCTCGGCCATCCAGTAGTCGAGCCCTTCGGGACTGCGGTTGAGCAGCATGAGCGCCGCGTCGCGAGTGACGAGCTCGAGGTAGTCGGTCGACACCCCGGCGCTGCTCACCGTCAGCTGCCGCGCCGCGGTCGGCACCAGCACCACCTCGCGCTCACGCGTGGTGGCGAAGCCCGCCGCGACGACGAACATGACGCTTAAGGCCACGCTCGCGAGCGCGAACAGGTTGCGCTGGCGCAGCAAGCTCTGCTGGCGTTCGTGCGAGATATCGAGAAACATCTGTCGCTCCCTTCAGCCGGCAAGCAGACGGCAGTGGGAAGGCGGCGTCGCCCTGAGACCGAGGAATCCCGCCGGCAGATACCAGTATGCGGCGTGGAGAACCCAGGAGCTGGCTCGTCCTGCTTTTGCCTTTCGCAGTATGAACCAGGCGCCGAGGGCCACACCAATGCCGATGAGGATATGCTGGCTCAGGATGCCCCAGGTGAACGGCACGATCATCCCGGCGAACTCGTCGAGGGTCCACAGGCCGATGAGCTCGGGATCGTCGAGCCGCCGGGGGATGATGTACCGGTCCATGAGCAACGCGCCTTCCCGTGCCCGCTCGTCAGATGACCGCGGTGACGACCGAGGTGACGATCGGGACCCCCGTGCCGACGCCAATGCCGACACCGACCGGAATGGCGACCTGACCAAGCGAGAAACGGCCCGAGGCGAGGCCGATGAGGCCGCCCGCGAGGCTGAGCACGGTGATGATCTTGCCGCCCGAACCTTCGAGGAAGTCGGTGAACTTGGTCAGCGCCGGGCTGAAGGTCGTGTCTGCGCCGGCAAAGGCGGCGCCGGCCGCGAGCGCGGCGATCGCGACGGGGACGGCGAGAGTGGCGGCCTTGCCCAGAGCATTGGCGCTGGGACGCCGGAGGAGAGAAACTGACTGCATGACAGGCTCCGCTTGATGGTGTGGTGCAGCGGCTTTCGTTCGCTGCCTGTCCTTCATGCGTCTAGGAAACGCTCGTAGGAAACAGCGAGCTGCCTGGAACGCCGTTCCCGGACGCTTGCGGACGCTCGTTCGGACCGGTGTCGGCATTATCCGCAGAAATCAGCGGACTATCGCCGTTTTCCTGACGGAGAATCCCGCCAATGCGGATGGCGCTCTTCGTCAGCACGCGTAGCGGAACGATTCTCCTCAAAACGAGATGTTCCATAAATGTTCTTTTTATTATCCTACACACGGCGTCGTGCGGTATGCCTGCGACTCGATAGTGAGTCCCCTTGGAGCATGACGTTCATGGAACTTCCCTCACCGGCCGGCGGCCAGGCCAATGAGCGCCTCGCGCGAACCCTGGCCTATGCCGTCGCGCACGCCGGCAAGCCGCGCCACCGGATCGCCAGCTCCGCTGGCATGCACCGCGAAACCCTGCTGCGCGTCACCCGCGGCGAACGCCCGATCGGGCTCGACGAGGCTTCGAGCATCCTGGCGGCCTGCGGCGCGTCGCCGCGTGCGACGATGATCCTCGCGCTCACCGGCGAGGAGGAACTCGCGCGCGAATGGATGTGCTCGGAGATGGGGGAGTTCCTGGAGGGGTTTCTCGCGTCGCTGCCGGGAGAACTGGACGCTGCCTTGGGCGAGCGGATCGGCGATCTCCGGCCGCGCTGGGCGGTCGGAACCTCGCGGCTGGTTGCCCGCATGCTCGCCAAGCATGTCGAGGACTATGCGAGCCGCGATCCATCCATGCTCGCCGGCCGCTAGGCAGCCCGACGACACGTAGGGAAGCCGCGAATAGTCAGACGAGGTGCTGTTATGTCTCCCGAGTTCCCCAACGTCGCAGACCTTCGGCCGACAAGCGACCATGAGCCGGCTGCGCCGACCGCGCGCCTCCTTCGCCTGCCCGAAGTTATGGCCCGCGTCGGTCTCGGGCGCTCGGCGATCTACCACCGCATGAGCGAGGGACGATTTCCGAGGTCGCGCTCGCTGGGACCGAAGTGCGCCGTGTGGGTCGAGGCGGAAATAGACGCTTGGGTTCGCACCATCGCGTCAAGCTAGTTGACACGAGCAATATAGCGTTGATAAGTTGCCAATGCCAACTCGTATCGTTCGACAATGCGGGCATGGCGGACGTCGGCGCCGGAAGAGCGCGAACGGGGAAGAGGGGGCATATGGAAGCGACGCTTTTCGGCGCGGGCACTCTCGCGCGCACTATCCCGATGGTTTCAGCTCTGGCGCTTGCCGCGGCCTCGACATCGCCTGCTCACGCACAAAGCGAAACTCAGGCGGAGAGCGGGCAAGCCAACAGCCCGGACCCGGGGGAGCAGGAGATCCTCGTCACCGGCTCGCGCATCGCGCGCCACGGCTTTGATGCGCCGAGCCCGGTGACAGTGCTGAACGCGGAAGACATCAACAACCTGGGTCTCACTAACGTCGCCGACGTCGTCGCCCAGCTGCCGCAGAACTCGCAATTCACCACGCCTACCAACGTCGGGGCCGGCAACTTCAACATCGGGGCGTCACTCGCCAACCTGCGCGGACTAAATCCGTTCTTCGGAACCCGCACGCTTACGCTCGTCGACACGCGGCGCATCGTGCCGACCACGGACGGCGGCGCGGTCGATCTCAATGTGATCCCCTCGCAGTTGATCGCGCGGGTCGAGACCGTGACCGGGGGCGCGTCGGCCGCTTACGGATCCGATGCCGTGGCGGGCGTCGTCAATCTTATCCTCGACACGAGGCTGCAGGGCTTCAAGGGGCAGGTGGACTACGGAATCACATCCGAGGGCGATGGCGAAGAGGTTCATGCATCCCTGGCATTCGGCACTGGCTTCGCCGGTGGGCGCGGCCGCTTCATCATCGGCGGGGAATATCAACAGTCGGACGACGTCGGCGGTTGCGGCCAGGTCAGGGACTGGTGTGCTGGGCCAGACGGCGGTTACAACCTGTTCACCAACAGCAATTACACCAGCTATACGCTAGGCCCCCCGGCTTTCCCAGGCGGGCCGCCCTCGCAGATCCCGATACCCGGCACGCAAGGCAATCCCGCTTTGCCCGGCTTCGGTCTGCCGCACTATCTCCTTCTTCCGAACGCACGGGCGTTTAGCTCGAGGACGGGCCTGTTCCAGAATCTTGCTCAGCAGTTCGATGCGACCGGCACCACGCTGGTGCCATACGAGGTCGGAAACTACGCCAGCGCCTTCGGCGGGATGCAGGGTGGAGCGGATGAGACCCAGGACTTTTACCGGAACAGCGCCTTGCGGCCGCAAGTAGAGCATTATTCCCTGTTCGGCCACGGGGAATATGACATTGCGGAGTCGCTGATCGCCTTCGTCGAGGGCGGCTATTACAGGAACGACGCCACCAACTTGCAGGTTCAGGATGCCGGTACGGCATTCGGGCCGCAGATACAGGCGGACAATGTATTTGTTCCCGTGCAATATCGCCCCGGGGGAGCCAACAACATATTTCCGGCGAACCCCTTCTTCCCGTTCTTCGGCGGCCCTTTCGCGGCCCAGGCATTTGCCAGCGACGGCGCCCTCCTGCCGCCGCGCATCAACAACACGGTAACCGAAAGCTATCGCGGAGCGATCGGCGTCAAGGGCGATCTGTCCAGCACTTGGAGCTTCGACGCTTATTACACCTATGGCCGCACCGACACGAAGACGCGGGTGCACAACAGCCAGGTCAACACCTTCTTCGCCAACGCAGTCGACGCCGTCGCCGGCCCCGGCGGAACACCCGCCTGCCGGATCAACGTCGATGCGAATCCGGCCAATGACGATCCTGCATGCGCGCCGCTCAACCTGTTCGGGCTGAACGGCGAGAACGGCTACGATAATTCGGCAGGCTTCGCCTACGCGTATCGCACGCTGTTTCAGGATGTGAAGTATCAGCAGCACGTCGCAGCAGCGAGCGTCAACGGCGACCTTTTCGATGGCTGGGGAGCGGGCCCGATCGGGTTCGCGGCCGGGGTCGATTTTCGCAACGAAAGCATCCTCACCACACATAATATCGAGGAGCAGCCCTTCTACCAAAGCTATGGACGGGGTTACGGTGCGCCCTACCGGGGCAAGATGGATATCTTCGAGGGTTTCGCCGAGGTGAACGTCCCGGTGTTGGCCGACGTTCCGTTCTTCCAGAACCTCAGCTTCAATGGCGCGGTGCGCCAGACCCGCAACAAGACAACCGGCGCGAGCGGCGACATCGCGAGCGGGGACATCCCGGCGCTGGTTTCCAATTCGGTCGATTTCACGACCTGGAAGATCAACGGGATCTGGGACGTGAACGAATGGGTGCGCTTCCGCGCCACGCGTTCGCGCGACGTGCGCGCGCCCAGCTTCTTCGAACTATATGGCCAATCAATACAGAACGGAGGCTTCTTCGGGACCGTCAACAATCTCCAGATTGGCCCCGACCCGAACACCAACCAGGACGCGGCCGTGGTCCGACTGGGCGGGAGCGATGCAAGCCTCGGGCCCGAGAAGGCCGACACCACGACTGCCGGTCTCGTCTTCACCGGCCACGGAGCGCTTTCCGGCTTCCGGGCGTCGGTGGACTGGTATCAAGTCAAGCTCAACGGCCCGATCTCGACGCCCGGTGCGGGAAACATCGTCACCACCTGCTTCAACCTTGGCGGACCGCTCTGCGACCTTCTGGACGGGACCGGGCGGGTCGATGGCACCGGCCCCACGGGCGCGGGCACCGGCTTTGCCGATATTACCGACATCTTCAATTTCGATTTGAACCTCGGCCGCTACACCACCCGCGGCCTCGACATGGAGGCGAGCTATTATCTGCGACTGGATGCGGATAACAGTCTCAGCTTCCGTGTGATCGGCGCCTATCTCTATGATCTCGTCATCGATCCGGGCACCGGCGTGCCGGTGCGCAACTACGCCGGGATCAGCGGCCCGACCGGCGCGTTCGGCTATTTCAACACCGCACCTAAATGGCAAGGCAACGCCTTCGTCACCTTCGCGCGCCAACGCTTCACCGGAACGGTGCAGGCGCGCTATGTCGGACCGGGCAAGTTCGCGCTTCTCGACGGCCAGAGCCAGACTCCCTACGTGGCGCCTGGCGACGCGGGTTACGATCCTACCTTGGTCAACAGCATCAACGACAACAGCGTCCCGTCGCGGGTCTATGTCAACCTGTCCGCCTCCTATCGCCTGCCGCTCGGCAACGGGGGCGCGGACGATGACAATATCGAGCTCTTCGGTGTGATCAACAACCTGTTCGGAAGGGAGCCGCCGGTTGCGCCGGGAGGCAACGGCTTCCCGACCAATCCGGTCTATTTCGATACCATGGGCACCTCGTTCCGCTTCGGAACGCGGTTCCAATTTTGACGTCTCGCTATCAAGGAGTGGCTGTGCGGATGGGACGCATGAAATCGATGGCCATAGTGGCGGCTGCGTTTTCGCTGTGCCAGGGATCGCCAGCGCTGGCCCAGAGTGCTCCTGACCTTTCGGGCGTCTGGACCTGGTATATCGAGCCGGGGACCGATCCATTTGCGCCGGCCGCTGCGGAAGAGCTGCCCTTCACGCCGGAGGGTAAGCGGCGCAGCGAAGAATATCAGAAGTTGCTCGGTCCCGAGGCCGCCAATCCCGGCGCCTACTGCGTCAATTATGGCATGCCGACCATGATGGAGATGGCTGGCGGCTACCCGATGGAATTCATCCAGAAGCCCGACCAGCTCACCATCATCTATGAGGTCGAGGGAGAAATCCGCCGGATCTATTTCGGCGATCGAATCCAGCCGGACGAAGACCGGATCCCGAACCGCGGTGGATATTCCACCGGCCGTTGGGAGGGTGAGACACTGGTGGTGGAAACCGACAATCTTACCGACGGGCAGGACCAGTTGCAGCATCCGCGCAGCGATCAGGCGAAGATCGTCGAGCGTTTCACCCTGGGCAAGGATCCTCAGGGCGACAAGCTGCTGAACTATGAAATGACGATGACCGACCCGGTCTATTACACGCGGCCGGTGACGGTGACCAAAAAGTGGGCCGAGTTACCGAACGGATACATCATTCCCTACGAATGTCCCGAAGAAGCGTGGCTGAAGCTGCTCGAGCTGCGGCGGGCCCAACTGCACGCGGGCCAGCCGGTGACGGCGACGATGAAGGACGTCTACGACGAAGTCTTCCGCTAGGGCAGGTCATTAGAAGGCACACAAACCGGCAACCACTCTCGATATCGACTGGAGCACTTTGGCCATGAAGCTTTCCGCCCGTACCGCAGCTTTGGCGCTCGCGCTTTTATTGGGGGCTACGTTCGGTGTGGTCGCCCCGGCCGCCTATGCGCATCATTCGGCGGCCCCGTTCGATTTCACCAAACAGGTCTCGGTGACCGGCACGGTCAAGAGTTTCGAAGTGCTCAATCCGCACTCGCACATCGTGCTGACCGTCTCTGACGCCAAGGGAAGGCGGGACATCGACTTCGAGGGACACAGCGCTAGCAACTTCTATCGCGCCGGCTGGCGCAAGAACTCGGTCAAGTTCGGAGACCGGATCACTATCACGATCGCACCGAGACGCGATGGCGCCGATGGCGGCTTCGTGATGCAGTTCAAGGATGCCAGCGGAAAGGTCGTCGGTTTCGGCCGACAATAACCTGGCACCGGTCGGCGTGGTGAGTTTACGCGCCAGTCGTGTCCCGGTGCATCAGTTGCCGCGTGTTGGTGATCATCACCTCGACAAGGTTGCGAAAGCGGAGCCAGTTCTCCCGGCCAAGCACCTCCGCGATCATGGCATCGCGCTCGAGCGAGTATTGGGCGGTCGCCTGGTAGATGCGTTCGCCTTCAGGCGTGACGGTCAACTCGATTTCCCGCCGGCCGGGCTCCGAGTGGCGGATCAGAAGGTCTTCCTCGATCAGTTGGCTCACGGTCCGCCAGACCTGGCTCTTGTCGCGCGCGGTGAGATGGACGAGCCGATGGAACCGGATCCGTCCGGCCTCGGCGACCCGGGAGAGCACCACCCAGTTGAACGGGGAAATGCCGACTGTGCGCCTCCACAGGAGAAAGGCACTGCGCTGCATCAGGATAGACATGGTGACGAGCGAGGGGATCAGCGCATCGGCGTCCGCGATATCGCCCGAAGCACCACTGATCAGCGTTTCCTCATTGGCGCCGGTGGAGAGGCGCCGCTCCTCGACGAGCCATTCCTCACCCGTGCGTAGCAACTTGGCGATCATCGCGGACAGGAATTGTTGGGCTTCGTCGTCAAGGCCAGTCATGATTTGCGCCTGACGCTGCGCGGACAGGTCGGACATGCGCCGGAAAATACGCTTGCCGCTGGGCGTCAGCTCGAATGGCGCCCGATGATGGCTTCGACGAAGAATATCGCGTGCAACCAGTTGCGTGGTAGTCCGGCTGGTCTGCGGCTTGCCGACGCCCGTCGCGGTCGCGAGCTGCAGCGATGTCATTGGCCCCAGTCGTCCCAATGCTCCGATCAGGTGCAATTCGACTTCCTTGATGCCGAGTTCCTGACGGTAGAGGTGGTTACCGGTCGACCGAATAAGAAAAAGCAGCGTCAGAATTCGCGCGCCAAGCGATCGTGCTGCCTGGTTCGGCTGCAGGGGCACCGCTCCCGGAACGGTCTCGACCGCAGCATGCCGGGCTTGGATATTTCTCATTGGACCGGGCCCTACCTAGGCACTCGCCTTCCAGCAACGCATTCCAGTTCGTCGCGTGCCGTACAGAACTGTTGATGCAATTCATTTCGAAGAATCTAGCGCATCCGCGAGCGGCCGGAAACCCGCATCTCGGGTGCTCCTGGCACAGCGAGATGGTCCAATCGGGTTGACATAGGCAACTTGTGGCGATAGCGCTGGGCATACCGCATATCGGTGCGGTCAAGCGCGAACCCGGTACACGCCACGAGGCGGAAGGGTCGCGGACGGCCATGGGGAGGGCCCGCAATGTCGGTGGCAAACTTCGCGAGTTGGCTTGACGCGACCTCTGTCAGTCTGGCGCTAAAGAACAACTTCTGGGCTGTGCCCACGCTCCAGTCGATTCATATCCTGGCCGTGTGCCTAGTGTTCACGAGCGCGGTGATCGTGTTTTTGCGCGCGTGGAATCTGGTCGGTACCGACTGGACGGCCGAGCGGTGGGCCCGGCGTCTATATCCGCCGCACTGGTGGGCGCTCCTGGTGCTGCTGGTGACGGGTATCTTCCAGGTGCTGGCCGAGCCGATGCGCGAGCTGCCGAACCCGGCGTTCCAGATCAAGATGGTGTGCGTGCTCATCGCCGTACCGCTGGCGCTCTGGATAGCGCGCCAATTCTATTCGGGCCGTGACGACGCGGCAACACGGTTGCCGACCCGCTCCGCGAGCATCGTGATGGTGGCGCTGTGGTTTGTCATCATCTTCGCCGGACGCTGGATCGCCTATGCTTCCGCATAGCCGGCGTCGCCTCTTTCGTAACAGCGCCTGGAGCAGATCATGATCATGGGATGGGCCGAATGGCTGGAAGAGACGCCGCTGGCGTACTTTATCCAGGGGGATCTCTATGCCTTCCCGCTGCTCGAAGTGCTGCATGTCGTCTCTATCGCGCTGGTCGTCGGAACGATCTTCATCGTCGATCTGCGGCTGTTGAACTGGTGCTCGAAATCCTATCAAGTCACCCGTCTCTTGCGCGCCATGCTGCCTCTCACGCTCGGTGCGTTCGGTTTCGCGGCGGTCACGGGCTTCCTGATGTTCTCCTCTCAGCCGACCCGATACCTTGAGACACCGGTGTTCCTGCTGAAGATGGGCCTGCTGCTGCTGGCGGCCGTCAATATGGCGATCTTTCACGTCTGGACCCAGCGTGGCATCGCGCAGTGGGATACAGAGGGCGCGGTGCCCCTTTCTGCGCGCACTGCCGGACTAATATCGATGGTGCTCTGGGTGGCGATCCTCGTCGCCGGACGGTTCGTCGGCTTCCTTCTCTGACCTCCGCACCGGCAAGCGGCTGCACGAACGTGCTCCAGACCATGGCGCAGTTCCACCAAGTCCCGCAGTCAATCCTTGCCAGCGAGGACGAAGTCCTATCGCCCGGCCACCGGCTTCCAACCGGAAGACAACATCACACTGTCGCTGACGGAAGGTGTCGGCAGGCGCACATCGTCGATGCTGTAGCTGCGACGCTCGATCATCGATGTCTGGTACGCTTCACCACGTCCGGTTAGGAATTGTGCCCCCTCACGGCGGCGAAACCTCAATAATCAACTTGCCAGTGTTGGCGCCGTCGAAAAGCAGTTGGAGTGCCTCGGGCGCCTTTTCGATCCCGGGGATGATTTGCGGCCGGCTGGTGATCTTTCCCTCGTGGAACAGCCGCGTCAGCTCGGCCCAGTATTCGGGTAGCCGCTCCGCCGGTTCGCCGGCGATAAAGCCTTCCATTCGGACACGCCGGAAGACGAGTTCCATCAGATTTCGGACGCCTTGCCCGTCGTGTCGGTCTTCCGAATTATAAAGGGCCATCTGTCCGCAGACCGCGATCCGCGCGTGCAGGGCGAGGTTCATCAGTACCGCGTCCAGGATCCCGCCGCCTACATTGTCGAAGAACAGATCGACGCCGCCAGGACACAAGCGGCGCAGCTCTGCTTCGACATCGGCGGACTTATAGTCGATCGCACTTTCCGCTCCGAGCTCATCGGCCACCAGCCGGCATTTTTCTGGGCCGCCGGCAATGCCGATCACGCGGGCGCCGTGCGCCACCGCCACTTGCACCGCAATCGCGCCCGTCGCTCCGCCCGCGCCCGAGACCACGACGGTGTCCGTGGGGCGCAGATTACCAACGCCGATCAGCCCGGTGACGGCCGCCAGTCCGATATGCGAGAACACTGTCAGGTTCGCTTCGAGGGGAACGCCGGGCTCGACCTTGCGCACTCTCTCCGCGGGGACGCGGGAAATGCGCTCCCACCCCGACATCCCGACCACGAGATCGCCCGTCGTGAAGTCCGGCGACCCCGATTCCACGACTTCGGACACGGCTGCGCCGATCATGACTGAACCAACCGCCAAGCCAAAGACGTTGGACGAGGGGTCCAGCTTCAGCCAGTTCCTGCTTGTCGGGTCGAGCGATAGCAGAATCGTTCGCAGCAGCAGTTCGCCAGCCCTTGGCGACTGGACCTCAGACTGTTCGAGCTTCAGGCAAGCGGGAGAGTACGTCCCGCGACTGGCGTGCTGAATGATCCAGGCTTGATTCTTCACCGTCCCGACCCGCGATCCGGATCCGGTTCCGGGGGCAGCGGACCGAAATCCATCGGCCGGGAAGAGTCGTATCCGGGGTAAGGCTCGCTCGCGCGCGAGGGATGGCAACGCTCGGGGAAGTGGCTGAGGTCGAGCGGTTCCACCTTCGTCATCGGCTGGCGCACCCAGCCTTCGTCGAACGGCGTGCGGAAGTTGCATAGCCAGCGAAACCGCTTGAACAGCCAACGTCCGTCCATACGGACGAATTCGTTGTCGTATTTGCCCTGCTGCCAGGTCGCAACGAGCCCGTTCGTCGTCGGAAACGTATTGCAGCCAAGCGTCTGCCACATGCCGGCCGCGCTATTGCCGTCGGGCGCGACTTCGATGACGGGGGTGGTCAGCATATGGATCGGGAGGGATCCGGCCGCCGTGAACAGGGGTTTGATCAGATCGAGGAACAAAGCACGGACTTTCTCCGCGCCGACATAGACGCCCGTGCTCGAGATTTCGGCCGATACGTCCGGATCTTCGAGCGCAAAGAGTTCCAAAACCCGATCGTAATCGTGTGCCTGCGTATAATAGAGATAGCGCCCCTGAAGGTTGCCGATCTCGTGAATTGCGTTCAGCTTTTCGAGAAGGTCCATGGGTTGTATTATTCCTCGTACACCACGAGCGCGCGTATCTCGATCGAGTTGCGGGGGATGGATCTCCGACCGGAGTTGGGCAGATCCACCGCTCCATGAGGTACGCGCGCGCGGTCTGGCCCGGCCGATGGATCGAAGGTCGAGAACACGATCGCCTCGTCCGGTTCCATGTCGGCGAAGAAGCACCACCGCTGGCGGGGGTTCTCCCGCAAAAACGTGATATTGAAATCCGCGCTTGCCGCGTCGCGCGAGAGGATTTCGTTCCGTGGCTTTTCTGGCTCGTCGAAGAAGCCTTGGCCTTCCACGATATCGGCAAACTCGAGGCTGGATCGATCGCAAAGTGTCAGAGTGCAGTCCTGCGGCGGTTCGGAGAGCATCTGCCAGATATTGAAAATCCGCCAGCGCCTGGGCTCGCGGTCACCAAGTCGTTCGCGAAGGACGCGGACGGCCTCGTCCGTGACTGGTTGGCGATTCATGAGGTCGTACGCGAAATTGCCCGGGAGGTCGCTGTGAACCGCGCGCGCCGGTGCTGAGACGGATGTGCTGACCGAGCCTTCGTGCGCCTCGGAGTAACGGATGTTCGGACCTGCGAAAAGCACCGCCCATCTGCCACCAGCCACACCGAGGATCATGTCCTCGACGGCCGGCTTCCACAGCCGCTCCACCGCCTCGGTATCCGTGTAGTCGGCGACCCCACTGTCGATCCGGGTAAGAGCGAATCCTTCGCGATCGATGCTCAGCGTGTCGGCGACGGGGCGCATGTCGTGCAGCGGTACGGGCACAGACCGCTGACTTGTGCCGGTCCAGCCGTTATCCAGGACGAACTTCACGCTGCCGTCGGCGCCGGGCGTAACGAAGTTAAGCGTTGATTTCATGCGGGCGCCGCTTCCTCGCGCACCATCTTCTCGACCATTCGGTTGAAGATCGTGACGCCACGATCGTGGGCGGTGGGCATGATGACCGGGTCCCGTGTCCCGGCGATCACCTTGTGCTGGGCTTCGATGATCGTCTTGTCCTCGGCGAAAGCCTTGTCCGCGATCCCCATCAGGAAATCGCGCAGCATTTCGTCTCCATGGTCCTTGTGCGGGCCCCAGCAGAAGAAATAACGCGCCTTGCCTTCGCTCATCGGAGTGACCGCCTGGCTGGTGAAGGTCACGCCCGCCATCGCCTTGCCGCGATCCGGTGGTCCGAAGTCGCACGCCTCGGCCGTACCGCGCGGGAAGCTGCCGTTCCACATCATCAGGATGCCGGGTACGACGAAATCGTAACACATGTAGTTGTCGATCGGCTCGTCGCTCTGTCTTCCGACCGGCCCGTGGGCGCCGACGATCCAGCGCGAGAAGCGCACGCCTCGATCGATCGTCTCGAGCTTCGGCAGGTCGTCGGCAAAGTTCGACCCGGCCTGAAAACTTTCCGCATGGACGAATGTTAGATGGCTGAAGTCGAGCAGGTTGTCGTTGATCAGCCGCGCTTCGGCCTCGTAGTCCAGATGACCCTGACCCATGATGTAGTCTGGATGGTCCGGCCCGATGCTGGCGGGGATCAAGTCTTCGTCGGCTTCGTTCGCATCGCCCATCCACACCCACACCCAACCGCCGCGCTCGGCGGCCGAATAGGGTTTCACGCGTGCTCGGGGAGGAATCTTGTCCTGGCCGGGAATTTCCGCAACCGTTCCGTCCGGATTGAACAAGAGGCCGTGATACATGCAACGCAGCCTCTCACCTTCGCACCGGCCGAGCGACAGTGGCGCGAGCCGGTGAACGCAGCGATCTTCGAGCGCCACCACTCGGGCATTGGTGCTCGATCGGTAGATGACGATCCGCTCCCCCAGAATGGAGATCGCCGTGGGCGTGTTGTCCGCGAGTTCGTTGCCCCAGGCGGCGACGTACCAGGCGTTTCGTACGTACATCCTCTCCTCCTTCGGCATTTTTAACCGGCCATCGCCGAAGCGCCTGTTGCAGCGCCTGCATCGCTGTTGCGCCCTTCCTCGAGATACGGAAATCGATCGACCGTCACGCGGACCGGCTTGATCCGCCGGCCGTGATCGCCCCATTCGACAACCAACTCGGTGCCGGGCTCTGCGAGCTCGCTGTCGATGCACCCCATCGAAAGGGATTCCCGGAAGTAATAGCTGTAGATGTTGCCCGACGACATGCCGACGACCTGTCCGTCTTTCAGTACACGATCGGCGTGTTCGAGCATGTTGTTCAACCATGTCGGCGTGGTCGGCAATTCCATTGTCTTGTATTCCTCGCCCTTGCGGAAGAGCGAGGCATAGATGTCGATCACGTCCTCTGCGTTCCAGCGCAGCGTGACCGTCCGGCGCGGCGGCGCCTTGGCTTCGTCCTCGAGCGGCTCCCGGCCGACGAAATCGTGATCGAAGCGGACTGCCCGATCCCAATTGACTTCAAAGGGGGTGCGCAAACGAGGGCGGATGTCCGCGTGATCGTAGCTCCCGGAGCGGTGCCAATTGACCGACCAATGATCTCTGCCCACCATACGAAGGTAATCCTCGTCGATCACCATCGAGGAGCCAAAAGTCCAGCACATCTGGGGAAAGCCCCCCTCGACGTGATTGACGAGGTAGGTCCGCCAGCCCAGCCGCTCGATGCCGATGTCGCGGTTGGCCTGATAGATTGCATCGTAGATCGCCGCACCGTCCTCGATCGGTCCGCGAACCTCGTAGGCCAGGTTGCCGGACATACCGATCCGGCCGACCTCAACGGTCTTTCCCGCGATCGTTGTCTTGCGATAGCGCAGAAATTTGATGTCGCTGAGGTCCTCGCCTGAGGCTCGCTGCAACGCTTCGAGTGAGCGCGGGCCGGCGATCTGGGTCAGATAGCCGTCCTGCATCCGGGCATTGACGTTGAAGTTGCCCTTTGCGGACATGACGATCGGCCACGGGCCGCCAGCGAAGAAGCGGTATTGGCCTTCGTCGTTGCGTTGCAGGATGCCGTGCGCGGCGATCAGGCCGCTTTCGTTGCACATGACCGCGTGGCGCATTGCATCGGCGGGGAAAGTCTTCAGGCTGTTGGTGCAGATGTAGGACAGGAACGCGTCGGCATCGGGTCCGTCGATCACGACCTGCGGGCCGGAAAGGCCGGTGTGGATGTAGCACGACCGCTTCCAGGAAAGGCTTTCCGCCTTCCAGCCGGATACCTCCCACTGCCTGAGCTTCTCGCCGACGGTGATATAGGTCGTCGGTTCGTCGTAGTGCGGGAACGCGTGCGTTTCCGTGATCGGATCGTTCATTGGACTACCTGCCTATCTGCCCGCGCCACGGTTCAGCCCCGTGCCGCTGTCGTTTCGCTATCCATCAGCGCCTGCATCGCCCGACGCCCGATGACCGCGGTGGCATCGCTCCTGAGCATCAGCTCGGGCGGCAGTTCGTCCACCGTCTCGATGATCTTTTCGATTTGCTCCGTGGCGAAGACATCTTCGTCGACCACGGAACGCAAATACTCCTTGGCAAAGCCGAGATCGTCCCCCTCGCGGCCCGACATCGCGAAGAAGTAGTTGGTGGAATGCTTCTTCGCGGGCGTGACAGCGTGCCACAGGCGACTGGCCTGGATAAGTTCGCCGCCGCGTTCGACATGGCTTTCCGGGATGCGGAATTCGCCGATACCCGCATGAAAGCCGGGCAGATGGAAATCCATGCCGGAGATTCGATCGACATTGCCGTCGAAATACCGCTTTTCCGCGAGGAAAGGCGGCTGCGGCGAATCGTACATGAAACGCTTGCTGCTGACCTTGCGCTCGGTGACCTCGCGCTCTTCAGGAGTGGTGGCATCGTCGTCGGTGCCGATGCTGGTCCGATGCAGATAACCCAGGTGGGTCAGATCCAGCAGGTTGTCGTTCAGCAGCTGATATCGCCCTTTGACATAGAGTGAGTAGCAAGGCTCGGCGACGTAGCCTTCGAGGTCGTAGCCAATCTCTGTCATGTCAGGGATCAGGCTCTCGTCGGCCAGTTCAGGATCGCCCGGCCAGATCCACGCCCACAGGCCCCGCTCGACCAGCGGATAAGCTTTGATCGTGTAGACGCCGGGGATCTTCTCCTGGCTCGGCACAAACGTGCATTTGCCTGCGGAATCGAAGGTGATACCGTGATAGCCGCACTGGATTGCGTCGCCCACACGCTTGCTCTCGCCGAGCGGGAAATGCCGGTGCGGACAGCGCCCCTGAACCGCGACCGCTTCGCCGTCAGCCTTGCGATAGAGCACGACTGGCTGGTTCAGGATCCAACGGCTCAGCAGCGCCTCGCCGATCTCGTTGCAGAACGCGGCGACGTACCAGCCATTTCGAGGTGCGAAGCTTCCTTCCGCGAACGGATACATGTCTTCCTCCAAAAAAGGGGGCGCCCTAGGGGAGGAGGAAGGGCAGCCCCCGTGCCGCCGTCAGAAACGGCGGCGTAGAGTCAAAGCCCACTCCCGCGGCCGGCCCACGAACGACGAAGCGGTACCCAGGCTGGCAACGTTGTCCGCGGCTGCGACAAAATAGAACTTGTCGGCAAGGTTGGTGACCGACGCGCTGATCGACCACTCCCGGTCGGCGGTTTCGTATGTCAGGCGGGCGTTGAGGAGGTCGCGTCCGGGGATCAGGTTGAGCGGCCCGATCACTGCCTGGTAGTAGAACTCGGACAGGTAGTTCCAGTCGATGCGCGGTGTGATCGTGCCGGAAGCGCCCAGGTCGACCTCATACTGGGCGCCGACCGACGCCTGCCACTCGCTGGCAAACGGGGGGCGCATGGCGACAGTCACCTGGCTGTTTGGATCGATAATGCGCGTGTATTCGGCGTCGAGATAGGCGAGGCTGGCGTCAATAGTAAAGCCCTCGATCGGCTCGAGGAATGCCTCGAGCTCAAGCCCCGTGTAGCGGGCATCGGCCACGTTCTTTGTCTGGCCGCACGCCGTGCTAGCGCTGTCGGGACAGAAGTAGGCGACCCGCTGGATGCCCTTGTAATAGCTCCGGAACGCTGCGGCATTGAACCGCAACCGGCGATCGAGAAGATCGGTCTTGAAGCCGGCCTCGTAGGTGGTCATCGTTTCCGGATCGAATGGTTTGACCTGGTCGGGCACGAACGGCTGCGGATTGACACCGCCACCCTTGTACCCGGTCGAAACCTGGGCGTAGGCCATGATCGCGTCGCTGAAGCGGTAGTTGGCGCCGACCCGGTAATCGAGGCGATCTCCCTTGAACGTCGAAGACAGGCCATCGAGGCCGATCACCAGGAAATTGAGTGGCAGCGGGCTTCCGCCGGTGAAGATCGTGCCGACTTCGGAGCCGTCTGGATTGTGGCGGCTGAACGAGTAGGTCTTCTTGTCGTCGGTATAGCGCAGCCCGCCGATCAGGTTCAGGCGCTCGGTCGGGTGAAGCTCGACATGTGCGAACCCGGCGACGCTGCGATTGCTGGCGGGATCGTTGGTGAGGAAGTCGTAGAGGAAGATCGGGAGCTGGATTCTGAACTCTTCGCGATCGTTCGCGTCATAGAAGAAGCCGCCAAGGGTGAAATCCACCAGGTCCCCGATGTCACCCGTCAGGCGAAGTTCCTGCGTAAACTGCTTGTGGGTGTGCGTCATGCGCGATTTGATGACGTTGAGCGGCGTGGCGTCGACATCGGCCAGCGTCGTCCCGGTGGCTTCCCGATAGCCAGTGATCGACGTGACCGCGAGCTCGTCGCTCAGTTCGTATTCTATCGTCCCCGCGATCCCCCACGAATTGGCGCTGTTCTCCTGCTCGTCGGTGTAGGCACCGGGCGCCACCTGATAAGGGAAGCCAAGCACGGTGGTGTAATTGCCCGCCGCCGAGCCATTGGCGTAATTGGTGTAATCTTCCGCGCCAGTGAGAAAGCGGCTGTCGAACGGAACGCCCGCAAAGGGATCGTCGGCCACGTAGCTGCGCACGTTCGGATTAACGGGTGCGGTCAGCTTGGCCGGCACCACGCCGGAATCGTCGCGCGAAAGATCCGCCACGATATTCACTTCGAGTGGCGAGCCTGCGGGCGCATAGCGCAGCGCACCGCGCAGCGCGATCAGGTCCTTGCCGCCTTCGCGGCCGACCACGCAGTCACCGGCCGCGCGATCCGCCGGCAATCCGCCGGCCGGGTTGGCGCAACCGAAGTCGAGTTGCTTGAAAAAGCCCTCGCGATGATTTTCCACTGCCGAGAAGCGCGCAAAGAGATCGTCGGCGATCGTGAAGTTGGCGCTCGCGCGCACGTCCATCCGGTCATACGCGCCATATGTAGCTTCGACGAAGCCGCCTCCGGTTCCATCCGGCCTTTTCGAAAACAGCTTTATCGCACCGCCGAGCGAGTTCTTACCCGCCAGAGTGCCCTGCGGGCCTCGCAAGATCTCCACCCTCTCGAGGTCGGTCAGATCCATCACCGCGCCGAAGGTGGTGCCGTAGTAAATGTCGTCGATGTAGATGCCGACGCCAGGCTCAAGGGCGAAGCTCGCCGCCTCCTGCCCGATGCCGCGAATGAAGGCGGAGATCGCGTTGCCCTGGATGCCGGTCGCTTCCGACAGGTTCACGTTCGGTGCGGAAGCACCAAGCTCGGCGATACTCGTCTGGCTTCGCGCTTCGAGCATGTCTCCGGTCACCGCCGTGATGGCGATTGGCGTGTCCTGCAGCCGCTGTTCGCGAAACTGAGCTGTGACGATAATCGCGTCGTCAGTGCCGACCGCGTCGCCCTCCGCCTCCTGGTCCTGCGCGAACGCTGGCGTGCAAGCCAAAAGCGAAAGTGCCACAGCCGAAGCCGATGCAAACCAAGCGTGCCGCCCCATCATCAGACACCTTTTCCCATCCGCGCTATGTTGCCTAACGCTGTTAGGCTAACATGGTTAGACAGGCGTCCGGAACTCGTCAATAGGAATGCGCATGGCGACCAATCCAAACAGAAAACCGCAGATCGACAGAGCCCAGATCGTCGAGGAGGCGCTCAGGTTGCTCAACGAAACCAGGCTCGCCGGCCTGACAATGCGGGTACTGGCCGACCGGCTCGGGATTCGTGCGGCTTCGCTCTATTGGCACTTTCCGAATAAGGCGGCGCTGATCTCGGCTTTGACCGAAGATCTGTTTCTGCAGAGCCTGGATCAGACACCTTCGAAACCTCACTGGCGAGACTGGATGCGCGCGTTCGGGAGGGCCATCTGGCGTGTCCTGCTGAAATATCCGGATTCGGCGGTGCTCATCCTCGCCGCTGAGATCGATGCCGAACAGTTCGCAAGGACCTCGGCGCGCATCCGGCAGGCTCTTGCCGCGCTCGATCTCCCGGTGGAGGAGTTGATGCCTCTGCAGTCTGGCATCCAGGCCCTGATGACCGGCTGGGTGAACTTCGCCCACACCCGGTACGTCGAAAGAATTGAAGAACTCATCGACATCGAAACTGCGGCGTTCCGCACGCTTGACGCGATGATCGATGGCTGGAATCCTACGCGCGTGGCGCATTGATGCGTCCATCGTCCGAGCGCTGATTTTCGCAGCGCGAGGGGCAGACTATGTGCGGTCTAGCATCGCCATTCGAGCGCTTTTCGCTGGAACGCGGATTCCCAGGCCATCATTTCGCACGTCCGTCCGCGGGCGGTTCACCCAGCAGCCGCTCGTAAATCGGGTTGGACGTGGGGAAGCCGATCAGCGCCTTCTCCTCGTCGGTCGAGCTGCCCTCGGGCATCGCGGCGAGGATCGCTTCGAAGCGGGTCGCTATGCCGTCGCGAAACTCCTTGTGCGTGAACACGAACAACAGATTGCGCCGGATCGCGTCGACCACCATCCGGCCAACGACAATCGGATCGAGCCAGTGCGCGGGCGGCGCGCGCCTGGCCATGTCCGCCTCGAACTCGGCGCTGTCTGTCCGGCTGAATCGCTCGGGGCGCAGCCTGGCGACTTCGTGAATGTTGCTGCGCACCGGTCCAGGCATCAGGCAGGTGGCGCCGATGCCACGCTCGGCGAGATCGGCAGCCATCGATTCCGTCAGCCCGGCCACGGCCGCCTTGGTCGCGGCATAGGTGAAGCCGCCCGGCAGCATAGACGCTACCGAGGCGGTGTTGACGACATGACCGCCTTCGCCGTGCGCGGCGATCAGCGGCAGGAAGCAGCGAATGCCGTTGAACACCCCGTTGAGATTGACATCGACGCTCCAGTCCCAGTCATCGTAGGTGGTGTTGAACGGACCCGAGATCTGGCCGACGCCGGCATTGTTGCACAGCACATGCAGCTTGCCGAACCGCTCGGTCACCGCATGGGCGGCGGCGGCCATCGCATCGCGATCGGTGACATCGAGCTTGAGGATCTGCACGTTTGCTCGCGGACCTAGGGCCTCGCGCGCAGCGTTCAAATGATCGTCACGCACGTCGGCGACGGCAACGCTCATGCCCTGCTCAAGAAACGCCTGCACCATGCCGAAGCCGATGCCGCTCGCGCCGCCGGTGACGAACGCCGTTTTGCCGTTGAGTTGTCGCACGTCAGGGCACCGTCACGCCGCCGTCGACGCGCATGAGCGCTCCGACCATGTAGCTCGCGGCATCGGAAGCGAGGAACAGCACCGCCTCGGCGATTTCCTCCGGCGTGGCAATGCGGCCGATCGGCGCCTGTGCCTCGATCGCGGCGCGGGCTTCGGGCTGGGCGATCGCTCCGGCGAGCATCGCGGTATCGACAAACCCGGGACAGACCGCGTTGACGCGGATGCCGTGGCGGATGAGATCGAGCGCCGCCGCCTTGGTGAGCCCGGCGACGCCATGCTTGCTGGCGACATAGGCCGCCATGCCGGGCGCGGCGACGACGCTGGCGACCGAGGCGGTGTTGACGATCGCCGTGCCGCCAGAGGACTTCAGCGCCGGCGCCTCCGCCTTCATGGCGTAGAACATGCCGCTCATGTTGACCGCGATCAGCCGGTCCCACTCCTCGACCGCAAAATCCTCGAACTCGCCGCCGATGCCGGACGGGATTCCGGCGTTGTTGAACGCGATGTGGAGACCGCCGAAGGTCCGGCTCGCATGTGCGACCATCGCCTCGCATGCCGCGAAATCGGCCACGTCGGCGGTGAAGCTGCTCGCGGCGGCGCTGGTGCGCGCTATTTCCTCGGCCGCGCTGCGGGCCGCATCGGCGTTGCGGTCGGCGAGCACCACTTTGGCGCCCTCGCGCGCGAAAGCTCGCGCCGAAGCCAGGCCGATGCCGCTCGCGGCACCGGTCACCAGCACGACCTTGTTTTCAAAGCGAAGCGTCACTCGGGCCTCCCCATGGTAGTGGCGGGGCTGGATCAATCGAGGATGTCCAGTTCCTCGATGGTCGGCGGACCGGCGATGCACGCGTCCATCGCGGGCATTGCTTCGAGCACATAGTCGTAGGTCCGGTGCGCCATCTGGGTTTCCCAGCTTTCGAAGCGCTGGACGAAGACATAGCGCGTGTCGCTGCCTCTGACCTTCGCGAGGCTGTAGAGATAGTAGGTGGGATCGCGCTCGCGGACGTTGTTGACATGGATCGCCGCGGCGCGCTCGAACTCCTCCTGCTTGCCGGGAATGATGTCGAAATAGATCAGCAGGCCCTTCATAGTCCTCTCCTGATATTGCCCGAGCCGAATCTCGTTCGGCGGCATTTCCACCGTCGATCACGAATCCGTTTTCCATCGGAGCAACGCTAGCACCTTGATCGTTTGCTTTCGACGCGTTTCTGTTACGGTCGTATGAGAAAAACGGAACTGGGGATCGAGGACAATGGAACAACTGCACGGCAGGACTGCCCTGATCAGCGGAGCGGTTAGCGGGATCGGCCTCGGCATCGCCAAGACGCTTGCCCGCGAAGGTGCGAAAATCGCGCTCGGCTATCGCCGCGAGGACCATCTCGACGCCGCGATGGAATGGTTCGCCGCGGAGGGCTTCAGCGACGTGCTTCCCGTTCGGCTGGACGTTGCCGACACGGCGAGCTGGCAAAGCGCGGCCGACGCAGCCGAGGGAGCTTTCGGCAAGATCCACCTGCTCGTCAACAACGCCGGAACCACTTTCGCCGGCACGATCGACAAGGCCACGGCCGACGACTGGCAATGGATCATGCAGGTCAATTTCTATGGCGCCATCAACGGGCTGATGGCGTGCATCCCGCGGATCAGGCGGCACGGGGAGGGGGGCCACATCGTCAATGTATCCTCGATGGCCGCTTATCTGCCCGCAGCGGAGGTGGGCCTTTATTCGGCGTCCAAGTTCGCCGTGCGAGGCCTGACGGCGAGCCTGCGGCCGACGCTTGCCGGGGACAATATCGGCGTTTCGGAGCTCGTTCCCGGCCTTACGAGGAGCAATATCCATCACGCCGCAGAAAACCGGCCGGCCGAATACGGCAACACGAACTTCAACCCCGATCCCGATTTCGTGCGCGCCTTCGGCGAAATGATGAGCCTCGGCATGGATCCCGAGGAAGTGGGCAGGAAGACCGTGGCGGGCATCCGCGCCAACATTCCGGTGATCTTCAGCCACCCCGAATTCCGCGAAGAGTTCCGCGAACTCTGCGAAGAGCTGATAGCCGCCTTCCCCGACGAGCCGGTGCCACCCGAGCGGCAGGCGATCGAGGACCGGCGCCGCGCGGCCGGCGCAGGTGGCGGCAGCGTGATCGAGAAACGCTGAACAGGCACTACCGGCGCTTGAGGGCCGCAGTCGCGGTTCGTCCGCGAGCCGGCGAGACGTTCAGTCGACATGGAAGATCCGCGCCGCGTTGCCGCCGTAGATCATCGCCTTCACGTCTTCCGGTAACGAGGCATCGCCAGCGCGGTTTCGGTGTGCATCGCGCAGGAGCAATCAGAATTGGTGATGGGGGACATTCCTGTTCGTGACCTAGGAAAACTCTTTGACCGTTGGTAGGGAATTCACACGAGCGTACGGTTTTGGCGGACTGATCGGAAAGATCGGCTGCCTGCTCAGCCTTGGGAAGGGGAGAATGCTAGTGTCAATTGACTCTCGTGCGATGTCGCTGCGCGCACTTCTGGGACTTGGTGCCTCCGCGTTTGCCATGGTGGCCAACCCGGCGGCCGCACAGGATGAGGAAGCCGATCAAGGCGCGGATTCCGGTAATACGATCGTGGTCACTGCGCAGTTTCGCGAACAGGTGCTGCAGGACATTCCGCTCGCGATCACGGCCGTGAACAGCGATATGCTGGAATCGCGTAGCCAAACCAATCTTACTGAAGTGACCCAACAGGCGCCGAGCGTTACGCTGCGGCCTTCGGGTGCCGACTTCGGGCCCTCGATTTCGGCCAGTATTCGCGGTCTGGGGCAGATCGATTTCGACCCGCTCGTGGAGCCGGGGGTCGGCATCTATATCGACGATGTCTATTACCCCCGCCTGATCGGCGCAAACTTCGAACTGCTCGATGTCGAGCGAGTCGAAATTCTGCGCGGCCCCCAAGGCACGCTCACGGGCCGCAACTCCGAAGGCGGCGCCATCCGCTTCATTTCCAAAAAGCCGGACGGCAATCTCGGGGGCTTTGGCCAAGTCACCTACGGCAGCCGCGACCGGATCAACCTGCAGGGTGCGCTCAGCTTTCCGCTGGGCGAGGATTTCGCCGGCCGGATCTCGGGAGCCTATGGAAATCAGGACGGTTATGTTCAGGGCTATGACTACGGCTGCCTGCACCCGGAGAGCGGCGTGCCGGCGAAGGTCGCTAACTCGGACTGCGAGACTGCCGATTATGGTGACGTCAATTATTGGGCCGTCCGGGGTGCGCTGCGCTACAATCCCAGTTCCGACATCGACATCCAGTTGATTGGCGATTTCACGGAAGACGATACCAACCAGAGCGGCAATGTCTTGCTCTTCGCGGGTGATACCAACCCCAATGGTGTTACCGAAAATGGTATCGCGCTCGATGAACGGTTCATCTGTGGGCCGTTTTGCAACTATGCCGATTCCGGCAACAGCGCGGCCGCGCTCGTTTCGATCCTTCCGGGATTGACCGGCCTGCCTCTTAGCCCTTCGACGATCGGCAATACCTCCTATTACAAGGGTTGGGGCTTGTCGCTGAACGCCGAACTGGGGCTAACCGACAACCTGAACCTGACCTCGATCAGCGCGTACCGCAGGTTCGAGTCCACCTTCGATACCGACGGCGACCTTGCGCCCACGCGCATGTCCAATACTTTCATGCAGTTCGACACCGAGTTCTACAGCCAGGAATTGCGCGTCAACGCGGAATTGAGCGATGCCATCGAACTGACCGTCGGCGGCTACTATGCCAAGGAAGACACGGTTCAGGATTACAAGCTCGACTTGCGCTACATTGCGGCGGGGCCAGGTCTGCCGCTTTACGCGCTGCAGTTCATCGGCGGCGGGCCGGTCGAGGTGGAATCGCTGGCAGCTTTCAGCACGGTGTTCATCCGTCCGACCGATGCGCTGACCATCACGCTCGGCGGCCGGTATACCGATGAATCCAAATCGACAACTTACAAGCGCCTCAACTACGACGATCTCACGCCGAACCCCTTCGTCGACCCGATCGGGGCAGCCTACGGGATCGGTTACTCCGGCGCCGATACACTCGATACCGATGGCGATTTGGACACGGCGGAAATCGTGACCGCGCTCAACGGCCTGACGAGTTCTTTCAAGGGCCAGCGCTTCGATTACCGCGCCAGCGTCGACTATCGTTTCTCCGACCAGGTTCTCGTCTATGTAACGACCGGGACCGGCTACAAGGGCGGCGGCATCAGCCCGCGACCATTCGTCGCCGCCCAGGCCGTGCCGTTCGGGACCGAAGAGCTGACCGCCTATGAAGTCGGTATCAAAACCGACCTGCTGGACGATCGTGTTCGCCTCAATGTTTCGGGCTACATCAACAAATACAAGGACGCTCAGCTAACCTTGCTGTCCTGCCCGCAATTCGGCGGCCCAGGCCCGTGCGCTCTGCCGCAGAATGCGGGCGATGCTACGATCAAGGGCGTCGAGGTCGAACTGACGGCCGAACCGTTCGACGGATTTGACATCAATGCATCGCTGTCGGCGCTCGACTGGACCTGGGATTGCGTGGTGCCGACCGTGGTTGTCTCGACCGCGGATGCGGCGGCGACCTGCACCGACGACCCGGCTTACGTCGATCTACTGGCTGCTCCACCGCGCGGTGTGGTGGCCACGCAATGGTCGATCGGCGCGCAATACGCCATCGACATGAGCAGCGCCGGTTCGCTGACACCACGTCTGGACGTTTCCTATCAGAGCGAGCAGGCGACCTCTGCCACCGTTCCTCCAGCGGGAACCCCAACGGCTATCGTCGGAGAAGTCAAGCCCTACACTCTGACGAACGCGCGATTGACCTGGCGCTCTCCGGATGAAGACTGGGCAGTGTCACTAGCCGTCACCAATCTTTTCGACAAGTATTATTTCTACAGCTATTTCGATCTGACTGGAGCGGGGGCGGGGTTCATTTATGGATCGCCTGCGCGCCCGCGCGAGTGGTCGCTGTCTGTGAAGAAGACGTTCTAAGGATATGCTCCCGGCCGGCAGGCCAAATCTTCTGGGCTATCCCTGGAGAATTTCGCGCTGCAACCGGAGCGTCTTCCCCCACGCGAGAGCAACGCGCCCGGGGGCTGTCCGGTTACAGTGCGACGCACCGACTGTATCAATCCAGTCAAGATTTCCGGAGAGAGATCGATGCAGAACGAGGCCTGGACGATCGTGAAGCCAAGTACCGGCGAGTATTCGCCGGATTGCCTTCGATTTGAACGCAAGTCCGTTCCCGCTCTCGCTCCGGACCAAGTGCTGCTCGAAACAATCTATCTGTCCCTGGATCCGACCAGCAGAAATTGGCTGAAGCTCGCCTCAAGCTCCAACGTCTTTGAGCTTGAGGTGGGGGCGGTCATGATCGGCCAAACCGTTTCGCGGGTCCTCCAAACTACGCACTCCGGTTTCGCGGAAGGCGACTTGGTCGTCGCCATGTCCGGTTGGGAAAAATACAGCGTGGTCAATCCTGTCTTCCTGAAAAAGGTGAGGAAAGGTGTCCCGCTCGAAGCAAACCTCACCATTTTCTCTCATATCGGCCATGCCGCGATGACCGGGATCGTCGGACTCGGAAAGGTTAGGGAAGGCGAAACAGTTCTTGTCTCGGCCGCTGCCGGCGCGACCGGCTCGATCGCTTGCCGTGTGGCCAAGCGACGGGGCGCGCGCGTCATCGGCATTGCTGGCGGTCCTGAAAAGTGCGCTCTGCTCACACAAAAGGTCGGCGTCGACGCGGCGATCGACTACAAGCGCCAAGACGTCGGGCAGGCGCTTGCCGAGCTGTGTCCTGACGGCATCGACCTGTTTTTTGACAACGTCGGCGGCGCCACGCTCGATGCTGCGCTGATGAACATGGCGGTTGGTGGAAGGATCGCGATGTGCGGACAGATCGCACTCTACGATTCCGACGATCGCACCGATGGCCAGGGGGTGCGCAACCTGATGGAAGCGGTATTTCGTCGCATCAAAATCGAGGGTTTCATCGCCGGTGATCTGGCGGATCGAGCCGAGGAGTTCGAGAGCGAACTCGCTCAGCTTCTGGAATCGGGAGCGATCGAAAGCCGTTCACATATCATCGAGGGCCTCGAAAACGCCGCGGATGCACTGACCATCCTGTTCGAGGGCCGGAACACTGGAAAGTTGATGGTGGAAGTGTCGCCCCCACCTGTGGGCACTGTGATTCCCAGAGTGCATTCCGGGCGGAGCGCTTGGCAATGAACTTGCGTGGCTTCGAATTGCGGCATCTGGCGGCGCTGGACATGCTGTTGACCGAGCGCCATGTCGGCCGTGCGGCACAGCGGCTGAATCTCTCGCAGCCCGCGGTGAGCAACTTGCTTGCCTTCCTGAGATATCACTTCGACGACGTTTTGCTTGTCCGCGTAGGCAATACGCTTCGCCTGACCCCGTTTGCCGAAACGCTTCGCGAGCCTGTCCGCCGCTTGCTGGTGGACCTGAATTCGGTTTCATCCCTAAGGCCGAACTTCGTTCCCGAAACAGCAACCGGCGAGATCCGAATTGTCATGGCCGAACCAACCGCGGCGATGCTGTTGCCATCCTTGCTCGGCAAGATCGCCCGCGCCGCGCCGAAAATGGCCGTGGAATGCATCGATGTCGATTCCGACATCAACGAATTCAAGCGGGGTGAAATCGACCTGATGATCTTGCCGTGGGATATCCTGCACGACGACCACGGGCGCGAGAAGCTGTTTGTCGACCGCTGGGTGTGCGTTGCCTGCAATGAAACCGCCAGTTGGCCCGAAGCGCTCGACCAAGAGGCTTTCTATAGCGCGGCCCATATCGTTCCGCAAGGTCCCCAACCCCTGAGCGCGGAATTGGCCGAGCTTGGAGTGGTTCGGGAAGTAGCCGCGATCGTTCCGCATGCCCTGATTCCGGACATGGTTGTTGGTACGCCCTGGCTGGCGACGGTCTCCTTGCGGCTCCTCCAGCAACGCAAGCTGGCGGGCCTTCGCGTGTTCGATTTCCCGTTTCCGGACGATCTCGTGATCTTCGGCCAGCAATGGCACATCGAAACCGATCAGGATCCCTGCTCGATCTGGCTGCGCGAGATGGTCCGATCGACTGTCTGCGAGTTGAATTTCATGCCCGCGAACTGACATTTTCCGGAGGGCGGGTTGGCTTCCCTCAATCTACCCAAAATAGGCTAAAAGCCTGAATTCGATGCTTTCACGTTCATTCGCGTGCTTGAAGCTGGTGTCATGGAAGGCCGTATGCGGTGTGCGCTTCGCCCGGTTCGCATCGGAATCGTGAAACTTGAAGATCAGCACTTCGTCTCGCTGCATGTCGGAATAGTACCACCAGCGGTGAGCGGGGCTAAAGGAGAAGATTGCCGCCGCGGGTGCCTGATCCTCGCCGGGCATCTCGCCGAGCATGGCTGCCTCGTCCGGCAAGGTGTCGACGATGAACATGGTATTGGGCATGCCTTCGCCGTCGCCGACGCTACGAGAATCGCAGACCGCCAGCGGCATGTCCTGCGGCGGCTTCGAAAAGGCCCGCCACATGCTGACGGCCAGGAAACGGCTATAGCCGGGTCCGTCGGGAAAGGCCTTCTCGTAGGCCATGCGGGCAAAGATTTCCGCCTTTTCCGGCAGGAAATCGACGTGGGCTTCGCCGGCCGGCGGCTGCACGCCCCCTTGATGCGAATAGTTTTCTTCCTTCGGCCTTTGATGCTGTGCGAGATCACCCGAACTCCGGGTCATCCAGCCCAACGGGACCACCTGGTCGGCTCCGGTCAGATTCTGGAGAAGTTCGACCATCTCTGCCGGATAAGTCCGGTCGACCTCTTCCTTGTCGAAGAAATCCGTCACCTTGCTCGGCGCATCCACCAGCTGAAATCCGTGCGTGTCGAGTAAGAGCAGGTCCTTGAACGGCCGCCCATCGCGGATCGGGACCTTGTGCGCCCCATACGTGCCGGTGTTGTGCTCACGGCCTGGCGAGACGAAACGCCGGTTGATCGGCGAGTTCGGGCTCACGTAGGTAATCTCGGCTTCCACGACCCGGGCGGATTTTTCAAATCCGTTTGCCGATTTCGCTGCGTTGCTTGCCATGGCTTCTCCTCTCTTCTCAAACCGAATTGCGCTCCAACGTCTTTTCGGTGACGGAGTGTTCGGGGCTTGATCCAAGCCTGCCCGCGCCGCCTGCGATGGACAATCTCCAATTCTATTATGACCCTCATCCGTGGCAGTGATGGCCTTGAGCGGTGATATTGACGAGGCTTGAGCGTCAACGCGAGCACCCCATCGCGCTCATGAATGTGAATATCCCCTATCACCAAATGTGATTGGCTTTTCAGGGATGCCCCGGGCGAAAACCGGGCACACGGAGAGGACCCTCAGAGTGATCACAATCTACCATTGGGAACCCAATGCCAATTCCGGTAAACCCATGCTGGCGGCAGCGGAGAAGGGTGTCGAGTACGAAAGTGCCTATTTGGATATGCTTTCGTTCGATCACCATCAGCCCGAATATCTGAAGGTCAACCCGAACGGTACGATACCGGCCCTGGTGCATGGCGATATTGTGCTGACCGAATCCACGCCCATGATGGAATACATCGATGAAGCCTTCGATGGCCCGTCCCTGGTTCCGGTCAATCCAGCCGACCGCTGGCGCATGCGGCAGTGGATGCGTTTCGTCGATGGCTACATGGGTCCATCGCTGAGCATGCTGGGCTGGAGCATTGGCGTCGGACCTATCGTGCGCCAGCGCGACCCGAAAGAGCTCGAGGCCGCGATCGAGCGGATCCCGCTCGAATCCCGTCGCCGCTCGTGGCGGAAGGCCATCTACAATCTCTTCAGCGAGGAGGAGCTGGCGGAATCAGGTCGGCGGCTTTCCTCTTCGCTCACCCTCATGGAGGATGTGCTGTCCAAGCGAGAATATCTCGCCTGCGATACTTATAGCCTTGCCGATATCGACGCGTTCAACTCGTGCTACGCCATGCCGCTGTTTCAGGCGGACCTGTGCAATCAGGGAAAGACACCTTCGGTGATCAGGTGGCTTGACGCGATCCGCGAGCGCCCCGCTGTCAAGGAGACCTGGGCGAAATCCCGCGAAGATTTCGGCAAGCGCTTCGAGGAACTCAATAGCGCGCTCGCGCACAACTGATCCTGGAGGCATCGATGCTCGAACTCTTTCACGGCGAACCCAACGCCATCTCGCTCAAGCCTCTCATTGCCCTCGAGGAGAAGGGCAGCACGTATCGCTCGAGGCTCATTTCGTCGCAGCCACTGGAACGAAGCCTGCCCGGTTTCCCGCCATCGCCGGATCAGGCCATCAACCTGGAAAATGACGGCCCGGTGCTTGTGGACGGTGATGAAACCATCACCAGCTCGTTCTTCATGCTCGAGTATATTGCGGAGACGGTAGCGGGGCCCGCTCTGCTTCCACGGGACGCCAACGGGCGCTATCAGGCGCGGAGCTGGGGTCAGTATGTCGCTCTAGTCCTGTCGCCTTTTGTGACCGCACTTGGTCTTTCCCGCTATCCCATCGCCGCGGCGAAGGGCGACGACTTCTCCGACATCGAACGGCTCGAGCGGCGCCGATCATGGCTGGCCGCCGGCACGTCGCTGCCCGATGAAACGAAGGCCGAGCATACCGAGAAGCTCAGGATCGCCATCGCGCGCCTCGAGCAGGGCCTCGCCAGCGGAAGCGGCTATTTTGCCGGAGACGGGTTTTCCATCGCCGATATCGACATCTTTGCCATGGTGCGGAATCTGGAGGATCTCGTTCCGGGCGTCCTGGGCAACGCTCCGAACCTCAAGGCTTTCATCGAGCGCGTCGCCGCCCGGCCATCGGTTGCTCGTGCGCTAGCCAAAGGAACCGGAGCCAATCCGAACGAGTGCTTCCTTCCCGGCCCGGAGCCGGCGCGGTGGGGATGAACCGCGCAATCGTTCTGCAGCGCGCCGCCAAGGATGCGTCCGAGCTGGCGGACGTCCTGACGATCGAGGAGCGTGCCCCGCCGCCGATCGAGGATGGCGAGGTGCTGGTCCGCGCGGTCTACCTGTCGCTCGATCCCTCGCAATTCATGTGGGTCAGGATGGCCGCGCCCTACATGCCGATCGGGGCCGGCGACGTAATGCTCTGTTCGCAGATCGGTGTGATCGAGCAATCGCGAATTGCCGGCGTCGCAGCGGGCGACGTGGTTTCTGTATTCGCCGGGATGCAGGAGCGATCCGTGGTTCGTGCGCTGGGCGCTGAACATGATGCGGGTAGCGGCGGGATGCTCGCGGTGAACAAGATATCCGTGGAGCCGGACTTCCCGCTGGATCTTCACCTCAGCCTGCTTTCGCACGTGGGCATGGCGGCGATCAGCGGCATGAAGCACGTGGCCGAAGTCCGCGCTGGCGAAACGGTTCTTGTATCGGCCGCGGCGGGAGCCACGGGCTCCATCGCGGCGCAGTTGGCCAAGGCTTACGGGGCGAGGGTCATCGGCGTCGCTGGGGGACCTGAGAAATGCGCATTGCTGGTCGACGAGCTGGGCCTTGACGGAGCGATCGATCATCGCGGTAACGTCGCGAAGGAGCTGGCGCGCCTCGCACCAAGCGGCATCGATCTGTTCTTCGATAACGTCGGAGGATTCCTGCTCGACACGGTCCTGCCGCAGATGGCCTTTCGCGGGCGGGTCGTGATCTGCGGAGCGCTTGCGGATTACGGCAAAGCACCGGACCAAGTCCATCGCTTCGCCAATATCGGCCAGCTCCTGCAGCGGAATGTGAAGCTGCTGCCCTACTGGGTCAGCGACTACGACGAGCATATTCCGGTCTATATGGAAGAACTCCGGGCGCGCTATCTCGATGGATCGCTGAAGATCAGGCCTTCCCATATCGAGCAGGGCCTCGAGGCTATTCCGCAAGCCCTGCAATTGCTGATGAGCGGAGGGAACCGCGGCAAGCTCATGGTCCAGGTTTCCGATCTTCCCGAAGGTGCCACCAGGACTGGCTGACACGGCCTGCCCGTGCCGCCGTGAAGATACATTGGCAAATCTGGGGGCAAATGGACGAGATAAGAAAACATGATTGGTACTCAAGATCAGCTGCCGTCATGATGGCTGAAAGGAGAGGAAAAATGGTGGACCAGATGCCAGCGAGCATTGTTTCTGTTCGTTCAACTAAGGGATTGATGAAGTTCTCGGAGCCGTTTTCGGAGCGTCCACGCTATCACGCGAATGACAGTTCGCGCGACGTTCTTAATCTGGTTGAGTACGAAGTCGAAGTTCTCAATGGACGCGCTTTGGACGAGCCGCCCAGCTTGGAGCGAGAGGGTCTCAAGCTGCTTCATGCGCCGACCGCGGTCACGGACTTCAGGGACGATGCGCAGACGGCCGATATCTACGCCAAGGAAATCATCGATCTCGTCACGAGGGAAACCGGGGCCGACAAGGTGCTTCTCGGAGGGCCCGGGGGCTTGCGCTTTGCCGAGAACTCGCCGGAATGCGGGAAAAGAAATAATTCGCGGCCGGCGCGCTTCATCCATAACGATGTCAGTGAGGCGACAGCACAAAACCTGGCAAAATATGTTCTGGGCGAGGGCGACGATCTCGCAAACTACCAGACGTTCGCGATGTTCAATATATGGCGGCCATTCAGTCCACCGCCGCAGAATATCCCCCTCGCCGTGCTCGATGGCCGCACTCTGGAAAAGGGCGACTTGCTCGCAGCCGAAGCGGTCTTCGATGAGGTGGGCAAGCCCGACTGGAGCTTCGAGGGGTATCTCGTTCGCCATAACCCCGCGCAGCGCTGGATCTATTACCCGGAGATGGGAGCGGAAGACGCCTTGATGTTCACGACCTTCGCCTACCGCGACGGCGAGCCATTCTATAACCCCCACACCGGGTTCGACGATCCGGATTGTCCGGCGGACGCTCCGCCGCGCGAGAGCATCGAAATGCGGGCCATCGCATTTTACAGATAGGGACCTGGGGCTCACGAGCCACGATCGGCGAGGGGCACGGAAAGCGAACACGGCCAAGGGCATCCGTGCTCGCAGGGGAGAGGCTTGAATGCTGAGGTACTATCACGCCGAGCCGGCGGCCAATTCTCTCAAAAGCATGATTCCGCTAATCGAGAAGGGTATCGAGTTCGAAAGCGTCTATGTCGATCTACACAAGTTCGAGCAGCATGAACCGTGGTTTCTCGAGATCAACCCGGAAGGCCAAGTGCCGGTCATCGATCACGACGGAACCATCGTCAATCATACCACGGTGATAAACGAGTATCTGGAGGATGCCTTCCCGGATACGCCCCCCTTGCGTCCGAACACGCCGGCTGGAAATGCGCGTATGCGCAACTGGAACAAGTTCGTCGACGAGCACGTGATGAACTTCGTCTCTATGCACGGATGGCATCGCATGGTCGGCGTGCTGGCCCGCAATATCGAGAGCGGCGAGTTCGAGAAACTGCTCGAAAAGATACCGCTGCACGAACAGCGGGAAAAATGGAGGACCGCCCGCTCGGGATTTTCCGAGGAGGATCTCGCCAATGCAACACGCAAGATCCAACTTGCGGTCGACAAAGTCGAGGCGCAGCTAGCGCAGGAAGCCTGGCTTGCAGGCGACAGCTATACGCTGGCGGACATCAATTTCTTCGCACATTGTGGAATGTTCGTCGAACTGATGTTCCCGGAGATGGAAATCGCCCGGCGCGCGCCCCGGATGACCGAATGGCGCGGCCGCATCTTGGGGCGCCCAGCCGTCGCTGCTGCCCTCGCAAATGAAGACCGCACAAATCCCGCCTTGCGCACGTGGACCGGCGAAGCCCGCTAGCGGCCTCAAGCGGCGATAGAAGGCTTCCCGCTTTCGCGGGCCATCCGTTCGACCAGCCGGTTATAAAGCGTGATCCCCTTGTCGTGTCCAATCGGCATGACGACGGGCTCGGGCGTGGAATCGATCACACGCTGCTGCGCCTCGATCATCACGCGGTCTTCCTCGAAGGCCATACCAGCAAGCTTCATCAGATTGTCGCGCAGCACGGCGTCACCATGGTCCTTGTGCGGCCCCCACGAGAAGAAGTAGCGGGACGTCTTGTCGGTCATCGGCGTCACGGCCTGGCTGGTGAAGGTCACGCCGGCGATGGCCGCGGAACGATCGGGCTCACCGTCCTCGCAGGCATCGGCCGTGCCGGCCGGGAAAGTGCCGCTCCACATGAGAAGCACGCCCGGCACCAGGAAATCGTAGACGCCGTAATTGTCGACCGGATCGCCGCCAGGAACATCCCGTGTCGGAGACGCTTTCGCGTTGCGGACCCAACGGCCGAAGCGAACACCGCGATCGAGCGGGGTTATCCGCGGATGCGAGTTCGCGTGATCGTCACCCGATTGGAAACTGTTGGCATGTACATAGCTGAGGTGCGAAAAATCGAGGAGGTTGTCGTTGATGAGCCGCGCCTCGGCGGCATAGTCGAGATGCCCATGGCCAAGAATCCAGTCGGGCTCGTCGAGTCCTACTGCCTGCGGAATCAGCCCCGGATCGGCAGCGTCCTGATCACCCATCCATATCCAGATCCAGCTGTGCCGCTCGACGACCGGATAGCAACGTACCCGGGCCTTCGCCGGCACCAGCTCCTGGCCGGGAATTGCGGCGACCTTGCCGTCCGGATCGAACAGCAGGCCGTGATACATGCACCGGAGCCTGTCACCCTCGCAGCGACCCAGTGACAGCGGGGCCATGCGATGCACGCAGCGATCCTCGAGCGCGACGGCGCTGCCATCGGCTTTGCGATACAGGACGATCCCGTCGCCCAGGACCATCATCGGGAACGGTTTGTCCGCTTCGACCTGATGCGACCAGGCTGCGACATACCAGGCGTTGCGCGTGTAAGCCATGCGGCCTCTCCAGTGTTTTCTCACTCTAGTGAACACTGTTCACAAGCGCTGCCGGGTTGTCAATGCGGATGCGATCCGCCACGCCGCCGGACATGAACCTCGACCGCGACCGCATCCTCGAAGCCGGGCTCGAATTGCTGCAATCGGGGGGTCTGGCGGCGGTCAGCACGCGCGCGATCGCCGCGAGGCTGGGTGTGCGCGCATCGGCCCTCTACCGTCACTTCGCAAGCAAGGAAAAGATCCTGGGCAGCATGTCCGCCCGCCTGTTCATCGCCGCCCAGGATGGCTTGCCGCCCGACCTCGATTGGTCCGAATGGCTGCGGCAGTTCGGCCACGCCCTGCGGACGAACCTGCTGCGCTACCGCGATTCCGCGATCATGTGCACCTCGGCGCCGCCGCCGTCCGACAATGTGGAAAACGTGGCCCGGACCATCGCCGAACCGCTCACGCGTCTTGGCATTCCGGCATCGGAAGCGCTGATCGATATTGCCTCCGTAATCGCCCTCACGGTCGGCTGGACAGCCTATCAGCAGAGCGAGGCCTATGTCGATTTCCTGGACAAAATGGTCGGATTCGACCGTGCCTTCGACCGAAGCCTTCGCGCACTCGTCGCCGGGCTGGCCGTCGCGGAGGGTGGGGATCTTCAGGATTAGAAAATCCCGGCGCCGGTTAGGCGACGGCGGGCAGAAACTCCGTTCTGAAAAGCCCGCCCGGCAACTTGTGGCTGATCGACCGGCGCCGTGCTTCGCGGGCAAGGCCATCGAAGGTCAGCGTGTGATCCCAGCGGGCAAGCGCCACGACCCTGCCTCGCTCCGACAGCACCTCCTGGCCGAGGCCGTCGCGCCATTGCCGCACAAGATCGTGCCGGATGTGCAACTGGCGAACCGAAAGATCGTGCGCGGCCAGCATCATGGCCGCGTCCGCGGCGCGCTCGTCGATCAGGATGAGCGAAGTTCCTTCGGGAAGCGGCAGCGCGCTTGCGCCTTTCCTCAAACTCAAGGCTCCGCCTACGCCGGCAAGCCCGATCAGGGACAGCGCCGCGCGGCGATCGAGCACGAACTGCCTCATTCGCCATCTCCCTTCGCGAGATAGCCGGCGATCTGCTGCAATTGCTCGTCGCTGACTTCGCCGCGCGGTATGATGGGCATGTTGCCGATCCCGACGCGCACGGCCTGCGTGACGTAGTCCGCGGTCAGATCGTCGCGATCTTCCAGCGGGGCCACCTTGGGGTCCATACGGCGCCCCAGCAGGACCGTGCCCATGCCCATGTTGCGGTGGCACATCGAGCATTTCTCGACGAACAGGGCTTCTGCCGGAGAGGAGGACGTGCGGTCCTGGATCATCCCGAAAGAGCTGGCGGCCGAGCGATCCACACCTTCCTCTGAACGCGGGGCTTCCTCCGTGCATCCGGCAACCAGCAGCGCCGCGGCAAACTGCGCGGCAACGATAAGGCGCTTCATGCGGCTTCCCCCCGCTGTGCACGCGAGCGGATGCCGCTCTTTCCGGGTGCGATGATGCCATTGGGGTCAAGCGCGTCCTTGACCCGCTCGTTGAGGCGCCGCAGCGCTCCGTTCCCGAAATCGAAGGTGGATGCGATCAGATCCATGTAGTCGATATGCGCGCGGTATTCGGAATAGCCTTCCTGCGCCGCATTCTTCACCAGCTGACGGAACAGCGGATCGATCTTCGCCGTCATCTCCGCGTTATCGCGGTCGAACAGAATCTGGTTCACGTTCGTCATGTGACGCTCGCCGAGCGCGAAGCTCGGGTGATAGTCGAAGCCATATTGGTTAAAGAGGTCGTAGGCCTGGCGAAACAGCTTCATCGCCACGTCGCCGCGCGCCGGCATGACGGGCGAGAAGCCGATGTGGCCACCACGCCCCCCGAACCAGTTCGCGTTCGCCAGGGGGAAGGTGACCGGGACACCGGTCCACGGGGTTCCCTCGGGATTGTCGCCCTTGACCCAACGAGATGGCGTAAGCTGGGCCGTCGTTTTTTCGAACGCTTTCGCGACATGTTTTTGCGTCGCCTCGACCACTTCGAGCGGACCGTAGAAGCGTGTCGAAACCGACCAGTAGCCGACGTTGAACTGCTTGCGGATCGCCGCGATCGCGGAATCCGTCAGCGGCTCGCCGGGCTTGGCCCATTGCTCTCTCTGGGTCAGCGGTGATGCGGCGCGCAGCCAGTTGCCGATGCTCGGGCTCTGCTGGATAATCCCTTCGCGGCGCAACGGCGCGAGCGTATCGATCAGCCATTCGAGATCTTCGGGCTTGTCGCACTCGATATCGAAGCCGGCGACCGCCTCGGGCTCGGGCAGGAGCCACATGCCGACTTTCGTGATCACGCCGAAGTTCGACTGGCACAGCATGGCATCCCACGAGGGTCCGAAGCCGGGCTTGTAGAGCTGCCAGGTGCTGGAATTGCTCATGGCGCCGGTGCCGGTGCGCACGACTTCCCCGTTCGCGAGAACCATTTCGATCCCGCAAATCCGCGCGGCGTGGTCGCCGTAGGTAGTATAACCGACACCGCGGTCGAGGGCGTTTCCGGCGACCGAGCCCCAGCTGTTGCCCGGAACCGAGAGCCACAGCGGAATGCCGTTGTCGCGCAAGTGATCGTAAAGATCGAAAAATCCGACCCCTGGTTCGAGGAGCACGGTGCCATTGTCCGCGTCGACCTCGATGCGCTTCATACGGGACAGGTCCATAACGATCGAGCCGGCCACGACCGGCGCGGCCGAACCGTAGCCGAGGTTCTTGCCCCGGCTGATCGGCCAGATCGGCACACGATTGCGATCGGCGATGCGAACCGCCTCCTGCACTTCCTCGAGGGTCTCGGGCGCGACCGCTCCGCCCGGCATATGCCGTTCCGGTTCCCAGGCGAACTGGTCCGAATAGGCCATCCGGTCCTGCTGGTCGAAAAACACCCGGTCATTGCCAAGCGCTGCGGCCATTTCGCGTAAGGCGCGCGCCACCGAGCCGGCATCGGCAATCGCCATCCAATCCCTCCCACCCAAATTCGCTGCGGTAATCCCGCCCGTTCACTTGCTTATCAGTGATAAGCCAGCATCGGCTTGCCGGTCAACACCCTTCACACCGTGTTCAAATCTGCCGGGCAGTCGATCGCTTGCTGGCGAGTTTCTGCTCCACGCCTTCGAGGAATATCTCCACGCCTTGCGAGAAGGCGGATTTGACATCGACCGCCGAGCGCAGGAATTGCAGGGTGTCGGGGCGCTGCTCGTAGATTACCCAGCCGAGGATAAAGGTGATCATCAGGCCCGCCGCGGCAAAAGCCTCCTCCTCGTCGAAGCCGGCGGAAATGAAAGGCTTGTACATTCGCGGCAGAATCTCGGACTGGATCCGCCTGGAGGGCACCGCGATCGAAGCGATCCTTCCGCTATCGCGATGCGCCAGCATGACCGAGTGCTGCTGATGGCAAAGTTGCCTTGTCCATTCCTTCCAGTCGAGGCCGCGCTCGTCGAAGGAGAAGCTTTGCTGCAACACGCGCTCGAACATGAGGCTAAGAAGCTCGCTCTTGTTTTTCACATGCCAGTACAATGCCGGGCTTTGCACATCGAGCCTGGTGGCCAGCGCCCTCGTGGACAGGCCGTCGAGGCCCTGTTCGGTGACCAGTTCCCACGCAGCTGTTACGATATTGTCGACCGTGAGCTGGATGTTTCTTTCGGTTGATTTGCGCCCCATTGTTCGTTTGATGCCCTTTTTTCCGCGAGGTAGCGATTTCAGAAATGCGAAAGCCCGCCCTGCGACTGTCCCGATTTGCCGCAGCCGTCTGCGCCCTTGTTCCTGTCCTCGCGTCGGTCCCTTCACTGGCAGAGGAACAAGTAGCGCGGCAAGTGACGGATGAATGCGCGCGAACTTGTCTGATCGCCAGGCTGGACAGCTATCTGGCCGCTCTTGCAAGGCACGCACCCGAAACCATTGCCTGGGATTCGGCTGCCAAATTCACGGAAAACTCGATTTCGCTGCGGCCGGGGAAAGGGCTTTGGGCCACCGCGGGAACGATCGGGGACTTTCGTCAGGTCTACGCCGACCCGCGCCTGCAAAGCGTCGTCTTCTTCGGCACGATAGAGGAAAACGGCAACCAGGCAATCCTTGGGATCCGGCTGCGATACTCGGACGATGTGCTGGTCGATGCCGAGCACCTCGTGGTGCGGAACCACGCCGCCGCCGGCAAGTTCGCGCGCCGGGCCGGCCGCGGCCTTGCGGCGGCAGGAGCTTCGATCGAGCGAAGAACTCTGGCGGCGGCGCCGGACAGCTATTTCGATGCGATAGAACGGATCAGCACGAGGGATGCGCACTTTTCGCCGGGCTGCGTCCGGGTTGAGAATGGCGAACAGACGACCGGCGTACAGAACTTGCAAAACGGTCCGTTTCTCGAACTGGAATCCGAAAGCTGGCGAGCAATCCTTGCCGAAGGGTGCGCCGCCAGTATCGACAGCGGCGCCAACGCGCACATCACGCAAGCGCGCGACCGCCGCGTGCTCGCCATCGATGAGGATCGGGGTATTGCGGTTGCTGCGGTGGTATTTGCACATGACGGCACGGTCAGCCGGACAGAGCGCGGCGGACGATCGATCTCGTTTCCCCGGCAATTGCAGCAGCCGTTCGACACCTTGATCTTCGAAGCCTTCGAGCTCGATGCCGAAGGTCGCATTTACCGGGTCGAGGCAATCGGCATCCAACTCCCTCACGGGACGGCGAGCGGCTGGTGATGGCCGTTGGTGCACGGCACGGTCACCGAACGCCGTCAGCAGGCGCCGCTGGGCCGCCTGCCGCTTCACCGGATTAACCGGCGCTCGGCGATCCTTCGGTGCCGGCTTTCGACCGGTAGAGCATCAACGCCGAGGCCCAGACCAGAATTGCGGCGAGCGCCCATCCGATCGCCATCAGGCCGACAAAGGGGGTCCATTCCCCGGTCGCCGAAATCGCGAGCCACAGCGGCGGATTGAGGAACGTCGCGGCCGCGCCCGCAAAGTTGATCAGCGCCGCCGCCGATCCCTGGCGTCCGGCCTCGGCCACCATCGGCAACATCGCCAGCATCGCCGCCATGCAGGCGCCGGTGAAGACGAACCAGGCGAAAAGAGCGACGGAACGGCCACCCAGCGACACCTCGGGATAGAAGCACAGCGCGCCGGCGGCAAAGGAGCAGGCGGCGATCACGGTGAGCAGGACGGGCGGCCGGATACCCGTTGGCAGGATAAGGCCGACACCGAGCGAACCCAGGACCATCGCCAGCGTCGTGCCTGCGACCATGTTGGACGACGCCTGGACCGAAATATTGTGAACCGCGGCGAGATGGGTCGGGAAGGTCACGTTCGCACCCAGTCCCATGCTGATCAGGAGGAAGAAGGCGAGCGTGAGCAGCACCAGCTTGGGGCTGAGGAACGCGGCGCCGAGGTCGCGCAGGCGTTGCCCGATCGACACCGACTGCAAGTTGACCGGCGCAACCTTGGGCTGCAAGAATCCGAGCGCTCCTGCGACCGCGAACAGCAAGCCATGCAGCAGGAACGTGTTCCGCCAGCCGTCGCCCTCGGCGAAATATCCGCCCATCGCCAAACCGATCGCCGTTCCGACAGGGGCATAGGTCGACCAGAGGGTCATGGCTCTGGTTCGCTTGTTTCCGTCTGTCGACGCCATCAGCATCGCCGGACCCGCCGTATAGACGTGGACCACGGCGAACCCTTCCAGCAGGCGGGCGAGTTGGATGAATGCCAGGGACGGGGCGGTGTAGTAGATCAGGTTCGCCAGGACGCCGCCGGCGGCGGCCAGCAGCAGGACCAGCCGGGCGCCAAGGCGGTCGACGACCAGCCCGCTCGGTATCGCGAAAAGCGCCGCGGGCAAGGCGATCAGGGAAACAAGCCAGCCGAAATTCGCCGGGGCGAGGCCGAAGCTTGTGCCGATATCGCCGCTCAGCGGAATGATTTTGCTGACCGTCGAGGCGCCGCAGACTCCGAAGAGGTAGATGCCAAAGATCGAGATCCAACTACCGAGCTTCATACGCCATCCTCCCGCTTGTCGAAGCGCGGTTCGTGAATCGCGTTGTAGCTGGAGGCCGCCGCGGCCAACTGACAAGTTGGGCCCTGCGCATCTTCCATCAACCCCCGGTGATTGCTCCGCGTAAGCGGCAACCGGTGGGCGCGTGATCCAATCCCGGCCTCGTTGACCAATTCGTACGCTCGTATTAAGTCAGCCGGAACGGATCGTCAATCGAGCCGATTTTGGCGCGACAAGCGAGAACAGAGTGGAGGATGTATGAAAGTTGCGCTGGTTGGCGCTACCGGTCCGGTCGGCCGGCGGATACTCGACGAACTGGTCTCGCGCGATCATCAGGTGTTCGCGGTCGTGCGTGACGTTTCGAAAGTGCCGTCGCACCCCAACGTCACCGCGGTCAGCGCCGATGCAGGCGATCCGGAGGGCCTGGCCAGCGCGCTCGCAGGGAAAGATGCGGTGATCAGCGCGATCCGTTTCCTGAAGACGGAGCCCGAAAAGCTGGTCGGGGCAGTGCGGAAGTCCGGCGTGAAGCGCTATATCGTCGTGGGCGGGGCAGCCAGCCTGTTCGTTCCCGGCACGAAGACCAAGCTTCTGGACAGCGGCCGGATCCCGAAAGAATACCTGCCCGAGCCCACCGCCGGATCGAAGTTCCTCGACTATCTCTCGGGTGTGGACGATCTCGATTGGACCTTCCTGTCGCCATCGGGGATGTTTTCCAACGACGAGCAATTTGGAACGAAGCCCGGTGGCCGAACCGGCGAATTCCGTCTCGGTAAGGACGAGCTCCTTGTCAGCGATAGTGGCGAGAGCGAGATTTCATACGAGGACTATGCCGCCGCGCTCGTCGACGAGCTCGAGAATCCGCAGCATATACGCCAGCGTTTCACGGTTGGATACTAGCGGCATCGAACATGAGATGCGGCGGCATTCCAGGGCCATCGGACAAAAAAGGCCGCCGGCATCGCGATGGGCTTCGGTCGCCGCCAACCCAGTTGACAATAGCAACTTTTGCTTCGATAAACTCACAAAAGCGCCCCGCGAATGGGCCTCCGGAGGGGAGAGATAAGTGAACCCGAAATTGCTATCCTCGATTGCAGGGGGAATTGCCCTTGGCCTTTGCGCGACGCCTGCGTTTGCGCAGGAAGCGGATGCGCCGACGGCCGAAGCCGCGCCGCCGCAGCTCCCGACGGGCCGGCTGACTGACGAGCAATTCGATCAGATGATCCCCAAACACCCGGGATTTCTCGGCGCGCTTGCCAAGGAAAATCTCAGGAAGCCGCGCCCCGCGCCGCCGTTCGACCTCACGGGAACCTGGTTCGTCGATCTGCGTGAAGGTTTCATGAAGTTCCTCTTCGGCCCGCCCTATCCGAAGTTCTTCGAAGCGGGACAGGAAGCCCTGGAGGAGGCTCCGAAATACATGGCTCGCGGCGAGAACTACCGCGACGCCATCGGCCAGTGCTTCCCGCCGGGCATGCCGATGATCATGACGCGCGTCTGGCCGCATGCGTTCATCCAGCTGCCGACCGCGATTTACATGATTTCGGGCTTCAACAACTCGGTGCGCACGATCTTCCTCGACGGGCGCGAGTTCAGCAATCCGGACCTGGTCGTCCCCGGCTACAACGGCGAATCCATCGGGCATTGGGAGGGCGATACGCTGGTCGTCCACTCGAAGTACTTCGAGCCAGACAACCACTACATCGACATGGGCATCCCTATCTCGGACGAGTTCGAGCTCGTGGAGCGGATCAAGCTTCTCGAGAACGGGACCGTGATGGAAGTCGAATACATCATGACGGATCCCCAGAACTGGGAAGGCGAATGGCGCAACACCAAGCAGTACCTTCTCCAGGATCATACCGACATCAACGAATCCAACTGCATTCTCGCCAACAACGCGCATTTGCCCGGAACGGATCTCGGGCAGGCCACGGCGGCAGAGCGCGGTGAATCCGAATTAGGGGAATGAGACGATGCTTCGCCTGCACAAGAAACGAACCACAAGGAAGGCGCTTTATGCGGCTGCGGCCGCGGCCGCTGCGGCGAGCGTTCCGGTATTGGCGCACCACAGTTTCGCCATGTTCGATCAGACCAAGGTGATGACCTTGAAGGGGTCGGTCCATGAGTTTCAGTGGACTAATCCGCATGCCTTCATCGAGCTCGACGTTCCGGGCCAGAGCGGCAGGGCCACCCGCTGGAGCATTGAACTCAACAGCCCGAACAATCTGACCCGCCAGGGCTGGACCCGGGGGGCACTCAAGGCTGGCGACAAGGTCACTGTACGCATTGCGCCGTTGCGCAATGGCCGGGCCGGCGGCCTGTTCCTCGATGTCCAGCTGCCGAATGGAAAGACCCTCGATTCCGGGATGCCGAAAAACGGCACTCCCGTGAACGTCCCCCGCACATGATCCCGAGCCAATTCAAGAGGTTGTCATGAAGAAGAACTTGCTCAAACTCGCTGCGGGTTTTCTGCTGCTGGCCCCGGCCGCGAGCATGGCGCACCATTCGTTTGCAATGTTCGACATGCAAAAGACGGTTACGCTCAAGGGCGCGGTGGCCAAGTTCAAGTGGCAGAACCCCCACGCCTGGCTCGAGGTCGACGTGCCCCTGACGGGCGGCAAGTCGGAGCGCTGGGCGATCGAGATGACCAGCCCGAACAACCTGGCCCTGGAAGGGTGGAAGCGCACATCGCTCAAGGCTGGCGACAAGGTCACGCTCTACGTTCATCCGCTGCGCAACGGCGCGAAGGGAGGCAGCTTCCAGGGTGTTCGCCTGGCAACCGGGGCGACGCTCGGCCAGGTCGATCAATAAGAACAACAGTCAATAGTCTTGGGGGAGCCCTTCATGAGCGTGAGATACGCATTGCTTCTGTTCGCTGGCGTGGCCGCCGCACATCCTGCGGCGGCGCAAATGGGCGCCCCGACCGCCTCGCCTCCGCCTGCGGGATTGGGCGAGGGCGAAAGCGCGGGCTACCCCAGCGGACGATACGATGAGCTCAATCAGCTGCCCGATTGGGGGGGGATCTGGTTTCTTGCCTTCGACATGCCGGCGCCAAACAGCGCACCGCCGCCCGAGCCGAAGCTGAAAGGCGAGTACCTCGAGCGCTACGAAGCGTGGCGAAAGGAAGTGGCGGCGAACAATGGTGTGGCGAAGCGCGAGCGCTCCAATTGCAGCGCACCGGGCATGCCGATCTTCATGCAGATTCCGCAGTACCCGTTCGAATATCTGTTCACGCCAGGCCGGGTAACCATCAATCAGGAAGCCTGGATGCAGACCCGGACGATCTGGACGGACGGCAGAAAGCATCCGGAAGATCCAAGCCCGACCTACAACGGCCATTCAATCGGTCACTGGGAGGGAGGCGCCCTGGTTGTCGACACGATTGGCATTTCCGATGATCTCGAACTCGGCATGGGCATGGGCCACTCGGACCAGCTGCGGGTCGTGGAGCGAATCCGTCTTTCGGAGAGCGATCCAGACAAGCTGCTTGCCGAAATCACGCTTACGGATCCCGAAGCGCTGGCGGAACCGTTTACTCTCAATGTTTCCTATCGTCGCGACCGTAATGGGACGCTGATCGAATTTCAGTGCAGCGAGAATGACCGCAATCCCGTCAACGAGGACGGCGAAACCGAATATCTTTGACGGCATCACGGAGCATCGAGGGGCGGCGTCCCCTCGATGATCTTTTGCTTCCGGCGGACGGTCGCTGATCGCATTCGATTATCGGTCAGGCGGCTCCCGGCGTTACGCGTCATTTCTTTCCGGAAACTTCGAAACGGATATTCGCATCCAAGCCTATATCCGCTGAGGTCGGTTGATCGCGCTCACCCGCAGTATTCTTCCGGGCACTTCGCCTCCGCGGAAGGCGCGCCGGCCCTCCCGCCTCGATCAGCGCGCCGCCGGAAGGCTGAAAGTTACCAATATCAATCCACTTGCAAGACAAAAATGATACGTTAGTATGAAAAGCACATGAGGGTGGATGCGTGGCGCTTTGCTGCCGCGGTGGAGCCTGCGCCGCATGCAATGCCAAGGTGCGCTCAGAAGAAGCGCGCTCGGTCACGGGAGAGGGAAATGGCAGTTTTCAAGCGCTTTCGTCGGAGTAGTGTTTCGTGGCTTGCGATCGGTGGCTCGGCGATCGCCGTAGGCGCTGCCCTTGCATCTCCCGCTGCGGCGCAGGAGGCAGCCGCCGAGGAAGACGAAGTCATCGTGGTCACCGGCTCGCGCATCGCCGTACGGGACAATGCGGCCAATACGCCCATCGTCACCGTCAGCACCGAGACTCTCGAGAATAGCTCGGGCGCGACGCTCGACAGCCAGTTGCAGCAGGCCCTGCCGCAACTCGCGGGCAGCGCGACCAGCCAGTTTGGCGCGGGCGGCTTCGCAACCGGTGCGGCGACACTCAATCTGCGCAACCTCGGCGACAACAGGAACCTGGTCCTACTTGAAGGCCGCAGGCTACAGCCGTCGACCGCGTCGTTCGCGATCGACATCAATACGATCCCTTCGGTCGCTATCGGCGGAATCGAGGTGATCTCCGGCGGTGCGTCCGCCGTCTACGGCTCCGACGCTATGTCGGGCGTGGTCAATTTCCAGCTCAAGCGGAACTTCGTCGGACTGGAGCTCGATGGCCAGGCGCAGGTCACCGAGCATGGCGGCGCGGACAGTTATAACATCAGCGGCCTGTTCGGCAGCGACTTCGCCGACGACGCGGGCCATATCCTGATCGCGGCCGACTACACCGACCGGCAAGGCCTGCTCAATAGCCAGCGCGATTTCTACCGTCGCGCCGCCCTGGCCGGCAGCCAGGCGGTGGGGGGCAGCCAGTTCCTCGATTACGGATTCTATATTCCCGGGGCGAATGCGCCGTCGCAGGCTGCCCTGGACGCCTATTTCGGCGAGTTCGGTGCGCCGGCCGGATCGGTCATAGGAGCGAATCCATTCGGCATTCCGGCGACCAATATCGGCTTCAACAACGATCTTTCGCTCTTCAACGCCGCTGGACCGGGAATCTACAATTTCCTCGGAGAGCTCGGAGAACTCAATGCGATTTCGCAAGGGCCGTTCGGTGCTTCCGTGGTTCAGTCGAACCAGTACGATCTCTATTCGGGGGCTCCGTTGGAGCGGTTCTCGCTCTTCGCCGATGCCGAATACGAAGTTGGCGGGAATGTAAGCGCATTTTTCCAGGGATATTACACCAGCTATCAGAGCCTGACCTCCTCGCCGGCGGGCTCGGCGGCCAACTTCTGGGCGCGGACGATACCCTACGATGCGGCGCATCCCGTCCCCGATGACCTCGCCGCGCTGCTGGACAGCAGGTCCGATCCCACGGCGCCATTTACCGTCGGCAGCTCGACCACCTTTGCCGGGTCCGCTCTCTATACCCACGACAATGACGTCTACCAGTTCCTGGCGGGTGTCCGCGGCGATATCGACGGCGGGTTCGATGGCACCTGGGAGCTCTATGGATCGCATGGCCGCACCCAGATCATCGACCGCCTGGCCACCGGCGCGGTGAGCTTCGCCCGGCTCAATGAGGTGCAAACGGCGGCCAATTACGGCGCGGCCATCTGTGCGGGGGGGATTTCTCCTTTCGGGCAGCTAAATCCCGCCGACGGCAACGGCCAGTTCCCCGATACCACGGGCAACAATTCCAGCCCGCTGCCGAGCCAGATCGTGTCGGCGGAATGCCTGAACTACGTATCGGTCAATCCGGTCAATCGTACCGAGCAAAAGCAGGATGTGATCGAGTTCAACGTTCAGGGTTCGCTCGCACAGTTGCCCGCGGGCGACCTGCGAGTGGCGGCTGGCGCGGCCTATCGCCGCAACAGCTATGCCTTCGCGCCCGACAGCGCCTATGCGCCTATCGCCGCGCTGGGCGGGGCCAGCGATGTCATCGGCCTGTTCGGGCAATTGCCCACCAATGGCCGGACAAGCGTGAAGGAGGCGTTCGCGGAAATCCTGATCCCGGTCCTTTCCGACATGCCCTTCGTGCAGGAGTTGAGCCTCGACGCCGCCTACCGGTACTCGGACTACAACACCTCGGGCGGGGTCAATGCCTACAAGATCGACGCCAACTGGGAGATCAACGATACCCTGCGCATCCGCGGCGGTTATCAGAGGGCCGTGCGCGCACCGAATGTCGTCGAGCTATTCGGTGCTCCGCAGCAGATCTTCCAGTTCAATTCCTTTGACCCCTGCTCGGTGCAGACACCGGATCCCTACGGCAACAACCCGGGCAATCCGGACCGTGGCGCCGTGCAGGCCTTGTGCGCGGCATTGACGCCAGGAGCGACGCCGGCCGACTTCGCCACATTCGTTGGGACGATTCCGATCCAGATCGGCCAGCTCACGGGCAATCCCGATCTCGATCCTGAGAAAGGCGAAACCTATACCTTGGGCCTGGTCGTGACGCCCAGCCTCGGCGCCAGCAAGCTTTCGCTCTCAATCGACTATTACAACATCTCGATCGATGGGGCGATCAACAACATCGGCGCGGGCGACCAGATGGCGCTTTGCTTCAACAGTCTGGGTGGCAATCCGACCTATGATCCGGCCAGTCCGCTGTGCACCCCGCTCGGCCGTGCGCCCATCTTCGCCGGCGGCTTTCCGACGACCACGGCGGTCAGGTACGAGAACCAGGGGGGCATCAAGACCGCGGGCATCGATGTCCAGCTCAACGCCGGCACCCCGGTCGGCCCGGGTATGTTGCGGCTGGACGTCGTCGCCAGTTATCTCGACACCTTCAAGCGCAGCCTGGCGCCGGGTTTCCCCGAACTTGAATACGCCGATACGCCCGGCGGCTATTTCGAGTGGAAGACCTACTCGACACTCAGCTACGATTTTGCAGGCGCCGTTGTCGGGTTGCGGCATCGCTTCCTCGATAGCGTCGGGCCGGCTCCGCTGAGCCCGCCGGGTACGCCGGGCGTCGATGCCTATCATATGTTCGACGCCTTCGTGAATTACGATGTAAACGAGGATATCGCCCTGCGGTTCGGCGTCGACAATATCGGCGATCGCGAACCGCCGATCGTGGGCGGGCTTCTCGGCTCAACGGATCCGTCGAACTACGACATTCTGGGTCGACGGTATTATGCTGGCGCGAGCGTCAAATTTTGATGATGGTCTGCTGGTAATCCTCCCTTAACTTGCCCCGGCAAAAGCCGGGGCAATTTTTCATGGGGAAGGCATTCCCCCAGAAGGAAACCCCGCCCGTGAGCGCAAGCTCATTCGGGAAAATGCACCGGAGATGGCGACCCGCTTCGTGTTCCACGAAGCAGAATGACGTGCTCCCCTGATTGTTACCAGTCAGAGGTAGAGTCCGGCTCCTTCATGATGGCTGTTTGATGGGATGGCAACGTGTTTGGGGGCATGCCTCTAGACACGTTGGCCGGCGATCTCGGCGGGGGTCTTCCCGCTCAGTTTCGAGTGTGGCCTGACATTATTGTAATCGTGCCGCCAGGCATCGAGCACGAAGCGGGCATGCGCCAGCGACGTGAACAGCGTCTCGTTGAGGCATTCGTCGCGCAAGCGACCGTTGAAGCTCTCGACGAAGCCGTTCTGCATCGGCTTGCCCGGCGCGATGTAATGCCACTCGATCCGCCGCTCCTGCGACCAGCGCAGGATGGCCGACGAGGTCAGCTCGGTGCCATTGTCGCTGACAACTGTATGCGGCTTGCCGCGCAGCCCGATCAGCCGCGTCAGTTCGCGCGCGACCCGCATGCCCGACAGCGACGTGTCGGCGACCAGCGCCAGGCATTCCCGCGTGTAGTCGTCGACCACGCACAGGATGCGGAAGCGACGGCTGCACGTCAGCGTGTCAGAGACGAAGTCCAGCGACCAGCGCTGGTTGGGCCCATCCGGCAGCACCATCGGCGACCTGGTGCCTAGCGCCCGCTTGCGGCCGCCGCGGCGCCGGACCCGCAGGTTCTCCTCGCGATATATCCGCAGCAGCTTCTTATGGTTGGGCGTTATGCCCTCGCGCGCCCGCAGATAGCCCAGACGCCGATAGCCGAACCGACGAAGCTCCGCCGCCAGCTCGCGCAGACGCTGCCGCAACGGACCATCGTCAGGCCGCGACGATCGATACCGGATCCGTCCAACTCCTTCGCGTCGGACTCTACTCAAAATCGGTCACATTTCAGGGGAGCACGTCAAGAACCATCCAGTTATAGCGATCAGATCGTCAAACCCCGAGATCCACGAGGTGCCTAAGTTTCACTTGTTTCGGCTGATCTGCGTTCATCCAGTGGGCGGCGTCC
>Ga0182744_1000141_pt1 | contig 82636 bp, 79 predicted proteins | sample eDN3rd30CKraftMG_FD_128525 | JGI IMG/M metagenome (GOLD analysis project Ga0182744, IMG submission 128525) | Enriched Miracle-Growth compost microbial communities from Emeryville, California, USA - eDNA 3rd pass 30_C Kraft MG (version 2) (version 2) ... | reverse complement strand
CAGTGTCAGCAGGAGGACCGAGGCGACCTTCCAGCGGGCGAAGCGCAGCATGCTCTGTTTCCGGTTAAGAGGGGCGATCTGCCCGGATCAGTCCTTGACGGGCTCGCCCTTGGCGCGCACTTCGGAAATCAGGGCGCGAACCATGCGCACACGCACGTCCGGCGCCAGCTCGACTTCGATCTCGTTGTCGTCGATGACCTTGGTGACCTTGGTAATGAAGCCGGCCGAGGTGATCACCGTGTCGCCGCGGCGCACGTTCTTGATCATCTCCTGGTGGGCCTTCTGGCGCTTCTGCTGCGGCCGCAGGATCAGGAAATACATGATAACCAGGATGATGCCGAACGGCGCAAGCTGGGCAATCATGTCCATCTGGCTGCCGCCAGCGGTCTGCGCGAAGGCCGGGGTGATAAAATTCATCTGAGCGACGGCTCCATTGGGGCTTCAACAAACGGAATCAAGGCGGGAAACCGTTGCAAGAGCCACGGCCCGGAAGTCGCGCGGAATATAACCAGCGCGGGCCGTAAAGCAATGGCGCGGCCAATACAGAGGGGTTTCCCCCGGAATAGGCAGTCGGCAATCGGGATTGGGCAGCCGGAATAAGTGACCTGCCGCCTACCAGCCATTCCGCCGCCCCCATGGACCTGCGCCCGGCGAGCGGCTAAACCGCGCCCGCCGCAGCATATTCAGGCGGCCGGGAACCGAATTGATGAATGACCGCAAGAATTCAGACGTTCCGCACGCCAATACAGGGCTCTTGCCTGAACTCATGCCTGTGCTTGAGCGCATCGCCGGCGCCCTTGAGCGGCTGGCTCCGTCCGCCAACGCCAAGCCCGATCTTGACGCCGCCGATGCGTTCGTCTGGCATGCGGCCGGCCATATTCTGCAGCCGGTGCCGAAGGTCAACCGGGTCGATCTCGTGCTTTTGAAGGGCATCGACCGGGTTCGCGACCAGCTTTATGACAATACCCTGCGGTTCGCGAAGGGCCTGCCGGCCAACAATGCGCTCCTGTGGGGCGCCCGCGGCATGGGCAAATCGTCGCTCGTCAAGGCAATCCATGCCCAGATCAACCGCGAGCGGGCGGCCGGCTCGCATGCGCTCAAGCTTGTCGAAATCCACCGCGAGGACATCGAGAGCCTGCCGGCGCTGATGACGATCATACGCAATTCGCCGCAGCAGTTCATCGTCTTCTGCGACGATCTTTCCTTCGATTCGGACGACACCTCGTACAAGTCGCTGAAGGCCGTGCTCGAAGGCGGCATCGAGGGACGGCCCGACAATGTCGTGTTCTACGCCACGTCGAACAGGCGGCACCTGCTGCCGCGCGACATGATGGAGAACGAACGCTCGACGGCGATCAATCCGCATGAGGCGGTGGAAGAGAAAGTCTCGCTGTCGGATCGTTTCGGCCTCTGGCTCGGCTTCCACAAATGCAGCCAGGACGAATATCTGGCCATGGTCTCGGGCTATGCCGCACATTTCGGCCTCGACTACCCGGCCGACGCCATGCGCGCGGAAGCGCTCGAATGGTCGACGACACGCGGCGCCCGCTCGGGCCGCACCGCCTGGCAATATATCCAGGACCTCGCCGGCCGGCTCGGCAAGCGGACGGTTTAATATTTATATCAAATAGATATGATGGTTATTTAAGATATAGATTCATCGCTGGACGCCTTGCGACCGGGGCGGTGCGCGGCGCGGCCTCCCCGGCGCGCACTGCCCGATCGCGCCGTGGTCAACTCAAGCGCGGAAATAGTCTGGCGGCATTCCCATGCTCGATCGCCGTCATGTCAGCGCGAGAGCATCCTGCGGTTTCATCGAGCGCACGCTTCATATCATCCACCATTGGTTCGGAGCAGTAGGGCCAGTCGCTGCCGAAAAGGATGCGATCCGGATCCGCAACTTCGCGGAGTGCTCCAAAGGTCTGCGGACCAGCAGCCAGGGCAGTATCATAGTAGAAGCGTCTCAGACGCGACGTGACATCCTCGAATGAAAGATGGCCCTCATTGGCCTTCACCAGCGGCACGGAATAGTGCTCGTTGAATGGTGCAACCTGCAGCTGGCGGGTTGCGATCTCGGACAAACGCCAGGCAATGTAGGGCACCGTTCCTCCCGCGTGCGAGAGGATAAACTTGATGTTGGGAAACCGATCGAGCGCAGAGGAGAAGACCAGGTTTACTGCGGCCCGGGTCGTGTCGAACAGATATTCCATGAGAAAATTCGGTACATTCAGCTTTACCGACTGTGTGGAAGGATGGTTATTGGGGTGAATGTGAACCACCGCTGAGCGCTCGTTGAGCGTCTCAAGCAGCGGATCAAAGCGCGGATCCCCCAGGTAGAGTTCACCGTAGCTGGCGAGAAGCCCGATGCCATCGAGACGCAAAACGTCCAGTGCATACTCGGCTTCCCTGCATGCTCCCTCAACATCCGGCAGGGTAAGAGTCGCGAACGCGCCCAGGCGCCCCGGATTCCTTTCTGCAATTTCAGCAAATTCTTCATTGCATCGGCGTGCCAGGGCTCGCGCCTTGTTGTCGTCGCCGAGGTGCGCGCCAGGCACGGAGAGAGAGAGCACAGAAGCGGAAATCTGGTGCCGATCCATCATGGCAATGGCCATTTCGGGGGACCAATCAGGAATGCGAATGCGCGGACCCAAAGCAGCTTCTGTCAACGCCTGCCGGTAAGATGGTGGAACCGCATGAACGTGGGTATCGATGCGTTTTTCCTGACCTGCCATGTAACTTCCTCCTATCGAGTTGATCTCGACCAATCCGATGACTGTTTCGCCGCTGTCTTATGCAGATTTTCCAATCGACAGCAGATATCGCTCGACCTCATGCTTGTATGCCAGCAGCCCATCGCGCAGCGAATACTTCGGAAGCCAGCCCAGGTTCATCCGAGCTTTACTGATATCCAGTGGGAATGCGTCTGCCGGAACGGCCTGCCCTCTCCGGTATCGCCCGCCAAGGACCGCGCTCTGCAAGGCGTCGAAGACCTGCTCAGCTGAATAGACAGAGCCTGGACCGATGTTGAAGATGCTTATCCGGCTTCCGCTATAGTGGCATGCGAGGTCGATGGCACCGGCCACATCATCATCATATATATATTCACCACCGCTCACCTCGGACGGTTCAACCATGCCGCCTTGTAGCGCGCGCTGCAAAACAGTCTGCATCTCGGCACCGCCTACCGATCCGCCCAGAAAATGACCCAGGCCATAGACGTGTGAAGGCCTCAGTATCGACAGATGGAAATCGTATTGCGCCGCATATGCCTGCACGACGTGTTCGATTGCAGCCTTGAATGCGCCGTATCCGCGGCTGCCGCCGCGTGGATGTGCCTCGCTGCGCGGCTGCGTGGCCTCGATAGAGCTGTCGTAAACGCCATACGTCGACAAATGGACGAGCCGCGGAATTCCCGAAAGGCGCACAGCCTCCGCGACATTGCGGGCACCGGATATATTGACATCGAATGCATTTGATAAAGACCTTTGTACCTGCGGCCCAATAAGGCCGGCTGTGTGAACGACCGCGTCAGGCTTTGTCTCGGAGACCACGCCGAGGAGCGCCGGCAGGTCACGAATATCATGCGCGGCGATCGTGACGTTATCTATGCCAACGCGGAAATCAATATAGTCATGCTTTGGCGCGGGATCGTAGAAGACGACTTGTTCGCCGCGTCTCAACGCATGCTTTGCGAATGCGGTGCCGAGCAGACCAGCACCCGTAATGAGTACAGTCATTGCAACGAGCCGGCGTGGCGCGACGCGCCAGCTTCGAGCTTAACGGCCTGGCGGAAGGCCTCCCGACGCTCGGCGCTGTACATGTCTGCGTATGACCGGGGGCCTAACTGCCCCTGCTCTACGATGAGCTCGACGAAAAGCGGACCGTCTTCGGATAGTATCGCATCCAGTGAGGTTTCGAACGCCGACATATCCGAAATCTGCAGCGCCTTGCGATACCCTGCGGCGCGTGCAAGTTCAGCAAAACGCACAGATGTGCTTGGAAGGGGATGGCCGCCGTTGGCTTCATAAGTGCCGTTATGCCACACCACGTGCACGAAATTGGTTGGCGCAACCGCTGTTGCCGTCACCAGGGTGCCGAGGTTCATCAAAAGGCTTCCGTCGCCGTCGAACACCAGCACTCTGTGGTCAGGATGAGCTATCGCCAGCCCAAGTCCGTGGGATGATGCCAGGCCCATTGCGCCGAACGAAAAATAGTTCAATGGTCGGTCAGCAATCGCGAGCCAGTCTGTTGCCGTCGAATAGGTCGCAACGACAATTTCCTTCGTGATCCGCTCGCGAAGCAAGCCCAGGCACTTCATGCGATCGAGCATTATATGGGTCTCCGTCCGATCAACAGCGCCGTCGGTCGATGGTTGCGATATGCGGCCTCAATAGCCGGCTGGATTGCGCCCACATCAGTGTCGCTTTCGATCAAATGATGTTCGATACCAAGCTGGTCGAGAATGGGTTCGATTATCCGCACTCCAAAACGAGACGACTCGATTGGCGCGACACCTGGCTCTTTTCCGAGCAACCCGATCATCATGCATATGGGCATGCTTTGCTCGACAGCGACGGCCCGAATTGCGTTCATAGCGAATAGAAATCCGGTGTACTGGAACAAGCAGATCGATCGGATCGATCCATAGGATAGACCGGCGCTTATGCCGATCGTCTCGTCCTCCTTGCACACGCGTATCAGCTGTAGTGTAGGATCGTCAGCGATGCGCGCGAGCAGGCCTGCACTGGTATGAAGGTCTGGAACGGCCAGGATACGGCTGATATCTGCCGCTTTCACCGCGTCGATGACAGACGTTCCGTGAAGAACGTCTGCGGTAGGATCGCGAACCATATTTGCTCTCCAATCTCCGGCACAGGCCGCCACATCTGCCAATTACACTTGCCAGTCGCGCGGTATGACGCCTGACGTCTCGCCTCTATCGACGTAGTACCGCCACAGTTTCTTTACGTGTCGACCACGCTGAAACTGGCGCTGAAAGGACTGAATATCCTCCAACGACAATGGGGTGACCCGGCCAATGGCGTATGCAGAGTGCAAGGCTTGCGCGTTCTCGACAAAATGAACCGCATCATGAAGGATACCTTCGACACCCTCCGCTGTGATCACCTGGCCGTGAGAGCGTATTTGTGCCGCATGACGGGAGCCAAGGGTCTGGGCCAATCGTCTCCCTAGTTCAGGAGTTGCGACGTGAGATGGGTCGTCGTGTACAGGAATACCATCTGCCCATCTGATGGCATGGTTCTTGACCAGGAGCAGTGGTCTCTCCGCAACGAAGGTGTATGCCGTGCACAAGTCGTAATGGAAATGTGCGATGGCCTGAACGTCCGGACGCGCGCGATATATCTCTGAATGGAGGTATACCTCCGCCGGCGGTCGTCCCAGGCTCTCGGGCGCGACACTCCGTCCATCAAGATCGCATTCCAAAAGGCCTGCAGGATCCAAAGATGATCGCGGCTCATCGATGCTTTGAATAACGAAGCGATCGTCAGCGGCCGTTCGTGCCGAGACATGGCCCGAATAGTTCATAATGTTCAGGTCTACAAGAAGCCTCGTGCATGCTGCGACCTGGCGCCTGAGATGCTTACTATCCGCATCGGCATGAAGGTGTGTCACTTTAAATTCTCCATCGGTCGCAAGCGCCGGGATTCGCAAACCATTATGAAGCTAACGAGCGAAGAAGCGCGGCGGATTGCGTGACATCACGGCTTCCAATGCATCGGCATCTGGAAGATATCCGCGCAGAAGATCAACGCGAGCCAGTTCAGCCTGCGGATCGGCGCCAAGAAAACGCTCGACACCCGGCCTGATGAAGCGATGTACGTGCGGCCAATCACTGCCCCAGACACAACGATCAGGAGCTGCATTGAAGAGCGCTTTGCCGATCGCGACAGAGTCCTCACCCAGCGTGGCCGACCTTGAGCGGATGTCTCCATTCGATAGGCTAACCCACCAGTTCGGGCGCTTCAGTAGATCAATCATGAACTGGAGTGGCGGCTGGTTCGTACCAAGACTGTAATCCACACCGCCCAGATGATCGATCATCGCGGGTATTTCGATAGCCCTCAGCTCTTGTTCGAACTCCAGGAGATCGTCACCAAAGCCGAAGACCTTCAAGCTCCATCCAATTTCGGCAACTCGCGCGATCGTGCGGCGGAGCGTTGCAGCATCTGGCTTCAGATGAAACCGCTGCCCGAAGTTCAAGCGCGCACAACAGACGCCGACAGCGTCCAGCCTGGCGAGTTCGGCGTCCGGAACAGTATCGTCGAGAATGGCAACACCCTTCAGTCCGCCACTCGACTCAGACAGGACGTCGAACAACAGACTATGGTCGGTTCCGTAGACGGTAGGTTGGATCAAAACGGCGTTCGAAATACCCATTTCGCGATGCAAAGACAGTAAAGCACGCAGGTCGCAATCGGCCGGGACCGGATAAATCGACTTGGGATTACTCCTCGGATAATGATTCAGGTCGCCGAATATATGGACGTGCGTATCCCAGCTGTGCTGCGGAAGTTGCGTCATCGAATTAATTCTCCCTCACAGCATCCACGTCACGACAAAATCACGCAACGTATCGAGAGCGCCGAGGAGATTGGGTTGATCCAACTAGCCCTCCCAGTACGGTGCAATCACGGTTTGCAGAAGCGGTCGATCGGCTGGATGTTTGCTCTCGCGTCTCTTGGTGACTGCCGATCCAACGTACTGATAAATGTATCGCGACCACAACTGTCGCCCGAGCAGCCGACCTAGATGTGGAAAGTTGAAATACGCGATATATCAATCAATTGACGCTCTATTGTTGCGCAAAAGTATACGCTGTGTCAGCTAATCGGGATCATTACAAGACGGCGATGGGGCCGCAATAACTACTCGCCGCTGCATTTCCGGGGGAGACACGATGGATCGATTCAAGAGCATTGAAAGCTTTGTTCTCGCAACACGATCAGGAAGCTTTGCCTCTGCCGCGAAAACACTGCGCTTGTCTCGAGCGATGGTCAGTCGGCGCATCACCGACCTTGAGGATCATTTAGGCGTGCGGCTGTTGCACCGAACGACGCGCCAGCTCGTGCTGACGTCAGCTGGCCAGCATTATCTTCGCGTATGTGAAGGCGTCATCGAACACCTGAAAGCGGAAGAGAGTGCTCTCGATTCATTCCAAAGCCAACCTCGCGGGCTCATCAGAATTACCACTGTGCGATCCTTCGGCCAGCTTCATATGTCTGCCGCGATCGCGCAGTTTGTGATGACAAATCCCGAAGTGCAGATTGAGATGGTACTCGCCACAAATAGCCAGGCGCCAATCAATCTGACTGAACTGGGGTTCGACCTTGGAATTTCCATCGGAGAGCCGACCAACCGCGATTCGGTAAGAAAGAAGATCGCAAAGTTCTCCTGGATGATGTGTGCTTCGCCAAGCTACGTCAAACGCAAGGGCATGCCAGACACACCACGCGAACTCGACCAACATGTATGCATCAATAACCCCCGGCATTCCCCTCGAGCGATATGGCCTCTTAGAAAGGCTAGCGACAGGCTGATGCAATCGGTTAACTGCGGAATCTCGATCACAAGCTCTTTAGGCTGCCGCGAAGCAGCATTGCGCGGAGTTGGTATCGCGTTCCTCCCATCATATCTTCTCGTCGAGGAGATAAAGTCCGGCACTCTGCTACCAGTCTTGCCCGACTGGAGCGGCGAGATAGGCGCGATCTACGCAATCTATCCTCATTATCATCTGGTACCGAAGAAAGTTAAATTGCTGACCAGATACCTCGAACAGCACTTCAGATCGGCGTTTGATCTGGCTCCGACCCTGGCAAAGCATGTCCGTCGTACGAGGCACGCTGCCGAAGCGGAATAAAGGCATCGGTGAGATAGGACGTCGGGTGATTGTTGCACGTGAGTATACAGCGTGTTGTTCGTCACTCGACTTGTGACGTCATGGCGTGGTGGATACCGTTCCAAGCAACTTGAGATCGGCCACTCTGGATCGGCAGTCTGAAGTTATGTGATTTTCGCAAGATCGCGAAGGCCGGAATGGCCAATGATAGTCGGTAACGACTTTCTGCGATCCCTGTAGTTGCTGGGAGGATTTATATGCAACGCCTCGTTTTAACGATGGCTGCATCAATCGCATCGCTCACGATGACTTCGCCCATTTGTGCGCAGTCGGTCGCTGAGTTTTATGCCGGCAAGACCGTTCAGATGGGCGTCGGCTATCCGTCAGGCGGATTTGATGCTTATACGCGCGCCCTGGCTCGATCCATCGGAAAGTACATTCCCGGGCACCCAACCGTCATAGTTGTCAACATGCCAGGAGCTTCGAGCTTCGTATATGCGCGGCATTTGCAAACGCGAGCGCGGAAAGACGGCACCGAATTCGGAATGTTCGATCGTGGATTGATCGCAAAATCCCTCATCGAGCCTCAATCCGTCAATCTCGACTTCCGAAAATTTGCATGGGTCGGGAGTATGAATCGGGAAACAAGTGCATGCGTGATGGGAAACCAAAAACACGTCGTCGCGGTCTCCGATCTTGTGAAGCATCAGGGTGATGTCGTCCTCGGCGGCGTCTCTCGCGATGGTGGCGGATACGTCTACACGACATTGCTGCAGCGCATGAGTCCGAAGAACGTCAGGCAGGTATTCGGATACGGTTCTACCAGCGATATGGTCTTGGCTATTGAACGCGGTGAGCTGGATGGGTCCTGCTTCATATATGGCACCCTTAAAGTGAACTATCCGGATCAACTCGCTAGCGGAAAACTTCGGGCAATTCTTCAATTTTCTGATTCCCGCAGCCAGGATCTACCAAACGTCCCCACCGCATACGACGTGGTAACAGACGAGGTGGATCGGAAAGTGATCAAGTTTCTGGCTTCGCCTGATGTAGTCGGACGCCCGATTGTTGGTCCCATTGATATCCCATCGGACCGGGTGGCCGCGCTACGAAAAGCATTCGATGAAACGGTCAAGGATGCCGACTTCCTCGACTTCACCAGCAAAGCCAGAATGGACATGGACGCGATCTCCGGCGCCGATTCCGCAAAGATCGTAGATGACATCTATTCCACAAGCCCGGACATCATAGAGCGCGCTCGCAAGATCCTGGAGTAGGTCTCTGTTACCAAACCACGGAGAAATAATGAGAGCGTTCATCCGCAGAACTTCAGCGGTCGTTGCCGTGTCCACCACCGCAATTGTCGCTTCGGCACCTGACGTGTTCGCACAGGAATGGCCGACGAGACCAATTACGTTGGTCGTGCCGTTCAGCGCCGGCGGGGCGACCGACCTCGCAGCCAGGCAAATGACAAATGAGATGTCGTCCAAGAGCCGTTACAGGTTTGTTATCGAGAACCGCACCGGTGCAAACGGAAACATTGGTGCTGCTCTGGTCGCAAGGGCGGCACCTGATGGCTATACGCTGCTCTTCGGCCTGCCTGGAATACTGGCGACGAACCGTTTCATGTATGCGACCATGCCATTTGCCGCCGACACGGCATTCGACCCTATTATTCTGCTGGCCAAGTCTCCGCTTGTCGTCGTGACGGCGCCGACGTCCTCCGCTCAAAGCGTCGAGCAGTTGATCGCCACAGCAAAAAGCAATCCGGAGAAACTCAACTTCGGTTCTCCCGGAGTTGGATCTCAATCACATCTGATGATGGAGCTGTTCCAAAAGCTATCGACGACGAAGCTCACACATGTGCCCTATCGCGACAACGCCTCCATGATTGCGGATGTCATGGCTGGCAGGATTCAGCTTGCGCCGGTATTCGCTCCCGCTGTTGTCAGTTTCGTTCAGGACGGACGGCTACGAGCCCTGTTCGGGACAGGTTTGATGAGGTCCGTTCAGTTGCACGATGTTCCGACACTCGACGAATCCGGTTACAAGGGATTCGAGTCAGTTGCGTGGTATAGCGTGGTTGCGCCCGCGAAAACGCCCGCTGCGATCGTCCACAAGTTGAATGCCGACATAAATGCCTACTTGCATAGCGAGGCGGGCAAACAACAACTTGGCAGCCTTGATATGGAGCCCGTCGGTGGTTCTCCCGAAGACCTTCGCAAATACATTGCCAGGGAAGTCGCGATCTGGGGACCGGTCATCCGGGATGCAAAAGTCGGTGCGCAGTAGCATCCGTATGGCAATCGATCAGATGATTGAAGCCTTATCAGACCCCGCAGTAGAGCTGACCGATTGAAAGCCCTGCGACGGGCCGATCGCCTACCCAGACACGAGAAAGCGGCGAGGCCTGTCTTTGGACCTCGCCGCTTTTTTCGATCCGGCTTACGTGTCTCGCGGAAGCCGGAACAAAACGATTTCGATGTTCAGAGACCCGCGAGATAGTTCGACGGATCGACCGGCGTGGAACCCTTGCGCAGTTCGAAGTGCAGTTGCGGCGTCGCCACGTTGCCGGACTGGCCCGAGGTTGCGATCGTCTGGCCGCGCTTGACTGTCTCGCCGCGCTTGACGTTGAGCGCGCCATTGTTGGCATAGGCCGAAACGTAACCGTTGGGGTGACGGATCAGGACGAGGTTGCCGTAGCCTTTCAGCTCGCTGCCGGCATAAGCGACGACACCGCTCTCGGCCGCCTTGACCGACGTGCCTTCCGGCACGGCGATGTTGATGCCGTCATTGCCGCCGGCCTTGAAGCCCTGGATGATGCGGCCGCGTGCCGGCCAGCGGAATTCCGGCTTGTCGTCGGCGGCCGGCGTCGAGGCCTTCACGTCGGCGTCGGGCTGCACCGAATTGGTCGGCGTCGCATCGACCTGCTGACGGCGCGCTTGCTCCATCGCAGGCTTGTCGGCCTTGGCGGCCTTCAACGGTTTGGCGGGCTCGGCCACAGGCTTTTCGGCAAGCTTGCGATCCGGCTTGGCTTGCGCGGCCTTTAGCTTCGCAGCTTCGAGCGCTTTGGCCTTGGCCTCCTGCCTGGCAAGCTCGGCCTGCTTCGCCTTGGACAGTTCGACCGCCTTCGCGGTCTTCATCGGCTCCGGCTTGAGGACATGGGCTTCGCGGCTCTTTTCAATCGCGGGCGAGGCAGACGGCGCAACAAGAGTATGCGCCGGCGCGGGTCTTGCCGGCGTCTCGTTGTTGGAGATGCTGTAGACAGGAATGGTCAGCCGTGTGCCGGGCTGGATCTGCGAAGCGGACGACAGGCCGTTGACCTTGAGCAAGGCCTCCTGCGGCACGCCGTAGCGGTTCGACAGAACAGAGGCGGTATCGCCCTGCCCGATGGTGATCGCGGTGCCGCCGGCGGCAGTCCACGGACCGGAACGGCCACCCGCGGCAGAGGCGGTTGTCGTTACCTGGGAGCGCGGCGCGGCGGACGAGAGATGCGGGCTCGGCGTCGACGGCGCGCTGTAGACAGGGCGCGACGGCATCGAGGGCGGCGGCAGTTGTGAAGACTGGATGGAAGATGTCCGCGGCATGGTGGAGACCGGCGCTGACGGCTGGTAGCCCCCCTGGTAACCTCCCCCCCCAATCGCATCCGGTGGCCTCAACGAGGCCACGCCGGTCGAACCGGTCGCCATCCGATCCGAGCCGCCGAAAGCGTCACTCAGACGGGAAGAATCGGAGGAGCAGCCGGCCAAAGCCATGGCGGTTGCGCCGAGCAGTGCGAAGCGCATCGACATGCGCCATTTCGAAATATGAAAAGATCCACTCATCATGCTTACCCGCACACCACACTTACTACGCAGACTCATTAATGACCGGCACGGGTTAAGACTGGGTTTATGATGAATCGATCAGCCCCCTTTACGGGTAAGAATTTTCGATTCAATGCGGCGGCACAGGACCGACGCAAGATTTCGACGTCGCCGACAAAGCGAATTAGATTACTGATTCTAATAGATTTAAAATGAAAACCCGACGGAGGGGCAGTCCTCAGGGCGCCGAATTTCTTGGCCGAACCGCGCCAAAATCATGGTGAAATAAATTCGTCAAACGAGCGATAAATGCCGTTGAAGGTACTCGTGCGAGGCCAACCGCGATCACAATTCGATGGATTGTCCCGGCGTCAGCGGACCCAGCCGGCACGGCATCAATGGGGTGACAGACAGCGCTCCGCCGGCTGTGGAGCGCGAGATTCTGACAAGCTGCGCGTGTCCTTCGGCATCGGTCTGCGCGCAAACGATGAGGCCTGCCGGCGCCAGTGCGGAAAGAAGGCCACGGCTGATCTCGCGGACACTGCCGTGGATCAGAATGCGATCGAAGACGCCCTGCTCGCTGGCCGGGACAAGCCCGTCGCGCCAGTCGACCCGCACATTGTCCACGCGCATCTGTTCCAGCCGCATGGTCGCCTGCAGCGCCAGCATGCGATAGCGCTCGCTTGACACCACCTCGCCTGCCAATGTCGCCAGAATGGCGGTGGCATAGCCCGACCCTGTCCCGATTTCGTAGACGCGCATGCTGCGCTCCACCTTCAGCCCCTCCATCATCCGGGCTACCAGATAAGGCTCGGGCATGGTCTGGCCGCAGGCGATGGGCAAAGCCAGGTCACGCCAGGCGAGATCGGCATGGCGATGCGGGACGAAAAGTTCGCGCGGCACCATTTCGAGCGCGCGCAGCACATTCAGATCGGAGACGCCACGGGCGCGCAGACGCAGCACGAATGCCATACGCGCCTGATCCGCCCAAGAGGCAGTGGTGTGGCCGGACGCTGTTTCAACCTCGTGCATCGGCCCATCCCCTGGCCTCTATCAAATGCGCCATGCCCCTCTCCGTGATCCATGACATTGGAGAGAAACGTCTGACTCATTTCATAAGCGCATTTTCTTAACGCCAACCGGTATCCGTGCTTGAAAATGCGCTCGCGTATCTGGCGAGGTTATCCCGGTCGGTCAGATCGACCTGCAGCGGCGTGACCGCTATCCGGTCGGCCTCCAGGGCGGCGAGGTCGGTGCCCTCCGGCGGCCGCGAGGTCTGGCGCTGAAAGCCGATCCAGTAATAAGGGCGATGGCGGCCATCGAGCCGCTCCTCGACTCGCAGCAGTGCCGCATCGCGCTTGCCCTGGGAGCAGACGGAAACGCCCTTCACCTGTGCGGCGGAGCAACGGGGAAAGTTGATGTTGATGAGCGTGCTCGGCGCGATGCCGAGATCGACGATGCGGCGCAACACGCCCGGCGCATGGGTTTCGACATTGTCCCAGGGGATGGTATCGCGGCCGCCGGGCGCAAAGCTTTGCGACAGCGCAACGGCCGGAACGCCGAGGATCGCAGCTTCCATCGCGCCGGCCACCGTTCCCGAATAAGTGACGTCTTCGGCGAGATTATGCCCGGCATTGACGCCGGACAGCACCAGATCCGGCTTGCGGCCTCCGAGAATCTTGTGCAGCCCCATGATGATGCAGTCGGTCGGCGTGCCCTTCACAGCGAAATGGTTCGGCGAGACTTCGCGCAGCCGCAGCGGATCGTTGAGAGACAGCGAATGGGAGACGCCAGACTGGTCATTCTCCGGCGCCACGACGGTGACCGTGGCAGCGCCCAAAGCCAGCGCGATCCGCTCAAGGACCTGCAGGCCGGGCGCATAGATACCGTCGTCATTGGTGATGAGAATATGCATCGGTCCGGACTATCCGCTTTCGTCGCCTGTGATGGGAGAGTTTCTATAGCCACAGGGGGATTTTGACCAAGGGCAATATCAAGGCGTGCGTGTCCCATCGATTTGGCCCGCCCCAAAACAAAACCGGCGGCTCGATGAGCCGCCGGTTTCGTCTAAAGCAGGACTTCGCGTCGCTTAGTAGCGGGCGAGGACCGGGCCGGCCGGGCCACCGAAGTGGTAGCTCACGCCGAGACGGACGGTGTGGTCGTCGTTCTTGACCTGAACGATGCCGCCCGGGACGCCGTAGCTGCGCTTGCCGAAATCGGCGTAGCGGTATTCGAGGCGCGCCGACCAGTTGTTGTTGATGGCGTATTCGACGCCGGCGCCGATCGTCCAGCCCGCGCGGGTGGAGGTGTTGCTCAGAGCGCCTGCACCGGAGAACGAATCGAACTTGTAGTTCTGGAACGCGACACCGCCGGTGCCGTACACAAGAACGCGGTCGAACGCGTAACCGAGACGGGCGCGGACCGAACCCTGCCAGTCGGTGCGGCTGCGCACGAACAGGCCGACGTCCGGCGAGCCGGAGCCACGGATGCCGGAAGCTTCGAAATCGCCTTCGAGGCCGGCGACGATCGAACCGAACTGCTGGTTGTAACCGGCATGGACACCGCCGACGACGCCGTTGCCGTCATAGGAGACGGACGGGCCGACCGCCGGGAACGTCAGATTGCTCTTGGAGGTGCCCCAGGCGTAGCCGATCTGACCACCGACGTAGAAGCCGGTCCAGGTGAAGATCGGAGCCTGATAGACAACTGCGGGAGCCGGAGCCGCCTGGCGGCGGGGCAGATCGGCCGCCGAAGCCGAGCCGATAGCGAGCGCCGAGAGCGCGACCGCGGAGAGAAGAACATTGCGCATGCTTAGTTTCCTTTGAACTCACGTATTCGCATTCACCTTCAAGCCCCCGCGAACGGCGGGCGCTTGTCGGACCACATGGACACCTGATTGGTGTTGCAGGCAGGTGGGTCGGTTTTAACGGGTCCAATGTGGCTCACATGTGGCCCGACTATGGCGCCCGAAAACCCGATAAAGTGTGTTGCGATAAGGTCACATACACCTTTGAACACAAACGGATTTGTGGCGTTTGACGATGTAAATTTCTAGCGGGATTCGTCAGCGGCCACGGCCACCAAACAGTTGATATCTAAACCAATTGATGGCGGGGCGGACCGTTGCGAACAGCGGCCAGGGGCCGGCCCCGGCGGCTCGCTGTTTGTCCACACCGGAGAAGATTCAGATCGCGTTTGTGGCGGCGTGTCGGCAAAAATCGGCCCTGCGGGCGATGTCCGCCTTCTTTACTTCCGACTCGCTATCGTCGTGAGCCCGCCCATGTAGGGCTGCAGCACGTCGGGCACGGTGACCGAGCCGTCCTCGTTCTGGTAATTTTCCAGAATCGCCACCAGGCAGCGGCCGACGGCGACACCGGACCCGTTGAGGGTGTGGACGAACTGGGTCTGCTTGCCCTCGCCGGCACGGAACCTCGCGTTCATGCGGCGCGCCTGGAAATCGCCGCAGACCGAGCAGGACGAGATCTCACGAAACTTGCCCTGGCCCGGCAACCAGACCTCGATGTCATAGGTCTTCTGCGACGCAAAGCCCATGTCGCCGGTGCAAAGCGTCACGACGCGGTAATGCAGGCCGAGACGCTTCAGCACTTCCTCGGCGCAGGCGGTCATGCGCTCGTGCTCGGCCTGGGACTGCTCGGGTGTGGTGATCGACACCATCTCGACCTTGGTGAACTGATGCTGGCGGATCATGCCGCGCGTATCCCTGCCCGCGGCCCCCGCTTCGGCGCGGAAGCATGGCGTGCCGGCGGTGAAGCGCAGCGGCAGTTGCTTCTCGTCGAGAATCGAATCGCGCACCAGATTGGTCAACGGCACTTCGGCCGTGGGGATGAGACCCAGACGAAGCCGCATGATTTCATCCTGGGATTGCGAAATCAGCTCTCCACTCACCGCCCAGAACTGATCGTCCTCGAACTTCGGCAGTTGCGCCGTGCCGAACATCGTGTCGTCACGCACCAGCAGCGGCGGGTTCACCTCCTCGTAGCCGTGCACATCCGTATGCAAATCGAGCATGAACTGCATCAGCGCGCGCTCGAGCCGCGCAAGGCCGCTTTTCAATACGACGAAGCGCGCGCCGGACAGTTTGCCCGCCGTCTCGAAATCCATCATGCCGAGAGCTTCGCCGATGTCGAAATGCTCTTTCGGCGCGTAGTTGAATTCGCGCTTTTGGCCGACGACGCGCATTTCGACATTGTCGTGCTCGTCCTTGCCGACGGGCACGTCGGCGAGCGGCAGGTTGGGGATTTCCGACAGCGCCACATGCAGCGCTTCGACAGCGCTCTTCTCCTCCGCCTCGTAGGCGCCCATGCGCTCCTTCAAGGCCGCGACTTCCGCCTTCAACTCGTCGGCGCGCGCGGTGTTCTTCTCCTTCATCGCCGCACCGATCTCCTTCGAGGCGGCGTTGCGACGTTCCTGCGCCTTCTGTGCCTGGGCGATGGCCGCGCGACGGGCATCGTCGAGCGCCAGCAGGGTCGCGGACAGCGGCTCCAGCCCACGCTTGCGGCGGCCTGCATCGAAGGCTTCGGCGTTGTCGCGGATCCAGCGGATGTCGAACATGGGAAAACTCTTGGGCGCTTGAATGTTAGTGTTTTTGCAAATTCGTAAGTCAGTGCTGACTGACAAAACTTACGGCATCGACCGTGTCAACCTGTACAACGTCATGCCCGCGCTTGTCGCGGGTACCCACGCCGTCCTCGTGAGACAATACCAGAAGAAGAGGCGTGATCGTTGCTGCTCTTCCTGCATCACGACACAATGTCCCGGCGTGGGTGCCCGGCATGGTCCCCGGATCAAGTCCGGGGAGGGCATGACGCGGTGGAGGGAGAGAGATGGCAGCAAGCGGTGGCTCCGCGCCCTACTCCGCTACTTCCTTCGCTGCATCCTCGGAGCGGCGTTTTTCGATCATCTGCACCGACAGGATCGAAAGCTCGTAGAGCGCCACGCCCGGCACGGCGAGCGCCAGCATGCTGAAGATATCCGGCGGGGTCAGCACGGCGGCGAGCACGAAGACGAGGAACCAGGCGATGCGGCGCTTGTCGCGCAGGAAGTCCGCCGTGACAATGCCGATGCGGCCCAGCAAGGTCAGGATGACCGGCATCTGAAAGGTGATCCCAAAAGCGAAGATCAGCGTCATGATCAGCGACAGGTATTCGCTGACCCTAGGCAGCAGTTCTATCTGCGCCTTGCCCGGTTCCTTCGCCTGCTGCATGGCGAGAAAGAAATGCAGCAGATTGGGCATCACTAGGAAGTAGACAACCAGCGCTCCGAGACCGAAGAAGACCGGCGTCGCCACCAGGTAAGGCAAGAAGGCATTGCGCTCGTGCTTGTAGAGGCCCGGTGCAACGAACGCATAGATCTGGCCAAAAATAACCGGGCACGCTGCAAAGGCAGCGGCGAACATCGCCACCTTGATCTGGGTGAAGAAGAACTCCTGCGGCGCCGTGTAGATCAGCTTGACGTCGCCGTTCGCCGCTCTCTCGAAGGGGATGACGAGCAGGTTGTAGATGTCCTTCGCGAAGTAAAAGAACACGATGAACATGACGATGAAGGCGAGCAGCGCCTTGATGATGCGCGAGCGCAGCTCGATCAAGTGCTCCATCAAGGGAGCCTTGGTCGCCTCGATCGCCGCTTCATCTTCGGACATTGCAGGCGCTGATGACGGCGTCGGCGCGCCGTGAGCGATCACGTCTGTGCTTTCCACGCTCATGACCCCTGAGCCACCTTGTGCTGCGGCTGCGCCGGCTCGGCTGCGGGCGTCTCGACGGGCGCTGCATGCAGCGTCTCGGCAACCTCTGGCGTGGCCGGCACCGGCGGAATATCGACGGAGAAGATCGCGTTGTCCGGATCGGCCGGCAGCGACGGCGGCGCGTCAGTTGCTTTTGCTTCCGGCTTCTTCTCCAGCGCCTCGCGCAATTCGCGCTCGGTGTCGCGGCCGGGATCGAAGGAAATGTCAGCCTTCGCCTGGTCGGCGATCTTCTGCATGTCCTTCTTGAGGTCTTCCATCTCGGATTCTTTCATCGCGTCCATGAACTGGCCCTGAAATTCAGTGGCCATGCGGCGCATTTTCGCGACGAAACTGCCGACCTGCCGCAGCACGCGCGGCAAATCCTTCGGGCCGATAAAAATCAGCGCGGCTATTCCGAGAATGACGAGTTTACTAGCGTCGAAATCAAACATGGCATTCCGCCGGGGATTATCAGGAGCGGCCTACGGTCAAGCGCAACGAAACGCAAGAGCGCAATCAAACAATTGCCGCCCCGGGACACGATCGCCCGGGGTGAGTCATTCCGCGAATGGCTCAGCCCACCTTGGCGGGCTCGTTGGCTGACGTCGACGGCTGCGCCGCGGCGGCAGGTGTATTCTGCACCGGAGCGGCCGGCGCATGGTCGATGGTGCGCGACTGTTCGGGAGCCGGCTTCACGTCGGCGTCCTCTTCAGCCATGCCCTTCTTGAAGGATTTGATCCCTTTGGCGACATCGCCCATCAGATCGGAAATCTTGCCTTTGCCGCCAAACAGCACAAGGGCGAGAGCTCCGACGATGAGCCAATGCCATAGTGACATACTACCCATAATTGCCTCCACTGGACGACGCGCCAGAAAGCCCGCCGCCGTATGCGCCGAAGTTAGGCCGAGTAGCCTCTAAATACTAGAACACTCCCCGCCACACTAGACATAGGAAACCGCGCCGCCAAGTGCGAGCGCCGAACCCGGTTCGTGCTGGATTAATTTTTCGTCATAGTTTGTCGGAATCGGGTCCGTTCCGGTCCGTTTCCGTGGCATCGGGGTCTTCTTCAGCGTTTTCTTCCGAAGTTTCGTTGCTTTCTGAAGATTCGTCGGCTTCGTGGGCTCCGTCGGATTGCTCGGCAGCCGGTTCGTGGATGTCATTCGCCGCGACCGGCTGACCGAACACGCTGGAAGACTCCTCTTCCGGTTCCTCGAATGCAGCGGATTCGCCGGCCTCGGATTCGGTCTCCTCGACTTCGGTCTCCTCGACCTGCGCTTCCACGATCTCGGCTTCGACGACCTCGACCTGTCTGGCCTCGGTTTGCATCTCTCCAACCTCGCCGTCAACCTTGGCTTCAGGCTGGTCACCCGCTGCCTGGCCTTCACCCTGCCCGGCGTCGTGGAACAGGTCGTCCCCGCCGTCCAGCGGATCCTCGTCCTCGGTCAGGGCGCTGTCATCGCTCGGCTTGGGCACACCGAAGCCCTGCGGCAGGCGGCCATCGAACAGGCCGGCGGCGCGCAGTTCGTCGAGACCCGGCAGATCGGTGATCTGTTCGAGCCCGAATTGCAGCAGGAAACCTTCCGTCGTGCCGTAGGTGACGGGCCGGCCTGGGGCCTTGCGGCGGCCGCGCAGACGCACCCAGCCGGTTTCGATCAGTACATCGAGCGTGCCCTTGGAAATCGCGACGCCGCGAATGTCCTCGACCTCGGCGCGTGTCACCGGCTGGTGGTAGGCAACGATGGCAAGGGTTTCCAACGCCGCTTTCGACAGCTTCTTCTGCTCGCTGACATCGCGCGACAGCAGCCAGCCGAGATCGGTCGCGGTGCGGAACAGCCATTTGCGGGCGACGCGGACGAGGTTGACGCCGCGGCCGGAATAGTCTGCTTTCAGCTCTTCCAGGATCGCAGAGACGTCCGTGCCTTCCGGCAGACGGCGGGCGATCTCGGCCTCTTCCATCGGCTCGGACGCAGCAAAAAGCAGAGCCTCGGCAATGCGCATGGCCTCGCGGCGCGCTTCGGTTTCCGCATTCATCGCATCGTCGTCCATGCCGTCTTCCAAGATGGCCTCGTCAGAGGGGTCTTCAGAGATATCTTGGTCCTCGAACGGAAGTTGTCTGGCTGCTTCTGCCACAATGTCCCTCGTCTGGCCTTTTATGCTTCAGGAAGCCTGGGCTGCCGGCCCGGGCTGATTCGGCGTTTGTGTCGGATTGCGCACCCAGATCGGCGCGAAGGCCCGATCCTGGCGAATTTCAAGTTTTCCCTCGCGAACCAGTTCAAGCGAGGCGGAAAAAGTCGATGCCCGCACGGTCTTACGGGCTTCCGGTGACGTGAAGTAATGCATCAGGAAGCCGTCCATGGTCGTCCAGTCCATGGCGACGCCCGACAGGCGCTCAAGCGCCTCGCGCGCCTCGGCGAGCGACCAGACGACCCGCTGCTTCGGCGTATAGTGCGACAGCACCTGCTTCTGGCGCTGCCGGGCATAGGCAGAGAGCAGATCATAGAGATTCGCCTGAAATTCAGACGTTTTGAAGACGGTGACGCCTTCCGGCGCGCCGCGCAGGAACAGATCGCGGCCGACGCGCGGCCGGTTGACGAGCTTTTCGGCGGCGTCGCGAATCGCTTCGAGCCGGCGCAGGCGGTTGGCGAGCGCGGCGGCCAGATCGGCGGCGGCAGGCTCCTCGCCCTTCGGCTGTTCGGGCAGCAGCAGGCGGGATTTGAGGTAGGCAAGCCAGGCCGCCATGACCAGGTAATCGGCGGCAAGCTCGAGCCGCACCTTGCGCGCCTCTTCGATGAAGGAGAGATACTGAATGGCAAGCGCCAGGACCGAGATCTTCGCGAGATCGACCTTCTGGCGCCGGGCAAGCTCCAGCAACAGGTCGAGCGGGCCTTCGAACCCGTCCACATCGACCAGGAAAGACGGCTCGCTGTCCGCCTTGTCGATCGTCAATGTCTCTTCGAATGGCAACTCTGCCAACGCGAATCACTCCACTCTTCCGGCCGAAATGCCGGACGGGCGCGGAGATTGATCGCTCTAGGCAGTCATCGCAAGCCCCGATTCGACCCTGGCCCAGGCGTCCACAGGATCAAAAGCCGCCGGTTTGGCCGAAATCAGAGCCAGGGCCTGCTCGGCCCGCTCCAGCCGCGCCCCATCGAGCACCGGCGAGGCGGCCGCGACCTCATAGCCATCTGAAATCTCGCCGAAACAATGCAGCGCCAGGTCGAGCCCGGCGGCGAACAAGGCTGTGACCTTCTCGGTGAACGAGCCTTTCAGGGCCTTCATCGACAGATCGTCGCTCATGAGCAGGCCGTTGAAGCCGATATGGCCGCGGACAATGTCTCGGATGACCTTGGGCGAGACCGTGGCGGGGCGGTCGGGGTCGATCGCGGCGTAGACCACGTGGGCCGACATCGCCAGCGGCATGTCGGCCAGCGCCCGGAACGGAGCGAAATCGTTGCGTTCAAGCTCAGCGAGAGATGTGGCGACCACCGGCAGTTCGAGATGGCTGTCGGCCTTGGCCCGCCCGTGGCCGGGCATGTGCTTGATCACCGGCAGCACGCCGCCGGCCAGCATGCCCTCGCAGACGGCGCGACCGTAGCGGGCGACATCGCCGGGATTATCCGCATAGGCGCGATCACCGATGATCTGATGAGCCCCCGCCTCCGGCACGTCGAGCACCGGAAGGCAATCGACGTTGATGCCGACCTCATGCAGATCGGCGGCCATCAGCCGTGCCGACAGGCGAATGAGCCCGGCTGTCGCTTCCTTGTCGGGATTGCCGGTGGCGACGAAAGCGCCGGCCGGCGGATACTTGCGCCAGTGCGGCGGACCCAGGCGCTGCACGCGCCCGCCTTCCTGGTCGATCAGGACCGGGGCATCCTCGCGGCCGGCGATGTCGCGGAAATCCTGAATCAGTTGAGTCAGTTGCGGGCGGTCTTCAACGTTCCGCTTGAACAGAATGAGGCCCCAGGGCCTGGTCTTGCGGAACAGATCGCGTTCGTCGGCTGATAAGGCCGTGCCGTTGCAGCCGCAGATGAAGGCGCGCGCCTCGACGCTCATTGTGAGATATTCCGGTTACGCCCTCATCCGACCCTTGCTGCGCAAGGGCCACCTTCTCCCGTGAAACGGGAGAAGGGTTTGCTCTGTCAATTGCGGGCGACGAAGCAGCTTCCGCCCTTGGCCTGCATTTTGTTGCAGATGCCGTTGGCAGCTTCCTGCGACAGGTTGCCGGCGCGAACGCGATAGACCGTCTTGTCACCCACCTTGGCTTTCCGCCAGGTGAGCTTGTGACCGCCGAGTTCGCTACCATAGCGCTTGGCGAGCGTGGTCATCACCGATCGTGCTTCAGCCTCGGATGCAGGCGCTGCAAGTTGCGCGGCGTAAGCGCCGCCAGTCGATGCCGTCGTGTCCGCCGGCTTGGCGCGCGCGGCGGCCGGCGCTGCCGGTTCCGCCTGCGACCGGTCGACATTGGCGACAGTCGGCGTTGCTCTGGCGGTGGCCTTGGGCGGGGCCCCTGCCGCCTCGGCGGCAAGGCGGTCAATCGCGGCTCGATCGGTGGAAGCCGTCGGACGTGCCGGCGGCGGCGGTGTCACCAACGCCATGGAGGGCGGCCGCGGCGCACCGGTCGCGCTGGGCGCTGCGGCGCTCGGCGTCGGCGCCATCTCACCGGTGATGACGCTGCCGTCGGGACGCACGGAAACTGTTTTCACGCGGCGTGGTTCCGGGAACATGCCGTTGTTATTGGCAGTGGCGCCGGACGGCGCGGCGACAAGCGGCGATCCGTTGCTGCCGGTCTCGCTGGCCCGCGCGGCCCTAGCCGTGGCCTGGATATCAACCGGCTGTTCCTCGCGGTTGACGACGCGGCTGGCGGCAAGGCGCTCGGTGTTCGACTTGTCGAGCACGGACACGGCCTGTTGCTGCTGCTGCGCCTGCAGGCTTTCAGCCTGCGCCACAGGCTGAACTTTGACCGGCGCGTCCGAAGCCTGAATCGTCGGCGTGCCGCTCGACGAATGACTGGCGCGGTTGATTACAACGGCGCCGATGCCGCCGATCAGCACGATCAGTGCCGCGCCCATGAGATAAAGCGGACGACGCGAGGGAGGTCGTGCCGACATATCGTCATAGGCCTGCTCGTCATAAGACGGCTGCTGCGCATAGGCCTGGTCATAGTCATAGGACTGATGCGCAGTTTCGTCAGCCGGATGCGCGGCAGCGAAGCGCGCCGGCGCATCGGGAAACTGGCTGAGCAGTTCCGAAAATTCGTTGGCGTCCGCGGACGGCGGCAGCGGCGGCGGGCTGAGGCGCGCCGTATCCTGCCGGGCATTGAACGGCGAGTCGAAACGATGGCCGGGCGTCACGCCAGGTTGATAGGCAGGAGGCGGCGGAGGCGTAGCCGACAGCTGCCGGGGCGCCATGCGATAGTCCGTATGCGGCTGCACATGCTGCTGTGCCTGCGGCGCGGCCGGCTGGTTGCCTGCGGCGAACAATTGATCGAACGGATCGGGCTGCGCTCCGATCAGACGCGACAATTCCTGCAGCGGATCTTCGCCGTTTCTCACGTCCGGCACGGACCCTCTCAGCTTGCGCTCGAAATCATCGAGATCAATCGGGTCGCGGGGCTTTGCAGCAGCTTGACTCATAGCACACCTCACACGTCAACGCGGACGGAACGCCTCGGCAAGAACCAACTCCAGACTGCCGATGAGTTCGGCCGCCTCTAGCGATCAGCCGAAACCCGTCAGCGCATTTCTTGCGGGGCACTCACGCCGAGAAGAGCAAGCCCCGCTGCGAGGACTCTGGTTAAGGACACAACCAAAGCTATTCGCGCGTGCGATAAATCTCGCTTTTCTTCATTAACAAAGCGTAATTGTGGCCGATCTTTGCCGCTGTTCCAGTGCGAATGGAACGCAGACGCCAAGTCGTGGACATAAAAGGCGATACGATGCGGCTCGTGCGCGGCAGCCGCCGCATCGACCTGGCGTGGGAACTGGGCGAGGAGCCGCATCAGGCCCAATTCGCCTTCGTCGGTCAACAGCTCGAACTTCGCGCCCGCCAGCGCTGCGGCGTCGGTCGCCAGATCGGGAAACGCCACCTTGCCCTGACGAACAACGGAGCACGCGCGCGCGTGGGCGTATTGCACGTAGAAGACCGGATTGTCCTTCGACTGCTCCAGCACTTTGGCAAGGTCGAATTCAAGCGTCGCGTCATTCTTGCGGAACAGCATCATGAAGCGCACCGCGTCGACGCCGACCTCGTCGACGACTTCGCGCAAGGTGACGAACGTCCCTGCCCGCTTCGACATGGTGACGGGCTCACCGTCGCGCATCAGCTTGACGAGCTGGCACAGGCGTACGTCGAGCGTCGCCTTGTTCTCGGAGACGGCCTTCACCGCCGCCTGCATGCGCTTGACGTAGCCGCCGTGATCGGCGCCCCAGACATCGATCATATCGAGGAAGCCGCGGTCGACCTTCGACTTGTGATAGGCGATGTCGGCGGCGAAATAAGTGTAGGCGCCATCGGACTTGACCAGAGGCCGGTCGACATCATCGCCGAACTGGGTGGCACGGAACAGCGTCTGCTCGCGGTCTTCCCAATCGTCCGGCAATTGTCCCTTCGGCGGCGGCAGACGGCCTTCGTAGATGAGATCGCGCGCGCGCAGATCGGCGACGACCCTGGCGATCGGCGACGGTTCGCCATTCTTGCCGTCCTCGTGCAGCGTCCGTTCCGAGAAGAAGACGTCATGGCTGATGTTCATGGCGGCGAGATCGGCGCGGATCATCTTCATCATCGCGTCGATGGCGATCTGGCGCACGATCGGCAGCCATTCGTCCTCGCCTCTCTTGGTGAGCGCCGGGCCAAGGCTCTTGGCCATCATCTCCCCGACAGGCTTGAGATAGTCGCCCGGATAAAGGCCTTCCGGGATCTCGCCGATGTTTTCACCAAGCGCTTCGCGGTAGCGCAGGAAGGCCGAGCGGGCGAGCACGTCGACCTGAACGCCGGCATCGTTGATGTAATATTCGCGCGCCACCTCGCGGCCGGAAAAAGCCAGCAGATTGGCCAGCGCATCGCCGAACACGGCGCCGCGGCCATGGCCCACATGCATCGGGCCGGTCGGATTGGCCGAGACATATTCAACATTGACCTTACCGGTGGCGTCGGCGCGGCCGAAGTCCGCGTCGGTCAGGCTGGCGCGCACGATGCCGGCATAGACTTCCGGCTTGAGACGGACGTTGATGAAGCCCGGCCCGGCGATCTCGACACCGGCGACGCCCGGCATATGGCCGATGGCATTCATCAACGCGGTCGCCAGCGCGCGCGGATTGCCGAAATGCTCCTTGGCCTCCTTGGCGTAGACCATGGCCGCATTGGTCGCGAGGTCGCCGTGCGCGGCATCGCGCGGGGGCTCGACCACGAATTTCGACAGGTCGATATCGGCGGGCAGCCGTCCCTGTCCGGCAAAATCGCCCAGAACAGCCGCAATCCGCCCCTGATATTCACTGAATAGATTCATGCTTCCGGTCCAAACCCAAGCTCGACAAATTGCTTAATGCGTCGCGCGGCCTAACTTAAATCGGCGGCAGGGTCAAAAACACCCACGTCCGTATAAAATACTTAGCCACGATATTTGGCGGATCGGCCGGATTAGGCTATCAGTGCTGCAGCTTTGAGGGAGAACTTACGAATGCCGCAACTCGATCTGGTACGGGAATTGACGTTTGCCGTGGGCGCCGCCGGCGTCACGCTGCTGTTTTCGGCGATTTACGCCGGCCTCGAGACGGTGATTCCGTTTCTGCGCGGCGGCCTCGGACGAGTCTGAACGCTCCCGATTGCCAATTGACCTACCGGGATAGCCGCCTCGCGCGGCTATTTTGCTTTTCAAGCAGCGCCTCGCGCCGGCGAATCGCCTCGGCATAATCCCGCTCCGCCTCCCAGCGGGCGGTGCGTTGCTCAAGCTCGGCATTGAGCTCGACGCCGACCAGAACCACCAGCGCCGAAATCCACAGCCACATCATCAGGCCGGCAATCGTCGCCAGCGACCCGTAGGTGGCGGCGTAATTGGCGAAATGCGCGAGATAATAGGAAAAAATACTCGAGACCGCCATCCAGACCGCGGCGCCGAACACGCTGCCCCAAATGGCCCAGCGGGCGCGATGCGACGGCCGGCTCGGGCCGTAGCGGTTGAGCAGGGTCAGGAATACCGCCGTGACCACGAACAGAGCCGGCCAGCGCAGGATGGCGAAACCTTCCCAGAACCGCTCCTGCATCTGCACCCATGCGAAAATGAGCGGCAGGACGATGAGCATGGCGGCTACCGCCATGAAAACGGCGAAGGCGCCGAGGGTGAACAGGAAGGATTGTGCGTTAAGCCGCAGGAAGCTGCGCTTTTCGTCCTCGGCGTAGATGATGTTCATGGCTTCGAACATGGATTTCATGCCGGCATTGGCGCTCCACAGCGCCAGCAAGGTGCTGCCGACGGCCAACAGGCTGAGGTTCGGCGTGGTCGCGCTGGCAATCGTATCGGCCTGGCCGCGGATGATGTCGAAGGCGCCCGGCGGCAGCACGAAGGCAAGCTGCGTCATCTGGTTGACGATGACCTTGGCGTCGGCGAACAGGCCGTAGATCGACACCAGCGCGGAGATGGCCGGAAAGATCGACAGCAGCACGTAGAAGGCGACGCCGGCCGCAACCAGAAACAACCGGTCGCGCGCGATGTCGGCGTAGATGACCAGCGCCACTTCCCACCAGGCCTGGCGGGTCAGTTCCTGCGGGCGGCCGGCGACATGCAGGCGCTCGGGATCGTGGGGCAGCGGTGGCGGCAGCGGGATCTCCGGCGCGACTTCAGGCTTTTTGCCCCAGCCGCCAGCAATGGCGCGGCCGCCCGCAGCAACGCTTTGACCAATGCCCTTGCCGACACCGGCGACCGTGCCCGCCACGCCAACCAGGACATCCCGCATGCGAAACGACAAGCAACCCCCCTCACCTCGGGAATCGGCAAATCCGATCTGAAATCATTGCACACTACGGCCGAACATCAGCATAACGCCGCATTCACCGTAGCGACGGCGCCGAGCCGAACAGGCGAACATGCTCGGCCACAGCGTAACGGTCGGTCATCCCGGCAATATAATCGCAGACCAGCCGGGCGCGGCGCATGTCGTCGGGCGCGGCCAGAGCGCGCGCCGCCCATTCCGCCGGCATGTCGGCCGGCGCATCGAACAGGCGGATGAACAGATTGTGTACGACGCCAATCGCCTCATTGCGCACCTTTACGACGCGTGGATGGCGGTACATGCGCGTGAACAGAAACGCCTTGAGCTGCTTTTCCACCTCGGACATGGCGGGTGAAAAGCGCACGAGCGTCGAGCCATGGGCGCGGATATCGTCGCTGCTGCGCACGCCGGACGCGACAAGGCGACCGTGGCCCTCGACGATGACATCCTCGATGAAGCGAGTGATGACGCGTCGCGTCAGTTCATGCACCACCCGGTGCTGATCGAGGCCGGGATGCAGCGCATCGATCTCGGCGATGAGGCTGTCGATGAAGGCGATTTGGCGCAGATCGGCAAGCTCGAACAGCCCTGCCCGCAGGCCGTCATCGATGTCATGGGCGTTGTAGGCGATGTCGTCCGCGACGGCGGCGGCCTGCGCTTCGGCAGAGGCGTAACTCGACAGATCGAGCGGGACGCGCTCGTCAAATTCAAGGATGGCGATGGGAATGCCGCGCCTGGCATAGCGGGCGACGGGCTGCCCGTCCTTGGCGAGCAAGGGACCATTGTGTTTGACCAGCCCTTCCAGGGTCTCCCACGTCAGGTTGAGGCCATCGTATTGGGCGTAGTGGCGCTCCAGGCGGGTGACGATGCGCAGCGCCTGGGCGTTATGGTCGAAGCCGCGATAGGCCTCCATGACCTCGCCCAGCGCGTCTTCGCCGGTGTGGCCGAAGGGCGTGTGGCCGAGATCGTGCGCCAGGGCCAGCGCTTCGGCCAGATCATCGTCGAGGCCGAGCGCGCGGGCCAGGGCGCGGGCAATCTGCGCCACCTCGATCGTATGGGTCAGGCGCGTGCGGTAATGGTCGCCCTCATGGGGCACGAAGACCTGGGTCTTGTGCGCCAGGCGGCGGAACGCGGTGGAATGGATGATCCGGTCGCGGTCGCGCTGGAATTCGCTGCGGGTGGGCGACGGTTTCTCGGGAAACTGCCGGCCGCGCGAGCGCCGCCAGTCGGCCGCCCAGGACGCCGGCCCGGCCGGCAGCCTGGCCTGTTCTCCGCTCATGCCCTCGGGCTGGTGTGCTTTCCATTGAATCGCCATCAATCAGCACCTATATCTGCGAGCTGGAAGCCGATTCAACTTGGTTGAACCAGTTTCCAGCTTATTTGTTTGCCTGGCCATGATCTAATCCGAAAACCGGCTTCCACTTCGGGATCATGGCGCAGGCCGAGGCAAGTTGTTCCATGACCAACACTCTCGATGCCGACGTGGTTGCGCCTGCTGAACTCCCGATCGTCACCGACCGGGCGGCCAAACGCGTGTCGCAGATTCTCGCCAAAGAGGCCTCCGGCGCCATGCTGCGGGTTGCGGTCAAGGGTGGCGGCTGCTCGGGCTTTCAATATGCGTTCGAAATCGAAACGCAGAAGGCCGACGACGATCATGTGATCGAGAAGAACGGCATCCTGGTGCTGGTTGATCCGGTCTCCGTCGATTTCCTCAAGGGCGCACGCATCGATTTCGTTGATGACCTGATCGGGCAATCGTTCAAGATCGACAATCCCAACGCGACGGCGAGCTGCGGCTGCGGGACGAGCTTCACGGTGTGAGCGGATTCGGCTTCGGGTCCAAACCATGATCGTGGCCGGCGTCGTCTGATCGGCGTGCCCCCGCGCATGTATGCGGGCCAGCCCCACCAGCGTCGCTCTTCCTGGTTCAATTCTTCCTGATCATGCCGCGACCCCGCCGCCGCGGTGTGACTTTTTCGCGACTCCCCTTCTGAAAGAACGACGCTTTGCATGGGGAGAAGATCGGATTCCCGACCTGAGCTATCGCATCGAAACAACTGACTATTTCCTTCTGCAGCGAGCGGATATTCGACCGCAAATCTTTGAATCACTCTAAACTATTGTATTTGCAGGAAATATTCCGACAGCGTAAAGACAATCCCGATGACGTCACCATATCGGAGGCGTTGGCGCGCACATTTCGTTAGCCGCGCCGCAGGGATTCAGAGCAGGCAGAACTGCTCCAGGCATTCGCAGATGGGAATAGACGTCAGGTCATTGTTCGTCGCTCACGAGCGGGAGGTGGGAGCATTCCTCCGCCGCCGCGTCGGCGCGACTGCGGATGCAGCGGACCTTTCGCAGGAAGCGTTTCTTCGTCTCGCCAGGTTGCGACCCAGTGAGACAGTTAAAGACCCGCGGGCCTTTCTGTTTACAGTGGCGGCCAATCTCGCCCGCGATCATTTGCGCCGTTTTATCAGGCGCCAGCGTGTGGAAGCCGGTCCTGCAGACGAGACGCTGATCTGCCCAGCCGCAACTCCGGAAGAGGCGCTCGGCGCGCGGCAACAGCAACGCGTGCTACGGGAGGCAATCGATCAGCTGTCCGAGCGAACCCGCGAGGTATTCCTGCTCTATCATGTTGAAGGCCATTCCTACCGCGAGATCGCTGAACGACTGGAAATGTCCCCCCGGACTGTCGAATATCATCTTCGCGAAGCGCTCGGGCGCTGCCGCGAGCACGCGCGCCAGGCTGGCGCTCTTTGACGCTCCGGTTTCTTTCCGACCGCATCATCCATTTTTTCGCGTGATGCTCTCATCATCAGTGTAGAATCATCCTAGGGAAATCGGCCGGACGTTCGTCCTTGTCATATGAGACGAAACGAGGTTGGTGGCGCCGGGCGCCGGAAGCGAAGCATGGATGATGGTCAGGAACTGAATCGAGAGGACGAGCTTTTCGACGAGGCGAACAGATGGTTTTTCCGCCTTCAGGCTGAAGATGTCTCTGCCGCGGAAAAGCAAGGGTTCGCCCAATGGCTGGCGCAGGATCCGTCACATGCGAAGACGTGGGCCGATGTCCACGCGTTGATGCACTCGCTCCACGCGCCCGCGCGCGCATCCTGCAACGCCAGCCTGAACGACAAGCGCAGATTTGGCGCTGTCGTCCAACAATCTGCCCGGGGAAGCCGGACGGCTTCCCGCTGGATCACAGCAAGTCTGGCCCTCGCCTTCGGTTTTGCCGCCTATATCCAGGGGCCGGTTCTGCTCGACCGATGGGGCGCAGACTATGTGACGACTGCGGGACAGCGAGAAACCATCGTCCTCGCCGATGGAACGCGCGTCGAACTCAATACCGATACAGCGATCCAGGCCAACCTCACGGCGGCAGAGCGGCGCGTGACCGTGCTGCGTGGCGAAGCCTTTTTCGATATCGCCAGGGATTCCCGTCCGTTTGCGGTCAGCACCCGCGATGGCGAGGCCCGTGATATTGGAACAAGCTTCCGGGTCGAAAAAGGCGACGCCGTTTCGACAGTGACGGTCGAAACCGGCATCGTCGACGTGAAGGCAAAGCCAATCCTGCCGGCGGCGGTGCGTGTTACCGCGGGTCAGACAGTCGACTATGGAAAGGACGGCGTGTCGATCCCTCGCATGGCTGATCTGGACAAGGAGCTGGCATGGCGTCGCGGGCAAGTCGTCTTCCGCCAGGAGAAGCTTTCGAGCGTCGTCGCGAAACTAAATCGCTACCAGGCCGGCCGGATCGTCATTGTGAATCCGTGGATCGCGGATGAACTGGTTTCCGGTGCGTTCAATGTCGATCGGCCCGACGCGCCGATCGGCGCGCTTGAAGACGTGCTGGGTGTGAAGGCGACGTATCTCACGTCCTATCTCGTCATGCTGCACTGACTCTTCTTCCGTCCTACTTTAGATTCTTTTGATAAAGGCAGCGACCGCTTTTCCGCATGATGCTCCGACGCATCAAAAATAATTCGTAAACACGCCCCAGGGTTTTCTCTCCCCCTGCCGTCCTATCAGACGAAGCATCGATATGCGCTTTCTGCAAGCGCCTGCGATGCAGGTTTACCGGCTCGGGGGTTTATAGCATGTTCAATCTGGGGGCATTGAGAGGAAGAAAGGCTTTGTCACGCCGGCATGTCCGACTGGCGCTGCAAACTCTTCTCACGACGACGGCGCTTTCGACGATATCTCCCCAGATTGTCGCGGCTCAAACATCGGCAGCCACGGTCTCCGCCAAACGCACTTACAACATTGCACGCCAGCCGCTCGACAACGCGCTCGCCGCTTTCTCGCAGGTCGCCGGCGTGCAGGTTCTGAACAGGGGCGCCGTGACGCAAGGCATCCGCTCGCCCGGCGTCAGCGGTTCCTTCACGCCGCAAGAGGCTCTCTCTCGCTTGCTTGCGGGGACACGCCTGACGCCCCGCTTCGTCAGCGCCAACACGGTGACCGTCACCGGCCCAGCCACAGCATCGGAGGCAGCCACAACGTCGGATGCGGCCTCGGTAGCCGGCGCGATCGAGCTTGATACTGTCAACGTATCGGGCGGCGGCATCGCTGCTGCCGATGCGCCTTACGCGACGCCTGCTCCAACGGCACACATCTCGCAGGAAACCATCGATCGCTTCCGCGGCAGCAGCCCCGCCGACATCTTTCGCGGCACGCCCGGCGTGATCTCGGCGGAAGCGCGCAATGGCGGCGGCGGCATCGACATCAATATCCGCGGCATGCAGGGCATGGGCCGCGTCGCGACGACGGTCGATGGAGCCGAAAACGGTTTGACGATCTATCAGGGCTATCAAGGGATATCGAACCGCACCTTCGTAGATCCGGATCTGTTGGCCGGCGTTGATATCCTCAAAGGCTCGGACGCCAGCTCCCGAGGTATCGCCGGTACGGTTGCGATGCGGACGTTGAGCGCCAACGATGTGGTGAAGCCCGGCGAGAAGTGGGGTTTCTGGGTCAAGAGCGGGTTCGGCACCAATACGGCGACGCCACGGCCCGGCGATCTTGGCGGCTATACCTGGCCACGTCCCTATGTCAGCGATCCGCAACCATATCCAGTGCCGACGGCATCAGCCACGGGCCTCGCCCGGCCGGCATTCCTCAGCCCCACCAGCGGCTCGTTCAGCGCCGTCGCAGCGGTCAAGGAAGATAATTACGATCTCCTCTTTGGTTACGCCTTCCGCAAGCAGGGCAATTATTTCGCCGGCAAGAACGGCCCTGGCGCACAGGTCATCGACACCGGCCCGCAACCGCTCTGCTATCCAAGCGGCTTCTGCTATCCGATCGGCGATCCTACGTCATACGCGCACGTCTATCAAAACGGCGGCCTTTCAAGTTATCGCACCGGCGAGCAAGTGCTCAACACGCAACTCCAAACCGAGACGTATCTCGCCAAGGGCACCATTCGTGGCGACAATGGTCAAAGTCTCCAGATTGGATACACGGGCTACCGCAGCAGCGCCGGCGACATGATCGCATCGCTTTTCTCAAGCGTGCAGAGTCAAGCCAGGCAGCAATCACAGGAGAATATCACAAAGCTCGATACCGGCACGCTTCGCTACCGCTGGAATCCCGGCGACAATGGTCTCGTCGACCTCTCGGCAAACCTTTGGATATCCAAGCTCAATCTGCGTACGCCGCCACGTATCAGCCTCGGGGGCAACGTCAGGCCGGAAGACTTCGGCCTGCCCTATAACCATCTCCCCGGCAATGATAGCCTGATGTGGGGAGGCGATATCAGCAACAAGTCGCATTTCTCGTTCGACCGCTTCGGTTCGCTGGATGTCACCTATGGGGTGTCCTACCTCAGCGAAGCGACCAAGCCGACTGCCTTCACCAACGAATTGAACCTTGGCATTCCGTCCCGCGACGGCAGCCGCGAGGAATTCGCCGGCTTTGGCAAAGTCGCCTACAAGCCGGTCGACTGGCTGACACTCAACGCGGGTTTACGTTACGCGAACTACCGCTCGCAAGACCGCAGCAGCATCAGCAATGCGTTGCAGGCCAATTCGCAACCGTCACGGAAAGACGGAGGATACAGCCCCTCGGCCGGTGTCACGCTGGAACCGATCAAGGGTGTCCAGATCTACGCGAATTATTCGAGCACGCTGCGCATGCCGACGCTGTTTGAATCGGTCGCGGCATATACCCTGATCCCCAACCCCGATATCCATCCCGAGCGTTCGAACAACTGGGAAGCCGGCATCAACATAGTCAGGGATGGATTGTTCGGCGCAGAAGACAAGGCAATGTTGAAGTTCGGTTACTTCAACTGGGACGTAAAGGATTATGTGGCCCGGGTCGGCATTAAAGGCGTCGATCCCACCTACGGCTACACCTGGACCGGCCTGCAGGTGCGCAATATCGATCGTGCAAAGTTCGAGGGTCTCGAATTTTCGGGTCGATACGAGAACAACGGATTCAAAGCGGAGTTGGCCGCCAACTACTATCTCAATGTCGCCTTCTGCCCGACGCCCGGCAATTGCGCGAGTTCAACACTGTCGGGCGACTACGCGACAAACCAGGTTCCGCCGCAGTATTCGGCAAATCTGACCATGTCGCAGAAACTGCTCAACGATAATCTCACGGTCGGCGGCCGCGTGAGTTATACCGGGCCACGATCCATCGGGCATGGCGCGATACAATATGGAGCATCAGCCATCATCGCTCCGATCGATTGGAAGCCCTATTGGATGGTCGACCTCTTTGGCGAATACAAGCTGACCAAGGACATCTCTCTCTGGGCGACAGTCGAGAACCTGACCGACCAATATTACGTCGATCCGCTCAGCCTCGTGCAGATGCCGGGCCCAGGACGAACAGCCCGGATTGGCCTCACCGGCAAGTTTGGCGGCAGCGATCCGATTTCGACTGCTTCTCTCACGCGCCTTTTCAGCCCGACCGATGTCGTTGCCAACTGGAGCGGATTCAACATCGGTGCGAACGTGGCTCACAGTTCCGCAAAGCTCAGGGGAACGTCGACCGCGATGGACGGCTCGACCGGCGCGTATTCGGCAGGCGAAGCGCCAAACATGACCATCCCTGCCCTCTCATTCGGTCTTCAAGCGGGATACAACCATCAGTTCAAGAATAACATCGTCGTGGGCATCGAAGCCGATATCGCGAAGTCCGAGATTTCAGGCTCACAGATCGCTTTCGCACAGGAAGGCTCGACCGGCCCCTATGGCGACAACCTCAACAGGTTGCGCCAATACGAGGCCGTACAGAAGACCGACATCGGCTGGCTCGCAACCCTGCGCGGTCGTTTTGGGTACGCGCTCAACGATCGCCTGATGATCTACGCGACGGGCGGCGCCGCCTTCATGCGGCAAACCGACGAGCGCACGCAATATGTGGGCGCCAAGTCCTATCCCGGTCTTTTCTCGCCGGTGAACATGACCGTCGCCTCCTTTACGGAACGCGCGGCGCTCACGCGGACCGGATACGTGCTCGGCGGCGGCGCCGAATTCGCCCTCGGCGACGGCTGGTCGGTAAAGGGCGAATATCTGCTGGCTCACTTCGACGCAGCGGACATGCGGTTTCCGAACGCCAGGGCCGGCGTGATGATCGACAATGGCTCCGGCTATCCGGTCACGTCCACCACCGTGACGGGCCGGAAGACGACCAGCAAAGTCGATGTTCCGATGGTCAAGGTGGGCGTGAACTATCGCTTCTGATGGCGGGAAGAACAATGCACATTCAAATATGGCTTCGGCGCTCGTGCCAGACTGCAATATTGCTGACGATGCTTGCCGCGTCGTCAGCGGTCGGAACTGTGATGGCGCAGCCTGTCACGGATCAGCAATCGCAGGCGCCGACAGAGATTGCGCCATCGCCTTTACCTGCCCTTGAACCGGCATCTCCCATGGAATCGGCCGACACTGACGGCCAGGCCACGGCATCTCCGCGAGATGCATCGCCATCCCCGCCGGTTCCGGTTGCGCGCCAGGCGGCTTCCACGGTCCTTCCGCACGACCTGTCGCCCTGGGGTATGTTCACGGCCGCGGATCTCGTGGTGAAGGCGGTCATGATCGGCCTGGCCCTCGCTTCACTGTTAACCTGGACAGTGTGGCTCGCCAAAGCAATCGAACTGACGCGCGCTAAGGGCCGGCTAAGGCGGGGCATCACCAAGATCTTGTCTGCCGCGACATTGGCCGAGGCCGTGAAGTCGTTCGATACGGATCGCGGTACGGCAGCGGTTCTGGTGCGGGAAGCAGCTGACGAAGTGCGGGTGTCCGCGCGCACATTCGATCATACCGCCGGTACGGGCACGAACGAGCGCGTCACCTCAAGACTGTCGCGTGTGGAAGCAGAAGCCAGCCAGCGGATAACGATTGGAACCGGCCTGCTCGCGACGATTGGAGCGACGGCGCCGTTTGTCGGGCTGTTCGGCACGGTATGGGGGATCATGAACGCCTTCATCGGCATCAGCCAGTCGCAGACCACGAATCTTGCGGTGGTGGCGCCTGGTATAGCGGAAGCGCTGCTGGCGACCGCGTTCGGTCTTGTCGCTGCGATACCGGCGGTGATCATCTACAACGTCTTCGCACGTGCGATCACAGGCTATCGCCGGCTTCTGGGGGATGCCTCGGCCGGCATCGAACGGCTCGTCAGTCGCGATCTCGACATGCGCCAGGTTCCGCCGGCGCTTTCCCGGGCGGCGGAGTGAGCCGATGGCGGGTAGTCTCAAAGCAGGCGGCGACAGCTACGATCTCGCCGACAATCACGAGATCAACGTCACGCCGTTTATCGACGTGATGCTGGTCCTCCTGATCATCTTCATGGTGGCGGCGCCGCTCTCCACCGTCGACGTGGCCGTCGACCTGCCGGTCTCCAATGTCCAGCCGCAGCCAAGACCAGGCGAGCCGATCTTCCTGACCGTCAAAAACGATCTGAGCCTGGCATTCGGAAACGATCCGATCCCGCGTGACGTTCTCAAATCCGCGCTGGATGGCAAGACCAGCGGAAACACCGACGAACGGGTGTTCCTGCGCGCCGACAAGGCCGTGTCCTATGGCGACCTGATGGAGGTGATGAACCTTTTGCGCGCCGCCGGCTATCTGAAGATCGCCCTTGTCGGACTTGAGGCGATGCCGGGAGACAACGCGACCATCCCGGCATTGCCGCGGACGCCGGCACCATCCGATCCGGCAACGGCAGCACCGCAGCCGTGACCAGGATGGGCGCCGAGCCGATTACAGCATCCCGGCCGATCCATCATCGCGATGGCGAGGCATTGTCACGGACGCTGCTGCGCTGGTCTCTGGCAGGAGTGTGCATCGTCTCGCTGCAGGGCGGGATCGTCTATGCCGCCCTGAACTGGCCCGGCGAGCCTGTGTCGCCAGCCGAAGTGCCGGCAGCGATCATGATCGAACTGGCTCCGGTGCCGGTCGCGCCGCAGACACCTCCACAGGAGGTTGCGCTCGGCCCGCAGATGGAGATGTCGCAGGAGGCGACCCCATCCGAGGAAGACGAGCCGATCGAACAGCAGCAGCCGGAGCCCGAGATCAAGCCGGAGATCAAGATCGAGATTCCGCGGCTGCCCGAAAAGCAGAAGGCCGAAGTGGTGCTGGCACGATCCGCCCCGCCCCCGCCGAAACGGCGGGAGAAGCCCAGGGAAGACAAACGCAAGCCCGACAAGCCGAAGGCGGCAAAGAAAAAGCCGCAGGAGCGCAGTATGCGGAATGCCCCGGCGACGGCCGCGCCGCAGGCGGCGAATGCCCGAAATGCCGCGACCAATGCCGCGCCGATGGCCGGCACATCGTCGTCGATCTCTCCGGCAAGCTGGCGCAGCATGATCATGGCGCTGTTCAACCGCAACAAGCGCTTCCCTGCCGGCGGCGGCCGCGGCACCGCGACCGTTGCCTTTACGATCGATCGTTCCGGCCGAGTCCTTTCGGCACGACTGGCACGCTCATCCGGCGACGTGGCGCTCGATCAGGAAGCAGTCGCGCTCGCGCGCCGCGTCAGCCCGGTCCCGCCGCCGCCTCCCGATATCGGCCGGGGCGGCAGCATACTGCTGGCAGTGCCCGTCAGATTCGGAGGGTGAACGGCATCACTCGGCAACCCCTCAACGATCCTGTCGCGGCTGCAGCGGCAGCACATTGTCGGCCTGCTCGGCAGCCACCTGCAGCGCCAGCTTCTTAGCGGCCTCGCGGTCGTTGCGGATGAGCAGGCGTCGGCGCGCGGCGATGGCTTTGTGGGAATGATCGTAGGCGAGACGCAGGACATCGAGGCCCTCCACCGAGAAGCGGTTTTCCTGCAGGCCGACGAGCACATCCTTGAGCGCACGTTCGAGCTCTTCTTCGGTCTTGTCCAAAGCGTCGAACGTATCGATGGTCTCGACCTTGTCGGCGATGACCAGCAGGTCGCGCGCCAGCAGGCTGGATTTCACCGGATCGGTCTTTGTCGTCCATGAGTACAGTGCATAGAGCAGCGAGCCGACGACTCCGAGGATCGACGTGCCGATGTAAATGAGATCGCTGTAACGATCGAGAAAGCCTTTCACCTCGCCGTTGAAATAATCGACCGCGCCCTGATGGGCGATGACATATTCGCCCTTGTCGGTTTCCGGTGGCTCGATGTGCGTGGCGAATTCCCGATCGAGGCCAAGCTCCTCCTTGTTCTCGAAGACCAGGCGCGTCAGTTCGGTCGCCACCGTCGACGGCAGGCGATTGACGAGCAATTCGTGATAGAGCGCGATGGTCTCGACGTCGGCAGCCGGCCATCTCGGCGACGACGTCAGGGTGCCGGCCTCCACCGTTTCGGCATAGACACCGGGTACGCGCTGCTCGATGGCCTTGGCGTCTTCGAGGCCCTGCACTTCGAGGTTGAGCGCGGGACGGCTGTCGGGCTGATCGAGCCGCGAGACCGTATCGAACTGCGAGCGCGGACCAATCGCCAGGACAGCCTGATAGGCAGGTTGCGATCCAGCCTGCGGCGCGATCAACCTGTCAAAGCGCATGTCGGCCGGCACGGTCTGCAAAGAGTAGGCTGCGCGCGGGATATGCATCGCCTCGAACAGGCGCTTGGCGAAGGCCTCGTTCTGTCCGTCCGGGCCGGTCACCGCGACCTTGCGGCCACGCAACGACGCCAGCGAGTCGATCTTCGACGCCTTTGGCGCGACGAGCACCACGACATCATGTTCGAGGACGGCGACCGTGCGCGCGGAGGCGGGAAATTTCTGATCGGTCCGGCCGATCGCAATGTCGGCGTCTAGCTTGCCAAGACGAGTGACGGCGGCCAGCGACGTTTCCGTCGGCTGCACACTGATGCGTATGGAACGGCTGTTGGTTGCGACCGTCTCCGCCAGCTTCTGGGCGAAGCGATAGTAGGCACTGCCTTCCGGCCCCGCCGCGAACACCAGCACCCGCGGCTTGTACAGCCAGTAAGATATGGCCAGTGTGCCGCCCCCGGCGACGATGAGCATCCCGAAGAGGACGCCGATCAGTCGCAAGGTGCGGCCTGCTCTTGCGCGAATTCCCGCCATGCGACTGCCGTCCGTAGCAAATATCCTTCCGGATCAGACGATCATAAATTGGCGAAATGGCGGCCTACGTCAGGCGGATTTCGCGGCGGCTTCCTGCCTGGCGTTGAGTTCGGCGTCGGCGGCCGCCGCCCGCTGCACGGCCGGCCTCGTCTTGATCCGTTCGATATACGACATGATGACCGGCGTCTCGGGCACCAGCTTGAACGACGTTGTCCACTGCAGGGCCGTGCCCCACAGGAGATCGGCGGCCGTGATCTTCCCCCCGAGCAGGTAAGGCCCTTTCGCCAGTTGATCGGTCAGGGTTTTCATCATCGTGTCGTAGTCGCCATAAGGACACATGGCGGGGCGCGCCGGTTCGCGCTGCATGGCGCGATCGACCAGCGCCGGCTCGAAGCAGGAACCGTAGAAGAACATCCAGCGCAGATAAGGCCCGCGCAGCGGATCGCCGAGGCCAGGCGCCAGACCCGCTTCGGGATAAAGGTCGGCGAGATAGAGGTAGATGGCGCCCTGCTCCGTCACCAGTGCGCCATTGTGCGCGATGGCAGGCACCTTGCCCATGGGATTGACGGCCATGTAGTCGGCCTGGCGCTGGTCGCCCACCTTCAGGCTGAGAAGATGAATGTCGTAATCCGCGCCGAGCTCTTCCAGCAGAATGCGAACACCGCCAGAACGGCTTTGCGGCGCGTGATAGAAAGTGATTTTACGATCCATTGCGTTCCTCCTGAGGCACCGGCCATTCCCTAATCGGCCCTTGCTGCCAATTTATGGCAGCAGGAGAAATTTATCCGCAGTTAATATCCCAGCAGGATCAGCAGCCGCGTCCAGCGCATGAAGGCGATGGCGACGGACAGAATGAAGCCATAGAAGCCGCCGAACATGTGACCGCGGATGACATAGAATTTGAAGAACTGCCACGGGATCTCGGTGAAGACCCGCGCCACCATCAGCGGCTTGTTCTTCTTCTTCTCCAGCTTCTGCAGCTCGTAATAGCTGATCTCCTTGCGCACCAGATGGGCGATGGAGCGGAACGACTGGTGGTAGGCCGGCGCCTGCAATTGCATCACGTCCGGCGTTGGCGGCACCGCGTCGTGGACCAGCGAGTCGGCGAAGCGCGTCTTCGTTTTATCGTAGAGGCGGATATAGTTGTGGGCGTCGGCGAAGAGATGTGGCTTGTCGCGCTTCGGATAGACCATGGTCATCTTCATGAAGAAAGATGAGGCCGGCATCTTGTCCTTTGCGAGAATGCCGCGCAGTTCCGTGCGCAGCGCATCGGGCAGCCATTCGTCCGCATCGAGATTGAGCACGAAATCGTGCCGGCACTCGTCTTCGGCGAAGCGCTTCTGCGGCCCGTAGCCTTCCCACTTATGTTCGACGACGCGCGCGCCGAGATTTTCGGCGATCATCTGCGTACCGTCGGTAGAACCGGAATCCACGACAATCACTTCGTCGACCAGCGAGCGCACGGAATTGATCGTGCGGCCGATGCGGTCGGCTTCATTCAGCGCGATGATGCAGCAGGAGATCCGCGTCTTGATCGAAGGATCGGGCGGCGTCCACTGGGCCATGCGTCAGGCAGGCCCAGCGGCGACGTTCGTGGTCGGCCGCGCGATCACGCATCCTTCTCCTGCACGTTGAGGCGGAGGTGCAATTCGCGCAACTGCTTGGTCGTGGCTTCCGAGGGCGCGCCCATGAGAATATCCTCGGCGCGCTGGTTCATCGGGAACAGCGCCACTTCCCGCAGGTTCTGTTCGCCGGCCAGCAGCATGATGATGCGGTCGACACCGGCCGCCATGCCGCCGTGCGGCGGCGCGCCGTACTGGAAGGCGCGATACATGCCGCCGAAGCGGTCGATCACGGTCTGCTCGCTGTAGCCGGCGATCTCGAAGGCCTTCACCATGGCCTGCGGGCGATGGTTGCGGATGCCGCCCGAGGCGATCTCGAAACCATTGCAGGCGATGTCGTACTGGAAGGCGTTGATGGTCAGCGGGTCCTGGCCCTCAAGCGCTTCCAAGCCGCCCTGCGGCATGGAGAAGGGGTTGTGCGAGAAATCGACCTTCTTCTCGTCCTCGTTCCATTCGTACATGGGGAAATCGACGATCCACGCCAGCTCATAGCGGTTCTCGTCAATGAGGTTGAGGTCCTTGCCGACTCTCGTGCGCGCATCGCCGGCGAAGCGCACGAACTTCGCCGGGTCGCCCGCCGTAAAGAAGGCGGCGTCGCCGGCCTTGAGGCCGAGCTGCTGGCGGATGGCTTCGGTGCGCTCCGGGCCGATATTGTTGGCGATGGGGCCAGCGCCTTCGATCTTGCCGTCGGTCTCGCGCCAGAAGATGTAGCCGAGGCCCGGCTGGCCTTCGCTCTGCGCCCACGAGTTCATGCGATCGCAGAAGGTGCGCTGGCCGCCGCCCGGTCCGGGGATGGCGCGCACTTCGTTCTTCGGGTCTTCGAGCATGCGCGCGAAGACCTTGAAGTTCGAGCCGCGGAAATGCTCGCTGACGTTCTGCATGACGATGGGGTTGCGCAGATCCGGCTTGTCGGAACCATATTTCTGCATGGCTTCCGCATAGGGAATGCGCGGCCACTTCTTCGTCACCGCCTTGCCCTTGCCGAACTCCTCGAAGATGCCGGTGATGACCGGCTCGACGGCCTCGAACACGTCTTCCTGGGTGACGAAGCTCATCTCGAGATCGAGCTGGTAGAACTCTCCCGGCAGACGGTCGGCGCGCGGGTCCTCGTCGCGGAAGCACGGCGCGATCTGGAAGTAGCGGTCGAAGCCCGCCATCATCAGCAACTGCTTGTACTGCTGCGGCGCCTGCGGCAGCGCGTAGAACTTGCCGGGATGAATGCGCGAGGGCACGAGGAAGTCGCGCGCGCCTTCGGGCGACGAGGCGGTGAGGATCGGCGTCTGGAATTCGTTGAACCCCTGTCCCTTCATGCGCCGGCGCAGGCCATCGACCACTTCGCCGCGCAGCATGATGTTGCGATGCAGGCGCTCGCGGCGCAGGTCGAGGAAACGGTACTTGAGACGTGTCTCTTCCGGATAGTCCTGGTCGCCGAAGACCGGCAGCGGCAATTCGGCCGCCTGGCCGAGCACTTCGGCGTCGGTGATGTACAGCTCGACGAGGCCCGTCGGCATGTCGGGGTTTTCCGTGCCGGCCGGGCGATGGCGGACCTTGCCGTCGAGGCGCACGACCCATTCCGAGCGGAAAGTTTCGACCAGCTTGAAAGCCGGCGAATCCGGGTCGGCGACGCATTGGGTGATGCCGTAGTGATCGCGCAGATCGATGAACAGCACGCCGCCATGGTCGCGGATGCGATGGCACCAGCCGGAAACACGGGCTGAGGCGCCATCGTCGGTGTCGCGGAGCTGTCCGCAGGTATGCGTGCGATAACGGTGCATTTTCAAAGGTCTCGAAGGCAGGCCGCCAGGCGCGGAGGCGCGCGGCGCACAGGTATGCGCCGGTGGCGGCAAATCAGGGCGGTGTTTAGGGGAAAACCGAGGCCGGGGGAAGGGTCAGGGGCCGACCCTTGTCACAAATCCCGAAAAGAGCACCTGAACCTTCCGAGCCGTCATTCCCGCGGGGCGAAGACCCTGGCTCCTGGATTTGAGCTCGCCCGCTACCGCGGGCGTCGGGAATCAGGCTGTGCCAAAACGCCAGCGGCCGACCGCATCGCCAGCCGACTTCGGCTGAAGAGACGCGAGGCCCCATTTCGGTTCGATGCGCTGTGGAATGGCCGCGTGCTCATACCGGCCTTCCTCATGCGCATATCGCGGCTCATGCCGTCACGGCCTTCTGGGCCGTCGCGAATACATCGCGTGCGGACATCGTACCCGCTACGTGCTCCGTACCCTCGATTCCGAGATCCATCCACCCGGCATTCACGGCCTCAAACATCTCTTCGGCAGGTCCGGTGTGGCCCTTCGGGATGCCGAATTGCTCGAACGCTTCCGCCCATCCTGCGCGCGGAATTGCAAAGGCTTTCACGTCGAGATTCAGGACATCACCCAATTGCTCCGCGACTTCGTCCGCACTGATCATCGAACCAAGCTCGACGACACGCTGCCCTGACCAGGCTGGCCCGCTCAAGAGGGTTGCGACTTCTGCGCCGATGTCGTTCGTCGCGACCATGGTCGATTTCCGATTTGTCGGATTGTAGTAGACCGGCAGCGTTCCGCCCTGGGCGACCTGCAAGCCGTAAAGAAAATTTTCGAAGAATCCCCCTGCGCGCACAAATGCGGTCGGCAATGTGAGGTCGCGGAAACCTTGCTCCAGAAGCGACAAGGCCGTGATCATCCCAAGCCCGCTGGTTCTATTCGCACCCATCGATGAAAGCGCAACCACGCGCGGCGGCGCTGCCCTGGTGATCGCCTCGACATAGTTTGCAATGACGCCCTTAGCTTCTTTGTAGTCGGGCGACGGCGCCCAGACGGCCGGCAACATGACGAACGCGCCTTCGACGCCTTTGAGCGCTTGCTCGATGGCTGCCAAATCATTCCAATCACCGTCAGCCAGGTCCACGCCCCGTTTCGCCCAGCTTGACGCCTTGTCGCGATTGCGCACCAGCGCACGTACTTCCTTACCGTGGGCCAACAGATGTTCTGCCGTTGCGCCGCCCACTTTTCCAGTGATTCCCATGACTAAAAACATGCGTCTTCTCCTGATTTTGAGGGACAGAGCACCGTCCCGGCCGGTTCAACGGATGATTGGCAGAAGGACCCGGATACGGGAATCGCGCGCATAGAGGCCGCCCCATGTCATCGCGCCCAGCAGAAGGGAAATGATTTCCGGCGGCGACCCCAGCTCACCAATGCGGACATGGGCGCAGATGGCGCCTCCCAAAAAGCCCGTTACCAGGATCGCGCCGAGGACGGCGGTGGCCGGGATGGCATAAAAGATGGCGCAGGCGAATATGATCGGGCTCACGACACGGGTCAGGTCCATCGCAAAGCCGGTTTCCTGCAACATGCCAGCGATCTGAGCCGGCGCGAAAAGCTGAATAGCGCCGTCTGCCACCAGGGTGGCCACGACAGCCGCGCTCATGATCCGGCCCACCCACACAGCGCGATGCGGGTTCAAAGCTTCCGGCGCCTGATGAAGGTTCAAAGTTTGAGACACTTGGCGTTCTCCTGGAGGGTCACCTGTCTTCGACGCCTCTTTACTTACTGTGTCCATATAACGTGATAAATTATGGCAAAATGAACATACTGTTCTATTTTAAGAGAACAATATCGAGGCCAAAATGCAGAATCTCGAACCCCTCCTCATTTTCACAACGGTCGCGGAAATGGGGAGCTTCACCCACGCGGCCGATAGCCTGGGCATCCAGAAGGGCAGAGCCTCGATGGCAGTTCGGAAGCTGGAAGAAGATGTCGGTGTCCGGCTCCTGCACCGGACGACGCGCAGCGTGCGATTGACGGAGGACGGCCGCGTATTTCATGCCCGTGCCCGCACCCTGCTTGCCGAAGTTGATGATCTGCACTCGATGTTCGCGGGCGATCACGTGGCGCTTCGCGGGCGTTTAAGGGTCGATCTTCCGACCGAGGTGGCGCGTACAACGATCGTGCCAGCCTTGCCGGATTTCATGGCGGCTCACCCCGAATTGGAGCTGGAGGTGTCGAGTACGGATCGGCAGGTCGATCTGATTCAAGAGGGGTTTGACTGTGTATTGCGGCTCGGACCCATACGGGACGAGACGCTGATTGCCCGCCCGCTGGGTCTGCTGCGCGTGGTCAACGCTGCCAGCCCCACCTATCTGGCGCGCTACGGCGTCCCCCGGTCGCTCGAAGATCTCCAGCGTCAGGAACACCGGTCAGTTCATTTTTCGACGACGCTTGGCGCAAAACCTTATGGATGGGAATATCCGGACGGCGACGGCTACGCGACGCTTCAGTTGCCAGGTGCGCTACACGTCAACAGCGCGCAGACCTACGAAGCCGCGGCCCTCGCCGGTCTTGGCCTGATTCAGGCGCCGCTCCTGGGGATCGGCCGATACCTGGAAAGTGGAGCGCTTGTGGAGATCATGCCTGATTGTCGTCGCCGGGCGCTGCCTGTGTCCCTCGTCGTGGCACATCGAAGCAATCTGTCACGCCGGGTCCGCGCATTCATGAAATGGCTTGAAGATGTGCTGAAGCCGCACCTGGAATAGCGAGACGCACATCTTGGTCCGCCTCGCAATCAACATTCAATCGCTCGCTGGGTCCCACGATTGGTGGGTTCTGACACAGCCTGGAATGACAGCTTCCTTCAGTAGCCGACGGTGAAGCGCTGGCGTGAATGGGCCGGCTTTTCGATCTCATCGGCCAGCGCGATGGCATAGTCCTCGAAGGAGATGCTGCTGCCCTTCTCATTGGCCAGAAGCTGGTCCTTGCCGAGGCGGAACTTGCCGGTGCGCTCGCCCGCGACGAACATGGCGGCGGGAGAAAGAAAGGTCCAGTCGAGCCGCTTTTCCTGCTTCAACAGGTCGAGGAAGACGCCGCCGGCCGCGGCTTCAGCCTTGTAGGCCGCCGGAAACTCCGGTGTATCGATGAGTTTTACGCCCGGCGCCACTTCCAGGCTGCCGGCGCCGCCGACCACCAGATAACGCTTCACGCCGGAGGCTTCGACAGCCTCGATGAGCTTTGCCGGATCGCTGGCGATGAAATGGACCGAGCTGATCACCGCGTCATGGCCTTTCAGGGCGGCGGCGAGGCTTTTGACATCGTAGACATCGCCTTTCGCGGCGGTGACGCCCGGCAGCTTGGCGACGCGGTCCGGGTTGCGGGCGATGGCGGTGACCGAATGGCCGCGCCGGCTCAATTCGGCAAGAATGCGGGACCCGGCGTTGCCGGAGGCTCCGATGAGGGCGATTTTCATAGACGGTCTCCTTAGGTTTCGATAAGTTACTAGATGCAGATTTAGCCTATTGCTGTAAAGAAGGCACTTATTCGTGACCTGGTTACCTGCGGGAGACCGCCAGAGAGACGCCGATGCTCATTCCCAACACCTATGACGCCAATTGCCCGACGCGGGTCATCCTCGACCGCATTGCCGACAAATGGGCGGTGCTGGTGCTTGGCCTGCTTTTCTCAGGTCCTGTCCGCTTCAACGAATTGCGCCGCCGCATCGACGGCGTGTCGCAGAAGATGCTGTCGCAGACCCTGAAGAGCCTGGAGCGCGACGGCCTGGTGTCGCGCAAGGCGACGCCGACTGTGCCGGTCACGGTCGAATATTCGATCACCCCTCTGGGCGCGACCCTGGCCGCGACGGTCGACGGGCTGCGCATCTGGGCGGAGAGCAATATAGACGACGTGCTGGCAGCGCAGAAGCGCTATGACGCGGCGTAGATCCGGCTGAGTTGCCGACATCCCCCGGCGCGGCTACAAATTGTGAACAAGTGCCGAGACATACCGGCTGGAACACATTGAGGGGGGATATATGCAGGGTCAGCGCCGCAGACTGCTCACCGCATTTTTTCTCGGGCTTGCCACCCCAGCCCTCGCGCAAACGAACGACGCCTCGCACTATCCAAGCCAGGCGATCACCATGATCGTGCCCTATGCGGCAGGCGGCCCGCCCGATGTGGCCTCGCGCATCATCGGCCCTGCCCTCACGGAGATCCTCGGCAAGCAGGTCGTCATCGAGAACCGCGCCGGCGCCAGCACCGCGCTTGGCACGCAGACCCTGATCCGCGCCGAGCCGGATGGCCATACGTTGATGATGGCCGACATCTCGCTCACCGTCGCGCCCAACATCGTCGCCACGTCAGGCTATGATCCACGCCGCGACCTGGCGCCGGTGGCGCCGATCCTGCGCACGTTCATGGGCCTTGTGGTGCATCCGTCCGTGCCCGCCAACAGCGTCGCCGAAATGGTGGCGCTGACGAAGGCCAAGCCGGGCGATCTGAAATACGGAACCTCCGGCCCCGGCTCGCCGCCCGATCTCGGCGCCATCGTGTTCCGGCTGGCGACGGGCGCCGACATGGTCGCCGTGCCCTATCGCGGCGTGGCGCTGGCGCTCAACGATATGGTGGCGGGCCATCTGCAGATCGTCTTCGTCAGTCAGGCGACAGCCATGGGACAGGTGCGGGCCGGCAAGGCGAAAGTGCTCGCCGTGTTCGGCGAGAAACGCGTCCCCTCGATGCCGAATGTGCCGACATTCGCGGAGGCCGGGGTCGACACCAAGGTGCTCGACAAGGGTGTCTGGTTCGGCGTCGTTGCGCCGGCCAAGACGCCGCCGGCCATTCTCGCCAAGCTGAATGCCGCCATCAACAAGGCGCTCAACGATCCGGCAACCCGGCAGCGGCTGGAAGCCGCCGATTTCAACGTCACCGGCGGCACGCAGGAGCAGTTGCGCGACATCATCGCCGAGCACACCGACTACTGGAAAGAGGCTTTCCGGCGCATCGGGGTGAAGCCCGAGTAGGATTCCTTCGCGCAGGTAAACGTTCTACGATGAGGCATGGACCCCCGTGCTTTCATAAAGGCGAACCTGCGATTGCTGCCGGCGTCGTCAGTACCGGAGATCAACCTTTACACCGCTCATCCCGGTAGCGGTCTCTCGCGGCTGCTTGCGCGCGACAACGAGACGCCGCCCTATTGGGCCTATCACTGGGCCGGCGGCACGGTGCTGGCCCGCTACATTCTCGATCGACCTGACACGGTGACAGGCCGGCGCGTGATCGATCTGGGAACCGGCTCGGGGATTGTCGGCATTGCGGCGGCGAAGTGCGGCGCGAGCCATGTCAGCGCCGTGGATGTTGACCCGATCGCGGTCGTCGCGGCCACGCTGAATGCGCAAGCCAACGACGCGCGGATGCATGTCCTTTGCACGGATATTCTCGATGACCCGGTTCCGGATGCCGACATCGTGCTGGTGAGTGATCTGTTCTACGCAGACGATCTGGCGAGGAGGGTTCTGCCGTTCGTACAGCGTTGCCGCGATGCAGGCCTTGATGTTCTGATCGGCGATCCGGGTCGCGTGCCCCTGCCCGTTGCTGTGCTCAAACGTGTGGCGGAATATTCGGTGGCGGACTTCGGCGATGCGCGAGACAGCGCTGCGCGTGTCAGCGGTGTTTATGCGTTGAGGTAAGAGGCACCCTCATCCGACCCTTGCTGCGCAAGGGCCACCTTCTCCCGCGCGCGGGAGAAGGATTCAACTGCGGCCCTTCTCCCGTTTACGGGAGAAGGTGGCCTCTGCGTAGCAGAGGTCGGATGAGGGTTGCGCGCTTCACACTGCCCCAACACCGGCGTCGATCTTCTGCAGCGCCGGCATGATTTCCGCCTGAAACAGCTCGATCGTGCGGCTGACTTCCGCGAACGTCTGATCGCCGAACGCCGGCTGCAGCACGCAATAGGTGCTGGCGGTGTGGGTCAGTTCCTCCGTCAGATAGGCGCGCACGGTGGCCGGAGACCCGGCGATGCCGCGTCCTTGCGCAACGAGGCCGTCCCAGGTCGGCGGGCGGGCATGGGTCATCTGGCGATTGAGCGTGCGGAACAGATAGGTGAAGCCGTCATGCCAGCGCGGATAGGCGCGGCGCGCGATGGCATTGGCCTCCTCATCGGTGTCGGCGACGACGACGAAACGACCCAGCCCCATCAGCGGCAGCGGACGCTCGCCCTGCGCCTCGCGCCAGACTTTCCGGAAGATGCTGTTGCATTCGCGAACGTCATCTTTCACATCGAGATTGAGGATGGTCCAGCCGTTACGGGCGGCGCGTTCGGCGCTCGCCTGCGTGTGCACACCGTACCAGACAGGCGGATAGGGTTTCTGCAACGGCATGACGCGCAGCGCCACATCGCGGTACTGCTCGTCGAGATCGGCGAAATGCATATGGCCGGTGGCAAGGCCCTCGAGGATCAACGGCAGGTCGCGCCGATAGATGCTCTCGGTCGTCTCGGCGCGGATGCCGAAATATTCGATCTCGACCGGCGACGAACCACGCCCGAAGCCCACGTCGAGGCGGCCGCGCGACAACTGGTCGAGCATGGCGATTTCTTCGGCCAGGCGCAGCGGATGATAGAGCGGCAGCGCATAAACCATAGGGCCAAAACGCAGGCGCTTCGTGCGCTGCGCGGCAGACGCCAGAAGCAGGTTGGGCGATGGCGCCATGCCGAGCGTCGTGGCGTGATGTTCGGCCACGTGCCAGCAGTAAAAGCCGGCGCGGTCGTAGAGTTCCAGCAGGCGCAGCCGTTCCTCATAGAAATCGCCGAGCGGCAGATGATCGTTGTCGAGGTGATCGAAAATTCCAAACTGCATGACGGCGTGTTTCCCCTCTTTGAGGTCATCATGCCACAGCCAATTGGGGCTAGGCGAGCCCCAGTTTTGCCCATATTGGCGCGATAGGGATTGCGCTTGAACCGGCGGCGCATCCCCTGCTCCAGGCCGATGAGATGGATTCCCGAAAAATGGATGCTGAATCAATAAGCGAAACGCGCGCTTCCCGCTCCGCGCGGCCCTGGTATGCGCAGCTCTGGGTGCAGGTTCTTCTGGCCACGGCCGCCGGCGTTGCGCTGGGCTACTGGCAGCCGGAACTGGGCGCGAAGATGGAGCCCCTGGGCGATGCCTTCATCAAGGCGATCCGCGTCATCATCGCACCGGTGATTTTCTGCACCGTCGTGCATGGCATTGCGCGCATGTCGGACATGGCGCGTGTCGGCCGCGTCGCCATCAAGGCGCTTCTCTATTTCGAGGTGATGACGACCGTGGCGTTGATCATCGCGCTCGTCACGGTGAACCTGCTGAAGCCCGGCGTCGGCATGAATGTCGACCTGTCGAAGATCGATACATCGACCGTCGATCACTACATCACGCAGACCCAGCATACGAACATCGTCGGCTTCCTTCTCAACATCATCCCGAATTCGTTTGCCGGCGCTTTCGTCGAGGGCCAGGTCCTGCAGGTGCTCTACATCGCGGTTCTGTCCGGCTTTGCGCTGGCCTGGATGGGCTCGCGCGCGCAGCCCCTGATCGATCTGATCGACACTGCATCGCAGATGTTTTTCGGCATCGTCAGGATCATTATGTGGGCCGCGCCTTTGGGCGCGTTCGGCGCCATCGCCTTCACGGTCGGCCGCTTCGGGCTTGGCTCGCTGCAGTCGCTGGGCTGGCTGCTCGGCAGTTTCTATTTCACCTGCCTGGTGTTCATTTTCTGCGCGCTGGGCTCGGTCGCCTATTTCTGCGGTTTCAACCTGTTCAAACTGCTTCGCTATATCTGGGAAGAAATACTGATCGTGCTGGCGACCACGTCATCCGAAGTGGTGCTGCCGCGTCTCATCAGGAAGATGGAAGCGGCGGGCTGCGAGAAGAGCGTCGTCGGCCTCGTGGTGCCGACCGGTTATTCCTTCAACCTCGACGGCACCTGCCTCTATCTCGCCATGACCACGGTGTTCCTGGCGCAGGCGACGAACACGCCGCTCGACCTGTCGCAGCAGATCGGATTGCTGCTGATCCTTCTTCTCACGTCCAAAGGCGCGGCCGGAGTGGCGGGAGCGGCATTTGTGGTGCTGGCGGCGACGCTGGCCTCGTCGAACACAATTCCGGTCACGAGCGTCGCGCTCGTCCTTGGCATCCATCGCTTCATGTCCGAAGGGCTCACCCCGACGAACCTCATCGGCAATGCGGTCGCCACAATTGTGGTGGCGAAATGGGAAAACGCTCTGGACACGAGCAAACTGGACGCGGCACTTGCCGGAGGCGCGCCGATTGACGAAATCTGAACCGCTTTCCCGACTCCCGCCGGTGGGTTATAATACGGCGATGAGCGCTTTCCATTCGCGTACTTCCGCCGCTGTCATCCTGCTCGGTCTTCTGACCGCGGTGCCGGCACATGCGCAGGCTATCCCCTTTACCCTGCCATTTTTTGCTATGCCAAACTACGAATTGGGCACGACGAGCCCGTTCGAGGGCTCATACGCCCGCGTGTCTACGGGCTTCCAGGTAACCTCGATGAAAGGCTTCGGCTCTTACTCCGGGCCGACGTTCGGCGTCGAGGCCGGCAAAATGTGGCGCAACGGCCAGTTCGTCTACGGTTTTGTCGGCGCCATCGACTATATGCCGGCGATCAACGGCTACCCCACGGCCAATTTCGGCTCGGCGTTTTACTCCCGCGATTTCGCCGGCGCCGCGCAGTTCAAGGCCGGCATCCTCGCGACCCCCAACGTCCTGCTCTACACCAAACTCGGGGTATCCGCGCTCAACGAGACTTTCCACTACGGCCCCACGAATTTCACCGCCCCCTTCGACAAGAAGGCATTCAATGTGCGGCCGGATGCGAGAGTCGGCGCCGAATGGGCCGTCACCGACAAGCTGACCATCGGCGTCGAGGCAGGCGTGGTGGGTCCGGCCATGCGCTGACGCCAGGGCTCTCGCCCTGGCGCTGGCAACTGCGTCTCAATACTCCGACACGTCCGGATTGGTCTCGAAGAACGTCTTCTTCATCTTCTCCATGCGCTTCTGCTGGAGCGCGCGCTCGACGAGAAGCTTGTAGTTGCGCTCCCACTGCAGGTTCAGCTTCGCCTGCAGGGAGAAGCTTTTCATCGAGGCGATGTCGGGATCGAGCGTGCGGCTGCGCTTGGCGTCGATGCGCAGGTCCTGCTCCTTCCAGTCCGGCACGCCCATTTCCATGATCGCGTCCCACAAGCTCTTCTGCGGGGCAGCTACATATGATGTGGAAATGCCGGTGTAGATGGTGTCGGAATAGGTCGACATGCCCGACGCCTGCATGGCGGCAGCCTGGATCTTGGCGGCCTCCTCGACAACGGTCTTGGCGGCTTCCTTCGCGGCGAAGGGCGATGCGGCGGCGGCAGCAAAGAATCCGCGCCTGTTCAGATTCATTTTCATGGTTAATCCCCAAAGGTTACGGCTGTCCGCGCCAATACGGCGTTCGGATTCGCCTACCCCGGGGGACGGTTCGCCTCGAAGGCTGTCGATTCCCGCCCCGGAACGACAGGGCGATATTTAGGGATCGGCGCCTGAATGACAAGTGAATGCAAGTAGGGTGTTTAAATTCCTTCCCTGCCCTGCCTCCCCCGCGTTATATTAGCCGCCTAAGAAAAGCAGGAAACGCGCCGGAGCTAGCCATGACGTTCACCGTCCACCCTCTGTCAGCCCATATCGGCGCAGAAATCCGCGGCCTCGATATCTCAAAGCCGCTCGACAACGAGACGGTCGCGGCGCTGCGCCAAGCCTGGCTCGACCATATCGTGCTCATCTTCCGTGGCCAGGAGCTGGACCCGAACCAGCAGCGCAATTTCGTCTCCTACTGGGGTGAGATCGGCAGACGAGCCAATCGGCTGGCGGCGAAGAATCCACGCAAGCAGGATGGCCCCGATTATGAAGCGCCCGCCATGCTGGTCTCCAACATCCGCGAGAACGGCAAGCCGATCGGCGTGCTGCCCGATGGCGAACTCTGGTTCCACCACGACATGTGCTACGCGGATGAGCCGAACCGCGCCAGCTTTCTCTATTCGATCAAGGTCCCGAGCGAAGGCGGCAACACCAAGTTCGGCAACATGTACCAGGCGTACGACAACCTGCCGCAACGGTTGAAGGACCGGATCGAGGGACGCACCATCCTGCAGGCCTTCGACGAGATCCAGGATTCACGCCTCGACCTCGCCAATGTCGATCTCGCCGATATCAAGCACTATTATCAGCCGATGGTCTTGCGCCATCCCGAGACCGGCCGCCGCGCGCTCTATGTCAACCGGCTGATGAGCCATCAGGTCGAAGGCCTGACACACGCACAGAGCGACGACCTGCTGGAAGAATTGTATGCCTATACGGAAGATCCCGCGCTGATCTACGAGCATGTCTGGAAGCCCGGCGATCTCCTGATGTGGGACAATCTGTGCTCGATCCATGCGCGGACGGATTTCCCTAAGGACCAGCATCGGCTGATGCGGCGCATGACGATTGCCGGCAACCTCGTGATTCCCGCCTGGGAGGTGCGGCCGGCGGCGGAATAAGCCAGTCCGCCCACGCACGTCACCCCGACATTGGGAGGGGGTTCCCGGCTGTCATTTTCCGGTATAGCTAGGTGCGGTATACACTTGGAACTCCGTGAATTTCGGCGTTTTGAATCAAATCAAAGTGAGGTCGGCCCGATGAGCACCAACAATATTGTGACGGACATCAAGAACAACGTTCGCAACCAGATGATCGAGCTGCTGAACGCCCGTCTGGCGGACGCTCTCGACCTGAAACTGGCGGTCAAGCAGGCCCACTGGAACATCAAGGGCGACAACTTCATCGGCCTGCACGAATTGTTCGACCAGGTTGCGACGCGGGTCGACGATCATGCGGATACGATGGCCGAACGCGCGGTTCAGCTCGGCGGCATGGCGCTCGGCACCAGCCAGGTCATCAGCGAGACGACGAAGCTCAAGGCCTACCCGGTCGATATCACCAAATCCGCCGATCACGTCAAAGCGCTCAGCGAGCGGCTGTCTGAATTCGCCGCGTCCGTCCGCAAGGCCATCGACGATGCCGATAGCGCCGGCGACGCCGACACCGCCGACATCTTCACGCAGGTCTCCCGCGCGGTCGACAAGGACCTCTGGTTCGTCGCGGCGCACAAGGGCTGAGCGCACCACCCTCATCCGACCCTTGCTGCGCAAGGGCCACCTTCTCCCGCAAGCGGGAGAAGGGCTAGGCTGCGGCCTATCTCGCAGCCGCTGACTTCGTCGCCGCCTTGGCGCGCTCGACGACAGCCTTGGGCGCGTGGAACAAGCTGTTGAACAGAGCCTGCAGCTCTTCGCCGCTACGCGCGTTGAGATCGAGCTGCGCCTTTTCCAATTCCGCCGCGAACGCCGGGTCGTTCATCGTCTTCATGAAAGCTGTGCGCAACGCCTCAACGCGCGGCGCCGGCGTATCCGGCGGCGCGGCATAGGCGCGGCCGATGGCCTGCGCGCCGAAGACGAGATCGTAGGTCTGGCGGTCCTCATCGGTCTTGGCATAGCGATAGACCGAGGGAACGCCGGGCAGCCCCGGATAGTCGGCGTTGCTGAACTGCAAAACCGGCTTGAAACGGCCGTCGCGCACGTCCTGCCCATATTGGGCGTTGAGCGTCGAAAAAGAAATGCCGCAGACGCCGTTGACCTCGCCCTGCAAGGTAGCCAGGCGGATGCTGGCCGAGCCCTTGTAGCCGTCAACGAGTTTGATCTTCGCGCCGACCAGATTGCGCAGTGCATTGGCGGTCGAGCTCAGCGGCCCCGACGCGCCGGTGCCACCCAGCAAGACCTCCTTCTTGAAGGCATCGTCGAATGTCTCGATGCCGGACGTATGCCAGACACCGCAGACGGAGATGCTGTGATCGATATTGCCGATCCAGTTGAAACGCGAGGCATCGAACTTCGCGACACCAGATCCGAGCAAAGGCTCGAGCGGCGCGGTATAAGCTGAAATGGCCATGACGGTCCCGTCTTTCGGCGCGACCGAATAAAGCCAGCTCATGGCATTGAGACCGCTGGCGCCGACCATGTTCTGCACGACGATCGTCGGCGAGCCCGGAATGAAGCGGGCCATGTGCCGCGCCAGGCTGCGCGAATAGAGATCGAAGCCGGTCCCCGGCTCATGGCCGACGACGATGGACATGGTGCGTCCGTGATAAAAATCCTCGATCGGATCGGCATGAGCAGCGGTGATCAGCGCGGCCGAAAGCAATGCGGTAGCGAGCGCGAAGCGCGTCATGTTTCCTCCCGGGCTGCGCTTCGTGCGCAGCTTCCGCGCAATCCTAGCTGTCACGCGAGGGGAAGGAAAGCGTCGTTGAGCTTACGACGTTTGACGCCGTGGCGAAGCCAACCAACCGCGTCATGCCCGCACTTGTTGCGGGCACCCACGCCGTGACATTGCGGCGGCGCTGACAAGATCACACGTCAGCTACCGCTCTCTTGGCATGGTAAAGCGCTCACCACGGCGTGAGTGCCCGGCACAAGGCCGGGCATGACGTGGTACACCTCGGGCTCACTGCGGCTCGACACCCAGCTCCCTGGCCAGGTCGCGCCAGCGCTGGCGTTCCTTGTCGAGGAAGGCGGAGGTCTGCGCCGGCGAGCCGGTGCCGTTCGAGGCCAGGCCGATCTGCAGCAGGCGCTTGTTGATGTCCGCCCCCTTCAGCACGTCGGCGATGGCGGCGTTCATGCGATCGATGATCGGAGCCGGTGTCTTGGCCGGCGCGACGACGACGAAAAAGCCGTCGTAGCCCGTGCCCGGCAAGGTTTCGGTGACCGTCGGCAGGTTCGGAAAATCCGGAAAGCGGCGGCCAGAGAACAGCGCGATCTGGCGCAGATCACCGGTGTCGACATACGGCTGCGCCACGGTCATCGAACTGATGAGGACAGGAAGCCGGCCGGCCCCGGCATCCTGCACCATCTGCGCGGCGGTTCGATATGGCACTTCCGCCATGTCGAGGCCGGCGCGGCGGTTGAGAAGCTTGCCGAAGAAGACGGCGGCGCCCGCCGTCGCATCGACGCCGTAGCTGACCTTGCCGGGATTGGCTTTCACATAGGCGATGAGTTCGGGCAGCGTTTTTGCGGGCACGTCCTTGTGGACGCTCACCATCTGCGGCGCGAGGTCGACGACCATGGCGACGGCGGCGAAATCCTTCGCCGGATCGTATGGCAGTTGCTTGAACGAAACCGCGTTCAGCGCCAGGCCGGAGGTATTGGTGAAGAGAAAGGTGTAGCCGTCCGCCTCTGCACGCGCCGCGGCCTGGTGCGCCGGCAGGCCGGAGCCGCCGGCGACGTTCTCGATATAGATCGAGCCGTTGATCTTCTTGGACACATCATTGGCAAGCAGACGCGCCATGATGTCGGTGGCGGCGCCCGCTCCTGTCGGCACGATCAGCTTGATCGGCTTGTCGGGCCAGGCCTGTGGATTTGCAGCTTTGGTCTGCGCGTGGACCGGACAAAGACCGATCCACATCACTGCGGCAATAGCGGCAAACTTTCCAATCATGTCTTCCCCTCCCAAGGACATTCTCAGTTCCAGCTACGCACCGCGTGATCGTCGCAACAGTTCCACGGCCTGGACGTGTTCATCGAGGATGCTTTGCAGCTCGGACGGATTCCGCCGGCCGAAGCCGCAATAGGCGGCGACACCGAAATCGGGCACATATTTGCGAGCCAACGCAAGCCGTTGCTCGTATGTGTTCATGCTATGAATCATGCCGAGATAGAGCCGCGTCTTGCCCGGCCGAAGCGCGGCAAGCGGCGCGTAATAGGCATCGTCGCTGCGATCGAGCAATGGAATGTGCATCCAGTCGACCTTGCGGCCGGCGCCTTCAATGAAAGCGTTGGCAAGCTCCACCGCCTTGTCGGTGCTGTCGGGTGCGAAGCGCGGCCAGCCGCCGAGGGTGCCGAAGCAGAGATGAAAGCCGAGCGCCACGTCTTCCGGCAGATCGCGCGACAGGGCATGGATCTGCGGCAGGTTGCGCTCGATGCCGCCCGGCGCGGGCGTGCCGGCGATGCCGCCGTACACGTCCTGCATCTCGCTCGAGCAGTCCCATTGAATGGCGAGTTCCTTGGCGGGAATGACCTTCAACATCTCCAGCACTTCGGCGCGCACCGCATCGATATAGCCAGGCCGGACCTTTTCGAGATCGCCCTTGTACGGCATGACGCGCGGCGGGATGGCGCTGACGGCGGACGGGATCGACACCTGAAAGCGGACGTTCTCCGGCAGCAGGCCTTTGTCCTTCAGGTCGCGGAAGAAATAATAGGAGTTGGCGGCGTCCTGATAGAAACCGAGACGCCAGCCGGGATGGCCGAAGACGATCTTGTCGACGCCATCGCGAACCTTGAAGTTCCAGTTGTCGGTGGCGTCATGGGGGTAGATGCGCTCGACGCCATCATCGCGGCGCGGCTGCTGGATCACTTCCAGATCGGGATGGATCGCCATCACCTGGAAGTGGACACGCGTGATCCAGAAGCGCCGCCAGCCCACTTCGCCGTCTGGCAACGCCTGAAGATGTTGCGCCAGCGGTGGGCCGAACATCTGCATGGCTTGCGGAATTGAATTGTGGGGAATGCTGCCCACCAGCATCACATCGCCGGCAGTCTGTCCTTGCGTCATGCTTCCTCCGCTATCGCAGTTTCATCAGCGATTAGATGGAAGCTGACTATGCACGCGTGAGACGGAACGTCCAGCCGTCCACGATGCGGGCCACGATTAGCGGCGCAGGCTCTGCAGCAATGTCGGCAGCGGCGCGTAAGCCGAGAGGCCCTGCGGCAGGATCGGCACGGCGCCGGTGATGACGGCCGGCAGTTCGATCGGACGCGCATAGGAAGCGACAACCACCGGGCGGCGTGGCGGCAATGGCGCGGCTTCCGCCACCTCGACATTCTGTTCACCGGCCGTCGTCATTCCCGCATCGCCAGCAGTGTTCCCGTCATCAGGCTGAGCGACTGGCAGATCCGCAGGACGACGCGGCGGCAGCGGCACGAGATCGATGTTCAAGCTGGGCGTAACGGAAGCAACGAGCGTCGGCTGCGACGGACGATTGGGCGCCGGCACGCTCTGGCCGGCGTTGCCGCCAAACAGCGAACTCACGCCGCGGATGAGACCGGAGACCGGATCGCTTCCCTGCGAGGCGTCTGCGACGATCGTCGGCGCAGCAGCCGGCGAAGTAGACGGTTTGCGCTGCGCGCGGGCGATCTGCACATCGGGACCCTTGCGGCAGTCGCGGATGCCAAGGCTGATGAGCTCCTCGCCGGAGAGATTGCGATAGTTGCGCGTCAGATAACCAAGCCTGGCGCGGACTGCATCGGGATAGGAATTGAACAGTTCGGATGAGACTCCGGCGTCGATTTCCTTGGTGTTCTGATTATAGGCCGTGTGGAACTTCAACACGCTCCAGGGATAGACGCAGACGTTCGGCAGGCTGAGCGCCATCGTGCAGGCGGAACGGCATTCCATGAGCCGCACCTCGCGGCCCTGGGCACGGTAGATCTGGGTCTGGGCCTGATAATCCGTCACCAGGCCGCCGACGTCCTTGACAACAACGACCGGCGCGGGAGCCGGAGGCGGAGACAAATAACCCAACACAACCTCGTAAAGAACGCCTCGCGAACGAGACACAACGCTAGCGCAACCGGGCTGAGTTTCACCAGCTTATGGTTGACCAACCGTTAAAATCGCCGGATTCCCCCAATAGGTCAGAGGTCTCTCAAAAAGGCGGCAGAATTGCGCCGCCGGCCTCTCGCCCTGTCGTACAGCCGTGTTACGCAGGATTCTTATGGGAATCGCCGCCTGATTCAAGCGCGGACAGCGAAGACAGTTATGGCCACGTTTGCGAATAGGAATATCAACCGGCTGAACCTTCACAGCGGGCTGCTGCAATTATCGTTCAACCTGGGCGGCACATTTTCCTATGCCTTCATGGTCAAGAACGGCCTGCCGCTGCCGTTCGTGTTTCTGGTGGTGGCCGCGATCCTCGTCCTGCGCTTCATCGTGCGGCCGATCCTGCTGGTGGTCAGCCCGCAGATCGGGCTCAAATACACCCTCGTCGTCGGCTCCATCGTGCTCGCCCTCCAGTATGTGGCGCTGGCGCAGGTGAAGGGGCTGGATGCCGCCCTGCTCGTCTACATCCTGATCAGCGGCATCGGCAACGTCTTCTACTGGACGTCGTTTCACGCCATCTTCGCCTCGCTCGGTGATGACCATGCGCGGGGACGCCAGGTCGGCTTCCGCCAGGCGCTTACGGCCGTGGCGAGCATCATCGGACCGGCGGCCGGCGGCGTCATGCTGACCCTGCTCGGCCCGTGGGCGGCCTTCGGCGCGGCGGGGCTCGCGGCGCTCTGTTCGACCCTGCCGCTGATCGGCGTCGTCAATCCGCCAGTGGCGAAGCAGGCGCCGCCGGGCGCCTATTCAGCCGCACGGCGCGGCACCGCCATCTTCGCGCTCGATGGCTGGATCGTCTCCGCCAGCTACACGGCATGGAACCTGATCCTGTTTCTTGCCCTCGGCCAGGCTTTCGACAGCTATGGTTCGGCGCTGGCGGCAGCGGCGCTCGCGGGCGCGGCCGGCGGATATTTTCTCGGCCGCTTCATCGACGCCGGCAATGGCCGCAAGGCGGTGACGCTCTTCTGCCTCGTCGCCTGCAGCATGCTGGTCATCCAGGCGCTCGCGGGGTTCGATCCGGTGAAAGTCGTCGCGGTGGCGCTGCTCGGCTCGGCGGTCGGCGGCCTGTACATTCCAGCGATGATGACGGCGATCTACAATGACGCCAAGCGCGCGCCGTGTTCGCTGCGCTATCAGTTCGCGGCGGAAGGCGGCTGGGATGCGGGCGGCATCGCGGTGTGCCTCACCGCCTATGTGCTGCTGGCGCACGCCATCCCGCTGCAGGCCGTGCTGCTGCTGGCCTTGCCCGGCGTGCTGCTGCAGGCGGTGCTATTGCGGACGCGCTATGCGGCGCGAACCAGAAATCTATCTGCCGGCCAATGATGCGAATGGCCCCGCGGCATGGACGATCCTGCCGCCGACGATCGTCAACAGGGATTCCGTCGTGCCGATGCTGCCGACCGGAACGCTGAAATAATCCTGCGACAGAACCGCGAGATCGGCGAACTTGCCGGCCTCCAGCGAGCCGCGCTTGTCCTCATCGAAGGCGAACCAGGCGCTGCCCTGGGTCCAGATACGCAGCGCTTCCTCGCGTGTCGGCGTTTCAGCGGGACCGCGCGTCGAGACGCCATCGACGGTCTTGCCGTCGAGCATCCATTGCAGGGCAATAAAGGGATTGTAGGACATGACGCGATGGGCATCGGTGCCGCCGCCGATCTGCACGCCGAGCCGCAGGGCACTGGCGATGGGCGGCGTGACGCCGAGCGTCTGGGCGCGCTCGCGGATGAAGCTGGGCGCGGCGAAATACATGGCGTCCTGCATCAGCCAGCCGACGCCAAGGGCCTTCATGCGCGCCAGCGACGCCGGCGAGGCATCGTGCAGATGGGCCACCGACCAGCGCAGGCCGGCAAGCGGCGTTTCCGCATTGACCCTTTCGAACATGTCGAGGAGATAGTGCGCGGAACGCTCGTTATTCCAGTGCACGGTCAGCGCCAGACCCCTGCCCGCCGCCCAGCGCGCCACATCGACGAAAGCGTTCTGCTGCGCCAAGGTCGGCGCATCATTGTTGTACATGGCCCAGGTGATGCGTTCGCCGACGCCGTTGAAGCGCAGCATGTCGTCACCCGCGCCCATGGGCAGGAACTGCGTCAGCGCCTTGAGTTCCTCCAGTTCCTTGCCCGGCGTCGGTCCGCAGATGCTGTAGGCCACGCGCAAGGTCAAAGCGTTGTCCCGATGCAGCGCGAACACGGCGTCATAGTCCTGCGGCGTCAGGTTGAAACCGCCCGGATCGATGACACCGGTGACGCCATAGCGGTTGAGTTCGTGGAAGAAGGCTTTGGTGCCCTCCCTGGCGGCGGCTACGCCTGCCGGCGGCAGGCGTTCGAACAACCGGGTGATGGAGGGCGTGTCGCCGGCCAGCCAGCCGTTCAAGGCGCCGTCGTCTTCGCGCTCCAGCCGCAGCCCCGGCGGCGCGTCGTCGTCGTTTGATATCCCCCACTCCTCCAGCGCCTGCGGCGTCAGCAGGGCGGCGCGGTAGAAGAGTTGCACATAGGCCGGATGCCCCTGCGCCGCAGAGATGAGTTCCGCCTGGGTCGGGCGCCGTCCTTCAGCGAACTGCTGCGGCGTCCATCCACCAGCGACCACGAGCCAGGCATTCTCCGGGGCTGACCGCGCGGCAGCAGCAATCCGCTCCATCGCCTCAACGATGCTCGTCGCGCCGATCCAGTTCACCTCGGTGGCGAATGTTCGCCCGGCGCGGATGGCATGGATATGGGAATCAATCAGGCCGGGAATGACGGTGCGGCCGCCCAGATCGATGCGCGTCGCATCGGCCCCGGCGCGGCGGCGCAGATCCTGCGTGGTCCCGGTGGCGGCGATCCTGCCATCGCGGACGAGCAGCGCCTGCGTGAACGAGCCTTTCGCATCCTGCGTGGCGATGCGGCCGTTGAAGAGCAGCAGATCGCGCGCCTGCGCTGCCGTGGCGAGCGCCAGCGTTGCGGCGAGCAGCAGCGCCGCGGCTATTCCTTTTCGAGCAGGCACTCGACTTCCACCGGCGCGTCCATGTCTTTCCCCAGCTTCCTGCGCGACAGGTTGAGCAGACGATATCCGTTCAGCGAACAGGTGATCTTCATGGCTTCGGGATCGGCGTTCTTGGCGAAGCCCGACAGCTTGAAACGGCCGTCGACATCGGTGGTGGCGATCATCGGCAGCGGCGCGCCCTTCACCTGCGCCTGGATGCGCGCGCCTTCGAGCGGTCTGTAGCCGTTGACGTCCCTGACATCGCCGAACATGCTCGGCAGGTGGTCGTCCTCGTCCATGCCCTCGATGTCCGACCCGCCGGCGTGCGCCAAACCCATCAAGGCGAATGACAAACCAAACACCAGCGCCCTGCGCTTCATCGCTTCCCCCACCACGGCCGAGCATCGGCACGATTGGTGAGAAACTACAATACCCGCGGCCTCGGCGCGAGTGGGTGTTGCGCTTACGAGGCCAGCAGCCAAGGCTCCAGCTCCGGCTGGACATCGACACCGGCGCTCCAGGCGATCACGGCATAATCGTCGAGCGATATCTCGAAGTGGCCGCGCCGGAAGGCATGGCCCCAGGACGGCTGGCCGCGGGTGAACGAGAGATCCTGCAGCAACGGCCGGATCGGCGTTTCACGCATCTGCACAAAGGCGATGTCGCGTCGGAACGGACGAAAGCCATTTCCCATATCCGCTTGGTAGGCCGGACGCGGCAGGACTTCGCCGATCGCCGTAAATGCCTGGACAGGCTCGCCGCCATCCAAAGACGTGCGCGGCGAATAGAAGACGATCCGGTCGCCGCCTGACAGGCGGCGCAGCGGTCCTTCCTTGCCGTGGTTGAGCTGGCAGAAGCCGCCGGAGCGGCCGATGGCGACGTGGTCGCGCGAAGCGACGCCGATCCAGAATTTCATGTGCTCCTCCTTCGATCGGGGGGACGCTAGCCGGCGTGAATGTCAGTTTATGGCAGGAGCAACGCCGCTTCGCTTGAAAATGCGCTAACCGACGGGATTCAGGAAATTTCGGCGATCAGCTTCCTGACGATGGCGTCGGCGAACTGATCGTAATCGTGGATGGCGATCATGAACGCGCCCGGCCCGCCGATGACCTCTTCGAGGTAATGCTGGTCCAGATCCGGCTCGACCGACAAGATCGGCAATCCATTGATGACGACTCCCTGCGCCACCGCCTCGTCCCGGGCCGTGGTGACCAACCGGCCGCTCGAATTGGCGCCGTCGCCTGAAATATCGATGACGGAGCGGGCGCCGCGGAAGCCGCCCTGGCCGAACAGGGTCATGGCCTGATCGATGGCGCCGCTGATCGACGTGCCGCCGCCGTAGATGCGGCGCGGCACTTCAGCGATGGCGTCGGCAACGGCGCGGGCGGAGACGTCATCGGCGACTTTCATCCAGGGGATGACCTCCGCCGACGCCGTCGGTCCGGTCCATTGGAACATGGTTACGGCAATCGACTGGGTCAGGCCGGAGGCGATGGCGCGGATGACGCGCGCATCCTGGAAAGCCTGGACATATCCTTGTTTTTGCAAATTAAACCGCTGCTGACTGACCGACCCGGAGGCGTCCACAGCCAGCACGAGTTCAAGGTCGACATCGGCGTCGGCGGCCGGCTGGGCGCGCGCCCGGGAGCCTGCGGCGGCAGCCAGTCCGAAGCCCAGGACCTCGCCGACCACCTGGCGGCGCGTCCGAAACGGAGAGGTCAGCGGCTCTACAGCCATTTCGCACCTCACGCCCGGGAAGCAAATAACTCTCCCGGACCCTTCAAAAAAAGGTCAACCGAGCCGGTTTTGCTGCAATGTTTCTCGCATCCTGTGTCCGATTCGGCTATAGCGCGCCCAATGAGCCTTATTACAAACTCTGCCGTCCTGGCCGAAACCTGTGCCCGCCTTGCCCGCCATCCGTTTGTCACCGTCGACACGGAATTCCTGCGCGAGACGACCTTCTGGCCGAAAGTCTGCGTCATCCAATTGGCGTCGGACGCCGAAGCCGTGGCTGTCGATGCCCTGGCGCCGGATCTCGACCTGACGCCGTTCCTAGACCTGATGGCCAACCCGGCTGTGGTGAAAGTGTTCCACGCGGCACGCCAGGATATCGAGATCATCTGGCATCTGGGCCAGTTGGTGCCCTCCCCGCTGTTCGATACGCAGGTGGCGGCCATGGTCTGCGGCTTCGGCGACCAGGTGGCTTACGGCGAACTGGCGCAGTCGATCTGCAAGGTCACCGTCGACAAGTCGTCGCGCTTCACCGACTGGTCGCGGCGTCCGCTGACGGAAGCGCAGATCGTCTACGCGCTCGCCGATGTGACGCATCTGCGCGACATCTACAAATCGCTGCGCGACAAGCTGGAACGCTCCCATCGCCTTGCCTGGCTCGATGACGAGATGCGCTCGCTGATGGCGCCGGCGACCTACGAGCAGGATCCGGCCTGCGCCTGGGAGCGTTATCGCCACCGCGCCCGCAAGCCGCGCGATCTCGCCGTGCTGATGGAGCTGGCGGCCTGGCGCGAACGCGAGGCGCAGACGAAGGACGTGCCGCGCTCGCGCGTTCTGAAGGACGATGCCATGCTGGAAGTGGCGCTGGCGGCGCCGCGCACGATCGAGGCGCTGGGCAATCTGCGCGCCTTTCCGCGCGGCATGGAACGCTCGCGCGGCAGCGCCGACATGCTGGCCGCCATCGAGCGCGGGCTGGCGCGCGATCCCAAGACCCTGCCGAAGATCGAGCGCGAACGCCGCTCGGGCAGCAATGGCGCGACGGTCGAACTTCTGAAGGTGCTGTTACGCCAGGTCAGCGAACGCCACGGCGTCGCCCCGAAGATGATCGCCACGGTCGACGATCTCGAAGCCATCTCGGGTGACGACAATGCACCCGTCGCAGCGCTCTCGGGTTGGCGGCGCGACCTCTTCGGCGCCAAAGCGCTGGAGCTGAAGCATGGACGGCTGGCGCTCACCATCGAGCGCGGCCGTGTCATCACGCTCGCCTGGCAGGAAGCGCCGAGCGTCGAACAGGCCGCCGAATAGCCTCCGCCGCATCTGGTTTTGACGGATCATTGCCTGTACGCATTGTCAGGTTTGCCGTCGGCCGGAGAAGCAATGCAGAGAGCCCGCTCCTTTGGGATCGCCGGTACGGGCGCCTACCTGCCCCGGCGCAAGGTATCGGCCGCCGAACTGGCGGCAATGACCGGCCTGGCCGAAAGCGATATCGCGGGATCGTTCGGCATCGTCGCCCGGCACTGGGCCGGTCCCGATGAAACCAGTTCGGCCATGGGCGCCATGGCCGGCGAGGCGGCGCTGGCCGAGGCCGGCTGGGATGCCAAATCTCTCGACGTGATCGTCGGCGCCTGCGGCGTCATGGAACAGCCGATCCCCGGCACGTCCGTTCTCATCCAGCGCCGGCTGGGGCTGGGCGACAGCGGCATCCCGGCGTTCGACATCAATGCGACGTGCCTGTCCTTTCTGATCGCGCTCGACCGGGTGCTCGCCGGATTTGCGCTGAGCGAATGGCGGCGTGCGCTGATCGTCTCCGCCGACATCGCCTCCGCGGCGCTGGATTTCTCCGATCCGGACTCCTCCGTCCTGTTCGGCGACGGCGCGGTGGCGATCGCGCTCGAGGCCGATGGTCCGCATTGCCGGCTGGCACACAGCTTCCGGACCTATGGTGAGGCGTCCGACGCCTGCCGGCTGGAGGCCGGAGGAACACGTCTGCGGCCGCGCGAAGACCTGGAAGGCTTTCTTGCCGGCGCGCAGTTCCGCATGGATGGGCTGGCCGTGTTTCGCGCCACAGGAAAACGCTTTCCCGGCTTCCTTGCCGACCTGCTGAACACCGCGGGTGTCGCGCCGGAAGATCTCGGCGTCATCGTTCCGCATCAGGCGAGCGCGCCGGCGCTGGAGCATCTCAAACGCAGCGTGCCCGATGGCCATGCCAAGACGGTGGATATTTTCGCGACCATCGGCAACCAGATCGCGACGAGCATGCCCTTCGCGCTGCATGTGGCGCGAGGGGATGGAAGATTGACGCGCGGAAGCACGGCGCTGCTGATCGGCAGTTCCGCCGGCGTGTCGCTCGGCGGCGCGGTTGTCCAATGGTGATGCGGCCAGCCATCGTCACCGGTGCGACCGGCGGCCTCGGCCGCGTGCTTGTCGCAAGCCTGCTGGAGCAAGGGCGAGCGGTCGTGGCGACCGGGCGCAATAGCGATGTTGGCCGTGAACTGCAGGCGATGGGCGCGAGGTTCGTTGCGGCCGATCTGACCACCGCCGACCTGTCGGCAATACTGCAGGATGCGGGAACGGTCTTTCATCTTGCCGCGCTTTCTTCGCCGTGGGGGCCGGAAGAGGATTTCATCACGGCGAACATCACTGCCACAGAACGGCTGTTGAGCGCGGCGCAGGCTGCCGGCTGCCCGGCCTTCGTCTTCACATCCACGCCATCGATCTACGTGCAGGCTTCCGACCAGTTCGACATCGATGAGACGACGCCGCTGCCATCGCGGCTGGCCAATGCCTATGCGCGCACCAAGCTGGCGGCAGAACGCATTGTGCTGGCGACAGATGCTCCGGCGATGCGCACGATTGCGATCCGGCCTCGCGCGGTCATCGGGCCTTACGATACCGTCCTCCTGCCCCGGCTGCTGCGCGTAGCGGCGACAGGCCGGATGCCGCTGCCGCGCGGCGGAAAGGCACAGATCGAGCCGACCGACGCACGCGATGTCGTCGCCGCGCTGCTCGCCGCCGAGGCGCACATTGCGCAGGCCGGTGGCCGCGCCTTCAATATTTCGAGTGGCGTGCCGATCACCTTCAAGGCGCTTGCCGAGCATGTCTTTGCGGCCATCCACCTCGATGTGCGCTTTGTGCCGATGCCGGTATCGCTGCTGCTCGCCATCGGCGCGATTCAGGAGACCATCGGGCATGTGTGGCCTGGATCGCGCGAGCCCATGCTGACCCGCTACGGCGCAATGACCCTGGGATGGTCGCAGACCTTCAATCTTTCCGCCGCGCGCACGGTGCTGGAGTGGCAGCCGCGGCATCATCCGCTGGCCGCGATCGATTGGGCTCTATCGGAGATGCGCCTTGCGTGAAGTCTCGACCCAACCGCTGCTGACCGGACAATGCCGCCATCCCGAGGTGATGACCATTTTGGGCGGAAGCCTGCGGCCGGTAGCCTTTCCCGCCGTCGCCATGCTGATCCGCCATCCGCAGGAAGGGCCGATCCTGTTCGACACCGGCTATGATGCAAGCTTTCTCGAGGCCACGCAGCCGTTTCCGGAGCGCCTGTATCGATGGGCGACGCCGGTGTCGCTGGGACAGGATGCGGCGAGCCAGTGCCGCGCGCTGGGGATCGCGCCAAAAGATGTGCGGCATCTGGTGCTGTCGCATTTTCATGCGGATCACATCGCCGGAACCCATGCCTTTCCCAATGCCGCCATTCATTGCGCCAGGGCGGGCTTGGACAATGCGCGATCAGGCGGACGTTTCGCCTCGACCAGGCGCGGCATTCTGCCGGCGCTTATTCCGCAGGACTTCGCAACGCGGGCGCGCTTCTTCGAAGAATGCGTTGCCATGCCGCTGCCGGCCGGTTGCGCGCCCTTCGATGTCGGAGCCGATCTGCTGGGCGATGGTTCTCTGCTCGCTGTAGACCTTCCCGGCCATTGTCCGGGCCATTGGGGCCTCCTGCTCAACGATGCGCGCTGGGGCCTGCATTTTCTGGTGGCCGACGCGGCCTGGTCGCTGAAGGCCATCCGCGACAACCGGCCCCCGCCTGCCCTGACGACGCGGCTGCTGGGCGATACGCGCGGCGTGCGCGAAACGCTTGATCGCCTGCATCGGCTGCAGCAGCGCAATCGCGACATCAGGCTGACGCCATGCCATTGCGCGGAGCGCGCCGCGGAGATCGCATCGCCATGAGTCGGGAGGCCGTGCTGATAACCGGTGCGCGGGCCCCCGTGGCCATAGACCTTGCGAGGTCCTTCCGCGCCGCCGGTTACGACGTCCATCTGGCTGACTGCGTGACGCCGTGGGCGGCGCGTGGACTGCGGCCGCGCATTCCGATCCACGCGCTGCCGCCGCCGCGAAGCCGGTTCGCGGCCTTTCGCAAAGCCGTCGCCGACATCGTCGCGCGGCACAAGATCACGCTTGTCGTCCCGACCTGCGAGGAAGTGTTCTGGCTGGCCGAGGCGGCGGCGCGTGATGGCTATGCCGACCGGCTCTTCGCTCCGGCACCTGCCCTTCTGCGCCGGCTCCACTCCAAGGCGGCGTTCGCGGAATATGCCGCCGAGCTCGGTCTCGATGCCCCGCAAACGCAAGTGCTCGATACCCCTGTTGAAGCAGAGGCATTGTTGCGTCCTCTCGACGAGATCGTGCTGAAGCCGGAGTTCTCGCGGTTCGGCACGCATACGGTGATTGGGCCAACCGCAGAGCAACTGTCGTTCATCGAGCCTACGCCCCAACATCGGTGGGTAGCGCAGCAGCGCATCGACGGCACCGAGGTCTGCTCATGGGCGGCCGTGCACAACGGCAAGGTCACGGCCTATGCCGCCTATCGCCCGCGCTGGCGCCATGGCAAGGCCGCGGCGTTCCAGATGGAGGCCGTCGACATTACCGCCGTGCGTGACGTGACAGACCGCCTGGCGGAGGCGACCGGCATGTCCGGGCATCTTTCTTTCGACGTCATTGTCACCGCATCCGGCCAGGCCTTTCCCATCGAGTGCAATCCGCGCGCAGTCAGCGGGCTGCATCTGTTCGATGCTGCTCCCGCATTGGCGCAAGCCGTCATGGGAAAGCAATCAGGTCTTGTGCCGACGACGGGAACATTGCGCCACATGGCGCCGGCGATGGCCTTGCTGGGTTTCCCGGCCGCGCTTGGTGATGCGCGGCTGCAGGCGTTTCTGACGGACTGGCGGCATGGCGCCGATGTGATCGACAGGGAACGTAGCGGCCTCGTTACGCTCGGATGCCTGGCCGATGCCGCGCGTTTCGCCTGGCAGGCTGTGAAGTCCGGCCGCTCGCCGGCAGGCGCGACCACCGCCGATATCGAGTGGAACGGAGAGCCGATCGCATGACGGCGCGGCTCCTTGAAGCGGCTGACGACATGGAGGCGGATGGCTGCATCGCCGGCCATTTTGCTGCGGCCTTTGCCCGCGCGAGCACGCAAGCCTTCATCGCCAATGCGACATCGCGGATGATGCTCGTGCAATCGGGTCCGCACAGCCTGCCGGTGACCGTCGACGACGGCGGCTACGGGCGCAGCTATGTCGCCAGCCCGCACAGCGCCTATGTGCTCTATGCGCGCGCGGAGATGGATATCGTCGGCTTCGTGAAAGGGCGGCGAATGGCGAATGCCGCGCTTGGCGTGCTGGACGGGATGCTCCGCATGGCGCGCATCAATCGCGCCGTGCATGTCGACAACTGGCTGCTGTCGACCAACCTGCATGGCGGTTGGGAAGGCGCCGGGCTTGCTGGCATCCGCCGGCTGCTTGCCGAGCGATTTCCCACGCACTTTCTCATCCTGCGTTCGCTTGATGAATGGTCCTCTCCGCAATTGCTGCAGGCCGCGCGGGACGATGGCTGGATGTTGCTGCCGGCGCGGCAGATCTGGGTGGTCGATGACCTTGCGCGCGACTGGCGGCCGCGCAACAATTTCGACAATGACCGCCGGGCGCTCACCAAGTCCGGTCTTGTCGTCGAGGAGGCAAGGCAATTCGATGCGACGGATCGGGCGCGCATCGCCGAGCTTTATCGTATGCTCTACGTTCAGAAATATTCGCCGCTCAATCCGGTCTTCACGCCGCAGTTCATCGCGCTGACGCAGACCACCGGCCTGTTGCACTATCGCGTCGCGCGCGATGCGACGGGCCGCATCATGGCGGTGGCCGGCATGCTGGCGCGCGGCAAGGTGATGACACCGCCCGTCGTTGGCTATGACATCACCTGCCCGCGCGCCGACGCGCTCTACCGCATCGCCAGCTTCATGTTCTCGCAATTGGCGATGGAGCGCGGATTGAGGCTGCACGGCTCGGCGGGCGCGGCGGATTTCAAGCGGCGGCGCGGCGCGCATGGCGTCATCGAATATATGGCCTTGCATGCGGGGCATCTCGATGTGAGCCGTCGGACAGCCGTGCGGCTGCTTGCATCTCAATTGGAGCGCTTCGTCGTGCCGATGATGCAGAAGGAGGGATGGTGAAGGACTGGCCGACAGCGATTGCCGCGGGATGGCATCCGGTTGCAGCCGAGGCTGATGTCGGCCGCAAGCCGCTTGCCTGCATGCTGCTCGGACAAAGGCTCGTTTTGTTCCGCGATGGCGAGCGGATCGGCCTTCTGCGCGACCGCTGTCCTCATCGCGGGGTTCCGCTGTCGAGCGGGCGGCTCGTGCCAGGCGGCATTGCCTGCCCGTATCACGGCTGGCGTTTCGCGGCGGATGGCGCCTGCATTGAAGTGCCCGGTTCTGCGGTTTGCCCGGACGTGCGCGCAAATGCACTGCCCGTGCGCATTATCGCCGGGCTTGTGTGGACGAGCCTTGGCGCTGTGCCGGATCCATTTCCCGTGCTGCCGGACGTGATGGACGACGCGCGATTGGACCGCTTCTGGTGGCGTCTTGCACCGTCGCGGGCGGGTGTGCTCGACGCGCTGGAAAACCATCTCGACCCGGCGCATCCGCATCATGTGCATCCCTGGCTGGTGCGCGCACCCAACCGGCGCCGCAAGGTGACGGTGGACGTCCGCTCAGGCCCGTGGGGCGCGGAAGCAACCTATGTCGAGATGGGCCGCAATGGCGCGCTGCTACCGGCCGTCATGGAGGGGACGCGGGCGCGCAGCATCGGCCGGCTCTGGCCGCCGACCATCGGCGAGGTGCGGCTGGAATCGGCGCGCGGCGCCATGCTGTCCATCGCGGTGGTGTTCTCTCCGGTCGACATCGGCCTGACGCGGCCGTTCGCGCATTTCGCCAGCACGCGCGGATGGCTGCCCGCGTGGTTCAAGCAGATCGGGCTGAAGGCATTTCACCTTCCGGTGCTGGCGCAGGACCGCCGCATGCTGCGGCTTCAGGATCAGTCTCGCGGCGATGGCGGCTATCGCATCGGCCCGCTGGATGTGCTGGCGCGCGAGATCCTGGCGCATGCCAATGGCGAGCCCTGCCCCGAGGCGCATCGTACGATGGAGATGTTTCTTTAATCGCAGGCCCGCCGCACGCGCCGCAGCTTGCTGTCGAATGGGACGGACAGGCCACGCGTGACATCTATGCTGGCCACGATGCCCAATTCGCCGAGCCGCCTGCCAAGGCCGGCGATGACGAGCGCGTCGACCTCCGCCGGCACCTCATCCGCTAACGTCACGACGATAACATCGGCCGCGGTCTGGACGATGCGGAAATCCTCGATCGCGATGTGACTGTCGACGACCGCATTGCGCAACACATCGGGCGTCACCATCCGGCGCGCGCCATCCTCCGTGGACATCAGGAATGTATCGTCCTGCCGTCCGACAATCCGGCGCACGGCCTGGAAAGGCGACCCGCAGGGGCAAGGCTCGTCGGCCAGTTCGAGCAGGTCATTCATGCGGTAGCGGATCATCGCCTGCGTGCGGCGGGTAAAATCGGTGACGATGGGCGTGCGCAAAGGGCTACCCGGATCGGGCTGCTCCCACTCGAAGTGGACGACATCCTCGGCAAGATGGAGGACGCCATGGGCGCAGCCGACGCCGAAAAGCCCCTCCGTCGCCATGTAGATCTCGCGGACCTTGCGGCCTGTGGCGGTTTCGATGATCGTCCGGTCGAGCGGGTCGAGAATTTCGGCGCCGCTGAAGATGCGGCTGGCGTTCAGCCGCCCGTTTTCCGCCAGCCAGCGCAGGACCTTCGGCGGCGCCACGATCGCATCCGGCGCGAACGCCGCCAGTTCGTCCGCCCAGCTTTCGACGCCGCGGGCGGTGTCGAAGAAGGCGAGTGTGATCCGGCTGCCGGTGGATGCGGAGCGATAGAGCGATGACAGTCCGGGCATGGCGATGGCGACGCGAAGACGGCGCCACAGCGCGTCCGGCAGCGCCTTCGCGAGGATGGTGCCCAGCCAGACAAAGCGCTCCTCATCGCTGATGACATAATAGCCGCGATTGCCGCTGGTCCCGGTGCTTTGCCCGATCACCAGATGGCCCACGCGCTCCTGTCCATCAGCAAGCGCCGAGCGGACGCTGTCGACATCGAGCCGTGCGCGATTCATGCCGGCAAAGTTGGCCAGCAAGATCGACTTGTCGATGATCGGCAAGGACGTAAACGGAAGCTCCGAAAACCTGCGATAGAAAGGCAGCGCGCTGCAGGCGTCCGCGGCAAGACGATGAAGCCGATAGCGTTGAAATCGTTCGATCCTTCGCCGATTGTGAAGAACATGTTGGCGCCATCTCGCGGTTGCAAAAGCTCTCGCCGCGATCAGCCTGAGCTTAATGCCCATCCATCTGTTTCCTCACATGGTAATCATTCAAAAATGCAGAGTAGGACGCCGTTAACGTCACCGTGCACAAGTAGCTATGCTTACTTTGCAGGCATACGACCTTTGCACTAAGCTTGCCTCGCTGATCGAATCAAACAAGGGGCATCATTATGCAAAAGAAGCTTGCGGCGGAATTCTTCGGCACATTCTGGCTTGTATTGGGCGGCTGCGGAAGCGCCGTTCTCGCGGCAGCCTTTCCTCAACTCGGCATTGCATTCGCCGGCGTCGCTCTGGCGTTCGGCCTGACCGTTCTGACGATGGCCTATGCCGTCGGCCCTATCTCCGGCGGACATTTCAATCCTGCCGTCTCCGTCGGCCTCGCAGTCGCGGGCCGCTTCTCCTGGGGTGAACTGATCCCCTACATCATCGCCCAGGTCGTCGGCGCCATCTGCGCCGCAGCCGTGCTCTATGTCATCGCTTCCGGCAAGTCCGACTTCTCGCTGGCCGGCGGTTTCGCCGCCAACGGCTTCGGCGATCATTCGCCGGGCAAATATTCGATGGTCGCGGCGCTGGTCTGCGAAGTGGTGATGACGGCCTTCTTCCTGCTGGTCATCCTCGGCGCCACCGGCAAGAAAGCGGCTCCGGGCTTCGCACCCATCGCCATCGGCCTGTGCCTGACCCTGATCCACCTGATCTCGATCCCGGTCACCAACACCTCCGTCAATCCGGCCCGCTCGACCGGCCAGGCCCTGTTCGTCGGCGGCTGGGCGATCGAACAGCTCTGGCTCTTCTGGGTTGCTCCGATCGTCGGCGCCGCCATCGGCGCGATCATCCATAACGCGCTGCTGTCGCACGACGACTGAGGTTCAACGCGACGAAGTTTTGCGGCCGCGCGGTGAATCCATCGCGCGGCCGTTTTGTTTTCATTTATCGACACTGCAATCCAGCCAGGAGCCCTCATCCTGAGGAGCGCCCAAAGGGCGCGTCTCGAAGGACGGGGGCGATACGCCGCAGCCAACCAACCGCATCATACCCGCGCTTGTTGTTTAGCCCAGAGAAGCGGTTGCGACATTCAACCTGACGCCCCCGTCCTTCGAGACGCAACGCTACGCGTTGCTCCTCAGAGTTTGTGACTTTATTCGATTTTCCGCATTTTGCCGGGTCATAAGTGTTTGATTTGACTCATGTCGCAAAATGTCAAAATCGATAAAGTCACAGCCTGTCAGGATGAGAGCTCCGGGTGACTCGTTACCATTCAAGACGTTGCGATGGAGATTTCCGGCTCGCGGCCGATCAGGCGGGCGAGCTGCTTGAGACGGCCGGCCAGGCGATCGCTGGCCAGTGGCGCGAATTCCTGCGGCAGCTTCAGAATGATCTTTGTCTTCGTGCAGGTGAGCGGCGTCTTCGGCAGGACGCCCGGCATCGCCGCCGAGACAGCATAGCCCACACGCATAGCCGAGCCGAGAATTTGCGCGCGATCGAGCAGACGCGGCGACGCCAGCATGCGCCATTGCGGGCTCACGTCATGATCGAAGCCGAGGTAGCGATAGGATGCGGCGAGCGCCAGATAGGCGCGGCCCGGATGATCGATGGCGACGAAGGCCGCATTGGCGATGATGTTCAACGATTGCTCGCCGCGATAATCGGGATGCGCGCGCCAGCCGATGTCGGCCAGCAGACAGGCGGCATGGCGCAGGCGCTTATCGTTCTTGGTCTCGTCGAGATGGGTGGAGGCCATGAAGGCGTCCGTCCAAGCGCAAAGGTCCTCACCGTGCTGCGGCGCGCGCGAGCGCAGGACATTGAGATCACGCGCCGCCTGGATCAATGGATCGATCTTGCGTTCAGCCTTGCCCAGCCGTTCGAGTAACAGGCCTTCACGCAAGCCGAGCGCCGAGACGATGATCTCGTTTGGCCGCGCCTTGCGGATGATTTCCTCGAGCACGATCGCGCCATAGGCCAGCAGCGGCCGGCGGGCCGCTGCAACGCTTTCGATGGAAACCAGCGCTTCGGCGTTGACCCTCTCGACGAGCTCGACGAAATCCTCCGCGTCACGACGCGGAATGACATAGCCGTGCATGACGTTGAGCGGATAATTGCGCTGATGCATGTGCAGGCGCGCCAGGGCGCGCCAGGTGCCGCCGACGGCATAGAAGGTGCGGCCGTTGAGATAGTCGAGCCCCTTGACGGTGGACAGGGCCTCGCGAACGATCTTGCTCGCCTTCTTCGGCGACCGCCCGGACACGTCCATCAAGGCCAGTCCGCCCAGCGGCAAAGACACGCCCTTGCCGAGCTTGTCGCCGTGCACTTCATTCAGTTCGAGCGAGCCGCCGCCGAGATCGCCGACGACGCCGTCAGGCTCGAAGAAGCCGGAGACGACGCCCATGGCGGCGAGATAGGATTCGCGCTCGCCCGATAACAGCTCGATCGGCGCGCCGATGGCTTTCGTGGCAGCGGCCAGAAATTCCTTGCCGTTCCTGGCGTCGCGCGCGGCCGCTGTCGCGAGCACGTGCACATCCTCGACTTCCAGATTATCGCAGAGCACCCGAAAGCGCGCGAGCGCCGCCAGGGCGCGCTCGACGCCTTCCTCGTTAAGCTTGCCGGTGGTGGCCACGCCGCGCCCGATGCCGCATAGCACCTTGTCGTTGTAGATGGGCGTCAGCGACCGCGACAGGCCCTCATAGGCGACGAGACGGACCGAGTTGGAGCCTATGTCAACGACCGCAGTCGGCTTGAGAGCCTCAAGGCGGCCGGGAGCACTATTGTTTTGAAGAGCCATTCGATTTGCGAGAATCTCTACGCCTGGACAAAGTTCGCGGACTGGATTCCCGCAGCGATTTACCACGACCGGACAAGGATGGATTGGTCATGAAATAATTGTGCGCATTGAAAGGTTCTTCGCCCGCGCGCGGAACTATGCGCTCGCTCGATCCGTCGGGCAAGACCCGGTAGCTCTGTTGGTTGTCAATAAGATTGGCGACCAGGATCTGCTCCAGAACCTGCTGATGAACCGTCGGATTCGTCATCGGCACCATGACTTCGACACGACGGTCGAGATTGCGCGGCATGAGATCGGCTGACGAAATATAGACGTGAGCGTCGGGATGCGGCAGGCCCTTGCCATTGCCGAAGGCGTAAATACGCGCGTGCTCGAGAAAGCGCCCGACGATAGATTTGACGCGGATATTGTCAGACAGCCCGGGCACGCCGGGCCGCAGGCAGCAGATGCCGCGCACGATCAGTTCGATCGACACCCCCGCCCGGCTGGCGCGATAGAACGCATCGATGATTTCGGGATCGACGAGCGCATTGCATTTGGCCCAGATCGCGGCGGGCTCGCCTGCCTTGGCGTGCTCGATCTCCTCGTCGATATGTTCGAGCAGCTTCTTCTTCAGGCTGAACGGCGACACGGCCATGCGTTCAAGGTCATCAGGCTCGGCATAGCCGGTGATGAAATTGAAGATGCGGCCGACGTCGCGGCCGATCACGGGATCGGCGGTGAAATAGGAGACGTCCGTATAGATGCGCGCGGTCTGCGGATGATAGTTGCCGGTGCCGACGTGGCAGTAGGTGGTAAGACCCGCACCTTCGCGGCGTACCACCATCGAAAGCTTGGCGTGGGTCTTCAATTCGATGAAGCCGAACACGACCTGCGCGCCGGCGCGTTCAAGATCGCGCGCCCAGCGGATGTTGGCTTCCTCATCGAAGCGCGCCTTCAACTCGACGAGCGCCGTCACCGCCTTGCCGGCTTCCGCAGCTTCGACCAGCGCACGCACGATGGGACTGTCGGCGGAGGTGCGATAGAGCGTCTGCTTGATGGCCATGACGTTGGGATCTCGCGCCGCCTGCGAGACGAACTGCACCACGACGTCGAAGGATTCATACGGATGGTGAACGACCAGATCTTTCTGCTTGATCGCGGCGAAACAATCGCCGCCGTTCTCGCGCACGCGTTCGGGAAAGCGTGCGTTATAGGCCGAAAATTTCAACTCGGGCCGATCGAGCGCCACCACTTCGGAGAGTTCGTTGAGCGCCAGCATGCCTGAATGCACGAAGACTTCCGCATCGGAGACATCGACTTCGTCGGCAACGAATTGCTGCAGGTCGTCAGGCGTCGAGGCGTCGAATTCGAGGCGGATGACCCTGCCACGGCGGCGGCGCTTCAGGGCGGATTCGAAAAAGCGCACGAGGTCTTCGGCTTCTTCCTCAACTTCGATATCGCTGTCCCGGATGACGCGGAAGCCGCCCTGCCCGATGATCTTGTAGCCGGGGAACAGGCGATAGGCCTGAGCGGCGATGACACTTTCGAGCGAAACGAGCTTGGTCTCGCTGCCGCCGAAGATCGACGGGATGCGCACGAAGCGTTCGATCTTGTTGGGCAGACGCACGAGCGCGTTCAACCGGTTGCCTTCGCGCAGACCCAGAAGCTGCAGCGCGACGCTGAAGCCGAGATTGGGGATGAAGGGAAAAGGATGCGCGGGGTCGACAGCGAGCGGCGTCAACACCGGAAAGATGTGCAGAAGGAAATGATCGGTGAGCCATTCGGCCTCGGCCTTTTCGAGGTCGGCCGGCTCGACGATGCGGATGCCGGCGCTCGCCAGTTCGCCGCGCAGTTCGATCCAGCGCGACTGCTGGGCCTCGGTCAGTTGCGCCACGCGGCGGCGCAGGTTGGCCAATTGCTCGGCCGGGGATTGACCGTCATCCGACGGCGTCAGCACGGCGGAGCGCACCTGACCGATCAGGCCGGCGACGCGGACCATGAAGAATTCGTCGAGGTTGTTGGCCGAGATCGAGAGGAAGCGCACCTGCTCGAGCAGCGGATGATTGCGGTTGGAGGCTTCGGCGAGAACGCGGTTGTTGAATTCCAGCCAGGAGATCTCGCGGTTGATGAAGCGCTCGCCCGAATGCATCAGGGCATCAAGTTCGGCCGTCATCGGGCCGTCCGGCACACCAAAGCCTGACTGCGCCGTCTCCACACTGGTCTGGGGCAAGCTCGCGATTTCGCTCGACACTGTGATGGCCTTCCTGGTGAACGTCTGGGTGCACAGACGAGATGACAATACGATGACAAAATTTAGCCGCCTACGGGTTCATCCGGTATTGGTTGCTAACCCGTGCCGCTTTCGATCCGGCGCAACACCTCCCCGGCCATGGGCCGGGTCACCGGCCGCCCGCGCGCCAGGGCTTCGCGGTCGAGAATGGCGACAATGGAACGCGCCGCGGACAAGGATCGTTCGATGCGCATGGCCAGAAACTCGATCACCGAGGTATCGACCTGCAACTGGCGGTCGAGAAACAGCTTGATCAGCACCGCGCGCACCAGCGCATCATCCGGCTCGCCGATTTCGACCGATGGCGCCAGACGCAGCCGCGAGAGCAGATCCTTGGTGGCGAGGCCCCAGGAATCGGGCCACGAGCGCGCGGTCATGGCGAGATAGGCGCCCGCTTCCTGGGCCAGATTGAGGAAATGGAAGAATTCGGCCTCGGCGCCGGCCGTGCGGTCGGCGTCTTCGAGCAGAATGGCGCCGGCACGGGCGAGCCCGGCGAGATCGGCCTCGCCGAGGGACGCGGCGGGCAGCACCCGCGCCTGGGCCGATTTGGCCCAGATGGCGCCGAGATGGCTCTTCCCCGCCCCGGTCGGGCCGAGCAGCAGCACCATCCGGCCAGGCCAGTTCGGCCAAGCCTCGAATAGGTTCCAGGCGTCCTGATTGGAAGGGGAAACCAGGAAATCATCGCGGCTGAAGCTCGGCTCCAGCGGCAGGTCCAGCGCCATCTGCCTGTCGCTGCCGCGCGCCATCACGAATCCGCGCCGCGATAAAGCGGGCTCTCCCGGTAACGCTCGATGCCGAAACGGATCAGCACGCCCATGGCGGCGGACACCGGCACGGCGACGATCAGGCCGGTAAAGCCGAACAGGGAGCCGAAGGCCAGCAGCGCGAACATCAGCCAGACCGGATGCAGGCCGACGGATTCGCCGACCAGCTTCGGCGTCAGCACATTGCCTTCGAGAAACTGCCCGGTGCCGACGACAACGAGGGACATGATCAAGAGCCAGTAGCTCGGCCAGCCCTGGACGATGGCGACGATGGCGGCGACCACGAGGGCCGTCAGCGACCCGACATAGGGAATGAAACTCAGGATGCCGGCGGTGAGGCCGATAAGAAAGCCGAAGTTGAGACCGATGAGGGTCAGGCCGATGCCGTACCACAAGCCGAGAAACAGGCAGACCAGCGACTGGCCGCGCAGGAAGCCGGCGATGGCCCTGTCGATCTCGCCGGCCAGCCGGTGCACGGTGGCGCGGTGCTCCAGGGGCACCAAGCCATTCAGGGTCTCGATCATGCGCTCCCAGTCGACCAGCAGGTAGAAGGCCACGACGGGAGTCACGACGATGAGCGAGGCGATGGTGATCAGCGCCGAACCGCCCGACCAGAGCGACGAGAGAACAGTCGTCAGCCATTGCGCGCCCTTGCCGACGATATCTCCCACGGAACCTGAAAGATCCGGCGTATTGCCTTGTCCAAGCCCGATTTTTTCCAGAATATTGACTCCGAATTTCTCCCCCAGATAACCGCCCAACTCACTGGCCAGAGCCTGCAGCCGCGTGATGTAGCCCGGCACATTGTCAGCGAAATTGGAGAATTGATGGGCAAGCAGCGGCACGAAGGAGAGAAGCACGATGACAAAAATGACGAGGCAGACCGCCAGAATGACGAGGCTGGCGACCAGCCGGTTGGCGCCCATCCGCTCCAGCCTGTTGGCGAGCGGGTTGAGCAGATAGGCCAGCACCATGCCGGCGACGAACGGCATGAGGACGCCGCTGAACAGCCACAGCAAGACCGCCAGCAACAGCAGAGCCGCGCACCAGAAGCCCAATTCCCGTTCAAGCCGCATGGCCGTCGAAATCCCTGTCGCGGTCAGTTTTCCATATGCCGCAGCCATTGACTGACATAGGCCGCCGCAGATGCAAGGGTAAAGGCCGCCACCAGCCAGATGGCGATCTGGAACCACAAGCCCAGATGAATATCGAAGGCTTTCGCCGCCAGCACCGCGCAGGCAAAGGCGATCTGCAGGGTCGTGTTGATCTTGGAGATCAGCAGCGGCTTGATCGGAAACGGCCGGTCGAGGAGGATCGCCACCACGACGCCGGCGATGATCATGACATCGCGCGACACGACGAGAATGGCGATGACCGCGGGCACGACGCTGGCGATGGAGAGCGCGATATAGATGGAGACGAGCAGCGCCTTGTCGGCCAGAGGATCGAGCCAGGCGCCGAGTTCCGAGCGCAGATCGAGCTTTTTGGCAAGCCAGCCGTCGACGGCGTCGGAGATGCCGGCAATCAGAAACACGCCGAAGGCCAGGCCCCATTTGGGCTGAACGATCAAGGCAATGACGACCGGAACAAGCGCCAGACGCGCAAGCGTGATCAGGTTTGGCAGATTTGCCAGCAAGGTTTGGGGGCTCATTGACCGCAGATTAGCACGCCGGCTGCCGCAAGCGACAGACCGACTCGGAACGACAATTTCGGTTCTAGGATAGCATGAAGGGCTGCGAAATGGCTGGCGATCGGCTTTTTGGCTTAATAGGCGGTGCGATCAGCCCTTATTGGGTCCCTTCAAGGCCAAGCTTTCGCACCAGAGCGCCCCATTTCTCGCGCTCGGAGCGGATGTAGGCCCGCATGCCTTCCTCATCGGGCGTATCGAACGGGATCAGGCCGAGGCCGGAGATCGTCCTTTTCATTTCCGGATCGGCCATGATCGTCTTCATCTCATTGTGCAGACGGTCGACGATGTCCCTGGGCGTTCCTGCCGGAGCCAGCAGCATATGCCAGGCAACGGCCTCGAAGTCCCTGGAATTGGACGCCTCGGCGAATGTCGGAACATCCGGTATGGCATCGAGCCTCTGCAGCGACGATACGGCCAGAGCGCGTAATTTGCCGTCCTTGATCAGCGGCACCGAAGCACCAGCCTCGACGAAGCCGAAATTCACGTGGCCGGACGCGATATCCATGATCGACTGTGGCGTGTTGCGGTAGGGAACGTTGGTCGCGTCCAGCCCGAAGAGCTGTTTCATATATTCCGTCGCCAGATGCTGCGACGTGCCGGCACCCGGGGAGGAATAGTTCAGCGGGTTCGGCTGCGCCTTCATGTAGGCGAAGAGCTCGGGAACGGTTTTCACCGGCAACGCCGGGTCCACGACCAGCACAAAGGGTGATTTCAGGTAGAGCGCAATGGGGATGAAATCCTTCTCGGGATTGTAGTGCATCTGCTTGAACAGATAGGGATTAACGGCCATCGGTGTGGTCATCGTCAGGCCCAGTGTGTAGCCGTCGGGCGGCGCCGTCGCGACCGCCTGGGCGGCCAGCATCAGGGAGGCGCCAGGCCGGTTGTCGATGATGACCGGCTTGCCGAGATTGTGCTGCAGCTTCTCGGCGTAGATGCGTACGATCGTGTCCATGCCGGAGCCTGCGGCCAGCGGCAAGACGATGGTGATGTTTTTCGAGGGATAGGTGTCGGCGCGGGCCGCCGAAACGGCGGCCAGAGACAAGGCGCACGCCAGGAATGCTGGAAATGCCTTCACGTTTCCCTCCCGGAACGCCAAGCCAGCGTGACTGTAGCTGCGCTCCGAAGGAAAGCAAACAGTGGGAAAAGAGGTCTAGCTGTGGGCGAAAGGACGCTGACGGCAGGCAAGCCCGCCTCCGGCCTTGCCTCGGAAGGTCGCGGGCGTTAACCCGGCGTCAGAAGGACGCGAGATGACCCAGACCCCGAAAGATGGCAGTTCGAAAGGCTTGACCTATGCCCAGGCGGGCGTCGACATCGACGCCGGCAATTCCATGGTCGACAAGATCAAGCCGCTGGTGCGCGCGACGCGCCGGCGCGGCGCCGATGCGGAAATCGGCGGATTCGGCGGCTTGTTCGACCTCAAGGCGGCCGGCTTCACCGATCCGATCCTGGTGGCCGCCAATGACGGCGTCGGCACCAAGGTCAAGATCGCCATCGAAAGCGGCATCCACGACACGGTCGGCATCGACCTTGTCGCCATGTGCGTCAACGATCTCATCGTCCAGGGCGCGGAACCGCTGTTCTTCCTCGACTATTACGCCACCGGCAAGCTCGATCCGGAAGCCGGCGCCGCCGTGGTGAAAGGCATCGCCGAGGGCTGCCTGCAGGCGGGCTGCGCGCTGATCGGCGGCGAGACCGCCGAGATGCCGGGCCTCTACGCCAAGGGCGACTACGACCTCGCCGGCTTTTCGGTCGGCGCGGCCGAGCGCGGCAATCTGCTGCCTAAGGCCGGCCTGACGCCGGGCGACGTGCTGCTCGGCCTGCCCTCCTCCGGCGTGCATTCCAACGGCTTCTCGCTGGTGCGTCGCATCGTCGAGCGCGCCGGCCTGGCCTGGACCGACGAGGCGCCATTCCAGACAGGCGCGAAGCTCGCGCCTGCCCTGCTGACGCCGACGCGCATCTACGTCAAATCCCTGCTGGCGGCGCTGAAGGCCACGCAGGGGATCAAGGCGCTGGCGCATATCACCGGCGGCGGCTTCCCCGACAATATTCCGCGCGTGCTGCCGGAAGGGCTCGGCGTGCGGCTCGATCTCAACGCCATTCCGGTGCCGCCGGTGTTCAAATGGCTGGCGTCAGCGGGTGGCGTCGCCGAGGCGGAGATGCTGCGTACGTTCAATTGCGGCATCGGCATGATCTGCTTCGCCGGACGCGAGCATGTCGACGAAGTCGAAAAAGCCCTGCGCGATGCGGGCGAGGCCAGCGTGCGCATCGGCGAGGTCGTCGCGCATAGCGGCAGCGAGCGCGTGACGACAACCGGGCGGCTGGCGCTATGACCATGCGGCGGCGCACGGCGATCTTCATCTCGGGTCGCGGCTCCAACATGGACGCGCTGATCGATGCAGCGCGCAATCCGGACTTCCCCGCCGAGATCGCGCTCGTCGCATCGAACCGTCCCGATGCCGCGGGGCTCGCGAACGCGAAAGCGCGCGGCATCGCGACCGCCGCCGTCGACCACAAGATCTATGCGGGGCGCGATGCGTTCGAAGGCTCGCTGCAGCAGATTCTCGAGATTCATCACATCGATCTCATCTGCCTCGCCGGCTTCATGCGATTGCTGACGCCGACATTTACGCAGCGCTGGACAGGCAGGATGATCAACATCCACCCGGCCCTGCTGCCCTCCTACAAGGGTTTGCATACCCATGAGCGCGCGCTTGCCGATGGCGTGAAAATCCATGGCTGCACCGTGCACTACGTGGTGCCCGAAATGGATTCCGGCCCGATCATCGCCCAGGCCGCCGTGCCGGTGTTCGACGAGGACACGCCGGAGACGCTTGGCGCGCGCGTGCTGGAGCAGGAGCACATCATCTATCCGCGCGCGCTGGCGCTGGCCGCCTCCGGTGTTCTGCGGATCGAGAACAATCGCGTCATTGGCGCCTGCCCCAATGCCGATCACGCGGCGCTGGTCGTTCCCTAGACATGCCCCAGGGTCCTGACGCGAGGGCCTGACTGCGCTATGGTGGCGGCATGAGCGCGCTACGACCGAGCACAGTTCGACAGTTCGATGACGGCATCGACCGCTGGCGTGTCGAAGCGGCACCGGCTGCAAGGCAATTGTTCGCTTTCGTGCCCGGCGGATATGGGAGCTACAGCGAAAGCACGCAGTCCTTCGCGGCACGACGCGAACTCGCGTCCACCAGCGGCGTGCTGATCTTCGCACTCGACCAGCCTCTGTCGCTTGTGGGCGCCGATGGCGTCGAGATCGTGGTGAAAGCGGGCGAGGCCTTTGTCGGCGGCGCGGCCGATGCCACATCGATCTCCCGCGCGCTTGGGCCACAACACGGCTTGCACATGTTTCTGTCAGCGGCAGGACTTGCCGCTGTCTGCAATGCGCCGCTCGCCGAAATCGCCAACAGAGTCGTGTCGCTGAGCGAATTCCGCGGCGCCGATGCGACGAGACTTGGCGCGCAATTGGCAACGGCGCGCAACGCACAACAGCAATTCGAACTTGCCGATCAGACGCTGATGCGCTGGTTCGCCGATTGCCGATCCTTCGACAGAACGATGCAGTGGGCGATGGATCAGTTCTGCTCTTCGGCGTCGCCCGCGGTCGCTGCCGTGGCGCGGGAGATCGGCTGCAGCCGCAAGCATCTGACCCAGCGTTTCACGACGATGACGGGGCATTCGCCGCAAACCTATCGTCGCCTGTCCCGGTTCGCGCGCTTTACCAGGCGGCTGATGGCGCGCCCTGGCGACAGCTTGGCGCAACTGGCCACCGATTGCGGCTATTACGACCAGCCGCATCTATCACGCGACGTGCAGGCGCTCAGCGCGATGACGCCGGGCGAACTGCGCGCCAGCCTGCTGCCGGAAATGGGCGGCTTTCGCGACGACTAGAACATCGAGACGTCAGGTTACATCCGTACAAGACGCCTCGTGGAAAGCGCGCCAGTATCGCGACAGACAACAAAAAGGAGCACCTATGGTTCGGTCTGCCCTCATTCCCTGCCTGCGCTACAAAAACGCCCCCGCCGCCATCGACTTTCTCTGCCGCGCGTTCGGATTTAAGGAACATGCGGTTTATCGCGACGAGGCCGACCCGAAGATCATCGTTCACGCGCAACTGACGCTCGACGGCAATATGATCATGCTCGGCAGCGATCGTCCCGGCGAAACCACCGATCTCTATCGCTGGAAAACCGCGCCGGACGCCGGCTGCATCACCATGTGCGTCTGCGCCGTGATCGACGATCCCGATGCTCACGCCGCCCGCGCCAGAGCCGCGGGCGCACGCATTCTTAAAGGACCCTACGATAATCCCGGCTATCCCGGCCGCGCCTACGATGTTGCTGATCCGGAAGGCAATGTGTGGAACTTCGGCAATTACGACCCGTTCGCCGAGCACGAATAGCGCCGGCGCCATCTCACATCTGCTTGCTGTGGCCGCTTAACTCCTTCCAGCGTTTCAGCAGATCAGCACGGCGCGCCGGATATTTCTGGCCGACGTCGAAGGCGCCGATGCGATCTGTGCGGAAGGAGCGGAAGTCCTGCCGCCATTCGCACCAGGCCAGCACGACCCGCACGGAATCGAAATAGGCGAGCGCGAAAGGCCAGATGGTGCGGCGGGTGCGTGCGCCCACCGCATCGGCATAATCGATGGTCAGGCGCAGGCTCTTGCGGATCGCCTCGCGCACGGGCGCCACATCGATATTCTCGACGACGATGCGCTCCTCCATCGCCGGCACGAACAGGGAGGATTCCATCAGCACCGGCTT
>Ga0182744_1000138_pt1 | contig 83119 bp, 73 predicted proteins | sample eDN3rd30CKraftMG_FD_128525 | JGI IMG/M metagenome (GOLD analysis project Ga0182744, IMG submission 128525) | Enriched Miracle-Growth compost microbial communities from Emeryville, California, USA - eDNA 3rd pass 30_C Kraft MG (version 2) (version 2) ... | reverse complement strand
GGTGGAGTCGGAGAGCGTAGCGCCGGGCGACCAGGTAATGGTGGTGCCGGCAAGGGCGGGCGTTACACTGCCCAGAAGTATCGCCGGCTCATTGGCACAACGATCCAAATCAGGTCCCGCATCTACCGTTAACGGAGATGTGTAAAAAGAAACCTTTGCCGTAACCGTATCGCAGGCAAATCCGGGATAAAAACCGTGCAGCGTATAGGTAGTCATACCTCCTGGCGGCGGATAGATGGACGTTTCGGGGTCTGAGGTATTGTACACACCTATGGAAGGCGTCCACAGATAAGTCATTGCAGAATCACCAAGGTAGTGTTGGATCGTAATATCCCGTGAGCCACCAAAACAGAAGGTATCGCTCGGCGTCAGGATTTGCACCGGCAGGCTGTCCAGCAGCATCAGCACAGATTCAGATGACAACGCCTCGCCACCGCAATCTACCGGAGTGGATGCAGTAAGTACCACTGTTTTAGGCCCTACAGGCGGGAATACAGGAATACCGGTGATAGCCACATTCACAACGGTATCGCCCGGAGGGAAAGTAACACTGTCTGCAATCGGCACATAATCTACGCCCGGCACAGCAGTACCACCAATAGTAAAGTGAATAGTTTTGGGAGTATCCTGAGGAATATTCAGGTGGAAATTAAACGTGCCGGGCATGCAACCGCGTACTACGATGCCGGTATCTACGCCGGTAACTCCCTGAAGCGTCAGACCGGTGGTAGGCTCAATCAGTACCGGGTTGGCCACTGTAGAGATAAGCGCCTCTTCCAGATCGTCTGCACTCAGGATATAAGCATAGGAGAAGGAAGTACTGTCGCCGGGAAGAATTTCTGGAACACGGAAAACGATACCAATACCAACGTCATTGGTATATACAGTTCCTGAGTCATAAGGCTGCACGCCACCACCCGTTTGTTCAAACAGCTGGGAAGTAGTAGCAGAAGGGGTAAGACCTGAGGTAACAATATAGCATTTGGCCCGGCAGTCGCGCGAACCCAGGCCCAGGTAAGGATAACCAAGCGCTGCTGTTCCTTTAGCAGAAACCAACACGTTTCCATCAGCATTCGGCAACTGATAATCAATAGTATTGGTGGTGACAAAAGAACCGCCCAAAGCCACATCATTATCCGGGTCTACGGTACGGGTATAATAAACATTACTCACAGAAGAGGTAGTAGTGTTCTTAATAGTTATTTTGACCGTAAAAAAGGCTTTATCCTTCAGGATTTTGGTTTCCTGACGCAAGTAAAGACCGGTGGAAGTGTTTCCTTCCCAGATACCTGTTACATCTGTAGAGGTGTTGATGTAACCAGTATTAGAACCGGTAAGGCCCAGGCCGCCGGTATAACCGGTTGGCGCACCGAATCCTGAAAGATTGGGAAAATAGGCAATGCCTTCCGGGCCGCTTCCTACCTGCATTTTCCAGCCTTCCTGGGGTGAGCCGGGCATGTAGTAATCGCCCATGTAGGTATAAGGCGTTCCTACCGTCCAGCCATCTTTTTGCGGGTCGGCTACGAATCCAAGAATACCGCTCAAAGTAGCAGCAATGCCTGTAGCAGGGTTGTATACGGATTGGGCGCCGCCGGGACGTGCATGGTACCCCACAGGAGCGTTTACAGTAGAGCCATAAGACCCGTTGTTTGCAACGCCGACTTCCACGTAGTTGCCCTGCAGGAACACGTTGCCGTCTACCAGTTGGGCGTACAGGCCGCTCATGGGCCATTGCAAAAGCAGAAGTAATATCAGTTTGTTTAGAGTAGCAGTTCTCATACGCTGGTTAAAGACGTAAAGTAATGCAAAAACGTAAGGCCTGATAAGGAATATTTTTTGCCTTTATGCATCTGTAATCAGGAATGCTGTTTTCTCAAAATGCAATGCCTTTATCTTTGTGACCCTTCGGCTGCAAATGCAGTCCTTTTCTATGAAGCAGATCTTTTCCTTTTTATTGTTTCTTTCCATCCTGACGCCCTTTGCCGGCCATGCCCAGACAGGCACCATTAAAGGCTTTGTGTACGACAAAAGCAATGGCGAACCGATGATAAATGCGGTTATCCGCCTGGCAGATACCAGGATGGGAGTTACCACAGACATAAACGGTTATTTTTCGCTGACGCAGATTCCCCCCGGCAGCTACACCCTGGTAGCCACGCAGCTGGGTTACGATACCTTCAGCACCGGCGTTAATGTAACGGCCAACAGTATTCTTAATAAAAAAATAAACCTCAAGCAGGTAGGTATTCAAATCCGCGAGGTACAGGTAAGCGGCCGCCGCAATGCGCGTGCCACACAGGTAGCCGCCGGCCTTACCACCGTTACCCCCCGCGAAATGAAACTGCTGCCCAGCGCCGGCGGCGAGCCGGATATTGCCCAATACCTGCAGGTTTTACCCGGCGTGCAGTTTACAGGCGATCAGGGCGGTCAGCTTTACATCCGCGGCGGCTCGCCTGCCCAAACCGGCATCCTGCTGGACGGCGTTACCATCTATAATCCTTTTCATACCATCGGCCTGTTTTCTGTATTTGAAACAGATGCCATCCGCAACGTGGATGTGCAGAGCGCCGGCTTTAACGCCCAATACGGAAACCGCACCTCGGCCATCATGGATGTGCGTACCAAAGACGGTAATAAAAACCGGCTGAGCGGCAAGCTTTCCGCTTCTCCGATCATGGCCCGCGCCATGCTGGAAGGCCCTATTTCTAAATCTAAAACTGAAAACGGCGGCAGCACTACCTTCCTGCTTACCGGCAAATGGAGCTACCTGGATAAAACCAGCAAAAGCATTTACAGCGGCCTCAACGACCGGCTGCAGTACGGCCTGCCTTATTCCTTTACAGATATTTATGGCAAGGTTACCTTCAACAGCGGCAGCGGCGGCAAGGTAAATCTCTTCGGCTTTTCATTTGATGACAAGGCGCAGTTCCTGAAGCCCAATACGGATATTGTGAATGCAGATTTTAACTGGAAAGCAGTGGGCGGCGGCGCCAACTTTGTGGTGTCGCCTACCGGTTCATCCAGCCTCATCAGCGGCCGTTTCGCTTACAGCAAATACAATATTGATTACAACGAAGAAAACATGGAACCGCGCAGCAGCGGTATAGACGGGTTTGAGGGCGGCATCGAGTTCACCAATTACCTGCCTTCTTATAGCCAGCTGCGTTATGGTATTGAGGTAAGCGGCTACCATACCGATCTGAAATACAGAAACAACTTTGGTTTTTCTTCCAACCTGGACCGCCGCAATACACTGGCAGCCGTGTATGTAATGTTTCGCAAGAATTTTGGCGAGAAATTCATCCTGGAACCCGGCATACGGGCGCAGTATTATGCTACCGTCAACCACATTTCTCCGGAGCCCCGCCTGGGCCTGAAGTACAACATTACCAACAACCTGCGCCTTAAAGCAGCCGGCGGCCTTTACTCGCAAAACGTCATCAGCACCAAAAGCGATCGTGATATCGTGAACTTCTTTACCGGCTTTCTGCTGAGCCCCGACCAAACCATTTATGATCAAAATGGCCACGAAGTAAAAAGCAATGTGCAAACCGCCTGGCACGCCCTGGCTGGCATTGAATGGGATGTACAGGATGTAGAACTAGTGCTGGAACCCTGGACCAAGCACTTTACCCGCAACATCGAGCTGAGCCGCACCAAAATCAGCCCAACGGATCCCGACTATCAGGCAGGCACCGGCCTGGCTTATGGTGTAGATTTGAGCGCCAAATATGCCAAGCAACGCCTTTACCTCTGGGGCGCTTTCAGCTACCAATACGTAACCAACACCTTCCGCGTGGTCAACGAGCTGACAACTACCCCTACCGGCGAGCTTTCTAAAACAGAAGCCCTGCAAACCTACCCTACACCCTTTGACCGCCGCTTCAACATGAACCTGCTGGGCGCCTATACGCTGGGCAGCAAACGGGATTTTGAAATTTCCCTGCGCTACAACATGGGCTCCCCTTTCCCCTTTACCCAGACCCAGGGTTTTTATGAAAGCGTGAATATGACGGCAGGCGGCATTGGCACCAATTACCTGAATCAGAACGGTACCCTGAATGTATTTTATGCCAATGACATCAACGGTGGCCGCCTGAGCTGGTACCACCGGGTAGATATTAGCGCCAAGAAACGCTTCCAACTGAGCAAAAACAGCAACATCGAAACCACGCTGGCAGTAACCAATGTGGCCAACCGCAACAATATCTTTTATGTGGATAGGATTGAAAATACCCGTGTGTATCAGTTGCCGCTGTTCCCGAGTCTGAACGTGACCTGGAATTTCTAACAACTCATAAACGTTCCCTACGGGGATTGATTTAAATCTTTGCCGGTCCCGATCCTCCTGCTGGGGATCGGGACAAATTTTTTCCCCCTATGTGGAAACGCTTTTTTATTTACCTGCTGCCCCTGGCACCCTGTACCAGCCTGGCACAGCAACATGCCCCCTTTCGCGAGCCCCAGTACTGGCTCTTTCTTGCCGATGAACAGTATAGCCAACAGCAAAACAGGCTGGCCGCGCAAAGCGCCCGCCAATATCTGAACAGCTATACCGTACAGCCCGGCGATGCCGGCCGCGAGCGCATGCAATACTATATTGTGCTGGATCAGTTGCAGCAGGAAGTTCCCGGTGCTGCCGACAGTGCCACGGCCCTGCTGACGGCATTGTCTCAGCCTGCCCTGCGCAGCCGCCTGCACCTGGCCCTGGGGCAACATGCCTTCCGCCAGAAAAACTATGCAGCGGCCATTACCCATTACCGCGAAGCGCAGATTGCTAACCTGAGCAACGAAGAACTGGCGGACGCCAAATTTGAGCTGGCCTACAGCCTGTTCAACAACAATCAGCTGGCTGAATCCGAAACGCTGTTTGCCGCCATGAAGGATGTACAGGGCGGTAAATACTACAACGCGGGTAATTATTACTATGCGCTGCTGGCCTATAATCAGGGCAATTTTGAAAACGCGCTGAAGAGCTTTAAACGGATAGACGAACTGCCCGAATACCGCAGCATTGTACCTTATTACATTGCCGAAATCTATTACTTTACCGGCGACCGCGAGAAAGCATTAAACGATGCCCAACGCCTGATGCGCCGCAAGGAAAAGCTTTTCTACGACAAGGAACTGCACCTGCTGGCGGGGCAAATCCTGTTTGAGCAGCAGAAGTTTCAGGAAGCACTGCCCTACCTGGAATATTATTACAACAACAGTGAAAAGGTACGCAAGGAAGAGCTTTATGAGCTGGCCTACAGCTATTACAAAACAAACGACCTTACCAATGCAGTTGCTTACTTTAAACCTTTGAGCAGCAGCAGGGATTCGCTGGGCCAGACAGCCATGTACCTGCTGGGCGACTGTTATCTGAAGGAAGGGGACAAGCGGCAGGCGCGCAGCGCTTTTTCCATCTGCGCCGGCATGGATTACAACCGCAGCCTGCAGGAAGCCGCCCTGTTTCTGAGTGGCAAGCTGGCCTACGAACTGGGCTATTCAGACGAAGCGGTGGCGAGTTTTCAAAAACTGCTGGATCAGTATCCGGAATCCGGCTTTAAAGATGAAGCCGCTACCCTGCTGGGCGATCTTTATGCCCGCACCAGCAATTTTGAGCCGGCCTACCAGATGCTTGCTGCCGTAAAGCAAAAGCCAGGCAACTATGCACCGGTATTTCAGCGCGTGGCATATGGCTATGGCCTGCAGCAAATACAGAATGACCGCTTGAGCAGCGCCATGGAACTGCTGGATGCCTCGCGCAATTTTGCAAGTGATAAAACCCTGGAAGCCGGCGCCCTGTTTTGGCTGGGTGAGGTTTCTTACCGGCAGCAGCAATATGAGGCGGCCATCAGCCTGATGCAGCAATACCTGGACCGCAGCCGCAATGCCACCGCACTGCAGGATGCGCGGCCCGACCTGGCGTATCTGACCATGGGCTACGCCGCCATGAACCTGAAAGATTACAACAAGGCACGCCTTTATTTCGGGCAGGCACAAAAACTGGCACCCAATGCCAGCGCCCGCTCAGTAGCTACCACCCGGCAGGCAGATGCGGCTTTTATGCAAAAAGATTTTGGTCAGGCTGCCAGTTTGTATGACGAGGCAAGCGCCGGACAGGAAGGGGATTATGCGCGGTTGCAAAAAGCCATCCTGCTGGGACTCGGCGGCCGGCAGCAGGAGAAAATCAACATCCTGAAATCGTTGCTGGGCAGCAATGCTTATGGTGCCGAAGCCCGCTACGAACTGGCAGTGGCTCAAATGGAAACCGGCAACAATACCGCAGCCATTGCCACCCTGCAACCGCTGCTGAACCAGCAAAGCGCGCTGGCGGCCAAAGCATGGCTGAAAACCGCGCTGGCCCAGCAACAAAGCGGGCAAACAGAAAGCGCCCTCACCGCCTACCAGAAGGTGCTGGCAGACTGGCCCAATACGGCAGAAAGCAAAGATGCCCAGCTGGCACTGCGCAGCCTTTACATTGAAAACAACCAGCCGGAGAAATACGTGCAGCTCATTCGCTCCCTGAACCTGCCGGATGAAGACGCCGCCAGCCTGGACAGCGCCTTTTACGCTGCCGCCGAAACCCAGTTTGCCGATGGCAACTGGCAGGCCGCTGCCACTGCTTTTGATCGCTACCTGACCGAATACCCCAACGGGTCTTTTGGAACGCCGGCCCGCTTTTATCAGGCCGAAAGCGCTTTTCGCCTGAAGCAATATGATAAAGCCCTGGCCGGCTACGAAGCCGTGCTGGCACAACCTTGGAACGAGTTTACCGCTCCCAGCGCAGCCCAGGCAGCGAGCTTTTATTTTGCTAACGCCAATTATGATAAAGCGGCACAGTACTATGATGTACTGCGCGCCAGCAGTATGAATGAAGCCAGCCTGCAACAGGCCTATACCGGTTTGATGCGCAGCAACCTGCTGAATGGCAATGAGGCAGTAGCCACCCGGTATGCCGATACGCTGCTGAGCCTGCCGGGCGTGCCGCAGGGCACTACAGACGAAGCCCGCTCCCTGCAGGCGCGGCAGCTTTGGAACAGCGGCAACACAGCCGCAGCTTTGGAGCTTTATAAAAACCTGGCAAGCTCAAAAAACATTGCCCAAGCCGCAGAAGCCAGGTATTACATGGCCCTGTCGCTGTACCAGCAGGGAAAATTAAAAGAAGCAGAACAGGCCGCTACCAAAAATATTGGTCAAAGCGCCGGCCAGGAGTACTGGGTGCTGAAAACCTATCTTTTGCTGGCAGATATCTCGCTGGCTCAAAAAGATTACTTCAACGCCAAGGCTACCCTGCAAAGCATTATCAGCAACAGCACCAACGAAACATTGAAAACGGAGGCACGCCAGAAGCTGGAAGCGGTGCAGACCGAAGAAAACAAACAATCTAAACTTGCCCCGGGACAATGAAGCAGATAAACCGTCAAGCCATTTTCCTTTTGCTCCCGGCACTCCTGCTGGGTGCCCCACAGCTGCACGCCCAAAAGGCCAGGAAAAAGCAGGCTCCCAAAAAACAACAGCCGGCACGTAACAGCACCCCTGCGCCGGCACGCCCGCAGACCGCCCAGCGAAGCGATTCCACCTTTGGCAGCACCACCCTCGAAATTGTGCAGGTGTATAAGCCCGAGGTAAAACTGCCGCCCAAGCCGCAGGTAAGCCCGGTGCTGCCTGCAGCAGAAACCACGGTGCCGCCGCAAACGTATGTAGTACCGGCACAAACACTGGTTTACTCCTACACCTCCCTGCCCCTACGCCCACTGGCCCTGGGCATCGATACTACCCAGCAGCCCGCAGCAGGCTACCTGCAACTGGGCGCCGGCAACCTGCATACCCTTTTCCTGGATGGTGGCTATGCAGGGAACCTGGGCGCGGCAAAAGCCACCGTGCACCTGCACCATCTTTCGCAGAAAGGCAAGCTCGCAGATCAGCAGCTGGCACAAACCGGACTGGAAGGCAGCCTGAACTGGCGGCAGGGAAACAACAACTGGCACGCCTTCCTGGACCTCAAACGTCATCAATACAAGGCATATGGCTTTGACCATTACCTCTATAACTACCATGACAGCCTTAAAAGGCGTTATCTGGGCGCCCGTGCCGGTATTGAAATGCGCCACGATCCGGTGAATCCTGCCACCGACTGGTTTTACGCGCCGCGCCTTACTGCGGGCTGGTATTCGGCCAAAAACGGCTTTACGGAAAGTTCTGTTTTTTTCGATGCCCCTGTGCGCAAAGCACTTTCGGAAGCATGGAACCTGGAGGCCGGCGCCAATGTACGCATCATACAGCTGAGCCACCCGGATACCTCTTTTACCAACAATATGCTGCAGGCTACTATAGGCCTGGCTTATAACAACGGCGATCTGCAGGGCCGCGCGGTGCTGCGGCCTACTCTTGGCCGTGACGGCATGAGCTGGCTGCTGCCCGAGCTTACCGCCCGCTACCAGCTGGTAGAAGAACATTTTTTCTTTAAAGCCGGTTACCGCAGCGCCCTGCTTTTAAATACCCTGGAAGACCTGACTACCAGCAACCCTTTCCTGGCGCCCGGTGCTTATTTTAGCCAGCAAACAAGGCAGGACGAAGTCTATGCAGGGCTGGAGGCAGCACTGGGGCAGCACTTGAACCTGGAAGTAAAAGCAGGCTGGCTCCAGCAAAAAGGCCTGCCCCTTTTTGTAAACCTGCCACAGGATGGCGGGCGCGATTTTGGCCTGCTTACAGACCCGCTGGTACGTGCCTGGTCGCTGGAGGCTGGCGCCCGCTACCAGGTGGGGCGGGAATTGGGTATTGGTTTTAATGCCCAGTTCATCAATTACTACAAACACACTTACGTGCGGGTATGGCACCAGCCGGGCATCCGCGCTACCGCCGATGTGCAATGGCAAATACTGCCCCAGCTGAACTTTACGGCTTATGGCAGCCTTATGGATAAGATTTATGCGCCGGGTGCTACCTTTAACACTGCCCGCAAGCTGGAAACCATCTTCGACATTGGCGCCGGCGCGGCTTACGAGATAGTGCCGCATTTTTCCCTGTTTGCCCGTGTCAACAACCTTTTAAACCTTAAATATCAACGCTGGCAGGGATACGAAGCCTACGGCATCAATATCTTTGGCGGCATCGGGCTGAAGTTGTAAAGGGCGTTACCTGCTATTAACCCTGTTCTACTATCACCCCATCATCCCCTTTATTACTGTACATGGACATCGCGAAATACATTGGTCTTTACCTGCTGAAAAATAAATTCTGCTACATCCACGGCCTGGGCAACCTGAGCCTGGAGCGAAAGCCAGCAACCATGGTGGACGATGAACTGAAAGCGCCGCAATACACGGTGGTTTTAAGCACAGGCGGCAGCATAGACGATTCGCTGGCCAACTTTATTGCCACCCACGAGCAGGTCAGCATTGCCAAGACCTCCAACGAACTGCGCGAATTCAGCACAGAAACCCGCGCTACCCTGGCACAGGGCGGCGAGGTAACCATTCCGGGTATTGGCCGGTTTGTACCCCTGCGGGATGGTTCCATTGGCTTTCAGACGGACGAACACCTGGCTTATGCACCCCCTGCTATACCGGCCCTGCAATTTGCCCGCCGGGTATCCGAGCCACCAAAGTTTGGCGATACCGGCGAAGATGATCGCCCGCGTACCGAGGTACAATGGGGCAAGATTGTGCTTTATATGCTGCTGCTGGTAGCGCTGGCAGCCGGCGCCTATTACGCTTTCCGCTACCTGCAAAACAACAACGACAACAAGGATGTAGTGGAGGAAGTGCCGGAAGCGCAAAAGCCGGTGCTGCCTACACCGTTGCCCATGCAGGATTCGCTGCTGCAAACCACGGATGCAGCCGCTGCCAACAGCAGCACCGCAAACGGCTACAAGGTGGTGCTTTACAGCTACAACACCCGTGCTGCTGCGGAAAGCCGGCAAAAACGCCTTCAGAACTTAGGCAAGACGGTGGAGCTGGCAGCGGCTGACTCTAATTTGTTTTATGTGCTGATGCCAATTGAAGGCCCCGTGGCAGATAGTGCCCGCGTAATGGATTCGCTGCGGGTGTTTTTTGGCCTGCAGAAAGGCAGCGTACGGGTATATTAAAAATTAAAACTACCATAATTTTTATTGAAAAAGGCGCAATACTGCGCCTTTTTCAGATCACTGCCCGGAAATTTTTAAGCCTTGCGGAATGCCAGTTTATGGCTTCATGTTATGCCTGCGGTCTTATTGTGTGATACCTTTAGGAATGCGCTGGTTCAGAAATCACTGGTTTGATGTGGGAGGCATTCTGGCGCTGATAATTGTATTATTTGTCTGGTGCCTGGCGCCTGCCTTATCCGCTTTTCAAATGCTGCTTTGGCTGCACCTTGCCGCGCTGCTGTTGCATCAGGTGGAAGAGTACCGCTATCCGGGCACTTTTCCGGGCATGCTGAATGTTTTGCTTTTTCACAGCAAGGAGCCGCGGCTTTATCCCTTACAGGCCAATACCGCCATGTGCATCAATACGTTTGCCTGGCTACTTTACCTGCTGACCGCATTGTGTCATCAGCACGCCGTGTGGCTGGGGATGATAACAATCTTTATTTCTGCAGGCAATGTACTGGCGCACAGCTTTCTTTTTAACCTGAAAGGAAAGACCTGGTACAATGCCGGCATGCTGAGCAGCTGGCTTTGCTTTGTGCCCTGCATTTATTGGTTCTTCATAATTATTTACCGCGCTCACCTGGTAAATGCCCTGGATTACTGGGTGGCGGTGCCCCTGGGCCTGTTGGCCAATGCCTCTATTATTGTTGCCATAAAATGGCTGGCCCGTAAAAACAACCCCTACCCGTTTCCTGAAAGAAACATGCTGCCTGCTTAAAGGCCTGTAAAACAAGCTGTTCCATGCAGTATTTTGTTGCAGCCCATGCCCTATCTTCATACCATGAAATTCAGGTTGCTGCTACTTTTTCTCCTTGCTTCACTGCCAGCCATGGCCGGACTGCAGCGTATGAATCTCAGCGATGCCATCCGCATGAATATCGTGAAAGCGGAAGGACTGGGCAAAGGCGGCTATACCGGTCAGGCACTGAAGCTGCACCTGACCAACAATTCCGGCAATCCGCTGCTCCTTACCGTGGACCCCGCGGTGATTTTCAGGCCTGCCGATACTTCGCAGCAGGACCTGGTTTTAGCCGGCAGTGAGAAGATTTCCATTCCTGCGTTTAAAGATGCTACGGCAGATGTGCAGACTTTTTGTGCCAAAAGCTACGCACGCCCGCCACAGGCCGCCCAATCATTTTCTTTCCTGAAAAAAGGAAACGATACGCTGGTGCAGCTGTTGACGTTTATGCGGCAGAACAACCTGCTGTCTGCCACTTCCCTGGCACAAGCTGCCGTCTGGGTTATTACGAACCAACATGCACTGTCGGGTGTTTACGACGCCTCACTGCCCCGGCAGTCGCAGCAACTGGTAGCATTTCTCAGTGAGCTTACCGGACAGCCAACGCCGGATGTCTTTCATATTTATGAGCAGCGAACAGCGCCGGACGCGCCTGTTTTCAATCCCAAAGTGCTGACCATCCTTGCCAGTTTTGAAGAGCAGCTGGAAGCACCCAAAAAACTGACGCTCGGCGTTTATAATGCCAGCGGCAGCATGATACAACCGGTATTTGAAGACAGGCTGTTCGGGAAAGGCGGCCACCGGTTCCAGGTATCGTTTGAAGCAAAAGGCGTACAGCCCGGCCCCTATTTTATCCGCCTGAAGGCAGGCGATACTTTACTGCAGGAAAAGCAGGTAATGGTAGAGTAGAAAAAAGAAGAATTACGCCGGCTTCGGGCCCAGCGCTTTTTTACCCGCCGCTATTACGCTGAAGAACCAAATCACTTCCGTTACAAACTTCTTCAGGTCGGCTTTTGCTTTTTCGGTAGCAGGGTGGCCGGCTGCGTCATATGCTTCCTGTACACGCGGGGTCAGCAGAAAATAAGGCATGGGCAGCCCGCCTATGGAAAGCACCAGGTGCTGCAGGTGGTGCGAAGCATTGATGCCGCCCAGCCGCCCGTCTGATGCTACCGCAATGGCCATTGGCTTTTTGTCGTACTCCTTGGTGAAATAGTCAACCATATTTTTAAAAGCGCCGCTGTAGCTGCCATTGTATTCCGGCGTTACCAGTATCAGTCCGTCCGCTGTGTTAATAGCATTACTAATGGTCAACAGGTTTTGCGGCGGTTGCGCCATGTCTTTCAGGCGTTGCTCCATAACCGGCAGGCGGTAATCTTTGAGGTCTATAAAAGTTACTTTGACTTTGCCGCTTTCGCGCAGGGCGTGAGCCACGGCTTTTGCCACGCGAACGGATTGCCGTCCCTCGCGAATGGCGCCGTAGAGAATAGTGATGTGAAGCATAGTGTTTAGTACCAAAGATGCAATGACGAAAAGAATGACTTACTTAGCATTTTCAGCCCGCTAAAACTATCCCTTTTTGCCATGAAATACTTCTTTACTGCCGCATCCGTTTTACTCCTGTTCGCTGCCTGCGCCGGCGGCTGGACCGAAGAAGACAAAGAAAACTACATCCGCGGCTGCCATTCTACCGCGGGCGGCATGTTTGCCAGCACCGAACAAACGGAAAAGTATTGCCGCTGCAACCTGGATTCGGTGATGAAATATTACCCGACCATTCCGGAAGTAACCGTCAACAAAGACAGCGTGGCTGTGCGCCGCGCTTTGGAAGATTGCAGCGTACAGGCAAGGCGCTAGTTGGCGCCCATCGCCTCGTTCAACGCTTTCTGACCTTTGGCCACCGCCATGCGCAGGAGCATGCTGGCGCGGTAGCGCTCTTCGTGGTAAATATCAAAGAGGCTGTCCAGCAAACCCAGTACCCGCGCGGTGCCCAGCTCGTCGGCCCAGGCTAAAAGCCCTTTCGGGTAATTCACGCCTTTGGTCATGGCCAGCTCTAAATCCTGAGCAGATGCAATGTTGTAATGTAAAGCGTCTGCCGCTTCATTGATGAGCATGGCCAGTATCCGGTCTACAATACCCTGACCAATCTTTAGGTCTTTTTCCGGCTGCGGCTGTTCGGCGCCTTCGGCGTAATTGTAAAAACCACGACCCGATTTGCGGCCCAGCCAGCCTGCTTCCAGCAAGCGTTTTTGGGAAAAAGAAGGCTTGTAACGCGGGTCGTAGAAAAAGCTTTGCCACACCGTTTCGGTCACCACGTAATTCACGTCGTGGCCAATGTAATCCATGAGTTCAAAAGGCCCCATGCGGAAGCCGCCCAGCTCTTTCATGGCCCAGTCTATGGTAGCAATACTGGCAATGCCTTCCTCATAAATGCGAATGGCCTCGCCATAAAATGGCCGCGCCACGCGGTTCACGATAAAGCCCGGCGTGTCTTTGGCAATCACGGGTGTCTTGCCCCAATGCTGCATCAGCTCCTTTGCTTCTGTAACCAGGGCCGCGTCTGTCTGTATGGCCGGTACCACTTCCACCAGCGCCATCAGGGGGGCAGGATTGAAAAAATGCAAGCCAAGCACCCGGTTGGGGAGCCGGCAGGCACTGGCAATGGAAGTAACGGAAAGCGAGGAGGTATTGGTAGCCAGGATGCATTCATCGCACACCTGTTGCTCCAGCGCGCCAAATACGTGCTTTTTGATTTCCAGGTTTTCAATGATGGCTTCAATCACCAGGCGGCAATTGCTGAGCTCATTAAGGTTATCGGTATAATGCAGCCGCTTTAAAACCGCTTCCGCGTCTTCAATCCTGCCTTTTTGCGCCAGCTTTTGGAGCAGTACTTCATGGTTTTTTTCCGCGCGTTGCAGGGCAGCAGCGTTGGTATCATACACCCATACCTTATGGCCGGCTGTGGCCGCTACCTGCGCAATGCCGGCGCCCATGGCGCCGGCGCCTACCACGCCAATGATTGTTTCCTGATTCATAAAAATAAAAAATGCCTTCCGGCTGCTGTTGCAACCGGAAGGCAAAGGAAAAACAATTCGCTTAAATACCGCGGCCGGGCATGCCCCAGACTTCCAGCACCTGCGCCGTGTGGTTTTTGGTATCCACCTTGTCTATCACATGGGTAATGATGCCATGCTCGTCTATGAGGTAGGTAATGCGATTGGTGCCCATGTGGGTCTTGCCCATAAAGGTTTTCTCGCCGTACACATCGTAGGCCGTTACAATTTCCTTATTCGGGTCGGCTACGAGGGTAAACGGCAGGTTGTATTTTTCTTCAAACTTCTTGTGGCTTTGCTCATCGTCTGTGCTTACACCCAGCACCACTACGTCGTTGCTTTGCCACATGGCAATATTGTCGCGCAGGTTGCAGGCCTGTGCGGTACAGCCGGGCGTATCGTCTTTGGGATAGAAATAAAGAATCACTTTCTTGCCCTGAAAATCCTGCAGGGAAACAGGGTTGCCATTCTGGTCTTTGGAAGTAAAAAGCGGGGCGGGTTGTCCTGGTTGTAGCATAATGATGTTTGGTTTAGCGCAAGATAGGTTGAGATGTTGAAGGATGGAAGGGTTGAAGGGATTGAAGGACTGAAGGATTGAAGGATTGAAGGATTGAAGGATTGAAGGAATATTGCCGATTCAGGATTCATCCGCTGTGTCGGTCCAATTCCTGCTTAAAAATGATGCCCGAAAAGCCTTGCTTATTTTTGCCGCTTTTGAGCTGCTTATGCGTTTTCTGTTTTTTCTGATTGGCTACTTTGCCCTGCAACCCTGCTTTGCCCAATATTCCGATTCCATTCACCACCGGCTGCAGGTTTCCAGCACCGGCAACCTGAACCGTACGGTGGACGGGCAAAGCTATTTATTCAATAACGCCGTCAATTTCGGCATTCGCAAAAAGAAGTTTGAATTCAATGCCAGCAATGGCTGGGTGTATGGTAGCAATACGGAGAAATTGTCCAACAACGATTTTACTTCCACGCTGGATTTTAACCTTTATCAGACGCCGCGCTTTTATTATTGGGGATTGGGCGCTTATACTACTTCTTATTCCTTAAATATAAACAACCGGGTGCAGGGCGGCCTGGGTGTGGCGTATGACTTCTTTGACTCGGAAGATATCCGGCTGAACATCAGCGAAGGCGCCCTGTTTGAATATGGCGAGGTAATGATTCCGGACAGTTCCATGCGGTACTACCACATTATTCGTAATTCACTACGCCTGAAGTTTATGTACCGCGTGGAAGACCGGTTTAAAATCAGCGCTTCCGGCTTCTGGCAGCCTTCGTTTGAAGATTTCAACGATTACCTTCTGAATGGGGATTTAACCATCAGCTGGCGGCTGTATAAATGGATTAACCTTTCAGCCGGCGCGAAATACGAAAAGGTAACGCTGACAAACCGGGAGAATGTATTGCTGACGTATGGCATTGTGCTGGAAAGATTTTTCTGATTTTTCACGCGGAGGGTTTCACGCGGCGACGCGGCGGGTGCGGCGTATTTTTTTTCACGCAAAGGCGCAAAGGGAACGCAAAAGCGCAAAGGCTTTTTTAAGGTTTCGCGCAACGACACGGCGGTAGCAGCGGCGCAGCGGGAAGGGTGTGTATTATTTCCTGAAGGGAACCTCCAGCACGACAGTTGCCTTATCAATAGGTTGCTGGTCCATCAAAGCAGGTAGCCAGGGCGGCATTTGCACTATTAATTGCAGCGCTGTTTCATTCAACGCGTCGTTGGTGCTTTTAATGACACGTGGTTGTTCTATCGTGCCATTTATACGGACGTTGAACAGCACGGTTACGACGCCTTCCATTGCCTTCCCATTTTTATCCAGGGGCAGCTTTAGGTGCTTTTCCCAAAATGCTTCCAGGCTTCCATTAAAGCGCGGTTCGGTATAGCTGACCAGACGTGCTCCCGGAACAACCGGCACCTGAATTACCAAAGTGTCTTTACCATGGATTTCTGTCCGGAAAGAAGCGGCCTGCTGGGCTTTTGCAAAGTCAGCAACTGATATTGCCAACAGCAAAAAGTAAAACTGGTTTTTTATTGCCTTGGCCATGCCTTATTCTGTTTACAACAGTAAGACGCATTCCGGGCTCCCTTTCATATAAAACCGCTCTTTTTTCTGCTGCAATGAGAAACTAGCGCCTGTTTACAGTTTGTTTTCAACGTGCTGGAAAGCCCCGTAGGGGCGCAGGACCTGAACCATACAAGAGTAAAACCGGCGCCCCTACGGGGCTACAAACTAAGACCTAATGCTGTAGCTACCAAAGCTCTGCCCCTGCGGGGCTTTTCTAGGCTTCTGGCAACAGGGCCTAATCAATGAATCAACCATATCCAACCGGGCACACGCAGAGCACCTACATCTTCCGCCGTTCCAAGCCAATGCCCACGTAAAAATTCCGGCCCGGCGCGGCGTTGTAATAGCGGCCGCCAAAACCATTGATGTCGTTGCCCAGGCTGTAGCGCTGGTCCAACAGATTATCGGCGCCGGCAAAAAGGTCCACATAATAATGGCGCGCGAATCGTTTGTGATAACCCAGGCGCAGGCCCAGCAGGCTGTAGGCAGCCGCAAAAGCATCGTTGGCATCGTTGAGTGCAATGCGGTCGCTGTAGAAAAAGGTCAACCGGCCATAACCGCCCCAGCGCGCATCAGCGTCTATACCGGCAGCCAAAGTATGGGGCGCCACGCCGGGCAGCTGGTTGCCGCTATAATCATTTTCCGCCTGTACAAATGCCGCGTAGCGAAACTGGTACAGCGTATAGCTGCCCCAAACATTCACCGGATAATCGCGGTCGCTGAAAGGCAGGCGGTATTGCAGGGCCGCTTCCAGGCCGGGCTGTCGCGTGTGTCCGGCATTGACGAAATATTCGCCGCCCTGCGCATCGCGGCGCACTACGATGGTATTGTCCAGCGAAAAATAAAAGCCGGTAAGCTCAGCGCTCAGCGCTTCATCCAGCGCGTTGGCCCGCAGGCCCAGTTCGTAGTTGTGGCCCAGTTCCGGCAGTAAGGTCTGATTAAACGCCCCGCCGCTCGGCGCCAGCTCGGATGTGGTGGGCGGTGAAAAGCCTTTGGCATAACCGGCATAAATAGAAAGCTGACTGTTGAAACGGTGCTGCAACGTCAGGCGTGGCGCCAGCTCATTGTCAAACTGCCGCTCGTATTCGGTCACGGGCGTTTGCATAAAACTGATGTCGCTGAGCTTAGAGCGGTTCAGGCTGAGGCCCGCGGTAAACGTCCATTTGCGGTAAGCCGCGCTGAGCTGGGTAAAAGCAAAATAAGAAAGCACTTTCAGCTCGTCGTCGCTTTGCAGTCCATCCGGCGCGCCGCCGGTATTGCCATAGGTGCGCACCGAAGTGAAGTTTTGCTGCAGTTCGCCGCCCAATAAAAGTCGCAAAGCCACCACCCCGGCCACTTCACCATTCAGCGAAAAAGTAGTGCGCCCGCCTGTGTGTACCTCGCTGGCGCGGGCGTAATTGCGAATGGTAGGATTTAAAAGCTGGTTGTAGGCGCCATAAACGGTAGTTGTGTTTTGCAGCGCCTGGGAAAAAACGGTGCTCAGCGTAGTGCCGGCCAAAAAGTTTTTCTGCAGGATGGCTGCGCCGGCATCCGCCGCGCTGATGGAAAAAGGCGTAGCAGGACGGGCCGCACGCGGGTCGGCTTCATACTCTGCCAAAGTCAGCGCGCCGGGCGTTTGGTACTTTAAATCGCTGTAGAGAAAATGGCCGGAAAGGCTGCTATAATCCGAAAGTTTCGCAGCTGCATCCAGGCTGACTACTGTATGATGCGCGGCGCTGTGGGCGCGGTAGCCGTCGTAATCATTTTGCTGGTATTGCACCAGTACTTCTTTTTCCTGGCTGCGTGTAAAAGCCTGGGCTATGAATTGCTGCAGGCCGTAGCTGCCGCCGGTGTAGCGCAATGCGCCACCCGTGCCGCGCGGAAATCCTGCCATGCTTTCAATAAGCAACACACCACCGGTGCCCGCGCCGTAGAGGCTGCTGCCCGGGCCTTTCAATACTTCTATATGCCGCAGGTTGTAAAAGCCAAACTGGTTGAGGTAGGTATGTCCGCCAGGGTCGGTAATGGGAATATCGTTGTAATATATTTTTATATTGCGCACGCCAAAAGGCGCCCTTAAAGCGCTGCCCCGCATGGAAAGGCGCAGGCTGCCGGGCGAGCGTTCTTCCATGCGCACGCCGGGAATCTGGTTCATGGCAGATACGATACTCACATCGCTTTGGCGGCTCAGGCTGGCGCTGTTGATGAGGCCCAGCGTGGCGGGCGCATCCTGCCGGGGTACGTAGCTGCCATAGGCTTTCACGGTAATTTCCTGCAGCGTTTGCGATGAAAAATCGCGCAGTGAATCTACCTCCTGCGCCTGCAGGGAAACCGGCAACAGGAAAAAGAGAAGTAATGGTTTTTTCATGGTGTAGCAGCAGGATTTTACGATGCAGGAAGGCATTAAAAATAAAGCATAAAACAGCTATAAAAATAGAGCCATATCGTGCCCGGATGAATCCTCATCTTTGCAACCATGTCACTTATTCCGCCACCCCTGCAGCCGGGCGCTGTTATTGGTATTACCTGCCCGGCCGGTTATGTAAGTCTGGAGCGCGTTTCCTGCGCTGTGGAAACCCTTAAAAGCTGGGGCTTTCAGGTAAAAATGGGCAAAACCGTTGGCAGCGAATATCATTACTTTTCCGGCCACGATGCCGACCGCCTGCAGGACCTGCAACAGATGCTGGACGATACAGAAGTAAAGGCCATCCTGATGGGCCGCGGCGGTTACGGGTGCTCGCGTATTGTGGATGATTTGGATTTTACCCAATTCCTGCAACAGCCGAAATGGATTTGCGGCTTTAGCGACATCACCGTGCTGCACAGCCATATTTGGGCCAACTTCGGCATCCCTACGTTGCATAGCCCCATGACGGCGGCTTTCCGGCCCGATAGCCTGGAAACTTTGCCTATTCAATCCCTTAAAAAAGCCTGGCTGGGCGAAGCATTGCGCTATGAAATTCCGGCGCATCCCATTAACAGGAAAGGCACTGCCAGGGGCATCCTCACCGGCGGCAACCTGGCGATGCTGGCGCACCTGACCGGCTCCATCTCGCAGGTGGATACGAAAGGTAAAATCCTGTTTCTGGAAGACGTGGGCGAATACTTGTACAACACCGACCGGCTGCTTTTAAATCTAAAGCGCTCCGGGCAGTTAGCACAGCTCGCCGGGCTGGTAGTTGGTTCCTTCACCGACATGCAGGACACCGAAAGGCCCTTCGGGCAAACGGTGGAAGAAATTATTTGGGACAAGGTAAAAGACTATGATTACCCTGTGTTATTTGGCTTTCCCTGCGGGCATCAGGAAGACAATGTGACGCTGCAGCTGGGTATGCTGCAGGAGTTGGTGGTGGATGAAAAGGGCGGGAGCCTGAGGTGTATCTTGTGATTACCACAGATGCATTTTTGCTAACTTTGGAATTATAGTCAACTAAAAACAGAAAGCGACATGCAGGTACAAATTATTCAGGATGAAAAGGGAAAGGCTACTGGTGTTTTTATTCCGATTAAAAAATGGAGGCAGCTTAAAAAGCAATTTACGGGTTTAGAAGAACTGGAAAAAAGTACTGCTGATAAGGTTGATTTATTACAAGAGATTCGTCAGGCCATTTATGAGTTGAAACTGGTTGAGGAGGGGAAATTGAAAGCACGACCGGCTAAAGAATTATTGGATGAATTATAAGGTCAGCACGCTGCCAATCTTTGACAAACAAGCAAAGCGATTATCAAAAAAATATGCTTCGCTGAAGAAAGAGTTGGCGCAGCTAATGAATGACCTTGAAGAAAATCCTGAACTAGGGATAGCAATAGGGAAAGGATTTTATAAAATAAGATTGGCAATAGCATCAAAAGGAAGGGGTAAATCAGGAGGTGCCAGAGTAGTTACTTATGTAAAAGTGATTGAGTCTACTGTCTATCTAATTGCCATCTATGATAAATCAGTTCAAAGCACTATTACAGATAGCGTATTGGATGAGCTTTTTAAATTGATTCCTTAGCAGGATTGCAAAGGTTTGCACCTATTTTCGCAACGCGCATTATGAATATTTAGCTTAAATGAACGTTTTAATGCTTGTAAACTCGTCTATTCTGTTCCATCCGTGTTCCCTCACTATTTCACAAACACCTGCTTCAAACTTTTTTCATTCCCTGATTCGTCCGTTGCGCGGATGAGCAAAGTGTTTTTTCCTGTCGCTGCGTTTCCGTCTATTTCATAAAACCAGAGCGGGCCGTGCTGCTCCAGCACTACCCATTTGCCATTGAGGGTGGCTTCTGCCCGGGCAATGCTGGTCTGACTGTCGGTAATGCGGAAAGTAACACGTCCCTTGCGGCCTGCTACCGGTGTAATCGTGGGGGCGGTGGTGTCTGCTTCCAGCCAGAAATCGCCAAAATCGCGCACCCGCGCGGTGTACCAACCCTCTTCAAATCTGGCAGCCTGTCCACTGGTCTTTTTACCGTCGCTGTAGCGCAACACCATTTTCTGGCGCAGCGCAAAGGGCACTGCTTTATTGGGTTTCAGGCTTAAGGGAAAATAACTGTGCACCGGCACGGTAGGACGCAGCAAACTAAACTGCTCCGAGAAAGCGTTTGCTTTCGGGCTTTGCGAAAAGGTAAAACAAACGTCGTCGTACAGCGCGTCTTTACTCAGTTGAAACTGCACATTGGGATGCTGGAAATTGTTGCTTTTGCCGGCTGTAAAAAGTTGTTCGCAGGATGCATTTGCCGCTGCTGTTGCGGTTTTCTTTACCCAGGCCACTACTTCGCTTTCATTGCCCAAGGCATCTGCCAGCAGGATGCGCAATTCATGTGGGGCACCATCCTTTAATTCAAAAGCGCCGTCATCTTCCAGTTGCTCATACACGTGTTGCAACAGGTTGCCGGGTTGGCGGAATAAAAGCTGCGCGTAACGTTTTTGCGTTATCATCTGACCGTAGTCCACGTAAGCGTGCATATAGCGGGTTACGTCGTAGCCAATATCATCCAGGCGAATGGCGCCCACCGGAGCGCCGTCCAGCCACCAGCTGGCGGTGTAAAAGTTCAGGGTGTTCTGGCTGCCATCCATGAAATCATTCACTTCCACGCCCACACCAAAATGGCCGGGACCTGGCAATATAATTGTGTCTTTGAGGAAATACCTGTTGCCGGCATTGGTTAAGCCTTTAACTAACGGCTGTTGGTTGTAAATGGTTTTCCCCGGCGAAAGGTCATAGAAAAAAAGCCGCAGCGGCTTAGGCGCGATGTTGTCTTTTATTTCCAGTCCAAAGAGCAGCGGATTAAGCGGATGTTCTGTTTTGGTGTCGCGGATTTCAAAGTGCAGGTGCGGTGCGGTGCTGCCGCCGGTATTGCCGCTCCAGGCTATTTGCTGGCCTTTGCGTACCGGAAACTGGTTTTCATTCAGGCTCAAATCCACATCCCAGCGCTGTTGTTTGTATTGTTCCTGCCGCAGAAATTGCTGCACTGCCGGCGCAAAATCATTGAGGTGCGCATAAAGCGTGGTATAGCCGTTGGGATGCGTTACGTAAAGCGCATGGCCAAAACCGCCGGAACTGGTTTTGATGCGGCTGATGTAACCAGCTGCGGCTGCAAATACCGGCAGGTTTTCCACCCCATTGGTTTTAATATCCAGTCCGGAGTGAAAATGCCCCAGGCGGCATTCGCCGAAATTGCCGGCGAGCATAATGGGAATATTCAGCGGATTTCGGAAATAATTTTTCGGATAGCTTGCAGGGTCTTTGGGCTGGTAAGTAGCCAGATTAATGGTAGTATCCGCCTTTGTTTCAATAGAAGAAATAGCGCCGCTTTGTCCGCAGGCGGGTAAAACAGAAAGCAGAAAAAGAATAAAAAGGCTGATACGCATAGATTTCAGGTTTTCACGCGAAGACGCAAAGGTGCGCAACGACGCAGAGAAGAGAGCAGTGTAACTACTTTGAAAGCAGCATCGGTACAGTTTGCCGCGCGGAACCTTTAAAAACCCAACGCTGCCTGCTGCACCGGCGCCGGCGCTTCCTGCTGGCTGACGCAAATCACTTCAGAGGGGCCAAAGCGCGAGGCCACGGTAACGCTTACACCTTCGCATTGCGCAGCAAACAATTGCTGTGCCAACTGCGGACAATTGTTGTCTTTGGACAGGTGCGAAAGCAACACATGCTTTAAAAAAGGCGCTTTATGCTCCAGCACCAGTTGCAGCGCTTCTGCATTGCTCAGGTGGCCGTGCCCGCCGCGGATGCGTTGCTTCAGGAAATACGGATAACGGCCGTTTTCCAGCATTTCCGTATCGTAATTGGCTTCCAGAAAAGCGGCGTGGCACTGGCTGAAATATTGTTTCAGATTATCGCAGCAGCGGCCCAGGTCCGTAAACACGCCTACCGTGATGCCATTTCCCGAAACGGTAAAGCTGTGCGGGTCGGCCGCGTCATGATACTTCCGGAACGGCACTACATGCAGGCCGCCTATCTGAATGGAAATCCCATCCTGAAAAGCTACTACCCGGTGGCCGGGCACGCGCACGCTGCTGTTTTGGAGGGTAGCTTTTGTGATGAATACCGGCAGGGCATAGCGGCTGGAAAGCACGCTTAGCCCTTTGATGTGGTCGGTATGTTCGTGCGAAATAAAAATGGCTTTCACCTTGCGTAGGTTCAGGCCCAGGGTAGCCATACGCCGCTCGGTTTCGCGGCACGATAGGCCGGCGTCTATCAGCACCGCTTCGTGATCATTACCCACATAATAGCAATTGCCATTACTTCCCGAATTCAGTGATGCTATAAAAAGAGACATGCCTGCAAAGGTAACCGGCGGCCGGCTGATTCGCTGCCACGTTGACAAGTTGATAAGCAGCAGCATGGCCCAGGCTGATAACAGGTACCCGGCCCTGAATCATAGCGCGGCTGCGCCGAAAGGCTGCCGGATGCCGCGGAAAGCCCGGACCCCGAATGCTTTCGGGGGAGGACTTGGAGCAGGCAGCCGGATCTGTTGCCGGTCCCTGCGGGCACGAAGACAGCCCCTGATATAATACAAGAATTATAATTCACTTAACTTGTGCGCGCTTCCCAACCACAAGGCCGAAAAACAAGTCTTTACCTTAAAACCTATCTCTACTGTCGCTTATGAAAAAACTATTACTCCTTTTATGTTTTTTAGCAGGGGCAGGACAGGCGGGCGCGCAAATCCTGAATATTACCGAAAGTCCGGTTTATACCCTGCCCTGCGACAGTGGCTGCGCCACCCTTCATGCCGAGCACCTGGTAACGCGCAAGACCAATACCTATGTGGCAGCAGAGATTCCCTTTGCACCGCTGGCTGCGCCCGGCGCCACCGCCATTCCGCTTACCGACGACCATTTCAGCACTGCCATTCCTATTGGTTTTAGCTTTTGTTTTTACGAGCAGGTGTTTACCAACGCCTACATCAGCGACAACGGGCACATCACCTTCAACAGCCTTTACAGCGGGCAAAGCGCTTCTTTCGATACCAAAACCGCCCTCCCTTTTTATAATTCCACCTTCCCGGACAACGCCATTTTCGGGCCTTTTATGGATAACAAGCCTACCGGCGGCGCCACGGTAAAATATGCCACCTTGGGTACGGCGCCGCTGCGCAAGTTTGTGGTTACCTGGAGCGGCATGCCGCTTTTTGGCAGCACCTGCGGCGGCGGCACTTCTACCTATCAGGTGATTTTGTATGAAACCACCAACCGCATAGAATGCCACATCACCAATAAAATTACCTGCGATGCGGATGCGGCCAATTACCGCAACTATGCAACCCTGGGCATCCAAAGTGCCGGCGCCAGCGCTTATAACGCGGTCACAGGCCGCAATGCGTCGGTATGGACCGCCAGCAACGAAGGATGGGCCTTTACACCCAATGGCGTTCTTACCTCTACGCTGGACTGGCTTCCGTTTGGCGGCGGCGCGCCGCTTGCTTCCTGGGGCGACAGCATCCGGCGCTGCTTTACCAGTTATCCTTACCAATTGATAGCCCGGCTCACGCTTTCCTGCCCTTATGCCGTGTACTATGACACCCTAACCATTAATAAAAACCTGCCCAAGATAGACAGCCTGGGCATCATCAAACCGCTTTGCAACACTTCGGGCGATGGCATCATTACCGTGTATGCCAGCGGCGCGGTGCCACCTTATACCTATGCCCTGAACGGACCACCTTTTGTAACGACCAATGTATTTACCGGCGTGAATGCAGGGCCGGTGATGATCTCGGTAAAAGATGCCAATGGCTGCCGCTATGATACGGTGTTTTTGTTGGAACCCGTCTCTAAGGTACTGATAGCCATAGACACCGTGCTGGCCGCGCACTGTCCGCTGGAAGATGGCGGCGCAGTGGTGCATGTAGACAGCGGCGTAGGACCATTCACCTATCTCTGGAGTAACGACGATGCCGACAGCGTGCTCAACAACGTAGAGGGTGATATATTTTACTCCGTAACCGTTACAGATGCACTGGGCTGCACCGGCACCACCAATGTGTATGTGCCCGACTCGGGCAAGCCTAAAATCATAGCGAGTGTAGGCGCTTCGCTTTGCGGCAAGCCAACGGGTAAAATCACCACAACCGTGAGCCTGGGGCTGCCACCCTACACCTACGCCTGGTCGCCATCGGTAAGCACCGGCCCCAGTGCTACGGGGCTTTATCCGGGCACCTATGTGCTCACCGTTACAGACGCGAATGGGTGTTTTAAAGTCCTGCCCATCCACGTTTTGGATTCTATGAACATTACTACCTACCTGGATACAACCCATACCACCTGCGGGTTGGCCAACGGGAGCGCCCAAACAACTATCTATAGTGCGCCAGACACGCCCTACACCTTCCTCTGGAGCGACGGGCAAACGACCAACCCGGCAGTTGGCCTGGCCGGGGGCCAATATTATTCGGTGCTGATTACCAGCGGCAATGGCTGTACCCACACCGACTCTTTTTACGTTAATCCATCACCTGCCCTCGTCGTGAACATGCAGCCGGCCAACGCCAACTGCGACAGCGCCAATGGCGCCATCAATACCACGCTTACCAATCCTACCGGCCCGGTTACTTATCTCTGGAGCACCGGCAGCACCGATACCTACATCAGCGGGCTGGAGCCGGGCATTTTTTGGGTAAAAGTGGTGGACAGCCTGGGTTGTGTGGATAGCAACAGCGTGACGCTGGGCGATGACGGACGGCCACACCTGCAAATCCTTACCTACAACCCGCCCGCCTGCTTTGGCGATTCCACCGGCAGCATCAGCTTGAGCGGCAGCAACGGCGTTTCGCCCTATAAATATTCGCTGGATGGCGAAACCTTTAGCACCGACGCCTTTATTGATCACATCAGCGGCGGCACTTACACCATCTATATTCGCGATGCTAATTCCTGCCCCAACGATACCACCGTTACCTTTTCACAGCCTCCCCAGATCGTCATTTCTGCCCTGCCTTCCGATACCCTTGTTTGCTATGCCGATACAACGGGCAGCCTGAGTGTATGGGCCACGGGCGGCTTTCCGCCCTATGAGTTTGCCCTGGATGGCGGCGGCTTTTCTACAGAAACAAGCTACACCGGCCTGGGTGGCGGCACACATGCCGTGCAGGCTCGCGATACCAACAACTGCATCGTAAAGCAGGAATTTACAGTGCCCGGCCCGCCGGCGCCGCTTACCGTGAAACTAAACAAAAGCGATGTGCCCTGCTTCCAGACCACTACCGGCGCAGCCAGTGCTATCGCATCCGGCGGCTGGAGCCCCTATGCTTTTGCCTGGAGCAATGGCGAAACCGGCAGTCAGCTCAACAGCCTTACTGCGGGTACTTATTCGCTTACCATTACAGACAACCGGGGCTGCACTGTGTCTGCCGGGGTGGAAGTGATCCAAAACCTTTGCTGCAAAGCCGTAGTGGCCAATGGCTTTACGCCGAACGGCGATGGCCGGAACGATATCCTGAACGTGCGGGAAATCAGCGAGGTGAGCGAGCTGGATTTTAAAATCTTCAACCGTTTCGGGCAGGTGGTGTACCAGACCGGCAGCCTGGATGGCGGCTGGGATGGCACCTTTAACGGGCAGCCGGCAGATGTTGGCGTTTATTATTACTGGCTGACCTACAAATGCCCTTTCAGCACCGAGCGGTACACGCTGAAAGGAGATGTGACGCTGATACGGTAAAGAAAGTGTTGTGATGTGCCCCACTGCCTCTGGCACGGTTTCTTCTTTTAAAAAAGAAAAAACAACAGACATGGATAACAAGAGCAAAAAAGACATCCCTTCCAGCCAGCGGCCCAATATAACCGACCCACAGGAAAACGAAAAAGACGGCAACATTTTCGGAACACCCTTTGATAAAACCATGGGCGACAGCTTTGGCGGCAATTCTGCCAGCGACGATGCGGGCGATGCCAATGATATGCCGGTCAACAACATCAAAGGCGAAAATCAGGACGAGGAATAGCCTGGCACGTACTTTTTGCACTTTCAGCCAATGGCATTCATTGATTACTATAAAGTACTGGGCTTAGATAAAAACGCCAGCCAGGAAGACATTAAAAAGGCTTACCGGAAGCTGGCCCGCAAGTTGCACCCGGACCTGAACCCCAACGACCAGGCCGCCAAGCAGAAATTCCAGCAGGTCAACGAAGCCAATGAAGTGCTCAGCGACCCGGAAAAGCGCAAAAAATATGACCAATACGGCGAACACTGGCAACATGCCGATGAAATAGAAGCCCGCCAACGCCAACAGCAGCAATACCAGCAGCAGGGACGGGGCGGGGCCGGCGGCTTTGGCAATGCCGGCGGCTGGCAAACTTATAGTGGAGATTTCGGCGATTTTGCCGGCGCCGGCGACGACCGTTTTTCTGATTTTTTTGAAAGTCTTTTCGGACAACAGGCTGCAGGCAGCCGTGGCGGACGGGCACAGGCATTTCGCGGGCAGGACATCAACGCGGAACTGCCGCTGCCCCTGCGCGAAGCCGCTGCCACCCACAAACAAACCTTCACCGTAAACGGTAAGCAGGTGCGCATTACCATTCCTGCAGGTGTGGCCAACGGCCAGAAAATAAAGCTCAAAGGCTACGGCGGACCCGGCGCCAATGGCGGCCCGGCCGGCGACCTCTACATCACCTTTATCATTGAAGACGATCCCAACTTCAAACGCCTGGGCGATGACCTTTATACAGACGTAACCATTGACCTCTACACGGCGGTACTGGGCGGCGAAGTAACCGTTCAAACCCTGAACGGACAGGTAAAGCTGAAAGTAAAACCCGGCACGCAACCCGGCGAAAAAGTACGGCTGAAGGGAAAAGGCTTTCCGGTTTATAAAGAAGAAAACCGCCATGGCGACCTTTTTGTAAGCTACCAGGTAACGCTGCCCACCGCACTTACCGAACGCCAGAAAGAATTATTTGAACAGCTGAAAGCCAGCCATTCCTAAACGCATTTTTTGCCATGACGCGCACCTACATTGCCATACAGGATTACTTAAAGGTTCAGGACCGGATAGAAGCCGATTTTATCCGCAACCTGCACCAAAGCGGCCTGATTCATTGCCAGATAAACGGGCAGCAATACCTGATAGACCCCGACGAGCTGCCGCAAATTGAACAATACGCCCGCCTGTACTATGACCTGGAGATTAATGTAGAAGGCATTGAGGCCATTGCGCACCTTTTAAGCAGGATAGCAGCCATGCAGGAAGAATTAAATACCATGCAGCAACGCATGGCTTTCTATGCCAACAGGCCATAAAAGGCCATCCATGGCACAATCTTTTAAATCAAGGAACGACCTACACTGCAAAAATACCCGGATCGCATCCGGCAAATCCGCGACATGCGTAAATAATAACTCCTGAAAATTCCCATTCATTTCTAAAAAAACTAAAACACAACCAATGAAAAAGTTTATGATGCCGCTCGTGGCAGCCGCTACCCTGCTCCTTGCCGCCAGCTGCGGCGACGCTACCAATACCACCACCAGCAGCGATACCGCTGTGGTGCAGGACCAAACCATGACCACGCCTGCCGCAGAGAACAACATGCAGGCACAAAACCAGGGCGATGCCGACTTTGCCATGGAAGCTGCCGATGGCGGCATGACAGAAGTCATGCTGGGCCAGCTGGCACAGAAAAACGGCAGTGCCAAGGACGTAAAAGATTTTGGACAAATGATGGTGACCGACCACAGCAAAGCCAACGATGAACTGAAAAGCCTTGCCGGTCAAAAAAACATCAACCTGCCTGCCAGCGTAAGCGCCGAGCACCAGCAAATGCACGACGACCTGGCCAAGAAAACCGGTAAGGATTTTGACAAAGCCTACATGGATATGATGGTGGATGACCACCAGAAAGACATCGACTTGTTCCAGAACGAGGCCAACAACGGTACGGATGCGGATTTGAAGGCCTGGGCTGCCAAGACCCTGCCTACCCTGCAAAAGCACCTGGACCGCGCCAAGCAGGTACGCGATGCCCTGAAATAAAGGCTCCTTTCAAAATTTTTCAACCTAATAAAAAGGCCGGGCGAAGCCCGGCCTTTTTACGATGCCGCCTCATCCAAGACGTTACCCGGCAACACGGGCAGCTCCGGCAGCGCAGCCTGTACCGCATCTTCCACGATAGTAACATCCTTTAATTTCCGCTGAATGGCGCGGGTACGCACACCCATCACATCGTCCAGCGTAGCCGTGGCGGTATGCAGTTGCTTTTGCGCTTTCTCCAGCATGCCGCCAAAGTTGTCAAACTCCTTTTTTACCTCGCCCAGCACCTTCCAGACTTCGCTGCTTCTTTGCTGTATGGCCAGCGAGCGGAAGCCCATCTGCAGGGCATTCAGGAAAGCCGCGAGGTTGGTGGGGCCGGCAACGGACACCTTGCAATCGCGCTGAATTTCTTCCAGCAAAGCAGCCTTGCGCACTACCTCGGCATAGATGCCTTCAAAAGGCAGGAAAAGGATGGCAAAGTCGGTGGTATGCGGCGGGTCAATGTATTTGCTGCAAATGTCTTTGGCCATTTTGCGGATGGTATTTTCCAGGTTTTTCTGCGCTGCTTCAATGGCGGCCGGCTCGCCGGCATCGTAAGCGTTTTGCAGGTGCTCGTACACATCGCGCGGGAATTTGGCATCCACAGGCAACCACACAAAGCCGTTGGGCACATCGCGGTTGGGCATCTTTATAGCAAACTCAACGAGATCGTTACTGCCTTGCTTTGTTTTTACATTGGCTGCGTATTGGTCCGGCGCCAGGATGTTTTCCAGCAAAGCCGCCAGCTGTACCTCGCCCAGTCCGCCACGCATTTTTACATTGCTCAGCACCCGTTTCAGGCCGCCCACATCCTGCGCCAGGTTTTTCATTTCACCCAGCCCCTGCTGCACCGTTGCCAGGTGGTCGCTCACCTGTTTAAAGCTTTGGGAGAGGCGTTCATTCAGCGTTTTTTGCAGCTTTTCATCTACTGTTTGCCGCATGTCGTTCAATTGCTTTTCGGTGCTTTGAATCAGTTGCGCCTGCCGCACATCCAATTGTGCAAATTTTTCCCGCTGCAGCTCATTGATGCTGCCCACATTGCGGTCAAAAGCTTTCCGGAACTGATCAAAGAGCTGCGCTATTTCATTTTTGAAATGCGCCATGGCCTGCTGCTGTTCCTGCCGGGCGCTTTGGAAATGCCCGCCCAGTTCCTGCCGGTTGCTTTTAAAATCTTCGCGGCAGTTTTGCTCCAGGCGGCTAAACTGCGCCTGCAGGTTTTGAAACTCATTGCTTTCCTTTTTCTGACTGATTCGGTAAAGGAAAAACAGCGCTGCGCAAAGCAGCAGGCTGTTGACAATTAATAAAGGCAGCAACATGGCATTGTATTTTGATTGGCTCCTTACAAAGTAAAGGCAGGCGGGGAATTAATGCTGCTATTTTGTGCCTTTGCGATACTTAGCGAATCGCGTGAAACCAACCGAAAACCAAATATGCCTGCTCTGTGGCCGTCCGCTTGCCGAGCCTATGAACCGGCACCATTTGCTGCCGCTGAGCCAGGGCGGCAAGGGCACGCCTACGGTGATGCTGCACCGCATTTGCCACAGCAAGATTCACGCGGTACTTACCGAAAAAGAGCTGCGCGATTATTACCACACCATAGAGCGACTGCAGGGGCAGGAAGAAATTGCGCGCTTCCTTAAATGGGTGCGCAAAAAAGAGCCCGGCTATTTTGACCGCAATGACCGGATGAAAAGGTAATTAGCCAATGAGCCAATTGATGGCCGGTATTAAGGCGCGCAAAAAGCCTTGCATGGAGCCTGCGCGGATTAGCTTTCCAGCTCCGGCACTTCGGCGCTTACCCAGGCTTTGGCGGCTTCCAGCTCGCTCAGCGGGTAAGACTGCACCACACCGGGTATCAGCGGGCTGATGCCTTCACTGACCTTGCGCACCGATTCCTGATCGGAAACGATGGCCATGCGGTTCCATTTCGCAAAATGCTTGAAACCGGCCAGCATATCCTGCAGCCAGGCGCCTGCCGTAAAATTGCCAATACCGGTTTCAATCAGCATCAGGTAATTGACTTTTTTATAGTTTTTCGCTACCTCATCAATCACAGGCATGGCTATATTTTTATAATCTTCCCAGGTGATTTTGCCGGTTGCTTTAAAGCCAGCCACGTAGGGCGGCAGGTCCGGAATGTGTTGGAGCATGTTTTTTCTTTTGCTGCATGGCTAAAAGAAAAGTGCCATTAAGCCAGCCGGAGGCTGAAGGATTGAAGGATGGAAGGACTGAAGGATAGAAGGACTGAGGGATTGAGGATTGAGGGATGGAAGGACTGACAAAGTGTTTCCAACCCCTAATGACTAACGACTAATGACTAACAACTAACAACTAATACCTAACGACTAACGACTAACCCCTAACCCCTACTCCTCCTTCCTGACCATCAGCGGGCGGCCCTTTGCCATCCAGTCTTTAAAATTGCCGCGGATCCACATCTTGATTTCCAGATCGCTGGCCACACGGGCATAATCGTAAGGCATGGGGTAAAGGTTCATGAAATGGGCCAGCGTATCGCCTTCCAGCCGCGTTAATTCCGCCACCAGTTCCGGCGTGTAGCGGGTATCTGTATAGCGCTCTTTTTCCATCCGGTAAAAATCTTTCTGAAAGCGCAGGCGCTGCTTTTTCTTCCTGGAAAACACCTCGGCAAGCGCAGAGGCAGGGCTCATCAGCGAGCCATTGGGCCGGTATTCCAGCACCCGTTTATAGGTGCGCGTGCGCGCAAAAGAATCCGCCTGATAAGGCGTCCAGTCGGGGCGTACGGTTACCTCGCTCAGGCCAATCGTGGTGCGGCGCAACTGCACTTTTTCCTGACTGGCAAGCTGCGTGCCTTTTAGCTTTTGCGACTGATAGCCCAGCAGGTTGAAAGCCACCTCATCTTCCGGACCGGCCGCTATGGAAAAGTTGCCGTCTTTATCCGAATATTCCATGACCTGCGACTTTACGTTTACGATCGTCACGTACGAAAGCGGCTGCCCGGTAAAGGCATCCACCACCCTGCCAGTTAATTGTTGGGCCTGCAACAGCGGACAGATACCACCGCAAAAAACCAGAAGAAGCAGGAAAAAACGCATGAGGTGCAAATTTTATTTACAGCAGGCTGGCACGCTGCCAAACCGGTTGTAATTGGGATTATTTTAACCGCCCTGCCGGATAACGCCGGGCGGCGTTATTTTTGGGCATTGCCCACGGACTAAAAAAATTTGTTCCCCACTATGTCGCGCCAACAATTCTACCAACGCCTTCAACAAGAATTAGAAGAAACCAAAGCCGCCGGGCTTTATAAAACCGAGCGCATTATTGAATCCGAGCAGGGACCGGAAATCCTGGTGAATGGCCAGACGGTTCTGAATTTCTGCGCCAATAATTACCTGGGTCTTTCCTCGCATCCCAAAGTACTGGAAGCCGCTAAAAAAACGCTCGATACCCGCGGCTACGGCATGAGCTCAGTGCGCTTTATCTGCGGCACGCAGGACATTCACAAAGAACTGGAGCGCCGCCTTTCCGAGTTTGTAGGCAAGGAAGACACCATCCTGTACGTAGCCTGCTTTGATGCCAACGGCGGCGTGTTTGAACCCCTGCTGGGAGCAGAAGACGCGATTATTTCCGACGAGCTGAACCATGCTTCCATCATTGACGGCGTGCGCCTTTGCAAGGCCGCCCGCGGCCGCTACAAGCACAACGACATGGCCGACCTGGAAGCCCAACTGCAGGCGCACAGCGGCGCCCGCACCCGCCTGATTGTCACCGACTCGGTATTTTCCATGGACGGCACCATTGCACAGCTCGATAAAATCTGCGAACTCGCCGATAAGTACGATGCGCTGATTATGATAGACGAAAGCCACTCTTCCGGCTTTATGGGCAAACACGGCCGCGGCGTACACGAACTGCTCGGCGTGATGGACCGTATTGACATCATTACCAGCACCCTCAGCAAAGCCCTGGGCGGCGCCTCCGGCGGTTTTACCAGCGGCCGCAAAGAAATTGTAGAGCTGCTGCGGCAGCGCTCTCGTCCTTACCTGTTTTCCAACACCGTAGCGCCAAGCGTGGTAGGCGGCACCCTGGCCGTGCTGGATTTGCTTTCCCAAACCACCGAACTGCGCGACAAACTGGAAAGCAATACCGCTTACTTCCGCAGTCAGATGACTGCCGTCGGCTTTGACATCAAGCCCGGCATTCACCCCATTGTGCCCATTATGCTGTATGACGCCGTGATTGCGCAGCAAATGGCCAGCAAGCTGCTGGAAGAAGGCATTTACGTGATTGGCTTTTTCTTCCCCGTAGTGCCCAAAGGGCAGGCGCGCATCCGCGTGCAAATCTCAGCCGCGCATGAGCGGGCACACCTGGACAAAGCCATTGCGGCGTTTACGAAAGTGGGGAAGGAGTTAGGGGTGGTGAAATAAGTAGTGCTCATTAGTAATTTGGAAAGGCGCATCGCTGCGCCTTTTTTTGGCTTTTAAGAAGATGTCTTTTGCTATATTTGATGATTTCGTAAGAGGACGTTTTTAAGCAGACCAAAACCTTAGTTTGCTTATAACGAACTACAACAAAACAATCTCATTATGAATCATCTTGAAGAATTACACCAACAAATTGATAAAGGCGAATGGGACGCGAAAAATTTACATGAAATAAATGAGGCTTTCCAAAAAGTGTATGACTTTCTTTATAAAGCAAATAAGACAGAATTACTTACAAAATGCGAACGTGAGCGCGAAGTCTTTGCCTTTACAATGAATCCACAGGAAGGGCTCACTTTTAAAGTTGCAGGAACAAAAAAATTAGAAGATGGAACCGAAACTCCATTTGAGTGGCCAAACCTGGAAGAATGGAAGACTGAGGATTTTGGGTACATTGAGTTTCGCTTTGATAAGTGTGAGAATCATTTTGCAAAGTCTGAATATGGCCTCTTTCTATTTTATTCAAAAAATCTGGTAGACAACCGAAAAGTAGCAGTATTGCTTCAAACGCTCCTGAAGCTAGCAAAATACTATTATGCTAAAATATTGGACAATGAAGATGTTCATACTTATATCACTTACTTTATAATGACTTTATCCCATGCGTTGCACATAGCTGATAAGAGGAAGAGTGATGATATTATCAATGCAATATTTACGGAATTAGTACGATTTTGCAATGATGCCTTCATCAATTGGGATGTAAGACACGTAAGCACCTTGAATGCTGTAATTGATTTAACTGAGTTTGCGATAAAATATAAAAAAGAATTTCGAAGCCTCGTTGATGTTAAACCCTATTTGGATAAGAGCTATACGGCAGCATTGGAAGTATCCAAGACCTATCCTTGGGGAGCCATATACATTTGTGAGGCAGCGCAAGAATTAGCTGATATAATTAAAGATTATAGGTACGATTGGCAATCATTAATAGCCGAACAGTTTGAAGCTATGGTAGAGCCTGCCATAGCCTCTGGTAATTTGGCTGCCGTCACTTTTGTTGAAAGAGCTTTATCTATTTATAAGAAGGCAGGCAATAAGCCTAAAATTGATGAATTTTCTAAGTTGTACGATGAGGTGAGAAGGAGATTTCAATTAGGTGGAATTCGAAGTGAACTTCCTGAAGAAGAAAATAGAAGAATAACTGAAGCAATTAAAACAGAAGTTTCAGAAAAAGATAGCCGTGAAATTTTGAGTACCATTTGTTTGCGTCCTATGTATGCATCGCTAGATAAGGTTATAGAAATGAGCGACGAAATTGCCTCTGAAGGTGCTTTTACTAATTTATTTTCAAAAAGTATAATTGATAAGCATGGTAATACAGTAGAAGTTTTTGAAACGAAGGAAGAAAAGGAAGAGTACAGGTTTTGGGAGGCTTATGGATATAGTTTTCAAATAGGAACGCAAATATTGACTCACTTCTTTTTCGATGCATATAAGGCAGGCAAAATAAACTATGATTCAGTAATTGATTTTCTGGCTCCAAGTTGGATGGGCACAACTTTTCCAGTTTTGTATAATGGATATGAGTTTGAGCTTATGCCACTGGATGCAATTAAACCAGGTCTACAATTATTTTTTGATGAGTTGGAGAAGATGCACTTAAATCACCAATATACTTCCAGCTTTATTTGTGCGACGGATTCTCTTGTTGTGAAAGTAGAATATTTGTTGAGATTTTTTTGTAGACTGGCAGGGATACCAACATTTACTGATAAAATAAAAAATGGCCACAAGGTCAAAAATGAAAAGAATATGGATGAAATGTTGGAAGCTTTAAAAGATAAACCTGACGCTCCAACTGGGTTTTCAGAAGAGCATAGGAAGTTAATTGCCTTCGTGTTTACCAAGAAAATGGGCAATAATCTCCGACACAGAGTAGCACATGGATTGATGGATGCGCAAGAATATACAGTTACTAACTTGATTTTGATACTAAATATAATTTTGATTCTTTCTACCTATGAAATTAAAAACATAAAATATGATATTAACACAACAGCATTTGAACACACAAAGTAAGCTATACAGTTTCAGAGAATTGAAGCAGCAAGCCGTTGAATGGTCAAAGAAGAACATTTTTGTTAGGGGCACTGATATAAATAATGTCATTCTAAAAGACATTATTGTTAATTCCCCTACTGGGGAATTGCTCGAAGCACGTTCAGTAGGAACTACACCATTTCAGGCTTTTCTTTTATCTGGTCCTGTTATGACCGATGAACAATTTGAATTTGTACAAGAAAAGCGGAAGCATCTTAATGAATGGAAGTAGTATGCCTAGATACGGATATCCTCATTGAATACTGGCGCACTAAGCAGCATGCCAAGTCAAGGACCAGGTTGTACAAGTTTGCGTCCACCTACCAGTTTGCTGTATCAGCAATTACAGCATACGAACTGTTAAGAGGAGACAACTCGACTGAAGACACTTTCTGGAAAGGTTTTTTCGCACAGGTGAGGTTATTAGATTTTGATTTGGAATGTGCAATCATTGCAGGAGAGATATATAGATATTTAAAGACTAGTGGAACGCTCATCGGTGTGGAAGACATTTTAATTGCAGCCACTGTATTGAAACATGGAATGATGTTGGCTTCCAACAATACGAGACATTTTGCGCGCATCAAGGGCTTATTAATAATATAGCTATATCCCCCCGTTCGGCGTAGTCTTCAGACTACGCCGCTGTGGCCCCAAGTCTTTGACTTGCTAAATTGCCGCTTGCACTTTCATTTCCTCAAAAGCGGTTTTTAGCGGAAAGCTTCTGAACACCAGCTAGCACACGCGTGCCGCGTGTGCTTTTCAAATTAATTTGCAGTTTGTACAAGAGTAAAAAATGAGCACACTAGAGGCTGTTGCCAGTTTGTAATCCAAGTGCTGAAAGCCCCGTAGGGGTGCAGGACCTGAACCTTACAGGAGGAAAACCTGCGCCCCTACAGGGCTATGAACCAGAAACCCAATGCGGTAGCTACCAAAGCTCCGCCCCTACGGGGCTATGCAACGCTTCTCTCAACAGTGCCTAATGCCGGACCGGCTACCACAATCCCTTGTTTCACACCTAAAATTTCCCCAGGTTTGCAGGTTCACACGCTCAAGTATGGAACCCGCCCAACCACTTATTACCTGGAATGATTTCGGGAAAATCGAAATCCGCGTCGGCACGGTGCTGAGCGCCGAAGTATTTAAAGAAGCGAAAAAGCCGGCTTATAAAATCGTCATTGATTTTGGTCCGCTGGGCAGGCGCAAAACGTCTGCGCAAATCACAAAGCTGTATACGCCGGAAGAAATCGTAGGCAGGCAGGTCGTTGCGGTGCTTAATTTCCCGCCCAAACAAATCGCCAATTTCATTAGTGAATGCCTGATCCTGGGCGTGGTAAACGGTGCGGAAGTAACGCTGCTGGCGCCGGATAAACAGGTGGAGAACGGCTTGCGAATCGGGTAGTGCCAGTCCTTTTTCCTGAACCTGGCAGGCCGGCAACCGCCCAAGTATTTACAGTATATTAACCTGACAGCCAACTTCCAAAAGGATCTGCTTTTTGGTTTATACTACTTTTGTACCGTGAAAAGATTGCTGGCAATCGCTTTTATGCTGCTGTTTCTGAATGCGCATACCGCGTTCGGGGAGCTGCTGCGACTGCCGGTACTGGTAGAACACTACACCGAGCACCGCCAGATAAATCAGGAATCTTTTTTAGACTTTCTCATACAGCACTACGCGCGCCAAATCAGGCACTCGCATGGCAACAGCCAAGATCATGAAAAACTGCCTTTCAAGTCTGTAAACACTAACGCGCAGGCGCCCGTGTTGATGCCCGAGCCCGTTCCTTCTTTAACGCCCGTATGGGTGCAGCCAACGCCGGCGGTCAAGATCATGCCGCACCGGCAGCATTATGCATCGGCCTACCAGAATAGCATCTGGCAACCGCCCCGTTTTTAATTAATCGTTCCGGGTTTCCCGTGCCAGCCTTTGTGCTGCACGCTGCTTCATGCCTTTGGCATGCTGCGCCTCCTTTCCATTCACGATTAATTAAAAATTTATGCTTCATAAAATCATTGCGTTTTCAGTCCGCAACAAACTAATAGTCGGGCTGTTTACCCTCGCATTGCTGGTGTTTGGCGTCTATGAAACCACCAAATTGCCCATAGATGCCGTGCCCGATATCACCAACAATCAGGTGCAAATCATTACCGTGGCTCCTGCCTTAGGCGCCACAGATATAGAACGGCTGGTTACTTTCCCGATTGAACAGGCCAACAGCAACATCAGCGGTATTTCGGAAATCAGAAGTTTCTCGCGCTTTGGCCTGTCGCTGGTTACGATTGTTTTTGACGATAACACGGATGTCTATTGGGCGCGCCAGCAGGTAGCAGAGCGGTTGCAATCCGTGCAAAATGAAATTCCCGTGGGTATTGGCACGCCGGAGCTGGGCCCGATTTCCACCGGCCTGGGCGAAATTTATCAGTATGTAGTAAGGCCGGCCAAAGGCTACGAAACGCGGTATGACGTAACCGAGCTGCGCACCATTCAGGACTGGCTGGTACGCCGGCAATTGCTGGGTGTAAAAGGCGTGGCCGAGGTAAGCAGTTTTGGCGGCAAGCTCCGGCAATACGAGATTGCCGTCAATGCCAACAGGCTACAGTCGTTCGGGCTCACGATAAGTGATGTTTTTGATGCCCTGGAAAAAAACAATCAGAATACCGGCGGCGCTTATATCGAAAAAGGCCCTACCGTACTGTTTATCCGTACCGAAGGACTGGTGGGCAGCAAAGAGGACATTGAACATATTGCGGTAAGTGCTACGCCCGGCGGCATTCCGGTACTTGTAAAAGATGTAGCCACGGTGCAAACAGGGCATGCCACGCGCTATGGCGCCATGACGTACAATGATCAGGGCGAAGTTGCAGGCGCGGTGGTGATGATGCTAAAGGGCGCCAACAGCAACGAGGTCATTAAAAATGTAAAGGAAAGAATTGCCGCCATTCAAAAAACCTTACCGGAAGGTGTGGTGATAGAGCCGTTTCTGGACCGCACCAAAATGGTGAACAACGCTATTGGCACTATTGAAAAAAACCTGGCCGAAGGCGCCCTCATTGTGGTGTTTGTGCTGGTGTTGTTTTTAGGCAACCTGCGGGCCGGTTTGCTGGTAGCTTCGGTTATTCCGCTGTCCATGCTTTTTGCCATTATTCTGATGAATGTCTTTGGCGTCAGCGGCAACCTCATGAGCCTCGGCGCACTGGATTTCGGCCTGATTGTAGATGGCGCTGTTATCATTGTAGAAGCCGTGCTGCACCAACTGCAGCACAATAAGAAATATGCAGGGATGGCTTTTCTCTCGCGCGGGGAAATGAATGGCGAAGTAAGCGCCTCAGCCACCAAAATGGCCAACAGCGCGGTATTCGGGCAGGTGATTATTCTGATTGTTTATCTGCCTATTCTGTCCCTGCAGGGCATAGAAGGCAAAATGTTCCGGCCCATGGCGCAGACTGTTTCCTTTGCCCTGATCGGCGCTTTTATTCTTTCCCTTACCTATATCCCCATGATGAGTTCGCTGGTGCTCAGCCGTAAGATCAAGCGCCAGCCTAATTTTTCTGATAAAATGATGCAGCGCCTGGAAAAGCTGCATCAACGCGCCCTGGAAAAAGTGCTGAACTTCCCGCGTATGGTGCTGGGCAGCGTCCTGGCGCTGTTTGCCCTGGCCCTGCTGGTGCTTTCCACGCTGGGCGGCGAATTTATTCCTGCCCTGGAAGAAGGCGATTTCGCCGTGGATACCCGCGTACTGACCGGCAGCAACCTCCAGACGACCATTGATTACACCCAGAAAGCAGCCCATATCTTAAAAACACAGTTTCCGGAAGTGGAAAAAGTGGTCACCAAAATTGGCAGCGGTGAAGTGCCTACAGATCCTATGCCCATGGAGGCCAGCGATATGATGGTGATATTAAAAGATAAAAAGCAGTGGACGTCAGCCCGCACTTTTCCGGAATTGGCAGCGAAAATGAGTACTGCTTTGGAGGTCGTGCCGGGTATCAGCACCGGCTTTCAGTTTCCGGTGCAGATGCGCTTCAATGAACTGATGACCGGGGCGCGGCAGGATGTGGTCTGCAAGATTTTTGGCGAAAACCTCGACAGCCTTACCCAATACGCTGCCCGTCTGGGCGAGCTCATCCGAACGGTAAAAGGCGCCGAGGATGTGTATGTGGAGCCGGTTACCGGCATGTCGCAGGTGGTGGTGCGCTACAACCGGGCGCAACTGGCCCGTTACGGGCTGAACATATCGGATGTCAACAGCGTAGTCAATACCGCTTTTGCCGGCCAGAGCACGGGCAAAGTTTATGAAGGGGAGAAGCGCTTTGAACTGGTAGTGCGGCTGGATGAAGCCCAAAGGCAAAACCTGGAAGACATCCGCAATCTCTTGCTGCCGGCGCCCGGCGGCGCGCAAATACCCCTGTACCAGGTAGCCGATGTAAACATCCAGACCGGACCGGCCCAGATTCAGCGGGAAGACGCCAAACGAAGAATCATTGTAGGGTTCAATGCGCGTGGCCGCGATGTGCAAAGCATGGTGCAGGAACTGCAGGCCAAAGTAAACAGCCAGTTGTCTTTTTCACCTGGTTATTACATTACCTACGGCGGGGCGTTTGAAAACCTCAATCATGCCAAAAGCCGGCTGATGATTGCTGTTCCGGTATCCTTGCTTCTGATTTTCCTCCTGCTTTATTTTGCTTTCCGCTCGGTCAAGCATGGCCTGTTAATCTACAGCGCCATCCCACTTTCTGCCATTGGCGGCATTTTCTTCCTGGCCCTGCGCGGCATGCCGTTCAGCATCAGCGCGGGCGTCGGCTTTATTGCCCTCTTTGGCGTGGCCGTGCTCAATGGCATCGTACTGATTGCCGAGTTTAACCGCATCCGGCAGGCAGGCGAAACCGATCTGCGGCAAATCGTGCTGCGCGGTACGCAAACCCGCCTCCGGCCTGTCTTGATGACGGCCCTCGTAGCCTCGCTGGGCTTTTTGCCCATGGCCATCAGTGCAGGCGCCGGCGCCGAAGTGCAACGCCCGCTGGCTACCGTCGTGATTGGCGGACTGCTGCTGGCCACTTTCCTGACCCTGTTTGTGTTGCCGGTGCTTTTTATGCTCTTTGAGAAGATAAAAACACCCCGCATCCGCCTCAAAAAGAAACAGGTACTGGCGCCCTTTCTGCTGCTGTTTTGCCTGCCGGCACAAAGCCAGACCCTTACTTTGAACCAGGCGGTAGATTCAGCCCTGAATCATGCGCTGCCGCTGAAAAGCGCCGAACTGCTGACCAATTATTACGCGCAGCGCAAAGCCGCCTATCTGAGCTTACCGCAAACAGAGCTCTCCGGTGAGTATGGTCAACTGAATGGCCGCGTGGCAGATAATAAGTTGGGCGTTACCCAAGCCTTCCAGTTCCCGGCCGTTTACAGCCGGCAAAAAAACCTTTACCATGCAGAGTGGCGGCTGGCCGCGCTGCGCACTGATTTGAGTAAAGCAGCAACCAGGAAAGCAGTAACCGACCTGTTCTATCATCTGCTGGTATTGCAGGAAAAAGAAAAAATACTGATGGCTTCCGATTCGCTTTATGCCCAATTCCTGGAAAAAGCGGAGCTGCGCCTGCAAAAAGGCGCCTCTAACGTGCTGGAGCAAACTACCGCGGCCCTGCAAAGAGAGCGCATCCGCATCCAGTTGCAGGAATTGCAGCAGGAAATGGAAATTTCCCGGATAGAATTCCAGTGTTTGCTGCAAACTACGGTTCCCTACCTGCCGCAGGCTGCGGACATTATTGCGCCTTTGGATTTTATGGAAACCAATCCGGAGCCGGAGGGGCATCCGGCTACGCAACTGGCTGCCCAGGAAGTGCAGGCTGCAGCCGGCAGGCTGCAACTGGAAAAGGCCAGGCTGCTGCCTTCTTTCTTTGCCGGCTATCAGAACCAAACTTTCCATGACTGGAGCAACAACCGCTTTCACTCGGTACAGGCCGGCATCGGCATACCGCTGTTCGGCGGCACGCAAAGGGCGCTTGTAAAAGCGGAAGCGCAAAAGCTGCGCTTTGCTGAAAATGAACTAACGCTGCAAAGCGAACGATGGCGCGCAGACTACCGGCAGGCTTTGGCCCGGTATCAGACCATGCGCCTGATTGTCGCTAATTACGAACAAACGCAATTGCCCAGGGCTGCCCAAATTTTCACCATAGCCCGGCAACAGTTTACCAGCGGGGAAATCAATTACCTGGATTGGGTGATGCTGGTGAACCAGGCCATTCAAATTCAAAGCGATTATTACGAGGCGGTGCAGCAACTCAATCAAAGCATTATCCAAATCCAATACCTCACTTCTAAATAAATTTTATAATGAAAAACTTAATCGTTCTTTTCACACTGCTTGCACTTTATAGCTGCAGCAGCAAAACCACGGTCCAAACAGCCACAACAACCGCGGATTCGCAGGCAGTACTCCGGTTAACCGGCCAGCAGCTCCAGTCCATTAATCTTAGCACCACCACGCTGCAGGAGCAAAGCATTGCCCAGACCCTGAAACTCAACGGAACCATAGACGTGCCGCCCCAAAACCTGGTGTCTGTAAGCGCGGCGCTGGGCGGCTACCTGAAAAATACCAAATTGCTGCCCGGCATGCATTTCCGGAAAGGCGAGGTACTGGCAGTGCTGGAAGACAATCAGTACATCCAGCTGCAACAGGATTATCTGACGGCTAAAGCCAAGCTGGAACAGGCACGCGCGGAATACATGCGCCAAAAAGACCTGAACGAAAGCAAAGCCAGCAGCGATAAAGACATGCAGCAGGCAAAGGCAGATTTTGAAACCTGGCAGGTAAGCAAAAAAGCCCTGGAAGAAAAGCTTCGCCTTATCAACATTCAGCCGGGCAATGTTTCGGTGGCCAACATCAGCCGCACCGTGCCGCTATCCGCGCCTTTTGACGGCTATGTATCGCGGGTGCTGGTCAATACCGGCAAATACATCGGACCCTCCGAGGTGCTGTTTGAACTGGTGAACCCGCAAGACCTGCACCTGCAACTAAAGGTTTTTGAAAAAGACCTGGGCGCCCTGCGGACCGGGCAGCCGCTGGTAGCTTATACCAATAGCAACCCCGGCAAAAAATACGAGGGCCAGATTATTCTGATTGGGAAAAACCTTTCCGAAGACCGTGCGCTGGAAGTGCATGCCCACCTGAAGCAATACGATGAACTGCTCATCCCCGGGCTTTATATGAATGCCGAAATAGAAATTCCCGGCAGCCCGGTACCCTCCCTGCCGGATGAATGTCTGCTGACCTATGAAGGGCAACACTACGTATTCCAAAAGCTGGATAAAGACAGGTTTGAACTGCTTGAAGTGCAAACGGGCAGCACCGGCAATGGCTGGACAGAAATTAAAAATCCGGAAAAGCTGAAGGACGCAAGTATTGTACAATCGGGCGCTTACACGCTGCTGATGGCGCTTAAAAATAAAGGAACAGAATAGGGGACGCAGCTCCTTTGTAAGAGCATTGACCGTTTTACAAGCCCTGAACAACTAAAATCCGCCGTAGAAAAAAGGAACACTCAGGTTAATTAAAATACATTTGCTGCCGTTGTCTGATGACAACCAACCAGGCGTGTAGCTCGTCTTAGCCGAAAAAGACACAGCCTTGAACTTTTGCTTCTTTTGCTTCAAGGCAAAAGAAGAAATAAAAATTCTATCCGGGATTCACGTTAACCAGGCGCTTGTTGCAAACGAAATATGGAAAACAATAAAACCAGACAAAAGCCGCAGTCGCACCCAAAGTGGGCGGCAGAAATGAAACAGATTGCTGCCATCCTGGATAAACTTCCGCTTCAAAAAACCATTAAATGGGCTTCCGAAGTTTATACCTACAAGGGCAAAAACGTGGTAAGCTATGGTGGCTTTAAAAACTTTTTTACCATCTGGTTCTACAATGGCGTATTCCTGGAAGACCCTTACAAAGTGCTGATTACCGCTTCCGGCCATACCAAATCTTTGCGGCAATGGCGCTTTACTTCCGCGGCAGAGATTGACGAGCAGAAAATCCTCGCTTACGTTTATGAAGCCATTGAAGTAGAAAAGAAAGGCCTGAAAGTCCAACCCGAAAAGCTGGCGCCGCTGCCCCTGCCGCAGGTAATGGCCGAAGCTTTTCAGGCGGAGGAACAACTGAAAGCAGCGTTTGAGCACCTCACGCCGGGCCGGCAAAAAGAATACATCCTTTACCTGAACGAAGCCAAACAGGAAGCGACCCGCCACAAACGGCTGGCAAAAATAAAACCCATGATTTTGCAGGGCACCGGCCTGAATGACAAGTATAAGTAACGTGAACCTCGTTTTCGCCTTTATGATTATCGGCAACTTGGGCGTATTTTAAATCGGGGGCCGGCCTTGTCTTTTTGCTTCTTTTGCTCCAAGGCAAAAGAAGAAATAAAACCCTATCGGGTAACTTATCGCCGCAGCACAATCCGAAACGTGGTGCCCTTTCCTGCTTCTGTCTGCTTTACAAACAGGGAACCGTGATGGTAGCGTTCCACAATACGCCGGGCCAGGGAAAGGCCCAGCCCCCAGCCTCTTTTCTTGGTGGTAAAGCCCGGACTGAAGATTTTCCTGACCAACCGCCGGGGCATGCCTTTACCGGTGTCTGTTAGATCTATCACTACCTGTCGGGGCGCGTTGCGGGCGGCAATGTGAATACTACCCTGCCCGGGCATGGCATCCAGCGCATTGCGAATCAGGTTTTCGAGCACCCAGTCAAACAGCGGGCCGGAGGTCAGCACCGGAATTTCGGCGCTGTCTGTTTCCAGCGTGATTTTCACCTTGCTGGGTGCGCGCTTTTGCATGTAATCTACCATGGCTTCCAGCCGCGGTAAAAGGTCGGTTTCTGAAAGCTCGGGGGTACTGCCAATCTTGCTGAAACGGTCGGCAACCAGTTGCAGCCGTGCCAGGTCTTTTTCCATTTCCTGCACGGCTTCTTCGTTTTCCGGCCTGTCGCGCAACAGCTCTATCCAGCCGGCAAGCGCGCTCAGGGGCGTGCCCAGCTGGTGTGCGGTTTCCTTGCTTAAGCCTACCCACACCTGGTTCTGCATGGAGCGGTTGGCCGCCGAGATGGCAATGAGCACCACCACCAGAAACAAGACAATAATGGTGAGCTGCACATAGGGGAAATAGCGCAGTTGCGTCAGCAGGTAAGATTCGCCATAGTAAATGTAATTGACGCCGGTGCCGAAATCGCTTACAATAGGCGGATTCAGCGCTTTAAAATCGCGCAGCTTTTTATTGAGAAAAGCCAGCGTGTCGGATACACGGCCCAGATCAATATTTTTAAAATCATTGCGGTAATCGCGGATGGTATCGCCCTCGCTGGCAATAATAAAAGGAATGGTGGTATTGCTTTCCAGTACCTGCAGCTCAAAACTGCCGCCTTCGTCGCTGCCCGAGCTGATGATGCGGATGGCTTCCACCACCTGCGCCACCTTTTTCTTTTCTTCGGCGGCCAGCTCGTTGGCCAGCCGGTGGGTATAGTAAAGCGAAGCACTTACAATCAGCAGGGCCATAAGCACCAGGGCCGATTTCCAGTTTAAATAAAGACGCATCATAGCAGCGCTTAAAAATATTGCGGTTTTAAAGCCCCGGAAACATTATTTTTGGGCCGGAATTTATTTCTTCAAAACTATGGACGCAATGCATCAGCACGAAGGCTTTAACGAAGTGGATAACCCGGCCGATATAGAATACAGCAAGCCCAGTAAATCGCGCTTCCTGTTTTTGCTTTCTTTCTTCGGCTTTTTCATCTTTTGCTGGGCGGGCTGCTACAACCTTTACCAGCACCGCACTGACATCAATAAAGACGTGCAGGTGCCCGACAATACGAAGTACAATCCTACTTACAAATAAGCAGCGGCGTTCTTTAGCCTGGCGCTTATCATGATTGTATGTGAGCACGACACGGCAGTTGTTGTCCTGAGCTATAATGGCAAAGACTGGCACCGCCAGTTCCTGCCCCTGATCCTTGCTGAAGGCAGCCGTTCGGGCTACGATGTGGTGGTGGCAGACAATGCCAGTACAGACGATACGCTGGCTTACGTGCAGCAAAACTTTCCGGATGCCAAAACGCTGCACCTCCCCGTCAACCGCGGTTTTGCCAATGGCTATTACGAAGCGCTGCAGCAGATACAGGCCAAATATTATGTGCTGCTAAGCGCCGATTTTGAAGTTACCGAAGGCTGGTTTCCACCCCTGATAAATGCCATGCAGCGCCACGCCGGACTGGCGGCCTGCCAGCCAAAAATCCGCTATTGGCGCGATCGCAAAATGTTTGAATATGCCGGCGCCGGCGGCGGCTTTATGGACAAGTTTGGCTATCTTTTCTGCCGTGGCCGCATCTTCGACACCCTGGAGGAAGACCGGGGACAATACGACGACAACATCGAGGTTTTCTGGGCATCGGGCGGCTGCCTGATGGTGCGTGCGCAGCTGTATCATCAGCTGGGCGGGCTGGACCGCGACCTTTATGCCCACATGGAAGAAGTGGATCTTTGCTGGCGCATCAAGAATGCCGGCTACCGCATCGGCTATATTGGCGAAAGCACTGTGTACCATGTGGGCGGCAGCGTCATTACCTACGGCTCGCCGCAAAAACTGTTTTATAACTTTCGCAACAGCCTGGTTCTTTTACTGAAAAATGAACGCGGCAGCAAGCTGCTTTGGCTGTTCCCGCTGCGGCTGGTGCTGGATGGTGTAGCAGGCCTGCAGCTGCTGGCAAAAGGGCAGTTCCTGCATTGCTGGACCATTGTAAAAGCGCATTTTTCTTTTTATTTTTCTTTCGGAAAATGGTGGCAGAAAAGAAAGGAATGCAGGCAGCACCGTACACACCGCAACAGGACGGGCATCTACCCCCGCAGCATTATCTACCAATACTTTGTGCTGGGCCGGAAAAAATTTGCCCAGCTTAGGATGAAGATAACAGAGTTATAGCAGGCAGGAGGCCATTTTTCCGGCAACAAGTACGGCAGGTGGGTTTATTATTTTTTTCCATCCCTTTTAAAAAGCTTATCTTTGGAAAAAAGAAAAAGGCTCTGTCTGGTAAACTCATAAAGGCATCCTTACCCCGTATTAATGGCTAGATCAAAAGAAACATTCAGTAAGAAAGAAAAAGAAAAACAGCGCCTGAAAAAGCGCAGAGAAAAAGAGGCAAAGATGGAAGAGCGTAAAGCAAACGCCGGAAAGCCTCAGGACCTGGAAAGCATGCTTGCCTATGTGGATGAAAACGGCAACCTTTCCGACACGCCGCCTGATTTTAAAAACCGCAAGGAAATAAGCCTGGAGAATATTCAGCTGGGCGCCGCGCCCGAGCGTGGCCGCGAGGAAGAAGACACGCCCCGCACCGGCACTATTTCTTCTTTTTTCCAGGACAAAGGCTTTGGCTTTATCAAGGTACCCGGCAGCAACGAGCAAGTGTTTGTACACATCAACGCGCTTTCCTTTCCCGCACAGGTGGGCGATGCCGTTACCTTTGAGGTAGAGTCAACTCCCAAAGGCCTGGCAGCAAAGAACGTGCGCAAGGCTTAAGCCTTGCGCTTCAGGCCTGCAATAAGGCCTGGAGGCCACAAAAAGCGCAGCACAGCTGCTCTTTTTGCTTTCCGGCCATTCCTTTTCCATTTCTTTTCAGTAAACAGGCGGCAGGCACCACAGGCCTTTACCTACTTAAAACAGGCGTTTACCGACCCGGGCATCTGCCTGGCCTAATGCCGCTTGCCTGCCGGCAATGGCGGCGACTACCTTTGGCTTTTAAAACTAAAAGTTATGGAAGTCATGCAAGATTATAATTACCGGCCACGCAGGCGGCGCGGCAACGGCAACGGCCGTTTTGTCTTTGGTATCATCATTGCCCTTTTCGGCCTTTTTCTGTTGCTGGAATTATTTCAGGTACTGCCTGATTTCCGGTTTGCCATGCGTACCGGCTGGCCGCTCATCCTGATTGTTATCGGCGTACTGATTGGCATCCGCCACCGGTTCCGAAATCCCGGCGCCTGGGTGCTTATCATTATTGGCGTAGCCAACCTGACGCCTGCCTTTGAATTTGCGGGCGTACCTTCTACCCGCATGGTATGGCCGCTGGCGCTTATCGGGCTTGGCCTGTTTATGGTCTTGCGCGGCCGGCAAAGCGGCCGGTTCCGCCACCCGGGCAATATGGTAGCCGCTACCAACAACAGCGATGAGCTGAATATGGACGTAACCTTTGGCGGTCGTAAAGAAATTGTCACCTCCAAAGACTTTAAAGGCGGGAACATTCAAACCACTTTCGGCGGACTGGACATCAACCTGATGCAGGCCGAAATAGCACAGTCGCCGGCGGTGCTGCACCTGCGGGTAGCCTTTGGCGGTGTAGAGCTGGTGGTGCCTTCTTCCTGGGAAATAAAAAGCGAGATAGACCCTACCATGGGCAGCTTTGAAGACAAGCGCGTGCTGCGGCCCAATGCCACCGGCGTGCCTACGCAGCTGCTTATTCTGCGGGGCTCCTGCTCTTTTGGGAGCATAGAAGTAAAATCTTATTAATATTGCAGCCTAATTTTCCCTGTTATGCAGGTTTTTGTAGTAGAACTCATCTTCAAAATAGACTGTGCCGATGTGCGCAGTGTGCAATACGAAGAACAATGGCGGCTGGTGTATGCCGGCAGCCGGCAGGAAGCCCTGGAACAGGCGCGCGAAATAGGCCGCCAGGAAGAAGCCACTTTCCCAGACCGGCTGGGCCGGCTGGTGAGCTGGCAGTTTGTAGCCGTTAAAAGCGTGGAAGCCATCTCGCTATCACAGGGCGCCCTGCTGTTTTCTTCGGTTACCGAGGTAGAAACCATTGCCAGTCCGGAATGGCAGGCCATGAACACCACCGCTGTTTAAGCTTATGCCGCGCCTGCTGCAACACGCCTACTGGCTGGGCCTCTGGGCTTTTATGATGGCCGTGTTGCTGGTGGCCGCCTGCTTTCTGAGCCCGCTGAGCGGCGCTCAGCAATTGATAGAACTAACAGTGGCCGGCGTGCTCACGCTATCCACTGCCTGGCTGGTATTTCACTCCCTGCGCATCTACCCTACCCGGGCCGGGCTGATGCCCTACGCGTTGCTGGTGGCTGTACTCGGCGGAATCCTGCTTTTTACCCTTGATATGTATGTGGCCAACTGGCTGAATCAACGTCTGGGAGCGGGGCCCATCCTCCGTTTCAAAGCTTTTCGCTTTGCTGCCGCCCTGCTCTTTACCGGCTGGCTGGCTTTTCAATGCGCTTACGCCCAACGCCACAAAGAAATTACCGCCCTGCTGCAACAGCAGCAAAGCGCTGCCAGCCTGCACCGCGAAGCTGCCCTGTATAAGCTGCGCCAGCAACTGCAACCGCATTTTCTATACAACAGCCTCAATTCCATCAACGCCCTGATTTCGCTGGAGCCACAAGCAGCACAGCGGATGGTTGTAAAGCTGAGCGATTTTTTGCGCCATGCGGTAAAGCAGGAGGGACAAGAGCAGATCACGCTGGCAGATGAGCTGGCTCACATTCAAAACTATCTGGACATAGAGCTGGTACGCTTTGGACACCGGTTGCAGGTAGCCGTTGAAAACAACGCGCCGGGCACAGCCATCCTGCCTCCTTTGTTGCTGCAACCCCTGCTGGAAAATGCCATTAAATACGGCTTGTATGGTATCAGCGAAACGGTTACCATCACCATTCAGATTCATCAACAGGATGACCTGCTGCTATTCCAAATCACCAATCCGTTTACGCCGGGGCAGGAAAGTGGCGGCGGCACCGGCTTTGGACTGCAGGGCCTGCAGCAACGGCTGCAACTGCTTTTTGGCCGGGCCGACCTGCTGCATATTTCCAAAACAGAAAACCTTTTTACCGCCACGCTTAAAATTCCACAGGCATGAAGCAACCGGTACTGATAATAGACGATGAGCCACTGGCCCGGCAGCTTTTGCGCCAATACCTGCAGGCCTACCCCGCACTGGAAATTGCAGGCGAAGCGGGCGATGGCTTTGAAGCTTATAAGCTCATCCAGCAGGTGCAGCCGGCACTTATTTTTCTGGATGTGCAGATGCCGCGCCTTACCGGCTTTGAAATGCTGGAGCTGCTGGAACAGCCGCCGGCAGTCATCTTTACCACGGCCTTTGATCAATACGCGCTGAAAGCTTTTGAAAGCCAGGCGCTGGATTATTTACTGAAACCAATCAGCCCCGAAAGGTTGGCGGTAGCGGTAAAAAAATTTCTCGCAAACAGCGCTCCCGGTACTGCCCAGGCGCAACCCGAATGGCCGCTGCCGGAACAGCATGCACAGCGCATTGCGGTAAAAGACCGTGATACTATCCGCATTATTCCTGCTGCCGACATTCTTTATATTGAAGCAAGCGACGATTATATTAAAATTCATACGGGCAGCGGTGCTTTTCTGAAAAAAGGCACTCTTAGCCGCACGGTAGCCGCCCTGGATCCAAACCAGTTTGTACGGGTACACCGTTCTTTCCTTATTCCTGTAGGGCAGCTCCGGCAAATAGAACCCTATGAGAAAGACAGCCATTTGGCCCTGCTGCATTGCGGCGCCAGGGTCAGCGTCAGCAAAAGCGGGCTTGCCCGGTTAAAAGAAGTGCTGGGCTGGTAGGAAAACACAAAAGCCGCTGAGCGCCGTAGGCGCGTAGGTTTTGTAGATAGGAAGTAAGAAAGTCATTCGAGCGCCGTAGGCGCGTAGGTTTGGTAGCACCACCGTACGTAAAAAAAGTTGTGGCACGACTTCCTGTCGTGCCACAACTCATAAAAATACCCGCCGGGTACTATTCGCTATCCTGCTTGCCCAGCCGGTCTATCCAGGATTCATCCAGCTTATCGGGCATCTGATTCAGCCTGTGATTGACCAGCAGGAAACCGCCAAAACCTGCGGCAAGACCCAATAAACCAGCGCGTATAATATCGCCGCTGATCATCAAACCCGCCACGGCACCCATTAGCTCCAGTCCTATCCAGGCCAAAACGGTATAAAGGATCCAGCGGCCTTTGGGCAATCCCTTCCGGATGGCTTTCTGACCAATATACCGGGCCAGGAAAAAGAGTGCGATAATATCCATGAACTGCTGCTTAGTATTGCGCCATGAAAGTGGAAACGCTTTCCATCACATGGCTGATTTGTGCTTCACTCAAACCATGATGGCAGGCCAGCAACATACCGCCGCGCATCACTTTATCTGCTTCCGGATAACCGCCGGCCGCGGCTTTGTGCGGCAGGTTTTTAAAGCCGGGCTGACGCAGGATGTTGCCGGTAAACACAGTGCGGGTTTGTATGTTTCTTTTCTCCAGGAAGATTTGTAAATCGCGGCGCAGGAAGGGCGCGCTTTCGCGAATGGTTACCGGGAAGGCCAGCCAGCCGGTGCGGCTGCCGGGCAATTGCTGTGGCAGGATAAAGAACTCTTCCCATTGTGCAAAGAACTCCCGCATGCGGCGATAATTTTCAGTGCGGGTGTCAATATTCCAACCCAGGTTATCCAGCTGCACCAGGCCAAAAGCGGCGCCCAGCTCGGCGGGTTCTATATTATAGCCCGGTTCTTCAAACACAAATTTGGCATCATAGGGTATACCATCCACTTCTACGTTGAAGCGGTTTTCAATTTTCTCGCTTTCTACAAAAAGGGAAGAAGAGCGGCCCCAGCTGCGCAGCAGGCGGCCGCGGTTGTAATACGCCTCTGTATTAACGCACAGCATGCCGCCGTTGCCCGCGCAATTGATGATGTGCGAACCATAAAAGCTGGTGGTGCTCATGTCTGTAAAGCGCCCGCTGCTTTGGCCGTCTATTTCCGCACCAATGGTATCGGCGCTGTCTTCCAGCACCAACAGGTTGTGGCGATCCGCAATGTCGCGCAGCTGCGCCCAGTTGGGCAGGTTGCCAATAAGGTTGGGAATAATCATTGCCTTTGTGTTGGGCGTAATCATTTCCTCTACCTTATTTGCATCAATGTTGTAAGTGCCTTCTTCCACATCCACAAAAGCCGGAATCCAGCCGCAGCGCACCTGTGGCGCCACGGTGGTGCTAAAAGTCAGGGCCGGGGTAATGATTTCCGCGCCCGGCTCATAACCCATCAGTTCCGCAGCCAGGTAAAGGGCCGAAGAGCCGGAGTTGACCATAATACCGAACTGCTTGTTGTACAGGTCTGCCACGCGTGCTTCCATCTGGCGCACATGCGTCCCCATCTGCGTGCTGGTGCGCAATACTTTGTTGACCGCTTCTATTTCGGCTTCGCCGTAAACCGCCTTGCCGTATGGCACATGGATATAGTCTGTCTGAACCATTTTTTGGTGTGGGAAAAGAAGGATGAAATAAGGTGCACGAAAATAGGCGAAGAATGGGGAATGAATGATTGGGAAATCGCTAAAAGCAAAGTAGGATTGCGCTTCGCACACATGATTATCCTGTACAGAAAACAACTTCCTGCTATATTATTACTATAAAAAAGCCGGCACTGCTGCTGGCGTGCCGGCTTTTAAGGGCTAACAAACGAAGTTCTGTTTTGCTATTGTCGCAGCTTTAAAAACCGCTGCGCGATGCGCTCGCCCGATTGCGTCTTGATGGAAAGCACATAATTGCCGGCAGGCAACATTTGAATGTCCAGCGCATCCTTTACTTCGGTCAAGTAAAGCACTTCTTTACCCGATGCATTGTACACCGTTGCGGAAGCAAGCACCAGGGTCTCCGGATTGTTGATATACAGCGTGCCGGTAGCAGGATTGGGGTAAATGTTCAACCGGCTGTGGCCAACAGCAGCAATACCGGTAGGATGTATGGGATAAGGGTGGCTGCCTTCCACGATGTGCAGGGTGGTATTAATAGTCGTATCAAACAGGTAATCTACCACGCCGGAAGGCCAGATAATGTGGATGGAATCAATAGCGGTATTGGCGCCGATGCCGAAATGCACATTCAGCGAGTGCATGTAGCGGAAGCCTTCCCCGCTGCGCACATCACGGATTTGACGGCCCGAAGCGCTGTAAAGTTCCACGCGGGCACCAATGCCATTCCGGTTGCTGGCAATGCCCTGCAGGCTCAGTGTTACATGGTTGTTGCTGTTGCCATTGTTCATGTAAACCTTGCCATTATTCTGGACGTCAATAAAACCGTCGTTGTTCAGGTCGCCGCAGGGGCCGGCGATGAAACTGTAGGTTTGCGGCGTAAAGGTCATGTCTCCGTTATTGTACATAATGGTATTGCCGCCGCAAAGCACATCGGCATAGCCGTTATTGTCAAAGTCATAGGTAAGATATTCCAGGCTCAGGCTGGAAAGCAGGTCAAAACCGCTGCCGGCAGTAATATCGGTAAAGGTGCCGTCGCCATTATTGCGCATCAGCTTGTGCGAGCCGTCTGAAAGCGAGCTTGCGCCCACAAAAGCATCCATAAAGCCGTCGTTATCAAAATCTGCCCAGGCAGAAGACCAGGTCTGCACCGAATCGGCCATATGCGCTGCTGAAGAAACATTGGTAAACACCCCGCTGCCATCATTGCGGTGCAGTTCGTTGATACGCGCGGTAGAAGCGCCGCCGCGGCATTTGGCAATGAACAGATCCTGATCTCCGTCATTATCATAGTCCGTGAAAACAGAGCCGTAATTGCCGCCCTCGGGATGGTCTCCCATACCGCCCTGATGATAGGTAAGCACGCCGGCGCCCCCGTTTAAGAAATAGACATTGGGGGCAACGTCATGGCACACAAACACATCCAGGTTACCGTCGTTGTTGATGTCCACCATATTGGTGCGCTGACAGAAAATATAATTAGGTACCGTCCATTGCGTATAGGCGGTGCCGGTGCTGTTGGCATAAAAGAAAGAAGCGCCGCTGCCGCCGCCGAACACCAAATCGTTGTAGCCATTGGCGTCAATATCGCCCGCAGCCACAGACCAGGTAGGCGGATGGCTCACGGCAGGCACCGGAACAACCACGTGGTTGAAGCCGCCGGGCACCTGATAGGCAATATTGAAGTTGCTGCCATCTACAGCAAAAATATCGTCCAGGTAATCGCCGTTCAGGTCTACCACGCAATAATTATAGCCACTGCCGGAGGTAACGTCGTGAGCGGTAAAAGTTACAGGAGGCAGTCCGGGCGGCGGTGCCACCATTTCTGAAATCTGGAAGTTGAAGCCGGAATTACTCCAACGGTTGTCAAACACTATGTAGTAGGTAGTGCCGGCTGTGGCATAAAAAGAAACGGTGGATAAGAGGGTGCCGCCGCCGGCATCATCATTGCCTGCCATGCAGCTAAGCGAGCTGCAGCCGCCTGTAAAAATGCTTAATTCTGTATCGCCATAATTGCCCGGCAGCACGGTAGTAACGGTCACGTAATAACTCGCAACAGGCGTGTAGGCATACCATTTACCGGCTGTGGCGGTAGCCGTGCCGCTGCCCACGCAAACCACCGGGGCCGGCAACCCGTTAACGGAATCGCAGTGATAAGTGCCCGGACCACTGATGGCCATGGCGGTTTCGCAGGAACTTTGTGCGTGCAGGGCGCCGAACCACAGTAAGCCTGCAGCAAGCGAAAGGTAAATTTTCTTCATGGCGTTTTAAAAGTGTTTTGGTCAACGTATAAAGGTTAAGGAGTACAGGGTGGCAGGCTGTTAATCCATTCTTTGATTAAATCCAGTCCTTCCTGATGCACCAGGGTCCGGCCCAGCAATGGCATCCGCGTACCTTCCTCTGTACTTTTAAGACGGTAGTAAAGCACCGATCGGTTTGGCATACCAGGCGTTATAATATATTTCAGCGTATCAGAAATAGCCTCATCCGGGAAAATGCACACGCCCAAATGACTTAAGTCTGTAGTTTCTGAAAACCCCAGCCGCAACGGCCGGTAAGAGCAATGGCTGCCTTCCTGATGGCAGTGCCCGCAGTTGATGTCCAGGTAAGAGCGCACCCGGTCCGGCAAAGGCTGGGTGCCGTCTGTATAATCTACCGTACTAACGATGTGCGCCGGCAGGTTGTCTTCCAGATAGCCCATTTCCACCCATTTGCGCAATTGGTTCTGCGCGCCATTGTTATAAGTAAAGGTGTTGTTGAGATTCTGTGGTTTCGGGCCAATGGGTATAGCCGTTTCGTTGGATTTATGGCAGGTCTTGCACTCTACCGCAGAAGGAATGCGGTAGGTGGCATGCCTGTTGGCGCCGGTTTCGCTCATCCAGTCCAGAGCCACATTACTGCCGTTCATATCCAGGTAAGCCTCGGTTTGCGCTTCGTTCCAGACATATTCCGCAAAGAGCCAGCCGGTGTCTGTCTGCACCATGATGCGCGTTTCCAGCAATTTCTGGTTGAGCAGCGGCAACACCCTGTCGTAGTAAAAATTCTTAATCAGCACTGCCCCTACCGGAAAATCCAAGATCTTATCATCCGCCACATATTGCGCGGTCTTGCCATCCGGCATCCATACAAAGCGTTTTTTCAACGCATAATCTGTAAACAGGGTACTGGCAAGGGTGTAGGGTAATACCCCTGCATTGGGATTTTGATCGCGCAATGCACCCGTGAAAAAGTGATAATCCGATAAGCGCTCATAAGGCACCGATGCGAGCACTACCTGCACGGACGTATCTTCCGGAACCGCCGGAGCAGGGGTTTGCGGCTTATCCTTTTTGCAGGAAACCGCAATAATAATCAGGCACCAGATGCAGGTGCGTATCATCCGGAACGACATGTGCTTCAACAAAAGAGTTAAACGAAGTTAACAAGCTATATGTATTGCACCGGATATATTTTCAGGATTCTTTTCCATAGAAAAAGGCTGCCAACACAGGCAGCCTTTGTAATAAAATCCATACCCCCCGGAAGGTTTGATTAGCAGGCTGGACGGCGGGAAAGCCGGAAGCCATTTCCTCCTGCAACCTAAATCATGAAGTTTCTTAAGGCACATCCATCCGGATGTCTTTGGAAAAACCTTTGCCTTCTACCCGCCACATGACGGCATTCAGCTGCACGAGCGCCGGGTTTTGCCTGTTGTTTTTATAGCTGCGGGCCAGTTTTTCCCATTCCGCTGTTTCTGCCCTGGAAAGGCGCTGCGCGCGGGCTGCTTTTTGTACAGCGGTACGGATTTGCGCTGCACTTACATTGCGATAGTCCAGTTGCCTGGGCTCCAGACCTTTTAAGGGAAAGGACTTGCCGGAAGTACCAATGGTTTCCCAGTTGGAAAGATAATTCCCCAATGAAGCAAGCACCAGTTGCCTGCCGCCTTGCTGTAAGGCCAGCTGCGTCTGGTACCGTTGCGAAATTTTGGTAACCGTGCCGCTTTGCACCTGTATGGTATTGCCCGCCAGCTTGCCGCCGCGCAGCTCATAAGTAGCACTGTTGCTGCGGCTCAAATTCTGTTTGCGGTACTCATGCGTTTCAATGCCGGGTATGAAAAGTGTTACTTCCTTAAAGGCAAGCGTCAGTCCTTTTTGGTTGGCAGGAACCGGCGTGGCGGCTGCCGGCTCGGGTTTAACGGTATCTGCGGCAGGCGTGGTAGCAGGCGACGCCTGTTGAGCCGCACCGGCCTCCTGCGTTGTTTGCAGGTCGGGCACCATATCCTCCAGGAACTTCGGGTCTGTTTCGGTAACAATGGTACTGCTGTCGCCCAGCACAATGGGGCCCTGTGTTTGTTTTTTTTCTTCCTTGCAGGAAAAGAGGAACAACAAAGAGGCGGCGGTAAGAAGAATAGCGCGCATAATTTCGGGTTTAATAAGCCATCAGTTTTTCAATGCTTTCAGCCAGACGGCTTTGGGCTAAAAAGTTTTTTTCCAGTTCGCGGTCAAAAGGCACCGGCGTGTCCAGGCTGGCGCAGCGAAGCACCGGCGCATCCAGACTGGTAAAACAATGTTCGGCAATCCAGGCAGCGATTTCGCCGCCAATGCCGCCAGTAAGCGTGTCTTCATGCAGCACCAGCACCTTGCCGGTTTGCTCTGCCGCTTTGCGAATGGCATCGTAATCCAGGGGCAGCAGGCTGCGCAGGTCTAAGATGTGGCAGGAGGTATCGGGGTTTTGTTTGGCATAATCCAAAGCCCAGTGCACCCCGGCGCCATAGGTAATGATGGTAACATCCTCGCCTTCCTGCACCAGTCTGGCTTTGCCAATTTCAATAGAGTAATAATCGTCCGGCACAGGGCCGCTGATGCTGCGGTACAGGGCTTTGTGCTCAAAGAACATCACCGGGTTCGGGTCCTCCAGGGCAGCAATCATCAATCCCTTGGCGTCTTCCGGCGTGCTGGGATACACCACCTTCAATCCGGGCGTATGCACAAACCAGGCTTCGTTGCTTTGCGAATGGAAAGGGCCTGCGCCCACGCCGCCGCCGGTAGGCATACGAATCACCACATCGGCATGTTGCCCCCAGCGGTAATGGATTTTTGCCAGGTTGTTGATAATCTGGTTAAAGCCTACCGTCACAAAATCGGCAAACTGCATTTCCATCATGCTCTTAAAGCCTTTGATGGAAAGGCCCAGCGCCGCGCCTACAATGGCGCTTTCGCACAGCGGCGTATTGCGCACACGCTCTTTGCCAAAGCGTTCTACAAAGCCTTCCGTTACTTTAAAAGCGCCGCCGTATTCGGCAATATCCTGGCCCATCAAAACCAGGTTTTCGTGTTTTTCCATGGCCTGTCGCAAACCGTCGGAAATAGCCTGAATGAATTTCTTTTCGGTAGCGGCCCCGCCTTCTTTTTTCGGAATTACAGGCGCTGCCGGCGCATATACATCCGCTATTTCTTCGCGGGTATCGGGCACGATGGGCGGTGCGGCAAAGCCTTCTTCCAGTCCCGCTTCTATCTCGTGCTGGATTTCTTCGCGGATAGCGGCGATTTTTTCTTCGGTTAAAACACCTTCCTTTAAAAGAAAGGCTTCATAGTTGCGCACCGGGTCTTTCTTGTCCCATTCCTCAAACAATTCTTTCGGCACATATTTTACCCCGCTGGCCTCCTCATGGCCGCGCATCCGGAAGGTCATGCATTCTATTAAAACCGGCTTTTGCTCGCGGATGCAATAGTCGCGGGCTTCTTTCAGGGTATTATAAACCTCCAGCACATTATTGCCGTCAATCGTAATTCCCTTCATGCCGTAGCCATGCGCGCGGTCGGCCAGTTTTTCGCACACGAATTGTTCTTTGACAGGCGTGCTGAGTCCGTAGCCATTATTTTCAATCAGGAAAATAACGGGCAGTCCCCAGACGGCCGCCACGTTCAATGCTTCGTGGAAGTCGCCCTCGCTGGTGCCGCCGTCGCCGGTAAATGCCAGGGAAACCTTTTCTTCTTTGCGCAGCTTATGCGCCAGGGCAATGCCATCGCCGATGGCCAGTTGCGGCCCCAGGTGACTAATCATGCCGCAGATGTGGTATTCATTGGCGCCAAAGTGAAAGCTGCGTTCGCGGCCTTTGGAAAAGCCTTCCTTGCGGCCCTGCCATTGCAAAAACAATTTGCCAAAGGGCATGTGCCGGGCGGTAAATACGCCCAGGTTACGGTGCATGGGCATTATGTATTCATCGCTGTCCAGCGCCAGGGTGGCGCCTACGGCAATGCCTTCCTGCCCGATGCCGGAAAACCATTTGGAGATACGGCCCTGCCGCAGCAGGATGAGCATCTTTTCTTCAATCATCCGGGGGCGCAGCAGCTCGGTATACAGTTGTACCAGGAATTCAGGACTCAGGCCAGAAGCTGAAAATTGCATGATGGCAATAAATTGTTTTGAGGGTGCAAAAATAGGGTTGGATTATGGGCCCATGCATAGTATAATGAAGAGTATGTCGCACCTTTGCAAAGTGAACGAAGAAAATACGCCCCTTCAGCTGCATACCATCACGGAAGCGCTGGAAGACATCCGCCAGGGTAAAATGATTATTGTTGTGGACGATGAAGATCGCGAAAACGAAGGAGACTTTGTAACCGCCGCCCGCAATGTAACGCCCGAGATCATCAACTTCATGAGCAAGCACGGCCGTGGTTTGATCTGCGCGCCTATTACCGAGCAACGCGCTAAGGAGCTGAACCTGCAACTGATGGTGGAAGACAATACCGTACTGCACCAGACACCCTTTACGGTTTCCATAGACCTGAAAGGCCATGGCTGCACTACGGGCATCAGCGCGCACGACCGGGCCGCCACCGTGCAGGCCCTCATAGACCCCACTACCAAACCCGAAGACCTGGGCCGCCCGGGCCATATTTTTCCGCTGCGCGCCAAAGACGAAGGTGTGCTGCGCCGCAGCGGCCATACCGAAGCAACCGTGGACCTGGCCCGACTGGCCGGTTTTGAACCTGCCGGCGTGCTGGTGGAAATCATGAACGACGACGGCACCATGGCGCGCCTGCCGGAGCTTTTTGAAATTGCCAAAAAGTTTGACCTGAAAATCATTTCCATTAAGGATTTGATTGCTTACCGGCTGCAGCGCGAAAGCCTGATTGAAGAAGAAGTGCGGGTGCAAATGCCTACGAAGCACGGCGATTTTGAACTGGTGGCTTTCCGGCAGACCAATACCGGCGAGCACCACCTGGCCCTGGTGAAAGGCCGCTGGGAAGAAAACGAGCCCGTGCTGGTGCGCGTACACTCTTCCTGCTTTACCGGCGACATCCTGCATTCGCTGCGCTGCGATTGCGGCGAGCAGCTGGCCAAAGCCATGGAGATGGTGGAAGCCGAAGGCAAAGGCATTGTGCTGTACATGCACCAGGAAGGCCGCGGCATTGGCCTGCTCAACAAGCTGAAGGCTTACAAGCTGCAGGAAGAAGGCAAAGACACCGTGGAGGCGAACCTGGCGCTGGGCTTTAAAAATGATCAGCGCGATTATGGCGTAGGCGCGCAGATCCTGCGTTACTTAGGCGTTTCCAAAATCCGGCTGATGAGCAACAATCCGCGCAAGCGTGCCGGCCTGCTGGGCTATGGCCTGGAGATTGTAGAAAACGTACCTATTGAATGCACCCCCAATAAGTACAACGAATTTTACCTGCAAACCAAGCGCGATAAACTGGGACATGAGATTTTGAAATAGGAAATGTGCGGAATTTGGGAATGTGCAAAATGTGAGATAAACGAAGTGAATCGTACATAGAAATTGTAGGTTTGGTGCAAATAGCTTTCTGATGCAAAAAAGAGATTTTAAAGACAATCCTCTTATTCAGCACTGCCTTCACTTTTCACTTGATATTCTTGCATTTACTCAAAAATTAGAAGAACAACGGAAATTTGTTTTGGCTAATCAGCTTTTAAAATCAGGCACCTCAATTGGCGCTAACGTTATGGAAGCCCAAAGTGCGGAGAGCAGAGACGATTTTTATCACAAACTAAAAATTGCTGATAAAGAAGCGTGCGAAACATGGTATTGGCTTTACCTCTGTGAACATGCGGCAGATTACCCTTTTGAAGCACCGCTACAAAAAAAGCTGGAAGAAATAATGGCCATTTTAAACACCATACTTTCCCGCCGTCCGCCCAGCAAATAAATAATCCCGCAAACACATTCTGCACAACTTTTCACATTCTGCACATTTCTCTTATCAGCACATTCCGACTTGAAATTTCTTTTTCTATCCAACCGCATTCCTTACCCACCTTTCCGGGGAGACAAGCTCAAGATTTATAATCTTGCGAAACGGCTTGCGGCAAAAGGGCATACGCTGCACCTCATCACCTTTATGGAAGATGCAGGCGATAAACAGTACCGCCCGGAACTGGAAAAGATTTTTGAAAAAGCGGTGCTGGTGCACTTACCCAGGCGGCAGGCGGGCATGAACGTGCTGGGTGGCGTGGTAAGCAAACTGCCTTTTCAGGTCAGCTATTTTAAAAGCAAAGAAATGCAGCGGCAGCTGAATGCGCTGTTGCAAAAAGAACGTTACGATGCCATTCATGTGCAGCACCTGCGCATGGCGCCTTACCTGGAGCAACGCTCCGATTTACCCCGTATCCTGGATTTGCCGGATGCCTTTAGCCTTTACTGGCAACGCCGCAAAGCAGTCAAGAAAAACCCGCTGAAAAAAAGCGCGGAAAGCTGGGAGGCAAGCCGGGTATTCCGCTACGAGCAACAGGTTATTAAGCGTTTTGACCGTACACTTTGCTGCAGTGCCGAAGATTTAAAATACCTGCAGGAAAAACACGGAGCCAACAACCTGTCGCTGCTGCCCAATGGCGTGGATCTCTCTACTTTTCATCCTAAAAACCACGACTACAGCCACAACCATACCCTGCTCTTTACGGGTAATATGGATTATGCGCCCAACGTGGATGCGGTGCTTTATTTCTGTAAAGACGTACTGCCGCTCATCCGCAAAAAGCATCCGGATGTAAAGTTTATCATTGCCGGTCAGCGGCCGGTAGCAGCAGTTAAAGCCCTGGCTGCTGAGGTAAGCGGCGTGCAGGTAACCGGCTTCGTGGAAGACCTTACCGAGATGTACAATACCGCGAGTGTGGTGGTAGCGCCGCTGCGTTTTGGCGCCGGCACGCAAAATAAAGTCCTGGAAGCAATGGCCATGGGCATTCCGGTGGTTTGCTCGCATATTGGCTTCGGCGGACTGGGTATTGAAAATGGCGAAGGCGCCATCATGCGCACCGACGCAAAAGGCTTTGCTGCGGCGGTGATTTCTTTATTGGACAGTGAAAGCGCCCGCAGGTCTTTAGGCGAAAAAGCAACTGCGGTGATCCGTGCGCGCTTTGGCTGGGATGCTATTGCCGATACGCTGGAAGGCTATCTTCTGGAAGTGGCGGCAAAAGGCTAAGGAACAATTCAGACAAGCCGCAGGGAACGCCGCCGCCCTGCCAGACCTTATGCGTGCTTTTAATTCCTGGCCGCCAACCCTTTTAATTTCTGCCGCTCCCCCACTATCATCAGCACATCATCCTGCTCTAAAGCAAGATTAGACTCCGGGTTCAGCAGGCGCACATTGCCCCGCTCAACACCCAGCACCAGGCCGTTGGTTTTTTCACGGATGCCGGAGTCGCGGATGGTTTTGCCGGCGATGCCTTCCATTTCAGATACCTTTATGCGCTGCAGCACGATATCTTCAATAGCAGGTGGCGTGCCGTTGGTGTGTTCCAGGCTTTCTACCACCGGCGTAAATACCTGCAGTTGCTCATCGGTGGCAATGATGCCGATATGATCGTAGGGCAAAAGCCGGTTGTTGCGGCCCGGCGCATGTATCAGCTTATCGCCCCGCCGGATAAAGGCAATGTTTATTCCATACTTTTCCCGCCAGCCCAGCTCCATGAGTGTTTGCCCCACATAATCGGCCTGCGGGTGCACCTCATGGCTTACAATATGCGCCGAATAAGGCGCCAGCTTATTTTCCACGCGTTCGCTGCTTCGTTCCAGCTCATGCTCTTTGGCCAGCACCTTTTGAGCCGCTACATCGCGGGCATTCAGGTTTTTGAGAAAGCGGTTTTCGAGGCGCAGGTAAAAGGTTTGTATGCGCCGCGAAAACACCCACAGCACACCAAAGGCCACCGGCACCACAAACAGCACCGCCACCCGTGCAGATATCAGCTGATCCACACACAGCCCTAAGTAAAACACACCCAGCAGGTAGCGAAAAGCTTCTATTACCAGCAAAGGCCCCTTGTTGTATTTGCGATCCAGCCAGAGCTCCTTATAGGGTAGGTGCTCTGGGCGCTTGGCCATAACGGCCCATAAAAAAGGGGCAGAAACGGTGAGTAAAAGCACCAGCGATACGATGCTGGCCGTAAGCTGGTTTTTAAAGTAGGTAGCAAGAAACGGCGCAACGAACTTAAAGAAAAGCAGGCTCAGCGCCAGCAACACGATACCATTCACCACAATGGTTTTGAGGTGTGCCATTACTACCTTTTTCCAGCGGCTTTCGGTACCGGCAGTACCGGTATTGGCACTGTAGCTGTTTATTACATGCACCACGCGCTGCGGCATCACGCGCTGCAGCCAGTTGTAAAATGGCTCTGAAAATTTAATGAGATAAGGCGTTGTAAATGTGGTGATGGCAGAAGCCCCTACTGCTACCGGAAATAAAAACGGGCTAATCACGCCCAGGCTCAGGCCCAGCGCCGCCACAATAAAGGCAAACTCGCCAATCTGCGCCATGCTCATACCCACCTGCACCGACTGCTTCAGCGGCTGCCCGGAAAGCACCGCGCCCAGCGTGGTGCTAAAGAGCTTGCCAAACAGCGTAAGGCCGGTAATAAGCAGAATGGGCCATTTGTATTCCATCATGGCCGCAGGGTCTATCATCATACCCACAGAAATAAAGAAGATAGCGCCAAACAGGTCTTTTACCGGCTTGATAAGATGTTCCACTTTCTCGGCAGAGGTTGTTTCGGCCATGATGGAACCCATGATAAAGGCGCCCAGTTCTGCCGAAAAACCCACCTGCGTAGCCAGTACCACCATGCCCAGGCACAGGCCTACGGAAAGAATCAGCAGGTTTTCATCGTCCATTATTTTTTTGGCCCGCTTCAGGAAAGTAGGCAGCAAGTAAATGCCCATAATAAACCAAAGGGCCAGGAAGAAAAGCAGCTTCAGTACCGTCATCACCAGCTCGGTGCCCTGAAAATTCTGGCTTACTGCCATAGTAGAAAGCAGCACCATCATCAGAATCACTACAATATCTTCCACTATCAGCACGCCAAATACAATACTTGCAAACTGCTTGGTTTTGATACCCAGCTCGTCGAAAGCTTTGATAATGATGGTGGTGGAAGAACTGGCCAGCATCCCCCCCAGAAACAAAGCGTCCATTCGCGACCAGCCCATCCAGATACCGGCATAATAACCGGCAATGGAAATAAATATTATCTCTACAAATGCAGTAATGGTAGCCGAGCCGCCCACGCGCACCAGCTTTTTAAAACTAAACTCCAGCCCCAGGCTAAAGAGCAGAAAAATAACGCCGATTTCTGCCAGCGTTTTTACGTTGGCACTGTCTGCAACCGAGGGCGTCAGCGAAAAATAAGGACCTACTACAAAGCCGGCAATAATATAGCCCAGTACCAGCGGCTGCCTGATTCTTTTAAAAATAAGCGTCGTAATGGCACCGGTAAAAAGAATCAGTGCCAGGTCTTCTATAAGTTTTGGTAAGTGCCCCATTCGCTAATAAGTGCTATCGCTTGTAAATTATCGAAAAAAATCAGGAAGGCCCCGGAGTAACCTTTTTCCGGAAGCATAACGGAGCCATTCAAATTTCGGAAAGGAAGAGGACTTTCGAAAAAAGACGCCTGAAAATTAGACAATAAATAAAAGGGCAAGTGTCGGCTTTTGTGCTGGCAGGAAAGGCATGCATCCTGCGCTCCGCGCTGCCGGCAGCCGCTTCTCAAGCTTAAAAGTAATTCCTGAGCGAAGCTTCCAGGCCCAGCGCTGCGGCAATTTCCACTAACAGTTGTTGCCGGCCCTCCGGCAGCTGACCAATGCGGCTGCGGCCGGTTACGATTTGCGACACACCGCCATTGCTCAGTAAAAACCGGGCAGCGTTTTGCCCGAAGCGTGCCGCCAGCTCCTGCTGAATGGGTGCGAAAACTACTTCTTTATCCCGCTCGCCCTGATCGCGGGCCGCCCGCTGTTCCGGAGACAGCCGCGGTTTCTGCCCGGTTTGCCGGGAGAGGTTTTGAGCAGCGGCAGCAGCGTGCGCGGCTGCCAGCGTGGCTGCCACTTCTGTCACGAATGCTTCATTGCGCAGCCGCGGGTGCATGCCTTTGGCATCGGGCAGAGCGGCAGGAGGCAGTTCGCCGGTGGCCAGCGGCCGTAGCAGCGCTTCTTCCATTACCTGATAAGCAGGCTTGTCCAGCAGGCGCGCCTTTTGGTCGCGCAGCACATAAAGCGTGTTCAGCACATGCTGCTCATAAGGGCTCAGGCTGCGTTCATCTTCCTTTCTTAAAAACCAGACTTTTTCTTCCGGCAGGTACTTTGTTGTACTCAGCATAGCCTGCTCTGATTGCAGCAGGGCAGCGGCCGGCCGGCCGGCCAGCTTTTCCTCCAAAGCTTCTTTCAGCCGGTGCAGGTAGATAACATCGTTGGCGGCATAATTGATTTGCCCTTCCGTGAGCGGGCGTTTCAGCCAGTTGCTTTTTTGCTCGCCTTTGTGCAGCAGCAAACCCATCACATCAAAAAGCAGGGCAGCCAGCGAACACTGCTCGTAATTCAGCAGCCGCGCGGTGATGTCGGTATCGTACAGGTTGTGCGGAAAGCAGCCCAGGGCGTGCAACAGCCGCAGGTCTTCGCCGCCGCTGTGCATGATTTTCTGAATAGCCGGATCTGCAAACAAAGAAAAAAGAGGCGCCAGGCTTACCGAAGCCAGCGGGTCTATTACAAAACAAACCTCGGGCGTGGCCAGCTGCACCAGGCAAAGCGTAAAACCATACGAATAGCGGTCGCGATCAAACTCCAGGTCAAATGCAAAAGAAGGAACGCCGGAAAGGGCCTGTACGGCAGCATCCAGCTTTTTTTGCGTGCTGATAAACTGAACCGGCTGGGAAGAGGAAGAACCTTTGATCATTTTAAAGAACGGCTAAAGGTAAAAAGTCCGCATTATTTTTAAAAAAGCAATGAAGTTAAATGTTGTAAGTTGCCGGCAAATGCAGTGGCGCTGGCGTAAAAAAGGATTGTTTTGCTGCCTGTTTCTATTTTTTATAAATGGAAGCAGCGCGCAGCCGGCTGCCGCTGTATATCCTGCCTTTTTCCCGGCTGCCCAGTGCGACAGCACTGCCTTCGCGCTTGCCTGGAAAGGTTATCATATTTTAAATAAGGCCGGGCTGCTGGCTAATCCGCGCTATCTTACTATCGTAGATTTTACTAAAGCCAGCAATCAGCAACGGTTCTTTGTGCTGGATGTGCCGGCCCGCAGGTTAATCCTTTCTTCCATCACAGCGCACGGCATAGGCTCTGACCCGGACAGCACCACCCGCCCCTACCGCTTCAGCAACCGCAACAACAGCCGCATGAGCAGCATCGGCTTTTACCTCACCGGCGATACTTATTACAATCAACGCCCGCAAGACAGCCTGGGCCTGTGCCTGTTTGGGCTGGATAAAGGCTACAACGACTCGGCTGCTGCGCGCGAAATAGTTATCCATTACGGCGCTACCGAGCGCAGCGGGTATGTGTATGTAACCGACAGCGGCGCCGCCCGCTCATTTGGCTGCCCGGCGCTGCCACTGGCACACAACAGCCTGGCCATCAACCTTATAAAAGGCGGCAGCTGCCTGTTTATTTATTCGGCCAATGTGCCTGATTACCCCCACCACGGTACGGTGCTGCACGGCAGGCTGCCCAGGCACATCCGGCAGCAGGGCCCGCCACCGAATAGTTGCCAGTGCGATTTAAAACGCAGCCATTAAGTCACTTTTTTACAGCCTGGATTTACGCACGGGGAAATCATCTAAAGAAATTTTTAACCCTGCTGGCCTCTTTTTGCATAGTAGGTAGCTACATCAAGCTATCTAATTATGAGACTATGGAATTGTGTTTTGCTGGTATTTTTCTTAGCTATTAATTTTCCCCTGGCAGTTTCTGCGCAGGGTTATGTGGCGCAGGATGCTGTAGCCCCGCTGCTCAACACGCAGGGCAATCTGCCCGCGGTGCAGCCTGTTAGCTGGCATCTGTACCAAATACCGGCAAAGCTGAAAACAAAAAAAGCGGTGCTGGAGGCGCTGGAACAACATCTGGATTCGTTGCCGGGCGGCCTGCGGACCCAACGCATGCACATTGTAGAACTGAGCAACCGAGTACGCACCCAATACATCCTGCAGCGCCACGAATTGCTGATTCCCGATTCTTTTCCGGCAGACTATCGCGCTTATGCGCCCTACCCCCTGGCGTATGCCGGCGCAGACACCATTGCGAAGCTTTTTATCATCGATAAATATACGCAGACCTTTGGCGCTTATGCCAACGGCCAACTGGTGCGCTGGGGACTGGTAAGCACCGGCATACAAGACGAAGCCACACCCAACGGACGCTTCACCTTTAACTGGCGCGATGCGGTGCGGCTTTCTTCGGAAGCGCCAGCCGGCGAAGTTTGGGAAATGCGCTGGGTCTGGAATTTTCAGGAAGCGCGCGGCATTCATGTGCACCAATACCACCTGCCCATAGGCACGCCTGCCTCGCATGGCTGTGTGCGCCTGTCTGAAGCGGATGCCCGCTGGAATTTTGACTGGGCGGATAAAAACACCGTGGTGCTGGTGCTGAACCACATACCGTATGGCATTGCAGCGCACTGGCAAATGGGCGCTACCAACGCATTTTCATTGATTAACCTGCCGGGCAACCCCATGGAAGTGCCGGATGGTCACAACCAGGACGCAGTAGCTGCGGGCGGCTGGTAAGCTGCGCAAACAGGGCCTAATACCGTCTTACAGCACGCACCCTGGCCAATTCACCTTTCATCATGCTTACGAGACCACTCAGGATGGGTGTACGCACCGCTGCACGGTATGCATCTGACTCGGAGGAAGACCAGTAAATTGTACCCAGCGGCTCGCCAATGGCATTCAGGGTAGCGAGCATAGAACTGCATTCGGCAGCAGCAGGCAAAAACCAATCGGATTTACCATTAAATACATAAGTGTCGCAGCGCTTGGCTGCACCGGATGTTCCGCCACAGCCACTCAGCAATATGCGGGCAGTATTGTCAGGGCCCGCCCCCAAATCATAAGAAGTTCCGCCCACGGTGCTGCCCGCGCAACCCCATATAAAAAGATTGGTACCGCCGTAAGTAATGTCTTCCGGCGCGGCCTCCAGGTAGCGCCAGCCACCTGTATTGTTACCTTTATCTAATACCACAATACCACCGGACGGACCGGTATAACCAGCAGTTTTAAAAGAAATTTCTTCTCCGTAAGACATACCAAAATAGTGTTTGGCATAGGCACGCATATAATAAGTGGTTGCCGGCTCCAGGCCGGAGGCGTAGGCATTAAGTGTGGCGCTGCTTACATCTGATGCGACAGATTCGCTGCTGCCCAGCAAAGGACCGGGAGCGGTACTCCAGACAAAGCCCTTTTCCATAATAAAGCCAAGGGCTGGATCATAACCTTTCGTTTGCCCATACAACTTTGCGGATATACCATTTATTTCAGCTGGCATTTTTGTAACCACCGCATCGCCGAAGGATGTTACAAAGTGGATGTCTCTTCCATAGGAAACGCCATTGTCGTTTTTAGCATAAGCACGAACGTGATAGCTGGTGCCTGCGGCCAATTGATCCACAGTGCGTGAAAAGCTGCCTGATTTCGTGCCTACCGGGTAAACCATGGCGGAACCAAGTGCAGGATTAGCGCTTTCGCTCACTACAAACCCGCATTCCGTTACAGAGCCATTGGCAGTGTTTAGGATAGTTCCGCTTATATCGGCTGTGCGCATGGTTACAGTAATGACAGTATCCGTAGCTACTTCCGGCACACCAGTGGCAGGCGCAGGAGCAGCATTTTTATTGCTTTTTGAACAGGCAAACAACAGCAGCACGGCGATAAATGGTAGAACAGTGAGCCTTATTTTCATCATTATTAATTATTTATGACGCAAATTAACCATTAAAAGCATTCACCTGATAACTGTTATTGTTCTATCCCAACACATAACAAATGATTTTGCGCAGCGAAGCACCACAGCATAAATCACAGCTGGCATCCCTGTAAAAAGGGCGACTTTTGCGCCTTCCCGCCCACCCGGAACCAAAGTGTCTATGGAAGAAATTCAAGAACTGGTAGCGCAGGCCGAGCATTTGCTGGAATACGGAACAGATACCGATCTGGCGCAGTATTTAGAAGGCCTGAATATCTCTGAAGTCAAAGAGCTGATTGATCAGTTGCCGGAAGAAGGGCCGCGCTTCCTGGAATTGCTTTCCATGAGCCGCGCGGTACATGCCTTCCGGATACTGGACTTCCCGGTGCAGGAACGCATTTTCAGGAAACTTTCCAGTCAGCGGATATTCGAAATCATCAACGAGCTGCCACCCGATGACCGGACTTCATTTTTCAGTGAGCTGCACGGCGATGCGGTAAAAAAACTCATCATCCTGCTGCCCGCTAATGAACGCAAGGAAGCCCTTTCCCTTCTAGGCTATAAAGAAGACAGCGTAGGCCGGCTGATGACGCCGGATTATGTGGTGGTGAAAAAAGACTGGAATGTAGCGCGCGTACTGGAACACATCCGCCGTTACGGCACCAACTCAGAAACCATTGACGTCATTTATGTAATAGACGACAAAGGGATACTGCTGGATGATTTACGGATTCGCAAAATACTGCTGGCCAGTCCGGACACCCTTGTCAGCGAGCTGACAGACGAACGGCTGATTGCCCTGAACGTCAACGACCCGCAGGAACTGGCCATTGAAACCTTCCGGCTGAACAACCGCGTGGCCTTGCCCGTTACCGACGATGACGGCATCCTGCTGGGTATCGTAACCGTGGACGACATCCTCTGGGTAGCCAAAGAAGAGTACACCGAAGACATTCAGAAAATTGGCGGTACCGAGGCGCTGGACGAGCCTTACCTGGATATTGGCCTGCCCCGTTTGTTCAAAAAAAGAGTGGGCTGGCTAATTGTCCTGTTTATGGGTGAAATGCTGACCGCCACGGCCATGGGCTTTTTTGAAAGCCAGATTGCCAAAGCCACGGTACTGGCACTGTTTATCCCATTGATTATTTCGAGTGGTGGCAACAGCGGCTCGCAGGCTTCCACCCTCATCATCCGTGCCATGGCCCTGGGCGAGGTTACCCTCCGGGACTGGTGGCGCATCATGCACCGGGAGCTTATTTCCGGCACGCTGCTGGGCCTTTGCCTGGGTGCTATTGGCTTCCTGCGCATCCTGGTGTGGCACCTATTTACCCCGGTTTACGGCGAGCACTGGCTGTTGGTAGGCTTAGTTGTTGGCACCTCCCTGATTGGCGTGGTGCTCTGGGGCTCTTTGGCCGGCGCCATGTTGCCCTTGCTTTTAAAGCGCTGCGGCGCAGACCCGGCATCTTCTTCCGCGCCATTTGTGGCCACCATTGTAGATGTAACCGGTCTGATTATTTATTTCAGCCTGGCCATGCTGTTTATGCAGGGCATCTTGCTATAGCAAGGCGCGAAGCCTTCTGAAAGCGGTTGGCATTCCCTATTCTGGCCTGTTTTTTTATACGGGTATCTTATGAAGTCTGCGCTTTTCTTACTGCCCGGTATGCTGCTCCTGGCCTGCGCCTCTCCCAAGCTATCCAAACGGGTGCCCGGCACCTGGTTTATCGATCATTACAATGAATGGACGGCCGATACCAGCACCGGTCATGCTTTGGACAGCACCGGCTACCTGACTTTTCATAAAAACGGCACCGGGGAAATCAGGCTCATTCCCGGCCGGCCGCATGGCGCCTTCAGCGATTATTACCCGTCAGGAAATGCAGATTTCCGCTGGCACCTGCGCGACAGCTTTGTGGTGATTACAGACCGGGCAGGCCACACCCAACAGGAATGGCTCGTTACCAGCAACTACGATATTTACATGGCCTGGGTAAGCGTAAACAGCGCCGGCGACAGTGTGCGGACCCTGTATCTCTACAAACAATAAAAAAATGTAGTGCCGGCTGCTGCCAACGCTGCATTTACATAAAGCCCAGCTCCAGCCGCGCTTCCTCGCTCATCATTTCTTTATTCCAGGGCGGGTCAAAGGTGAGTTGCACAAAAGCTTCATTCACCCCTTCCAGGGCAGCAACTTTATCCTGCACTTCGCGCACGATTTCGCCGGCAACCGGGCAGGCCGGCGCCGTCAGCGTCATGGTAATCCAGACGTCTGACTGAGACAGGGCATGCCCTGTCTCTACCGATTTGATTTTGACTTCGTACACCAGGCCCAGGTCCACGATGTTGACGGGAATTTCCGGGTCGTAAATGTCGTGAAGCACTTCGTCTATTTTATCTCTTAATTCCATAAAGTTGAAGGATTGAAGGTAGAAGGACTGCCGCCGCGCACGCTGCCGCCGCTGCGTCGCCGCGGGAAATAAAATCACTGATTTTCTTTGGCCTGCAGGGCTACGGCGTACAGTTTAATTTGCTTCAGCATGCTCAGCAATCCGTTGCTGCGCGTAGGACTCAGGTGTTTACTCAGACCGATTTTATCTACAAAATACAAATCCGCATCCGTGATTTCTTTGGGCGAAAAACCGGACAGCACAGACACCACGAGCGCTACCAGGCCTTTGGTAATCACCGCGTCGCTATCGGCGGTAAAGACAATTTTGCCGTCCTGATAATCCGCATGCAACCATACCTGGCTCTGGCAGCCTTTGATGAGGTATTCCGGCGTTTTGTACTGCTCGTCAATCAGGGGCAGGTCTTTGCCCATCTGAATGATGTACTCGTATTTGTCCATCCAGTTTTCAAAAAAACTGAAGTCTTCTATGATTTCGTCTTGTTTTTCGTTGATGGTCATAAGCCCGTCCGGCCCCTCCCCGGCCCTCCCCAGGGGGAGGGAGGTGTTATTGGTTAAATTATTTTATTTAAATATCATTCCTGCCGTCATTGCGAGCTGGCTGCGTGGCTCAGCTACATAGCGAAACAGGCGATGCAGCAGCCAGCGAAGCAACCTGCAACAGACACAAAATTACTACTACTGGTTTTAGCTGTTTCGTGCAGATTGCTTCGCAGGCTGCCTAAGCATTCATCCGTTTCTGAGCTTTTGTCAAGCAGCCCGCTCGCAAAGACGAGCGCGTTTTACTGCTTTCCTACCCCAGCATCATCGCCGCTTTTTTCAATCCTGCCACCAGCTTGTCCACATCTTCCTTCGTATTGTACACCGCGAAGGAAGCGCGGGCGGTGCCGGGGATGCCGAAACAATTCATCAAGGGCTGACAGCAATGATGGCCGGTGCGCACGGCAATGCCCTGCTGGTCCAGTAGCTCGCCTACGTCAAAAGGATGCGCGCCTTCCAGCAGAAAAGAAATAGCCGCGGCCCGGTGCCTGGGCGTGCCGATAAACCGGAAACCAGGAACGGTCTGCAGTTGCGCTTCGGCATAAGCCAGCAATTGTTCTTCGTGCTGCCGGATGTTGTCAATGCCGGTGCGGTTGATAAAATCAATCGCCGCGCCCAGGCCAATGACGCCGGCAATATGGGGCGTGCCGGTTTCAAACTTAAAAGGCAATTCGTTGAAGGTGGTCTTTTCAAACGTTACCGTCTTAATCATCTCGCCGCCGCTTTGATAAGGCGGCATGTCGTTCAGGAATTTCTCTTTGCCGTAGAGGATGCCCACGCCGGTAGGCCCGTACATCTTGTGACCGGAAAACACCAGGAAATCAGCATCCAGCGCCTGCACATCCACGCCAATGTGCTGCACTGCCTGCGTGGCGTCTATCAGCACCGGAATATTTTTAGCATGAGCCGCGCGGATGAGGTCCGCTACCGGGTTTACCGTGCCCAGCGCGTTGGACACATAAGTAATGGCTACCAGCTTCACCGTTTCATCCAGCAAAGAAGCGAGTGCCTGCATATCCAGGTCGCCGGTTTCGGTAATGGGAACCACCTTCAGGTTGGCGCCGCGTTCCTCACAAATCAGTTGCCAGGGCACAATGTTGGCGTGGTGCTCCATGGCGGAAATCAAAACGCTGTCGCCGGGCTGTAGAAATTTGCGTCCAAAGGAAGCGGCCACCAGGTTGATGCTTTCGGTAGCGCCTTTGGTATAGATGATTTCGTGCTCGTGGGCCGCGTTGATGAAGCGTTGTACTTTTTTGCGCACGGCTTCAAAGGCGTCTGTAGCGCGCTGGCTGAGCGTGTGCACGCCGCGGTGCACGTTGCTGTTTTCAGCAGCGTAGTAATGCGCTACCGCGTCTATCACTGATTGCGGTTTCTGGGTAGTGGCGCCATTGTCCAGGTACACCAGCGGGGAGCCGTTGATGATGGTATTTAAAATGGGGAATTCACCCCTGAGCCCTTGCAGGGTGTCGGGATGAATTTCAGAAGAGTTTATCGCTATCATAAAAAAGCAATTGGATGGGTGAACCAATGTCTTTGCGTGAGGGATGGAGCCATTGTCTGAGCTCTGGCGCCTGAGCGCCAAGCGAGTGGCGACAGCCCGGCCCGAACCCCACGAAGGAGGGGGGAAGGGGCACGCCCTGCTCCTTTACGCCATCACCGCATCCACCCCTTTCCCTACGATTAGCTCATTGACATAAGCCTCCAGTGCGGGGATTTTTATTTTTTCGGTTACCTCAAAGGCGAAGGCGTTCACCAGCAGGTCGCGGGCGGCTGCCTCGCCGATGCCCCGGCTTTGCAGGTAAAACAGGGCCTCGCGGCTGAGCTGCCCTACCGTGGCGCCGTGGCTGCAACGCACATCGTCGGCAAAGATTTCCAGCATGGGCTTGGCGTTTACTGTGGCCTTGTCGCTGAGCAACAGGCTGTTGTTTTGCTGAAAGGCGTTGGTCTTCTGCGCTTCCTGATGCACGAATACCTTGCCGCTGAACACGCCGTTGCTTTCATCGCGCAGGATGGTTTTGAAAATCTCGTTGCTCTGGCAGTTGGGCTCTTTGTGGTTGATGAACGAGTGCACGTCCAAAAGCTGCTTATCGCGACCAACCATCAGGCCGTAGAGGTGCGTTTCGGTTTCAGCAGCGTTCAGGTCCACATTCAGGTTGTTGCGGATGAGCGCCGCGCCGGGCATGGCAAAGGTGTAGCTGGTATAGACGCTGTGGCGTTTCTGCCCTACATCCACCTGGTTCACGATGGCCGCACTTTCGTTGGTGCTTTGAATCATGTAATGGTCGCAGCTGGCGTTTTCTTCCACCACCACTTCGCTGACGCTGTTGATGAATACGCGGGCTCCGGCTTCGGTGCGCACGGTAGATTCTATCAGGGTGATTTGCGCGGAGGGATGCACCACCACCAGGTGGCGGGGCTGCAGCATGCGGCTGTGCTCGGCGGTGTAGATGTGCGTGATGTGCAGCGGCTTTTCCAAGATGGCTTTGGGCGCAATCTCAATAAAAAGACCGTCGGTGAACAGGGCGGTATTGAGCGCGGCGAAAGGCGCGTTTTCCAGCGCGGTGTTTTGGCCAATAAAGCCCTGCACTTTTTCATCGTTCAGCGCGTAAGAAAGGGTCTGCACTTTTACCGTGGCGGGCAACTCGCTTTGAATGGGTTGCAGTACGCCGTTGAGCAATACGATTTCAATAGCGTCCAGTCCGGGGATGTGCGCCTGTGCCACCCACTCCGGTTGCAGGGCGGGTTGTTTGTCTATGCCGTTGAGGCTGTAGGTTTCGCGCAGGAAACCGCCCACGGGCGTGTATTTCCATTCTTCGGTGCGGCGGGTGGGGAAGCCTGTTTTCTTAAAGCTTTCCAGGCCATGGGCCTGCAATTGCATCACGCGCGGCGCTGCCGAGAATTTTTCCGGGTGGAAATGGCTCAGCAGTTGGTCGTATAATGGGGTTGTTTGTGTTTGTATCATGTCGCTACTCCTCCTTACACCGCCGGTTCGTGCAGCGTTTCTTTTAACCAGTCATAACCTTTTTCTTCCAGCTCCAGCGCCAGCTCTTTGGGACCGGATTTCACGATGCGGCCATCGTAGAGTACGTGCACAAAGTCGGGCACGATGTAATCCAGCAAACGCTGATAGTGGGTGATGAGGATAAAGGATTTGTCGGCGGAACGGAGTTTATTCACGCCGTCGGCTACGATGCGCAGCGCGTCAATGTCCAGTCCGGAGTCGGTTTCGTCCAGGATGGAAAGCTTGGGGTCCAGCATGGCGAGCTGGAAAATTTCGTTGCGCTTTTTCTCGCCGCCGGAAAAACCTTCGTTCAGCGAGCGGTTTACCAGCTTGGCGTCAAACTCTACCAGCTTTTGCTTTTCGCGGGAAAGCTTCAGGAATTCCTTGGCATCCAGGGCGGGCAGTTTGCGGTAAGCGCGGATTTCGTTCAGCGCCGTGCGCAGAAAATTGATGTTGGACACGCCGGGGATTTCAATAGGATATTGAAACGCCAGGAAGAGGCCTTCGCGGGCGCGGTCTTCGGGCGACATATCCAGCAGGCCTTTACCGTCAAAATTTACGGCGCCTTCGGTTACTTCAAAATTGTCACGGCCGGAAAGCACCGATGCGAGCGAGCTTTTACCGGCGCCGTTGGGGCCCATGATGGCGTGGACTTCGCCCGGTTTCACTTCCAGGTTCAGGCCTTTGAGAATCTGTTTGTCTTCAATCTGCGCGTGCAGATTTTCAATGTGCAACATTATATCTTGATTTTATTTTTTATAATTATTGGCTGCATGAAGCCTTGATGGTATTCGCGGCGTCTTAGAGGCGTGCCATGCGTGGTAATACGATGCTTCTTTTATCCTGTTCCTTTTTTACCTGTTCTTTGTCCTTGCTCGTTCTTTGTCACCCTCGCAGAGGGTCTATAGATTCCCTTCGGGAATGACAAAGGACGGACTAGCTTCTTCCGCGAGTGGACAAAATAAACGGGTAGCTACTATACTATCATCCAATATGCACCTCTATCATGCCGCGCAAAGGTCGGTATAATACGGCAGGAAGGCTTTGAAAAAAAGGAAAAAGTTATTGATAGGGGGATTGAGGGAGGTTATTGGAGGGGATTAAGTTGATAGGTTGATAAGTTGACAGGTTGATAAGTTGTGGAGTTAAGGGGTTGAGGAGTCCGGTTTTCTTTTCAATGAGGGTCGCTGCACGTGGTTTACTTTTGTGGCCAAATTTTAGCTGGATTACCAAATTAAGTCCATGTAACAGCAACACAAATGGAAGGTCCTGACGCCGGTTATCATCAGGGCAATTATTTTTATTTTGATAATTGTCTTTAAGGACTGGCTTTTGAATGAACCGGTGGCGCTGATTGCCATTTTCGCGCTGGTGGGCTGGAGTATTTTTGATTTTATTAGAAAGAAGCCGTTTAGGAAGGCACCGGAAGAACGCCTGAGATAAGGCGGCGGGTTCACAGAATGGAAGCGCGTGGGAATGGGTGTGATTTAGTATTTTTGAAAGGCTGTATCAGCCCGTTTCGTTATCTTTAGACACTATGCTGACCTATAAAATCCATTTGCATCCCGAAGAGTCCGGTTTTACGGTAACCGTGCCTGCGCTGCCCGGCTGTATCACATACGGTGAGACAGTGGAAGAAGCTATTGACATGGCGCGTGAAGCCATTGAACTGTATGTGGAGGAATTGAAAGAAAGAAACGAACCGGTGCCGGATGATAGCAAGACACTGGAATATTCCCTGAACCTTTCAGCAGCTTAGCAACATGAATTTAAGTCCTGCCCGGCTGATTGCTATTCTGGAGCAAAATGGCTTTGTGTTGAAGCGCTCAAAAGGGTCTCACTTTCTTTACTATAATGCCGCTACCAACAAGACCGCTGTTGTGCCGGTGCATGGTGGAAAAGATTTAAAGAAAGGAACTTTTCTTGCCATTATGAAGCAGGCGGGGATTGACAGGAAAGGGTTGCTATAGGCCGGCTTTAAAGGCGCAATGTTTATCCAACCAAAACTGCCACGCTCTTCAGCATGGCAGTTTCTTTATTCTTTAAAATCAATTCCGGTTTTTACCCCACACTACCTTCCAGCGTAATAGCTAGCAGTTTTTGCGCTTCCACGGCAAACTCCATAGGCAGTTGGTTCAGCACTTCCTTGCAATAGCCGTTCACAATCAGGGCCACCGCTTTCTCAGTGTCTATGCCGCGCTGATTGAGGTAGAAGATCTGGTCTTCGCCAATCTTGCTGGTGGTGGCTTCGTGCTCAACGGTAGCGGTTTTATTTTTTACCTCAATGTAGGGGAAGGTATTGGCGCTGCATTCGTTGCCAATTAAAAGCGAATCGCACTGGGTAAAGTTGCGGGATTCCGCAGCGCGCGGACCTACATGCACCAGACCGCGGTAACTGTTGTTGCTTTGCCCGGCAGAAATGCCTTTGGAGATGATGCGGCTGCGGGTATTGCGGCCCAGGTGGTAAATCTTGGTACCGGTATCGGCAATCTGTTTGCCTTTGGTCACGGCTACCGAGTAAAACTCGCCTTCACACTCATCGCCCTGCAGGATGACGCTGGGATATTTCCAGGTAATGGCCGAGCCCGTTTCCACCTGCGTCCAGGAAATCTTGGCGTGGCGGCCTTTGCAAATGCCGCGCTTGGTCACCAGGTTGTAAATGCCGCCCTTGCCGTCTGCATCGCCGGGATACCAGTTTTGCACGGTAGAGTATTTAATCTCGGCGCCTTCCAGGGCAATCAGTTCCACTACGGCAGCGTGCAGTTGGTTTTCATCGCGCTTGGGCGCGGTGCAGCCTTCCAGGTAACTCACGTAGCTGCCTTCGTCGGCAATGATAAGCGTACGCTCAAACTGACCGGAGTTCTCCGCATTGATGCGGAAATACGTGCTCAGCTCCATCGGGCAACGCACGCCTTTGGGGATGTACACAAAAGAACCATCGGAGAAGACCGCCGAGTTCAGCGATGCGAAAATATTATCGGTAATGGGAACGACGCTGCCCAGGTATTTCTGTACCAGCTCGGGATGCTCCTGCACCGCCTCGCTGAACGAGCAGAAGATGATGCCCAGTTCTTTGAGCTTTTCCTTGTAGGTGGTGGCTACGGATACGGAGTCAAACACCGCGTCCACGGCTACGCCGGCCAGCACTTTTTGCTCGTTGAGGGGAATGCCCAGCTTGGCAAAGGTTTCCAGTAGTTCAGGATCCACTTCGTCCAGGCTCGCCAGTTTCTTTTTGTTTTTGGGCGCGGCGTAATAAGAGATGCCCTGATAATCTATCGGGGGCAGCACAAAGTTTTGCCAGGTAGGGGTTTCGGATTTCCGGAAAGCTTCCAGGCCTTTCATGCGCCATTGCAGGAGCCATTCGGGCTCATTTTTCTTTTCGGAAATATAGCGGATGGTATCTTCATTGAGGCCCGGAGGAGCCATTTCCATTTCAATATCCGTTACAAACCCATATTCATACTCTTTCGAGGCAATTTCTTCAATGAGGTCGGTACTATTCTGTTCCATGCCGTGCAAAGGTCGGCATTATAGGCGAGGAAGGCTTCGTAAAAAAGGAAAAAGTTATTGATAAGTGGATTGAGGAAGGCTATCAGGAAAACAGGTATCACCTCAGTGTGCCAAGATTTGATCCGTGGCCATGAAGTATAAGGTTGATAGCCGTGGCCTTGCAGGAAAAGATGTTTGAAACAAAATGAATGGTGCAGCAGTATTCCTCTAAATTTTTCTTTAAAATAAAAATACGGCGTCAGCCGTTGCCAACGCCGCACTATTAGTTAAAAGCATATTTCCTCTCCGTCTTAATCTTAAGCTTACCCTTCCGCCACCTTCTTCCGGTTGTGCACCCCTTCGCCGATTTCTTCCAGCATCTTTTTGCAGAAGGCCGGCAGGTCGTTGGGGTTGCGGCTTGTCACCAGTCCCATGTCCGTCACCACTTCCTGATCTACCCAGTTGCCACCGGCATTGATGATGTCTGTTTTGATAGAAGGGTAAGAAGTGAGCTTTTTGCCGCGCACCACGTCTGCTTCCACCAGCATCCAGGGACCGTGGCAGATGGCGGCTACCGGCTTGCCGGCAGTCATAAAGTCTTTTACAAACTGTACCGCGTCTTTATTGGTCCGTAGCGTATCGGGATTCATGACGCCGCCGGGCAGCACCAGTGCGTCATATGCTGCGGCTTTCGCGCTATCTACCGTTTTATCCACACTTATTTCCTTACCCCAGTTTTTCTGGTCCCAGGCTTTAAACGTGCCGCTTTTCAGCGAAACGATGGTTACTTCTGCGCCTGCTTCTTTCAGGGCCTGTACGGGTTTTTCAAATTCAGATTGTTCTACGCCATTGGTAGCCAGCACGGCTACTTTTTTGCCTGTTACTTTTTCCATAGTGATTGCTTGTTTTAGGCCAAAAAAGGTTAAAAAACCTTGCCCGAACCAAAAGGCTTCTGTACAACAAAAGCCTAAAACGCCGTATTGCCGGGCATTACTTCACCACCAACAGCGGCTTTCTTATGGGGCGTATCAGCAGGTCGTTGGTAGTGCTGCCGATAAATAAGGTAGTGAGGTTGTTGGCGCCTTTGGCGGAAACAGCTATCAAATCAAAATTGCCGGCTACTGCTTCCTGCACAATGGTTTCCACAGTAGAGGTTTCTTCTTTGTCCTGGTATTTAAAAAGGATGTCTGCCGGCAACTGGTATTTCCTGCGGAACTGCGTAAAACGTTCTTGCAGGTGCAGTTTGGTTTTATCTACTGCAGCATCCAAATCCACATAAGGAAAAAAGAATTGCGGGATACCATACACATGTAGTGCTTCTATGTGGCTGCCCTCCTGCCCGCACAGGCGCAGCGCCACCTCAAAAGAACGCGCCGATTCCGGACTGAAATCCGTAGGCACCAGGATGCGTTCCAGCAGATCCGTCGTTTCTTCGGGCACCAGCAGCAGACTGGCGGGCATCATGCGGATAAGCTTTTGGGTCATGATGCCGGTGCCCTGTATTTCCCTTTTATTGCCGGTCAGCACCAGGTTGATGTTGTGTTTTTCTACCAGTTCCGTCAGCGCACTTTCCGTGTTGTTGTTGGTGGTGATTATTAATTCATGAGGGCAGTGGCCCTTGAAATTTTCAGCGATGGTGCGCCTCAGATCCTGCCTTACAATGTCAGCTACCTCAATGCCTTCGCGCAGCAGCTCTTCGTACAGACTGTACAGGGCAGATTTCTTAATGTTGTGCGCCAACACCAGGTTTCGGATATCCCATTTGGTGCACAAAAAGCTGGCATAACGCAAGAGGCGTGCGTCCATTTCTGTGAGGTCCAGCGCTATAAGCAGATTTAGGCTTTTGCCTTTGCCAGGTTGTTTCATCATGGCGTTTCGTTGTTTGCATCGGTTTGTGTGGTACCGCCGTTTGCGGCATATTGCTGTTTTCGTTCTTCGCGTTCTTTATCAGCCAGTTGCAGGATGTGTTTGCGGTAGGTTTCTTTTTCAGTAAGCAATTGGCTTCGTGCTGATTTTTGATAATCTTCCTTTAAACCCGAAAGCAGGCTAAAGCACATCATCACCAGCAAAATGGCGAACGGCAGGCCGGAAATGGTAACTACTGTCTGCAGCGCATTGAGGCCGCCACCATACATCAGCACAGCTGCGATGAGCCCGGTAGCCACCGCCCAGATTACCCGCTGAAAGGCTGGCGTTTTCAACTTGCCACCAGAGGTAATGCTGTCCACTACCAAAGCGCCCGAGTCTGCAGAGGTTACGATAAAGCTGCAAATGAGCACCAGGCCCAGGCATTTCAAAACAATGGCAAAAGGAAACTTTTCAAAGAAGACATACAGCGCGGTGGAAATATTGTCGTTCACCGCGGCAATCATAGCCGTATCGCCACCCAGGATATCCTTCATGGTTACACCGCCAAAAGCGGTAAACCAAAGAAAAGTAATGAGCGCCGGCAGTATCAGCACGCAAAGCATAAACTCCCGGATGGTACGGCCCCGCGAAATGCGCGCGATAAAGGTGCCTACAAAAGGCGACCAGGATATCCACCAGCCCCAGTACATGATGGTGCGCGTTTTTTGCCATTCTGTATTGCGCAGCGATTCCGTCCAGGTGCTCATTTCCACAAAATGCGTGAGGTAGCTGCCTATGTTCTGAATGTAATCTTTCAGGATAAAAGTGGTAGGACCCAGCAAAAACACCAGCACAAAAATCAGCATGGCCACCCGCACATTCAGCAGGCTCAGGATGCGCACGCCTTTGTTGAGCCCGCTAAAAGCGCTCATCGTGGATGCAAGTGTAATGGCTGCTATGATGATGATTTGAACGGTTAGGATGTTGGGTGTGCCGAAGACCTGTGCGAAGCCGGCATTGATTTGCCCTACGCCAAAGCCAATGGTGGTAGCCAGTCCAAAGAGCGTAGTGATCACAGCCATCACATCTACAAGGTTGCCAAACCAGCCATAAATGCGGTTGCCCAGCAAAGGGTAAAACGCAGAACGTAGAGTCAGCGGCATTTTGCGGTTGTAGGTGAAATAAGCGAGCGATAAACCAACCAGCGAATAAATAGCCCAGCCGTGTAATCCGTGGTGCAGAAAAGAAAAGTTGATGGCTTCCTGCGCTACATTAGCCGGGTCGGCGCCGGCCAGGCGGGGCGGCGCCATAAAATCGCGGACGGGGTCGGCGATGCTAAAGAGCACCAGCCCATTGCCAATGCCCGCGCTGAAGAGCATGGAGAACCAGGCCATCAGGCTAAATTCCGGTTCCGCCTTTTCGCCACCAATGCGGATCTTGCCATATTTCCCAAAGGCCAGATAAAGGCAAATAATGATAAATATATTTACGGAAAGTGTGTACACCCAACCGCCTTTATCAGACACGAAGCTTTGGGCGATTTCAAAATAATAATCCGCCTGCTCGCGAAACAGCAGCGTGAGCACCACGCTCAGGATAATGACCGTAATGGCCACAAAAAATACTGTTTTATTGACCACCATGCCAAACAGCTTGGAAGCAGGATCTTGGGTTACAGGTTGTAAGGACATGCAAATTGGGTTTAAAAGTCTGCCGCGGAACGATTGGCCTTCCGGGAATCAAACCAGCATAAGTACCACGCTGCCGCAGCGCTTAATAAATGCTTTTGGACGTATCAATGAAACCATGCCTCCCGCTACTTGAGGAGGAAACCATGACGCTTATCAGCAGGAACTCCATGGCGGAGCAACCTGGGCCCGGCACTGTTTTTTTGTCTTTTCTCCTTAAAACCTATAGCAATGTCACAGTCATCAAAACAAAATTCCAGGCGCGAGCTGATAGAACCCCACCAGGGCGACAAGCGCTATGTGCGCCGCGACGAAAATGGTCAGTTTAAAGAAAGCGACGATGTGGGCAAATCGCTTAGCCAGGATGTGCGCCACCACGCCAAAAAAGAGGTCAGGGCCGGACAGGGCGACCGCGGCGACCAAAAGCGTAAGTAAATTTTAAAAAATGAGTTTAAAGCGTTTTCCTTTCCGGCTGGGAAGGAAAACGCTTTCTTGAATCAGCAGCTTTGGTGTAAAGCCATGCCCAGTAAATTAGCACTGCCTGCAGCGGCAGCCGCGCCCAGGCAATCCATTCTTTCGCGTGCCCTTCGCGATGCCAGTTGATCGCCATTTGAATATTGGCCGGAAAAACGGCAATTAATAGCACAATGATGCCCCAGGCTGCAAAGGCGCGCCTGCGCACCGGCAACAGCAATAAACCCAATACTATTTCTGCAAGGCCCGAAATAATTACCAGCAATTCTGGCAAAGGCAGCCACGGCGGCATAATACCCAGATAGGTGGCCGGATGCCAGAAATGATTGACACCGGCCGCCACGTATAGCAAAGTCATCAGGATGAATCCAAAGCGCTTCATGGGGAAGCTGCGCATTAAAATGGTTCCACAGAGAGTATGTTCATTTTAAATGCGGCTCCAAAAAAAATGCCTTTCCCCTTGCGGCCGTTTTAAACGCCACAAACCCTTCAGACCTTAAAAAAACAGTAAGCCATCCTGAAAGCAGTTCTTTACCGGATGGAATGCAAATAAGCATAGAGCGAGGCAAGCTCCTTTTCTTCATATTGCGCCGTCATTTTCCAGGGCATGTCTTCAGGCTTCATTTGCCGGCCGTCCGGTTTCTGACCGGTGCGCAGCGTGTGAATAAACTGCGCTTTGGTCCAGCCGCCCGGCTCGCCGGAAGCAGTAATATTCGGAACCTTTGGAAAGCCCGGCGCTACCGGGTCGCCGCCTTTCAGATTACTGCGGTGGCAGCCGGTGCAGGCCACAGAAAGATATTTGCCCAGCGCAATGCCTTCCACCGTATCCGCCACCTTTACCATCGGCGCGTGGTGGTCTATCATTTCTACGGACAGCAGCGGCATTTTGCCCATGTAGGTCATGATGTTGGAAAGCGGGCCGACTTTAGCAGGCTTTACAACGTTGTCTACCGGCGGCAGTTGCTGACAATAGGCAATAACGGCCGCCAAATCATTTTCGCAAAGTTGCACGGTTTCGTGCGCGGGCATCAGCAGCAGCGGCCGACCTTCCGGGGTAACGCCATGTCGCAATGCCATAACCCAGTTAGCCGTGGTAAAAGTGGCGGGCAGTCCGCCTTTGCCGCGTGTAAGGTTGGCGCCGTATAGTGTGCCTACCGGCGGATCGTCCACCACCATTTTGCCGGCCATATTGGTGCCATGGCAATCGGTGCAGCCGCGGGTTACAATCAGGTGATGCCCGCGGGCAATGGTAGCGCTGTCTCTTGGGATGTAAATGTCTTCGGCTGTGAATTTGTAAACACGGCTGCGGCGCTTAGAAATGTCGTGCGCGATAAAGGCATAAGCGCAAAGTGCCAGGACGATGATGCTGCCGATGACGATGCCTGTCCATTTGAAGATTTTTCGTACCATCCGTTTTGTTTTTATGGTTTATATTATTGATGATTAATAAACTATTAAACATTGGTAGCGGATAGGCGGACAAAAATAATACAATCTTTACCGGAATTTAAAGCGGGGTGAAAAATACCCCCACCCAGCTTTTATAAGGGTGCGAAACGCTTTGCGGCGTGTTTGCTGGTGCCTGCGTAGGTAGTTGATATTGCTTCAGGCAAGGTATAAATAAGGAAAACACATTTGCTGGCGAACGCCAGCTTTGCGTGTTTTTGTGTCTGATGCTACCATCATTGGGTCGCTAACGCGACCCAATAACCGGTTAGGCGCAGGCTCCGGCCTGCGTCTGATTATTCCGTAGGCGCTGCCTACAGCATACGTAGCCACAGGCTACAAAATAAAACGACGTTGGCAGGAGCCAACGCCGAACTGTGGTTGTGACAGGAACGCTACGGCCAATGGGGTTTGACAGATACGTTACAGCCACCGTCAAAGAACTAAACCATTATTCTAACAATGCGGTTACTAAATCTGAACCCTTAGCAACTTGATCAGATGATCCTAGTTCAGTGTATTTATCCAATACGATTCGTAAAGAACGAGATAAGGTTTCACTGTCAACTGAAACATTCGGTAGATGAGCAAGTGCTTCCGCTATTTGAGTTCTAGACCCAACCATCTCAATTCCTACTAACATTGCTACATAATATTTCACATTAGTTATAGTCTTGCGTTCCAAATCTAAGAAGCTGTTTGAGTTAATTTAGTGTGGTTTTATTGTAGAGCATTCTGGTAATAGAGCTAATGAGGCAGAATGCTTCCTCGTGCCATGGCAATCGCTCATAGTCTTTTGAAAGTCTTCTG